>Ga0315273_10011002_pt1 | contig 11561 bp, 9 predicted proteins | sample YL17G02_0_MG_FD_205753 | JGI IMG/M metagenome (GOLD analysis project Ga0315273, IMG submission 205753) | Sediment microbial communities from Yellowstone Lake, YNP, Wyoming, USA - YL17G02_0 | ecosystem: Environmental > Aquatic > Freshwater > Lake > Sediment | place: USA: Wyoming | collected... | reverse complement strand
CGATGAAAATCGAGGCCATCAGGATTTGTGTCGGCCAGCGGCCGTTGCACAGGGAAAAGTTGTTGGTGATGATGGCAATAAGCCGCTCGCGCGGGCTGTCGATGACCCGTGTTGCCACAACGCCTGCTGCGTTACAGCCGAACCCCATGGTCATTGTCAGCGCCTGCTTGCCATGAGCACCGGCGCGACGGTACAGCGCATCCATGTTGAAGGCCACCCGTGGCAAATAGCCGAAGTCTTCCAGCAGCGTGAAGACCGGAAAGAAGACCGCCATCGGCGGGAGCATCACACTTACCACCCACGCCCCTGCAAGATACGCACCGTCCACCAGGAGTCCGGTGAGCCACGACGGAAATCCGGCGCTGACACAGAGCCCCTTCAACACGGGATGGACCGTGTCCAGGAAGAATGACGCGAGGACTGCGGAAGGAATATTGGCCCCGACGACGGTAAGCCAGAAGACCACGGCGAGCAGCAGGAACATGACCGGGAACCCGGTCCATTTGCTTGTCACCAGCCGGTCAATTGCACGGTCCAGGTTGAACCGCGGCTGTTCGCCGCTCCGTGTAACGGCGGTATCGGCAATCCGGGCCGCGTCCTGATAGATACCTTCCATCAGCGAGTCGTGATAATCGTCCCCGAGTTCCCACCGCAGCGTGTTGGCATCGGTGAGCAAGGAGTCCGCGGAATCTATTTTTTCACTCTTCATGTCTTGCCTGCCACCAGCCCGGCAAGTTCTCCGCTCTTCACGGCATCGATCATCCGTTGATCGCCTTCGAGGAGGCGCAATGCAACCCAGCGTGCGTTCGGGAGGCCGGGGAAACGGGCGGTCACCTGCCGGGCAAGCCGCTCGAGCGCTGCCGCAACGTTTGCCGGGATACTCTGCACGCGGTGCGGCCTGCACACAAACGCTCCCGTCGCCACATCATGGACAGTCTGCAGCAGGGCGGTAATACCTTCCCGTTGCCGTGCAGCGGTGAGTACCACCGGGATGCCGAGCTCCCGTGCGAGCATTCGATCGTCCACGGCGATCTTGTGCCGGCGCGCCTCATCGATCAGGTTCACGCATAAGACGGCCCGATCGGTGATTTCAAGAACCTGCAATACAAGATTCAAATTGCGCTCCAGACGTGTCGCATCGACGACGATGACCGTTACGTTGGGCTGGCCGAACAGGATAAAATCACGGGCGACCTCCTCATCCACGCTTGTTGACAGGAGGGAATACGTACCAGGGAGATCCACAATCTTGAATTTCTTCCCGTTGTAGGCGAAGCCCCCCTCGGCGCGTGAGACGGTTTTTCCCGGCCAGTTGCCCGTGTGCTGCCGGAGCCCGGTAAGACTGTTGAATACGGTACTTTTGCCGGTGTTGGGGTTGCCTGCAAGCGCCACCACAAAGTCCACAGTATCGATGGCAATGCCCAGCCGGGTAAGGTGACCGGCATTAAAGGCGGGGCAACTTTCACAGGCCTGGGGTATCGGATCATTCATGATGACGCGGTGACCGGGCTGACAACAATGTGTTCTGCCTGCTCTTTCCGGAGGGCGACGAGCGTACCGCGTACCTGGTATGCCATAGGATTGCCGGTCACACTGGAGAGCTCGGCGGTAATAGTTGTTCCGGGAACGATACCGAGATCCATCAGCCGGCGCCGCTGCTGTCCGCGACAGGCCCTGGAAATCCCGGTGATAACGGCCCTCGCTCCCGGGCGGAGTGATGCCAGCGTCGCGAATGGGTCGTGAGAGCGTTGCTCTTCCGGAATAGGCACAACGGTGATATTGCGGGCAAACATCGGCGCGAGCAGAACTTCTTCGCCGTTGGCCTCGAGGCGCACCCGTGCGCCGGTGTTTTCTATCATCTGTACGACCATCCCGGCACGGAGCCCCTCGGCAATCAGCTGGGCATAGATCGCGTGTGGCTCGTCCTCCACATGGACGATTTTCCCGAACTCTCCCGCGCTCAGGGAGGTCACTGGATCCCCTTCCTGTTCGGGAAGCTCGCCGGCTGCCGTTGGGATAGGGTCGCCGTGGGGGTCGAACTGCGGGTTGCCCAGCTGCGCCGCGAGAGCGTCGGCTTCCGCAGCGGTCATCCGGTGTTCCTGACGTTCGGCCTCAAGGTGCCAGTCGGCCTCCCGCACGCTGGTCTCATCCGCAAGATATCGTTCCCAGAGGCGGTGGATGCGGATAATACGCAATGCGTAGGAGCGTCCGTCGGGTGTCGGACGGAGGGCGTTCCTGTCGGGCCGCAATAATCCCATCGACTCCAGCTGTGTCGCAAGCCGGGCTGCGTGGTCGACGGAAAGGGAAAGCGCTCCGGCTATACTCTCGATGGTACAGCCGACGCCCCGGTGTTCACAGTCGTAGGCGTGTTTCAGCGCATCCTCGGCAGCCGAGCGCACTTTGTGCGTTTTGCTCTGTTTCCAGCGCGCGAAAACCCCCTTGCGTGGAGAAAACAGGACGAGCGCAACGGCAATCACCGCCAGCGCAGTTATGGTATATGTAGACAGGTCCATTGTCGGGTCTTCATACTACAACACCGGAGACGGGCCAGGGTTCCGGGGAGAGGAGTTCTATGATACTTTTACTCGTCACACTTGCTGTAGGCGCACTCCTCATTCACGCACGACATGCATCCGTTTTCGATCTTGACCGAGCGGTCACCACATTTCGGGCAAATCTTGAACGCGCTTATCTCCCGGTCGACGTCCCGGTTCTCGACAACGGCGGTTCCCGTGGCCGTCCCGCGCGCTTTAGTGACTCCGATGTCCTCAAAAAACTGTTCGATGACTTTCGCAATCTCGGCGTAGAATGAATGGATATATTTTCCGTCTTTGAAGTATCCACCGTTCGGATCGTAAATCCCGCGAAGCTCTTCGAGGATAAAGGTGGGATCGGTCGACTTCCGGAAAATTGCGGAGATCAGGCGCGTCAGGACGGCATACTCGGCGGCGCGTGTAAGGTCTTTACTATTGATAAAGATTTCGATGGGCCGGTTCCGGTTGTTTTCCCTGATGAACCCGAGCGTGATGAATACGCTATTGTTCACAAATCCGCTGCGTAAGCGGTAGACCCGCGCCTCCGTCACGTCCGGCCGGGTGCCGATGACGGTCTCGCCGCTTTCCTGTGCCGGTATCAGGGCTTTTTCTCTTTTGACTTCTTCGATCTCCAGCGCGGTGGTCGGCAGGGTGATCATCCGTGTTTCTCCATTCTTGTTCGTCGTAGTATATTTTGTTTCCGTGTTCGGCCGGACCGCCAAACACGAGCGCAGCAGGACACGTACAGATCCTCGATGTCACCGCACCTTTAGTTATTGCTCAGGATCGCCGCTGCGGCATGGGGCGTTTCATCACGCGTCTGTTCCCGCCGTCGCAGCAGGTGGTAGACCGTCGTCAGCCTTCCGTCGGGCAGGCGTAGCACTTCTTCTCCCGACACTTCCACGTCCCGGGTCCCTTTCGCCGGATCGTCCTCCGGGAGCCGGATTCGATATTTCCGGTTCTTGGCCTCCTGGTACGGTGTCGGTTTGCCGTCGACGCTGAGGATCGGATACCGGCTTCCGTCGCGGTAGACCGTGATTCCTTTGAGACCGCTTCTCCATGCCTGCAGATAGATCCGCGAAATCACTTCCGGTTCGGTATCCTCCGGAAGATTCACCGTTGAAGAAATTGAATGGTCCACAAAACGCTGGCACACCGCCTGGATCTTCACGCGCATATCCGGTGCAATAACGTGTGCGGTCCGGAAGAAATGTGCGGGGAGGAATTCATCCAGCGGTTTGCGCTGTGCCTCATCGGTGAATCCCTTCATATCAAGGTATGCTTGCACCGTGCTGTGAAACACCCTGAATTTCTGGTTTCCGAAGGATTCCGAGCGGCGCGTATAAAAGAGCGCGAAGACGGGTTCGACGCCGCCGGACACTCCCATGTAGTGTTTCCCATCGCGTTCAAACCCCAGCACGATATTGGAGATACTTCCCGTCGGGGCGATGGAAACGATGGCGATATTCCGCAGCCCGCTGGTCCTGATCAGGGCGCGGGTGTGTTCGTTTAACGCTTCCTGGAAGAATGGACACCGGGCATACGCTTCGTACGAAAAGATCGGCGAGGCGCCTTTTTCTTCTGCGAGTTTTGCGGACGACTGGTATGCGGCATTGGCAATGGTTTCCATCACGCGTTCGAGCACGGTGATAGCATCGTCCCCGTCATATGTTTTTCCCAGCTGATTGAGCATATCCGCAATCCCCATCACGCCCAGCCCCAGCCGCCGGGTTTCGGACGCTGCACGCCGCTGTTTTTCCAGCGGATTGAGGAGGGTGTTCCATTGCACCACATTGTCGAGGAACCGGACGGCGTGCTGGGTCACCTCCCAGAGTCCCTGCCAGTCCACCCGTGCTTGTTCGGTGTACCCATCGATGACGCAGCGGCTGAGGTTGATAGATCCGAGGTTGCAGGCGCCGCCGTCTTCCAGCGGCACCTCGGCGCAGGGGTTGGTGCACGAGATTGGCCGTCCGACATAATTGGACGGACTGTACTTGCTCATGGCGGTCCAGAGGATCAAGCCGGGTTCAGCCGTGTGGTAGTTTCCTTCAACGAAGGTGTCCCAGATTTCCCGCGCTTTTATCAGGCGGCGGATTTCTCCGGTCTGGGGAGACCCGAAGTAGAGGAGAAAGTCACCTGCGCGACGGATGGCAAGATCATACTTCTGCTGGGCGAGTTCCACCACCACATCGCCGAACACGTCGCGCTGCTGGGGATTTGTCAACTGTTCTTCGGAAACGACGATTCCCCCCTGCTTCTCGAGCCATTTGTTGAGTGATTCCATGGAAGAAAAATCACCGGCAAATTCATAGGTGCTGATATCTTTTGCGGGAATCCCATAGGAATAGTGCACGTCCCCGCCCTGGAATCCCTGGCGCACGGTCGGGCGGGAAAATTTCCGGTACACCAGCAGTGTGTCGGTGCCATACCGGGTCTGCTCGTCGACCGCCTGCATGAACTCATCGGTGGCCTTGATGCTGATATTGGCGAACCGCACCTGGGTGTTCTCCCGCACCTGGCGTTCCACCTCGTTCAGCTGCCCTTCGTCGAAGATCCCGGACCACTGGGCCTGTTCCACGATCTGGTGGGTGACCCAGTTGGAATTTTTTTTAACGCGGATGAAATCCAGCACATCGGGGTGCTTGACGTCGATGGTCAGCATAAGAGCGCCGCGGCGCCCGCTCTGCCCGATGAGACCCGTTGTCAGGGAGAACAGCTCCATAAACGACACCGCGCCGGTGGATTTGTCGGCCGCGTTATGGACCACCGAATCCTTGGGGCGCAGGGAGCTGATGTCCACGCCGATCCCGCCTCCGTAGGAATACGTGCGCGCGCATTCGAACGCCGCCTGGTAGATGGACTCGATGTTGTCTTCCGCGATCTTGGTGACGAAGCAATTGGCGAGTGTCTTGAGGCGATACAGGTCTCCGGCACCGGCGAGCACGCGGCCGCCGGGAATAAAACGTCCGTCGAAGAGAATGCGGTAGAACACCTCGGCCCACTGTGTGCGAAGTTCGTCGGTGGCTTCCGTGGATGCCAGAAATGCGGCAAGCCTGATGAAGACATCTTCGGGCCGTTGTTCGACCGGTTCGCCGGCAAGGTTTTTGACGAAATATTTCTTGCGATAGATGCTTGTGGCAAGCTCGTTTCCGCCGAGGTAGTCGGGGTGACTGGGGAGCGTACCGGAGTCCACGGCAGCGGAAAGTCCCCGGTAAAGTTTTTCATAGACTGCCGTCCGCTCTTCGCCGATACGTTGTGCCGTCTTACCTTTATGTGCGAACATTTCGTGCAACACCATAGCCAGCGCTCCTCTTTTTCTATCGACAGTCGGTGACTCGTTTACCTGGGCGGAAATTCCCGCGGGGCATGCATCATACCAAGAAAATGCTTCAGGTGCAACCTGTCGTTATCGCGGAGAAGCGGCTGAAGGGGTAAACAAGGAATCGGGCAGGCCCGTGTTGATCCGGTAGTCGGAATAGCGAATCGTGACGCTCCCTGTGCGTCCGCCGAGCCGCTGCGCGGCCATGCCCGTCCGATCCGTCTGGCCGTTCTGCGGGGCGGCCGTGGAATCCTGCGTTCCCATGGCGAAAGAGACCACGAGGTGTGATGGAAGCCAGTGACCTTCGATTTCTCCATATGTAAAGAGTGCGGTCATGGCACGGCCGTCGGGTTGAGGAACTTCCACCCGTTCGGGGGTCCACCGGATACCATGCACCCACATACGCGCGCGGTATGCCATGGCTCGCGGGTCGCGCGGCGACAGCACAAGCCGGTACACCGGTATCCCGTCTTTCATTTCGCGCGCCACACTGTCCGCGGTATACCGTTTCGTCATCCCCCCGAATTGTGTCCCCATACCTTCGCGCGGCAGCAGTGCGAACCCTGTAGAGACGAAGTGCACCTGCTCGGGCTGTTTGAAGTACATCGTGGCTTTCATCGGCGGTATTTTTGTCCGCTCGATGTTGGTGACAATATCCAGCGTCACGGTATAGTCGTCCACCGAGTGGAACGTGCGCTCGATATTCTTGAGAATGGTGTCACCGGTCGGGATCTGGGCGCCGGCGGTCTGGAACGCCGCCAGGACGAGCAGGACGCACAACGGGCGCTTCATGTGTGTGCTCCCGTCTCGTAACGGCCTACAACAACGTTGTACACGGCCATAAGCACGGTAGCGAGGACACCGATGCCGATGAGTGCAAACCAGACCATCTCCGGCTTTCCGGCCGCTTTGGATGTTTGATATAACCATCCGCCGAGCGGATCGCCGACAAACCGGGCGATGGCAATAGGAAGAAATGCGTATCCCTGGAACAATCCCTGCTGTCCGGGAGGCGCGATTGTGGAAACATACTCGTAGTAACGCGGGGCCTGGATCATTTCGCCAATCGAGAAGGCAACGATCCCTGCGGCAATCGTCGGGATGCTGGGGGCAATCCCGATAATCACCCAGATCAGACTGGAGATGGCAAACCCCACGAGGATGGCCGTCCGTACCGGCAGGTTTCTTGTCAGCCGGTTGACCGGGATTTGCAGCAGGATAATTGCGCCGGCGCCGGCCCATGACTGGATGATTTCGTACGGTGCGTCCTTGTTGATATAGTCCGTGATGTAGTATGGTATGACGATAAATTCCTGCCAGAAGATGATCCAGTAGAGCGAATAGATCAGCAGGAACACCATAAATTTGATATTTCCCAGCACGACGAAGAGATTGGTAAATTTCTTCCCGAGTGATTCAGGCGCACCTGCGTGGACGTTCCGGACTTCTTTATAAAGAAGCAGATTCACGATCAGCATTGCGAGGCAGCTCACGGTCGACACCATATACACGAACTCGTTGCCCAGGCTATCCCGGACGAGGTAGGCGATGGTGGGGCCGAGCAGGGCACCGACGTTCACGAGCCAGTAGTAGATGGCAAAGCCGAGCGACTTTGACTTCTCGGTGGATGTGACAGCTACCGTTCCCAGCACCGAGGGCTTGATGAACGAACCACCGAAGGCTGTAAGGACCAGGAAGGCGAGAAGAAGCCAGTACAGCGAAAAGTTGCCGTAGAACCCCGCGAAGGCGCTCATGCCCACAGAGCCGATCAGAAAATAGCCGAGGGCCAGAACGGAAAAGGCAATATTGAATGCCCGCCGGAATCCCCATTTGTCTGCCAGCGTACCGCCCAGGATCGGCAGCAGATAGATGAGGCCCCCGAAGATGCCTGAAAGTTGACCCGCCTCCGCTTCCGTAAAACCCAGTTTGTTCCGGAGGTAAATCATGAAAACAATCTGTTGCCCATAGTATGCAAGACGCTCAAAGAGCTCCATACCATTGGCGACCCAGAACGTCGGGTGGAACCCTTCGCGCAGAGAAGCAAGACGGGAGGAAAGAACCATGGGTAATTCCGAGTGGGTAATTGACCCCCGCGCATGGAGTACGGTGTAACCATCACACTCCATGAAGGGGGTATCGCATTAGAGCAGCAGCAGGTCCCGCTGTATTTCTCCGGTCACTTCCGGTGTGCCGTCGTGGCCGATGAACATGTTGATCTCCGTCCGCACGGCCATCTTCCCCTCGAGATAAATACCGGGTTCGATGGAGAAGCAGCATCCCGGCACCAATTGCCGGTCGTCACGGGTCTCAAGGTTGTCGATGTTCCCGCCGTTGCCGTGGGTTTCCTCGCCGATGGAATGTCCCGTCCGGTGGACAAACTCTTTGCCATATCCGGCTTTTTTCACGACGTTCCGGCAGGCGTCGTCCACCTGCCAGCCGTAGCAGGGCTGTCCCTTCGAGAACTTCTCCCGGACAAAGCTGACGGCCGCGTCACGCGCGCGCACCACAACGTTGAAGATCTCCTGATACTGTTTCGGCGGCCGGTCACCGATGTACCCGACCCATGTAATGTCGTAATAGATGCCGCCGGGCACATCCTGTTTAGCCCAGAGATCGATCAGGACTGTATCGCCGGCTTTGAAGGGGCGATCATTCTCCGGTTTCGATTCAAAATGCGGGTCGGCCGGATGTTCATTGGAACCCACGATGGGTGCATCGGCTGTCACCAGCCCTTCTTCGGAGAAGCGCCGGAGGATATACCGTGTGATCTGGAGTTCAGACACACCGTTGCCGGCGCGGATCCCTTCGCCGATGCGCGCAAAGGCTTCGGCCCGGATCCGGTCCACCTTCTCCGCCGCTGCTTTGTGCGTCTGGTACCCCCTCTCGTCGACCACCGCTTCGAACAACTGCACCAGATCGGCTGACGACACCACCTTGTGTCCAAGACTTCTGACGAGTTCAACGGTGCCGGCATCCACCAGCGCTATGGGCGGGAGATTGTTTTTGGGGGAATACTGCATCGCGATTTTTTTCGGCGATCCGAGAATCTTTTTCAATGAAGCATGGAGCTGCTCCCACGGCAGGTACACCTGCTTCGATCCCGGAAGCGCATCGAGTTTACCTTTCTCCACGCTGTGGACGAGCCTTTTTGGTACGCCCCGGGCGGGGATATAATAGAACCACCGGCGGGAGGTCATACGCGCCATATCGAGCCCGAGAATCTTGTAGGCAAGAACATCCCGGTGGTGAAAATCGCAAAAGAGCCAGCCGTCGATCTTCAGTGTGCGGAGGGCTTTCTGTATGCCGTGCAGATCCATGGTGAGTGTCCCTGATGTTTGTCGGAGAGGAGATCTCAACTCAAGACATCTTTCCTGACAAAAATATACCAAGTCACAGCGTAAAAACCAATGCTGAATGCACCCAGCACCCCTGCGGAGCGGAGCACACTACTCCAGGGGATCGGCTCTTCAAGGACCTTTGACCAGAGGTCGAGATAGGTCGTAAACAGGTATGGTTTGACGGATTCGAAGAGTTCCGCCGGAATGTTGGAAACAATATAGAAGATGATAATCACCGCCATCGAGCCCACAAGCGGTCCGATAGCGTTCTCCACCAGCGACGAGAACAGGAATGCCAGCGAGGCCACGGTCCACATCCCCCAGATTGCCAGTGCGAACGCAAGGAGGAGACGGCCCAGCGCTTCGTGTTCCGGGTGGATCACGATTGTCCGCCCCGGCACCAACAGGTCACCGGTGCCGAACAGCAGGGCGCCGAGACCGAGCGACAGCGCGGCAAGAAACACCACGAGCGCCGCAGCGTAGAGGAGGGTGGTCAGATACTTTGCGAAGAGAATAGATGTGCGCGATGCCGGGCGTGTCAGCAGCAGACGGAACGTGCCGCCCGTGGCTTCCCCGGCAAGCTGATCCCCCGCGCCGAGCACGACAAGAAACGGGATGTGGATCCAGAGGCTGTTCATGATAAATTGCGTCACAAAATACCCGTTCAGAATGTTGCCGACGAAGAAAAAGTCCTGTGAGAGCCCCCGCGTGACGGTGCGCCCCATGCCGCCCCCCTCGAGTTTCAAAGCGATCTGGACAAGGGGAATGATGATGCCAACAGCAATAAAGGAGATATACGACCGCCATTTGAGTGCGGTTTTCATGATTTCATTGCCAAGGATCGACGTCCTCACCCTCTACCCCCTTCCTGTGTGGTGGAGCCGCCCATCGGCACTGCGACATCGGAGGCTCCTTCGGTGATGGCCAGAAAATATTCTTCGAGTGATCGACGGGGCAGAATGGCGCGCACCTCGATGCCCGCCTCGACCAGCATCCGGTTTACAGCACCCACCTGCTCACGAGGCACGGAGCACTCGACAAATGCGCCGTTGCGTTGTACCGTGCCGGCCAGCCGTGATGCAGACAGGAGCTGGAGGGCCCGATCGGCCGGCATTGCATCAAACCGTACAACATGTTCGCCTGCCGCCAGCAGATCGGCAACCCGTCCCTGGACCACAAGCCTTCCGAGGTTGATAATGGCCATGCTCGTTGCCGTTTGTTCGATCTCGCCGAGGAGGTGTGAAGAGAGGAAAATCGTGATACCCTGATCACGGGAAAGCCGCTGAATCAACTCTCTCACTTCTTTGATGCCCTGAGGATCAAGCCCGGAGGTGGGTTCGTCCAGGATCACCAGTTCCGGACTGCCGAGGAGCGCCTGCGCGATGCCGAGACGTTGTTTCATGCCGTGCGAGTAGGTGTTCACCCGCTCTGCGGCGCGGGGGAGAAGCCCGACCAGATCGAGGACACGATCGATGTCGCGAAAAGAATCGTCCCCACGCAATGCTGCCACGATCTCCAGGTTCCGTCTCGCAGTCAGGTACGCGTAGAAGTCAGGCCGTTCCACCAATCCCCCCACACGCCGGAGAATGGCTTTCCTGTTTCCCGAGAGCGGTTTGCCGAACAATTCGACCGTCCCCCGGGTCGGCCGGATGAGCGACAGCAGCATGCGGATGGTGGTGCTTTTCCCGGCACCGTTGGGTCCCAGGAATCCAAACACGTCACCTTTCTGCACGTTGAGATGCAGATCCTGGACCGCCCACCTGAGCCTGAAACGTTTTGCGAGTCCGGTGGTCCGCAGAACCGCTATGGTGTCCATGACGTTGGCCCTGTGCTTTCAGTTCGTACGCTTGACTCTGGGAGTTGATTTGCCTATTTTTCGCGGAGAATGAAGAAACAGCGTGTAACGCGGGCATCGCCCCCAAAAAAGAAACGCCGCACGACACCGCCTTCCCCCGCGGGTATGTCTCCGATCCTGGAAGTGCTTCAGGGAAACATCCTCTTCCGCGATGTGGACAAAAAAACGATCACCCGGAGCATGAAAAACTTCACCCAGCGGACGTTTCGCGCGGGTGATCTGATCTTTGATGAGTATTCGAAAGGCCGCGAACTGTTCCTGTTGTGCGGCGGCAGGGTACGGATAAAGAAATATACGAAATTCGGTGTTGAATCGTTGCTCGCCGTACTGCATCCGGGCGACTTTTTCGGCGAGATGTCTCTCATCGATGGTCTGCCCCGCTCGGCACGCGCCGACGCCATGGACGATTGTTTCGTGCTGACGCTGACTGCCGAAAAGTACCGCACGCTCGTTCATCAGAATCGTCAGGTCGCCCTCAACCTGCTGAACAACCTTGCAGTTCGTCTCCGTACGAT
>Ga0315273_10011001_pt1 | contig 11562 bp, 12 predicted proteins | sample YL17G02_0_MG_FD_205753 | JGI IMG/M metagenome (GOLD analysis project Ga0315273, IMG submission 205753) | Sediment microbial communities from Yellowstone Lake, YNP, Wyoming, USA - YL17G02_0 | ecosystem: Environmental > Aquatic > Freshwater > Lake > Sediment | place: USA: Wyoming | collected... | reverse complement strand
CGAAACGAACTTCGTGCCGGCGGCCGCGCAGACCGCCCAGCTTTTCAATCGAAACGAACTTCGTGCCGGCGGCCGCGCAGACCGCCCAGCTTTTCAATCGAAACGAACTTCGTGCCGGCGGCCGCGCTTTACGGGGCGAGTTCGTCGGCGACGGCGGTACGGGCGGCGCGGGGGTCGGCGAGGTAGTCGTCGAGCTCGGGCAGAACGTCGTCGAGCACTATCTCGCCGGCGGCCGGGGTCACGTAACGACCTAACCGCGGGTATGTGCGGGTTTCCCAGGCGGCGACGTCGGCGGCGGTGACAGGGGTCGACGGGCGGGTGCCGAGCTGCGCCGGCGGTTGCGGTTTCGTTAATGGCATGTCTGTTTATCCTATCGTTTAAGGGTACGACCATACGGCGGTAACGTGCGCGGGGATCACGCGGCCGGCGCGTTCGGCGGTTGTAATAATTCGGGCGTGCAATTCTTCGTAGCTTGTGCCGGGTTCATCCAGGTATTGCGGTACGAGCTCGGCGAGGCGGTCGACGTCTGCCGCAGTCATTTCCGCCGGGAAATTGCGTAAACCGAACTCTAGGTCGCGTACCTCGGCCTCCCAGGCGTTAAACGACATATTGAACGGGGCCGGGCCTAGCCGGGCGTCGGCGGCGGCGCCGAGGTAGAGCTCGGCGTCGCCGAGCATTGTTGCACGGTCTATTTGTGCGATGTGGCCGGCGGCCTCGAGGTCGTCGACGCCGACTATACGTGATACCTGGTAACGGTCGCCGGCGACGTTCGGTAACAGGGTATCGACGTCTATCTGTCCAGAATATGCGCGGTCGGACGGTAGCCGGCCGCGGCGTAACGCGCCGGCGGCTTCCATTCGACGGTTTTCGGTTAACCATAGGTCGACTGCTTCGTCGGTTGTTAGGTCGCTGCCGACGGCGTCCGATATTCGTAACGCCATAACGTCGGGGGCCGAGCTCGCGGCGTCGTCGTACCATATTCGGGTAAGTCGAGCTCGTTCGCGTTCGTCGAGTTGTTCGAGCCAATCGTATTCGCCGCCGCGGGCTGCACGGCCGGCGCCGGTAGTTGAGCCGATACGGGGCGGCCGTTTCACTTTGAGACTGTCCCAGGTGTCTAATTTAGCGAACGCTTCGGCCTGTACCTTTGCTGCTTCGTCGGCGATGACGCGGCGTACGTCGGTTACGCGGGCGCGGGCGGTTAAGACTTCGTTCGGGGTGACGCCGTTACGGTCGGCGATTCTGATTACGTCGGGGTCGGTCGGGGTGAGAGCTCGAGCGGCGGCGCGTGATTCGGCGGCGGCGGCGGCGCGGCGGGCCGCTTTATCGTTTAGTTCGCCGGCGACGACGCCGGGCGGTACGTTTCGCCGGGCGGCGGCGCGTATCACTTCGGGGCTGTCGGTTGTGTATCGGGGCGGCCTCGGTTTCGGCGGCGGCGGCCGGTCGACGATAGGGGCCGGCGGCGGTTCGTCACCGACCTTTACCGGGCGGGCCTCGGTTACTGTGCCGGCGTCGCTAATTTTCGTGAACGTGTGGCGTTCGTCGGCGAGTACCGGGCCGAGCTCGCCGTGTTGCCGTACGACGGGGGCGACGGTTCGTGGTACTTGCGGGTCGAACGGGGCCGGCGGGCCGGTGATGACGCCGGTACGGTGCCGGGCCGGCCCGGTGCCGAGGGTGGCGAGCTCGGCGTCGGCGGCTTTAATGCGGTCGGTCTGTTTTTCGACTCTCAGCTCGAGCCGGGCTTGCCGGCCCCGGTTCGTTTCGGTTGATATGTCTAGGCGTAACTGTTCGCGTCGGGCCGTCGCCGATTCTTTCGCCGCTTGCGCTTGTGCTCGCCGGGCTGTAGCGGTGTCGCGTGTTGCTGCACGGCCGGCCGATACTTTGTCGATAGCGCCGGCCTGTTTAAGTTCGCGGTATAGGTCGCGGTTTATTACGCGGCCGTAATCGGTGCCGTCTACTATCGGGGCGACGCGACAATCGCATCGTGTATGTATCGGCATAAGTTCACGATTTCGGTATCTTTGCGTCGACGCGATCATGCAGAGCAGGCACGATTTACCGGTGAGGGTGCGCCGGTAGCCTTCTATTTCGGGGCGGCCGGTCATCGCTGCGGTAGCGGCGTGCTGATGCGCTAAACCGATATCGGTAGCGGCGATACTGCTCGCACGGTTACCGGCTTGCGCTAACGCCTTTTCGTAGTCTGCGCCGGCGCCCATTAGCCGACGCATTTCGATAAGCGGCCGGCGATATACGTCGGCGGCCGGGGTGCCGCCGCGTAACTGGTCGATAGTGAACTCGGCCAGGTCTAAACCGGTGACGGTTGCCGGGTCGCCGGTGACGGCGCCGACGTACTCGCCGATATAGGTATCGACTAGGTCGGCGGTTTCGGCGGCGGCCTGGTTCACTATGTCGACGGCGACGGTAACGAACTGGTCGCCGGCTGCGTCGCTAGTGCCGCCGAGCTCGAGCCATGTTTGCTCGACGGCGCCGGCCGTACCGAGGCGTAACGCGTCGTACGACGTGCCGTATTCGACGATTAGGTCGGTTGCGGCCATATAGGCCTAAACGGTGGCGTCGGCCGTTACCGGGGCCGTGACGGCCGCTACCGGGGCCGGTGGGGTCGGTACCGTAACCGGCCGGGCGGCGGCGGCCGCTAACGGTACGCGGGCGGCTTGCGAACGCCAGCGGGCTATCTCTTGTTGCGACGCGCCGTACCTTTCCCATAGCGCCTCGTTCGGTACGCCGAGGGTGCCCAGCTTTACCAGGGCGTCGACGAGCTCGCCGAGGCCTTTCGATTCGGGGTCGCGCCATATCACTTCGATTGATTCGTCGGCGCCGCGGGCGTCGCCCATAGCTGACAACGATAACCGTATGACATCTTCCCAGGCCTCGCCGAATGCTAGTTGCCGGTTTCGTACCTTCGCGACGAGCCCGGTTTCGGTTGCTTTCAACGATTCGCCCGACGGAAACGCGCCAGATTGCCCTAGCAGGTAGTGGGGCGGGGTGCGCGATATGGCGGCCAGGTGTTGAATGTCGGCCTCGACGGCCTCTATGTACGGTTTAAGGTCGGTTTGGTCGAACTCGCCGAACTTTACGCCGGCGTCCTCACTCATCCACAGCCGGTCGATAGCGGCGCGGAACGGTTCGATAGGTTTACCGGTATCAGGGTCGGATGGTATGTCCATACCGGTAACCCAGCGCTGTCGGAACGCGGCGAACCGGCCGGCCGTCAAACGGTTAAATATCGTTTCGTTTATCCGGTCTTGGATATCGGTTAAACCGCCGGCGAGTTCGCTGACGCCGGCGCCGATCATGCGGCGCTTATTTAGAAACGGTATCAACGGAACGACGCCGAGCACGTTCACGAATTGCCAATCGGGGTCGTCGCGGTCGGCGTACGGTTCCCATAGCGCCGACGCTTTCGGCCTGATCCACTTGTAAACAGTCGCTACTTCGGCCGGGTCGCAGTCGGCCGACGTCCATAACGTCGCGTATTCGTTGTCGTCGTCACAATACACTTTAACGCCGGCGTAACGTTCGCGGCGGGAACCGGGCTCGAGCTCGACGTAAACCTCGGTCGGGTGCTCAGCGGTCACTGATGGGCGGCTATCGGCGCCTTGTTCGCCGGGCCATACGAGAACGGCGGCGGTACCGGCGATTAACGATTCGGTATGGACGGCGCCGTGCTCGGCGTCTAACGCGTTCGGTTGCCAGATAGTCGACCATACGTCGACGTCGGCGGCTTGCTGATTACCGAACCGTACCCCGTCGACGATTAACCGTTCGGCGACGGCGTCGACTACTAGTTCCATCCAGTTAGACCGCGCCAGGCGCATAAGTCGCAAGAACTCACTACGGGCCCCGTTCGGGGCGTCGGGTAACGGATGGTTACCGGTGTAATAGGCGTTATACGTCGCGTATGTTCGGGCCTGCGCGCCTAGCTTCAATATCAGGCGGTCGCGTATCTGCTCGGCGGTGTAGGGCATCGGGTTAGGCCTCCGTTCGAGAGAATACTACGCCGAACCGGCCGGCGTTGTATGCCATCGTGCCGGTAGGCCCGACGTGTTAGTGCGATGGTGGTACCAGTTCCAGGTGATGACGTCCGACGCGACCGTTTTCGTTAACCGGGCAGCGGCGACGAATAGGGGCATGTCTTGATCCTCCCAACGGCCCGCGGTATCGGGTAGGAAACCGCCGGTAGCGAGCATCGCGGCGAACAGTACGTCGGTTCGTATCAGGTATGTGATCGGCACAATATGCGGTGTGTCGGGGTCGAATTGTCGGCCCCGGTGCATAGGGAACGGGTCAGTACCGCCGACGACCTGAAACCATCCCCACGCGATACCGGCGTCGTGCTGCTCGGCGAGCGCTAACAGGTACTCGAGGTGCTGCGGTAACAGTTCGTCGTCGTCGTCAAGGAACGCCGTCCAGGTTGTAGCGACGGTTAACGCTGCACGGTTGCGGGTAGTCCACGCGCCGTCGCCTTCGGTGTCGACGGCGACGGCGATAGCTGATGCCGGTACCGTCTGGCCGGTTACCGACGCTATAGCACGGCCGAGCATACGGGCCCGCGGGGCGATAGTCGGGATAACGACCGTAACGTCACGCGGGAAGGGCACCACCGCGACGGCGGGCTCGCCGGCGCCGATATCGACCTGGTGGTGCCCAGCGCCGTCGGGCACCACCGCGCCGCCGGGCACCATTCGGCCGGCGAGGTAGTCGCCGCGGGCGGCGCCGGTATCTTGCGCGAAATGGTACGGGCATAACTCGCGGGCGCCGCCGGGGTGCGCCAACGTGTACGGGTTAGCGCCGGTGTATGTGCCGGTGCAACCGGACGGCGGCGGCGGGGGTGTTGCGGGGTTCATTGTTAAACGAGTGCCTTTCGTATGCCGGCCTCGAGGGTTACGGTCGGCCGGAAATATTCGCCCATTAGGGCCGTGTTAGCGACGCGGTACGCGACGCCGACGGGTTTCGTTACCAGGTGCTCGAGCTCGACGCCATGTACGCCGGCGGCGGCGAGTATCAGGGCGGCGAGCTCGTTAAATGATGTCGGCCGGCCGGTACCGAGGTTTACGGGGCCGGTAACGCCGAGCTCGACTAGCTTTAACGTGCCGGCGACGACGTCGTCGATATGTATAAAGTCGCGTACCTGGTCGCCGGTTCCCCATATCTTGAATGTGTCGGGGGCGCCGTGGTTGGCCGGTAACCGGCCCCGGCGGCGGAGCTGTAACGTTCGGGCCTGTTCGATAAACGTCGGGAACGGGTAATCGAGCGCCTGGTCGGCGCCGTAACCGGAGAACGGCCGCACGACGGTTACGTTTATGCCTTCGGCGACGGCCTCGAGCGCTAGGCGTTCGCCGACGAGTTTAACCAGGCCGTACGTTTGGTCGGGGGCGCCAAGAAACGCGGCGGTATGGTCGATTAACGATTCGGCGAGCGGGGTCCGCATCGTTTCGGTCTGCCAACATGTCGGGTAAGCGGCCGAACTTGAGAAATAGACGACGTGGCGGGGTCGTAACCGTAACGCGTAGGCGAACAGGGCGGCGTCTAACGTTAGGTCGGTTACGGCGAGCTCGAGCGGCCGGCCGTCTATCATCGTGCGGCCACCGACGACCGCGGCGCAATGCACTACCAGGTCGTAGGGGTAAATACCGACGTCATATTCGTATGTGAAACGGGCGTCATGCCCGGTTAATAGGTCGATACCGGTAACAGTGTAACCGGCCGCCGTTAACGCTGCTGATATGTGCCGGCCGACGAAACCGGCCGAACCGGTGACTAGGGCTCGACGGGTGCCGGTCATGGTGCCGCCTCGAGCGGTGATCTAGTGGCGGCGAGCACGGTAAACATGCCGATAATTTCGACGGCGAGAACATGCCAACCGGAACGCGTCACCATATCGACGTATCCGGCGGTATCCCAGGCCCACAGATGATAGCCGTAATGGTTGTCGCCGGTTTCAGTCCACGGCGACGACGCGACTAGTACTTGTGCGCCGGCGTGGTGGAGCTCGGCGACGAACTTATGCGGGTCGACTAGGTGTTCGAGCATTTCGGTAGCGAGCACTAACGAACCGCGTTTAGTGAAACCGAGGTCGGCGATATGTAACGCGGCGTCGCCGAGCACTACGTCGACGCCGCGTTCGGCGGCGCCGGCGACGTTCGACGGTTGCAGGTCGTAGCCGACGGTTACGACCGAGCGCGGTATCTGCGGGGCCAATAGTTGCAAGAGGCCGCCGTCGCCGGCGCCGACGTCCATTACGAAACCGAGGCCGAGCTCGTTAACGTAGGTTGCGGCTATACGGGCGGCGGCCTCGAGCCGGGGGCGGTGTAACGGTTCGTCGGCGTGCGCTGCACGGTCACGGTCGGCGTACCAGGCGGCCGTAGCGTACTCGGGTATCGTGCCGGCCGGATATAAGCGCCATTCGGCCATTAGTAAACCTCCGTCGTTGATAAGCGGGTGATAGCGGCGGCGAACTCGCCGTCGGCGACGTATTGCGAGAAACGGGTTTCGTCGGCGGTCCATACCGCCGGCGCGTTCACTTCGGTATAGCCGTCGTCCCATGCTGCACGGCCGGCTATCGGGTGTACGTGTTCGATGATGACGTCGGGTAGGTACCGTAACGAGCCGAGGGTTTCGCCGAGGCGACGCCAATAGTTGTCGAGGAATAGGTGGGTCATACCGGGCGGTACGAAATAGCCGACGGTATTGATAATGCTCGACGACAGAAATACGGCGGTCGGCAGTGCGGGGCCTTGTATCAGGTCGTTACCGTAAGCGACGACGTGACGGCCGGCGGCTACGGTTTCGTATATCGTCTGATCCCATCGCATAGACCGCGGCCGGTGATCGTCGCCGAGGAAACCGACGGCCAGCGAACGATACGCGGCGGCGGGGGCGTAATGGTTTAGGGTGCCGCCCAGGCGTAACCGGGGGCCGATAACGAGCTCGGCGAACTCGGCCGGGTAATCGACGGCCTGGTATGCGGCGACGTGCGGGTCGTCGTCGTCGACGATAACGACGAGCTCGGCGTAACCGCCGGCCGCGGTCGATACCCAGGCGTCTATTAGCTGTTCAATATTGCCGGGTCGGCCTCTTGAGGGCACTAGTACCGTTATCGGGGCTGTAGGGGTCATTAGGGCGCCTTTGCTGTGAAGGTGGCCGATACCGGCCACGGTGGTATAAACCGCGGTATATTCGGCGACGGTTTCGCCGGCGATGGGCGCCGACGGTCGGCGTTACGGCGCGCGACGGTCCAGGCGTCTAACCATTTCTCGAGGTTGTTTTCGATTAGCCAACTATTCGCGACGCGACGGCCGGCTTGGCCGAGCTCGTAACGGTAGTCGTCGTCGGTTATCAGTCTGTCAAGCGAGCTATACCAGGTGCGCGGCCGGTCGGCGAGCACGCCGGCGCCGAGCGCTACCAGGTCGCGGTACGGGCCGGTCGGGGTCGCTACGAACGGTACGCCGACGCTTGCGAGCTCGAGACCTTTCAGCCATGATTTACCCTCATTAAACGCGCCGGCCGCTAACGGTACGATACCGACGTCAAGCTCGGCCATAGCGGGCGCATAGTTGACAAGCGGTAACCAGCCGCCGGTATGCGCGAACGTTTCGCCGGCACGTATCCCTAAATTATCCAATATGCGAACGTCGGTTATTTCGACCTCGGTACCGGCGGCGTCGTACGCCTTGACGCGGCCGGAGCCGATTAGGTGAAACGTTAAACCGTGCTCGGCGAGTAACCGGCCGACGGCGCCGCGGGTTACCTGTAAGTCGTGCGGGTGTGTATCTATCGAACCGGACCAACCGACGCGGATACCGTCATGCGGGTCGGTGAGAACGTGCAGATATTTCGACGGTACATGGTTCGGGATAATGACGACGCGACCGTGCCGGCCGTACCGGTGAGCTAACGCCGGCGTCGTGACGGTCACAAGGTCGGCGATACGGGCGGCCTCGCGGAGATGGTGCCAATTACGGTCGGGGGATAACGCCGGGTTAACGGTACGCCATGCGATATTAGCCGGGTCGATAGTCTCGAAATCGTCGTCTATTTCGACGACGACGGCGACGCCGGCGGCCTGATGTAACCGGATGACTTCGACTAGCTGATGTGTTAACGGTCGTTGTAGCACGAGCACGTCGTAGTCGGGGGCGTCGCGTAACCTACCGAGAACAGGGCGGCCGGCGGCGGCCGACGCCGATATGTTCGGTAAACAATTTATAGCGGCTTGCGGGGTGTCGGGCACCACCAGGTCGATATCGGCGCCGGCGTAACCTAACGCCTCGGCGGCCCATATCAGCCGGTAATGTCCACAACCGCCGACGTCGGCCGGGTGTACTTGAATCCTCATAAAGTCCTCGAGCTCTTGTTTAGAAACCGGCGGCGCGCCGGGCCTTTTTCGGGGGGGGTCGTAGCATCGCTCGGGCTAACGCGTTCACGACGGCGGCGATACCGTCGATACGTTTCGAGCTCTTACGGCGGTCGGGTTTCGCCGGTTTAATGTTGCCGGCCGGGTCTTGATGTACTTCGACGTTATCGGCCTGCCAGCGTAGCACCGGGTTAGCGCCGTGTACCAGTAGCGGCGCGGCGACTGTTGAGCCCATAACCAGTCGCTCGAGCTCTTTAGCCGGGTTAGATAGCGACGCGTACCCTTGCCGTATCGGCACCATCGTTAGACCGTCGTTCTGCATTTCGTTAACGGTTTCGGCCGCGTTCCACGGATCGAACGCGACTTCGAGTAGTACGGCGCCGATACGTTCGGCCTCGGCTTTAATGTCGGCGCGTACCTGCGCGTAGTCGACGACGTTGCCTTCGGTGAATCGTAACCATCCTTCGTCGCGCCACCGGTTGAGCGGTACACCGGTTCGCCGTTCGAGTTCGTCGGCGCGTTGTTCGGGTAACCAGTGCAGAACGTGCGCGCTGTAACCTTCGGTATCGAGCGGCGAAACGAACGCGAACGCCGAAAAGTCGGTCGTCGAGCTTAGGTCTAGGCCGCCGTAACAGGGCCGGCCGCGGAACGCCTGGTCGATATCTAGTTCGCCGGCGGCGGCGTCCCACGCGGCCAGGGATAACCAGCGGGTCGTCTGTTTCGTTCTGATGTTTAGATGCAACCGTAAATAGCGGTTGAGTTGCGCCGGTGACTGACGCGCCTCGGCCGCTTTCGCCTGTAGGTAGTCGAGCATTACCGTTATGTCGATACCAGGGTTAGCGGCGATTAGCGATGCGTCCGCGAACGGGTCGAAACCGGGGCCGGTATGGTCGACGCCGAATACGACGCCTAAGAACGTGCGGTCGTCGATAGTGCCGGCGGCGATACCTTCGAGGTATTCGCGTTTCGTCGCGTAAACCGAACCGTCGGCGCCGTCGTCGGCGGTCGTAATGAATATAACGAGCGGTTGTGTTCGGGAACCGACGCCGGTTTCTAGGGCGTCGATTAGGTCGGGGGTCTTGTGTACGTGTACTTCGTCGATGATCGCGCCGTGAACGTTTAGGCCTTGCTGCCGGGCGCCGTCCGACGACAACGCGCGGAGAATAGACCGGGTCCGCGGGTGCTCGAGGTAATGGCGGCGTATTCCTTTACCGAGGGTGCGGGCGAGCTCAGGCGAACCGGCGGCCATGTCGCGGCACGGCCCGAATACGATACCGGCCTGTGATCGGTCGCCGGCCGCGGTGTAAACCTGTGCGCCTTGCTCGCGGTCGGCGGCGAACAGGTACAACGCCAGGCCCGAACATAGCGTCGACTTGCCGTTCTTGCGGGGTATCTCGAACCATACGGTGCGGATAATGCGATGCCCGGTCGTTTTCGACTTTAGGCCGAATACGGGGGCTACCAGGTACCGAACCTGCCAGTCGAGTAGCACAAACCGGCGGCCCGACCATCGGCCGATAAGTTGACGTAACAGGGCGAAAAACTTAAGCACGCGTTCGACGGCGTCGGTATCGAATACGACGTCGGGCCCGGCCGGTAACGGGGTGCGTAGCAACGGCGCACCTTTCCACGTCGTAGGCTCGACGAGCCCGGCCGCCTCCCATCGTTTGATAGCGGCGTCAATCTGCCGTTCAATAGCCGGCCGCGGCGGTTTCCTCGGCGGCCTCGGTCGGGTCGGGGTGCTAGTCGAGGATGCCATAACCTGCCGGGTCGTCCTCGAGCTCGAGCCGTATCGCCGACCTATCTGACGGCGTTAAACCGAACCGGCCGGCGAGCGTAACGATTAGCGCCGCCTGGTCGCGTACGACTTGCATAGCCGGGTGTTTGATGTACGTCGACGGGGTGCGGCCGAGCACTACCGACGATTTATTTACCATCGCGACGGCGCGGCGATGATGCACGACGGCGGTACAGAAAGCGGCGAACGTGTCGACGTCCCATACGGTCAGAATACCGCGGGCCTCGAGCGACGGCGCCAGGCGACGCCATACGCCGAGCGCGTCGAGGTCGAGGTATTCGGGCGGGTCGGGTCGTACGGGCGGCGGCGTCGGTTCGTTACGGTTCACACGCGACGGCCGCGTTTCGCCTCGCACTATCGCTAACGCGGTCGGGGTCTTAGCGGGGCCTCGGCGACCCATTACGCGCCGCCGCGCCAGGGGCGCCAACCGTAAGCGCGCCATAACAGAAGGCCGGCGTACAGGTTGCCGGGCACGGTGTAGAGGTCGTCGACGGTCACGTTTCGAGCTGCTAGCCAACCGAGGTTTACGTCGTTTACCTGCAATAGACCGGAGTCGGCGGTACGAGAACGGGCGGTCGGGTTGCATCGTGACTCGCGATAAACGGTGCGTAACATTTTCGGTATCACTTTAACCGGCCAACCGACGGCGACGGCGACGTCGTAGAGCTCGGGGCATCGCAGCGGCGACGAGCTCGGCGTAGTGGTGGCCGGTGGCGTAGTGGTGGCCGGTGGCGTAGTGGTGGCCGGTGGCGGAGTGGTGGCCGGCGGCGTAGTGGTGGCCGGCGGCGTAGTGGTGGCCGGCGTGACGCTATTAAAGCCGGCGGTGACACGTTTCGAGCGGTGCCTCGCGTCGCTGATGTCTAAACCGGCGGCGGCGACAACGCCGAGAGCCGCGATAACGGTAAGGGTCAATAGCTTGTTCATATGACGTGCTCGTTTCTAATGGCCTCGAGGGTTGCTATGTACTGGTTCCACGCTACGACGTAGGTCGCTAGCGGGTCACGGATACCGCCGGGGTCGAGCTCGGCGTCGCAGCCTAGTTCTGTGTTCACGGCCTCGACGGTGGGCTTGAAGCTGGGCGCTCCATGACGAGCGTTGATGTGGTCGAGGTCTCGGCGTGGGGTGGTGCTGTGCTGTTCGGCGACCGTGGCGTCGTACTCGGCGCGGGCGGCTACGAGTTCGGCGTGCGCCGACCTAATCCGGTCGGCCTTCGTTGTGCGCCAATCGGCCACGATAAGGCCTTTCATGTAACGGCCAGGGCCGAGCTCGGGCGGCGCGTTTCGACGCGGGCCCGGTTCGCGTAGGCGTCGATATGGCCTCGGGCGATGCCGGCGCACCTACCTATACGACGGTACCGACTAATTCGGTAAACCTGTCCGCGTGCGCGCGTGCA
>Ga0315273_10011000_pt1 | contig 11563 bp, 10 predicted proteins | sample YL17G02_0_MG_FD_205753 | JGI IMG/M metagenome (GOLD analysis project Ga0315273, IMG submission 205753) | Sediment microbial communities from Yellowstone Lake, YNP, Wyoming, USA - YL17G02_0 | ecosystem: Environmental > Aquatic > Freshwater > Lake > Sediment | place: USA: Wyoming | collected... | reverse complement strand
TGGGCCGCCGGGACGGCGGCCTGCCGTGGCGCAACCCCGACAGTCTGTTGACGGCAGGACCTTCTGTCAAGAATCCGCTGGCCGCCGCGGACAGTAGTGCTAGCATTTGGCCCCATGGCCGCCAGACGCGATCCGGGCTCCGGCACGCTCGTCCGATCGTTGCGCCTGCCTCACGCGACGGCGATGGTGGTCGGGACGATCATCGGCGCCTCGATCTTCGTGCAGCCGTCGGAGATGAGCGGGGCGCTGCCGTCGATCCCGGCGCTGCTCGCCGCCTGGGCGCTCGCCGGCCTGCTGACGATCGCCGGCGCGCTCATCTGCGCCGAACTTGCCTCGGCCTACCCGCAAACTGGCGGCGTGTACGTGTTCCTCAACAGGACGCTGTCGCCGGCGGTCGGCTTCCTCTGGGCGTGGGCGATGTTCTGGTCGGTGCACTCCGGCATCATCGCGGCCATCGCCATGATCTTCGCCCGCTACGTCGGCCACTTCGTGCCGCTGTCGGCGTGGAGCCTGCGGCTGGTTGCCATCGCGGCGATCCTGGCGCTCTCGGCGGTCAACTACATCGGCGTGAAGCACGGGAGTCGCCTGCAGGCGGCGTTCACGCTCGGCAAGGTGGTGGCGATCGGCGCGATGATCCTCGCCGGGTTCGCGTTCGGCGCCGGGTTGCCGCACTTCACCGGCAGCCAGCCCGTGCCGGACCTGCTGGGCCAGTTCCCGCGGGCGGTGGCCGCGGGGCTGTTCGCCTTCGGCGGTTGGCACATGGTCACCTACGTGGCAGGCGAGACCGTCGAGGCGCGCCGCACCATCCCGGCTGCGCTCGCCATCGGCGCGGCCGTGGTCACGGCCTGCTACGTGGCGCTGAACCTCGTTTACCTCTACGTGCTGCCGCTCGGCACGGTCATCTCGTCCACGCGCGTGGCCGCCGACGCGGCGGTTGCCGTGCTGGGAGCCGGCGGCGCGGCGATCATGTCCGGGCTCGTCGTCTTGTCGACCTTCGGCGCGCTGGGCGGCATCGTGCTGCTCGGCCCGCGCGTGTACTATTCGCTGGCCGTTGAGCACAAGGCGCTGGCGTGGCTCGGTGCCGTGCACCCGCGCTTCCACACGCCGCACCGCGCGATCGTAGTCCAGGCCGTCTGGTCGTCGGTGCTGGTGGGCACCGGGACCTACCGCGCGCTGTTCACGCGCGTCGTCTATACCGAGTGGATCTTCTTCGCGCTGATGGCGGTCGGCCTGCTCCTGGCGCGGCGGCGGCCCGACTATCCCGCCCGCTACCTGAGCCCGGGCTACCCGGCGATCCCGGTGCTGTTTGCCCTGGTGTCCGCCGCCCTTGCCCTCTACCAGGTCGTTTCCAATCCGCTCGACGGCGTGGTGGGCCTGTTGCTCGTGCTCATCGGCCTGCCGGTCTACTATTGGATCAGGCCACGCGCCACCACTCACACCTGAGGTGTCCTCGCATGCCAACGGTCGATCTGCACAACCACTACTACCCGCCCGCCTACCTCGACGCGCTGCGCGCCAGACCAACCAACGTCAAGGTCGGGATCGATCGCGAGGGCAATCCGCTGTTGTTCTACCCCGGCGATTACAACATCGTCGTGCCCGGGCACCGCGACATCGACTACCGCGAGCGCGTGCTGGAGACGCATGGCGTGGACACGCAGGTGGTGACGCTGACGACGCCGGGCACGCACGTGGAGGAACCGGAGCTGGCCGCGGAGCTGGCGATGCTGGTCAACGACGCGTTCGCCGAGGTCATCGCCACCAGGCGCCGCTTCTCGGCGCTGGCGACGCTGCCGCTGAACGATCCCCAGGCGTCGGCCAGGGAACTCGAGCGCGCCGTGACGCGGCTCAAGCTCCCGGGCGCGATGCTGTTCAGCAACGTGAACGGCACGGCGCTGGCCGACCGGCGCTTCTGGCCGCTCTACGAAGTGGCCAACGACCTCGGCGCGGTGCTCTACATCCACCCGAACCACCCGATCAGCGTCGAGGCGATGACCGAGTTCTGGCTGATGCCGCTGGTCGGGTTCCTCATGGACACGACGCTGGCGGCATCGCACCTGGTGTTTGCCGGCGTGCCGCGCCGGTTCCCGAAGATCCGCTGGGCGCTCTGCCACCTGGGCGGCGCCATCCCGTACCTGGCCGAGCGCCTCGATCGCGGGTTCTACGCGTTCAGCGAGTGCCGCGCGCACATCGACCGTCCGCCGAGCGAGTACCTGAAGGAGTTCTACTTCGACACGGTCAACTTCGACCCGAACGCGCTGAAGCTGGCCATCGCCTTCGCGGGCGCCGATCACATCCTGGCGGGGAGCGATTACCCGCACCAGATTGGCAGCATTGCCCGGATGCTGAGCAGCATCGACGCGTTGGACGTGGGCGAGGAGACGCGCGCGGCCATCCGGGGAGGGAACGCGGCCCGGTTGCTCGGGCTCTAGGAGCGTGTCCGAGTAACGCCCGACACGCTCCTAGTATTGCCGGCTGCGCCGGCGGGGACCGTAGAATCCTTAGGAAATTTCGCGCGAAGCGCGATTACTAGGAGCCCGTCGGCGAATACTCGGACGGGCTCCTAGAGCTCTTCCGCGTTGGCGATCTCCGCCCCGTTGGCCTCGACGAGCGCCGCGCGGCGGTGCGGCACGATCACCAGGGCGGGGCGCGTGAGGGACGGATCGGGCAGCGGGTACACGCGGCTCACCGCGCCGTGCCGCTTCTTCAGATCGTCGAAGTCGCCGAACTCCAGCGCGCGGTTCGGGCACGCGGCGACGCACGCCGGCCGCCGGCCCGCGTCGACGTCGTCCACGCACGCATCACACTTCGACAGCGGCTCGTTGTCCCCGTTCCACCGCACGGCGCTGTAGGGGCAGTCGGTTTCGCACTTGCGGCACTTCGTGCACCTGGACGCGTCGATGAGCACGATGCCGTCGTCGCGCTTCCAGATGGCGTCGGAAGGACAAGACGTGGCGCAGACCGGCACCGCGCAGTGGTGGCAGGCCACCGAGAGGTGGTAGGCCGCGACCGTGGACTGCCAGGCCCCGTCCTTCTTCAGCCAGCCGCCGGATGTCACCTCGTACACGCGCCGCCAGTGCAGGCCCGCGGGAAGGTCGTGACGGTCGCTGCACGCCACCTGGCAGGTCTTGCACCCCGAACAGGCGTCGGAGTTCACGAGGAAGGCGTACTGGCTCATAGGGTTTGGGCTGGTGGGGCTGGTGGGACAGGTTGGGGAGATGGGGCCCTTCGACTCGCGTCCGAGGAAGGCGCTCGCTCAGGGCAGGCGGGTGAGGCGGGCGTGGCAGGCTTCGACACTTTCGCCACCTCCACCATGATCGTGTGCTGTGCGTTGCCGAAGGCGAGCATCGTCCAGCGTTCCGATGTGAGGACGTTGATCGACCCGCCCTGATCCACGCCGTCCGCGCCGGGCGTCCACCAGGCGCCCTGCGGGATGGCCACGACGCCCGGCATGATCCGCTTGGTGACGCGGCAGAGAATCCGCATCTCGCCCCGGTCGTTGAACACTCGCACCAACTGGCCGTTCTCGACCCCGCGCGCGTTCGCATCGACCGGGTTGATGAAGACGCGCTGGGGGAACGCCGTCTCGAGCCAGTCCACGCCGGCCATCGTCGAGTGCACGCGCGAGAGCGAGTGGTGGCCGAAGGCCTGCAGGGGAAACTTGCGGGCCTCAGGGCCGAAGGGGCTCTCCCATTCCTGCACGTACTTCGGGACGGCCGGCACCTCGGCGGGCTTGCCGAGGCCCTGGAGCGTCAGCGAGAAGATCTCGATCTTGCCCGAGCTGGTGGGCAACGGGTGCGCCGCCGGGTCCCTGCGGAACTCGGCAAAGGCGATGGCCGGCGACGTGACGGGGGCCGCGTAGACGCCCGCGTTGCTGCTCTCGAGGTCCTTCGCGGACGGCAACCCGGGATACCGCGCCTTCCGGTACGCGTCCACGGCCCACACCATCCAGTCGTGTTCGTTGCGGCCTTCCGTGTACGCGTCGCCGATGCCCAGGCGCCCGGCAATGTCCGCGCAGATCTGGTAGTCGCTCTTCGTTTCGTACGGCGGTTCGACGATCTTGGGCATCAGCAGGACTTCGTCGCCGTACTTCCAGCCGTCCTCCACGCCCCAGGTTTCGAATTGCGTGCAGGCGGGCAGGACGAGATCCGCGAACCGCGCGGAGGACGTCAGGAAGTTGTCCTGGACCACGAGGAACTCGACGAGCGTCTCGTCGCGCAGGATCTTCGCCGTGCGGTTGATGTTGGCGTGCTGGTTGATGAGCGCGTTGGAGGCGACCGCGTAGATCAGCTTGATGTTGTTGTCGAGCCGTGCCACGCCGCGTACGCCGTGCTCGGGACCCATCTGCTTGCCGCGCACGACCGCCTCGGTCCAGAGGAACGTCGGGATGCTGGCCTTCACCGGGTTCGTCCCGGTGGGAAACACGTTCCAGAGCGGACCGCCGTCCGGCGCCTGGAGCGCGAGGCCGCCGGCCCACCCGCCCGGAATGCCGACGTTGCCCGTCAGTGCCGCCAGGACGCAACCGGCGCGCACGGCCTGCTCGCCGTACGCGCGCCGCTGGAGACCGTAGCCCTGATACAGCACGCCCGGTTTCTGCGTCCCGTATTCGCGGGCCAGGCGGGCAATCGTGTCGCGCGGCACTCCGGTCGTCGCTTCCGCCCAGAGCGGCGTCTTGGGCGTCTTGTCACGTGTGCCCAGCAGGTAGTCCTTGTACGTCTCGGCGCCTTTGGCCTCGGGAGGCATCTGCGTGTCGTCGAAGCCCACGCAGTGCGTCTTCACGAACGCGGCGTCGTAGAGGTTCTCCTTCAGCAGCACGTACGCCATCGCCGACAGCAGGGCCGCATCGGTGCCGGGCCGGATCGGGATCCACTCGTCGGCCAGCGCGACCGCGCTCGCCGTCAGCCGCGGGTCGAGGCACACGATGCGCGCGCCGCGCTCGCGGGCCTTGCGCAGGAAGAGCTCGGTGTTGGTGCCGTCCCGCATCTCGCTCGGGTTCCAGCCCCACATCAGGATGTACTTCGCGTTCAGCCAGTCCTGCCGCTGGTTGCCGGTCACCGACGTCCCGTAGACGCTGGTTGTCGCGGCCGCCATCGCGGCCCACGAGTAGTTGTTGTACTGACCGAGCGATCCGCCGAAGAGGTTGAGCAGGCGTTGCACGGTCTGCCGGCCGCTAGTCTGGCTATAGCTGCCGCTGCCGTACGGCACGTAGAGCGCCGAGTTGCCGCAGGTCTTCTTGACGCGCGTCAGTTCCGACGCCATCCGGTCGAGCGCTTCGTCCCACGAGATACGCTGAAAACGGCCCTCGCCCCGTGCGCCCGTCCGCTTCATCGGGTACTTCAGGCGATCGGCGTGGTACTGCCGCTGGCGGTACGCGCGGCCGCGCAGGCACGCGCGCAACTGGGGTGCGTCGAGGGCGTCGGTGGGCCGGTCGTCGCTCTCGATCCGGACGATGACGCCGTCGCTGACGTGCACCTTGAGCAGGCACCGTCCGCCGCAGTTGTGCGACGGGCAGCCGGTGCGAACGACGCGGGCGCCAGTGGCGGTTTGCGGGATGGACTCGGCTTCCGAGGCGGCGAGGTCGCCGAGCGGGAACGTCGCGAGAAACGACGAGCCGACGAGCAGGCTCCACTTGAGGAAGCAGCGTCGATCGGGGGAGGCCGGGTCGGGATGGCGGTCGTCCATCGCGGTGTTCACTGGGGGCGGCTCGAGCGGGGTCATGCGACGCGTCCCTCGCGAGCCAGCCTGCGGACCTCCCCGCCTCCGCGCGGTCTTGTTGCGAACCGCGCTACGGCAAGACCTCACCGCAGTTCCCGTAGAGAACTCGGGAACGAAGGCGGGCAATGGCTCGCTACGGAAGACGTCGCACGACCCCGCAGAGAGGATCGGCGGCTGGATCTTACACCGAAGAGATTCCGAGAGACGATGGCGTAGCCGACCGGACGGCGCGGCCCCGGTTGAAGCCACCGGCCAATCCTCGTAATCCCCGTAATCCCCGGACCACGTCCTCCCCGTAGTCCTCGGATCCTAGATCGCCACCGCCGCCCGCCAGCGCTCCGCGATCACCCAGTGGCCGGCGGGCGTCGGGTGAACACCGTCGGAGGCCCAGTGGGCCGGCGGGGCCTTGGCAGCCAGTTCGTCGAATGCCGCCTGCAGCGGCACGAACAGGGCGTCCACCCGTTTGGCGACGCGCGCCGCCACGGCACGGCGTTCGTCGAACTCGGGGAACCACGTGGCGTCCACCGCACCGTGCCTGAGCACGAACGGTTCGAGCACCACCAGCTTCACGTTCGGCAGTGCCTTGCGCGTCGATTCGAGCAGTGCCGTGCAGCCGGACTCGTAGTCGGCGACGGTTCCCGCGTACCCTGCGTTCCGCTTGTGCCAGTAGTCGTTCACCCCGACGAGGATGCTGAGGAAGTCGGGCTTCAGCGCCAGCGCGTCCGCTTCCCAGCGCGCCTGCAGGTCCGGCACCTTGTCGCCGCTGATGCCGCGATTGAAGAACTGGAACCATCGAGCCGGATCCGCCCGCAGTGCCGCGGAGGCCACCAGCAGCGGGTAGCCCGTGCCGAGCCCGTTGCCGGTGTTCGGCTCCCGGACCGAGCGCACGCGGCCGCAATCGGTGATGGAATCGCCCTGGAAAAGGACTGTCGGGCCGGGCGGGAGTTCCTGCGATTGTGCCGGCGTTGCACGGGCAGGCCACGCCGCAAGGCCGAGCGTGCCGCCGGTAGCGGCCAGGAATTCGCGTCGTGTCGGGTCGGTCATATCCATCAGCGGGGTTGTGCGCCGGCCGCCGGCGATGCCGGCGAGGCCCCACGCACGCCGAGTTGATACACGAGGCGGCCGCCCAAGTGAGCGGTGTTCACCACGAGCAGCATGGCCGCCGCGGAGAGGACGAGGAACACGAGGTTGCCGGCGCGCACCCGCGCCTCCCGGGCCAGGCTGCCGAGGCGAGCGACGTACGACGGCAGGAAGAGGAAGGCCGCGTACAACACTGTCAGCACGGTGAAGACCATCCGGGTCGTTTCCGCCAGGTCCGCGTGTTGCGACAGCACCGCGTTGATCGCGTCGGTGCGGATGACACCTTCGGCCGCCGCCTCGCCCGTCTCGACGGCGACGAACGTGGCGACGGTGCCCAGCACCAGCAGCACCAGCGCCGCGCGCGAGTACTGCACGATGTCGCGGCCGACGCCGGCCGCCAGCGCGATGAAGAGCGGAGCCACCATCAGCAGCGCGATGGGGAAGTGGATCACTAGCGGGTGCAGCCCGTCCCACCCCGGCCAGGGAGGTAGCATCTCAGTTCACCTTCGTTGTCAGTCCGCGGCCACCCGCGGGCCATTCCCTCCGTTCGAGCGTGGACGTTAACCCCGATGATACCGGATACCGCTGTCGGGCTGCCGCGTCATGGTATGGTGAAAAGCTGGTGAAGCGTCCGGTCCCACCTTCGGACCCTCGGACCTTCGGACCCTCGTGGAGAACCCCTCGTGTTTGACGATCTCGAAGATGACATGTCCGCCCAGGCTGCCGACGCCTTCGTGCGCCTCGTGGCCGGGTATTTTGCTTCGACACAAACCGGTGACGGCCCCGTGTCCACGCCCCTCACCGCCGCGGAACTGGCCCGCCGGTTCGATGAGCCGATGCCGCGCGGTCGCCGGCCGCTCGCGGAGGTGGTGGCGAGCCTCGAGCGCGACGTCCTGCCCGACAGCAATCACCTGTGCCACCCGCGGTCGCTCGGCCACGAGGTGTCGGCGCCGCTGCCCGCGGCCGTCTGGACCGACGCGCTCATCAGCGCGCTGAACCAGTCGGGCGCCGTGTGGGAGATGTCGCCGGTCGGCACCGTCATCGAGCGGCGCGTCATCCGCTGGATGTGCGACCTGGTCGGATTCGGCGAGGAGGCCGGCGGGGCCTTCACGTCTGGCGGCACCGAGGCGACGTTTGGAGGCCTGCTGGCCGCGCGGGCCATCGCGCTGCCGGACGCGTGGACGCGGGGGACGGCGGGTCACCGGATCGCGATCGTGTGCGGCGAGCACGCACACTACTCGGTGGAGCGGGCCGTCGGGCAACTCGGCCTCGGCACCGAGAACATCGTGGTGGTGCCGTCGCGCGCGCTCGCGATGCGCGTGGACGCACTTGAACAGACACTGGGGCGGCTGAAAGAGGAGTGCCGCACGGTGATGGCCGTCGTCGCGACGGCCGGCACCACGGCCACCGGCGCGTTCGACGACCTCGATGCCATCGGAAACTTGTGCGAGCAGGCCGGTGTGTGGCTGCACGTGGACGCCGCGCACGGCGGCTCGGCGTTGCTGTCGCCGACGCACCGGTGGCGCCTCGACGGCATCGCCCGGGCGCAGTCGATCGCGTGGGACCCGCACAAGATGATGCTCCTGCCGCTCACGGCGAGCATGCTGCTCGTCGCCGACGAGCGCACGCTGGACGCGGCCTACAACCAACGCGCCCCGTACCTGTTCCACCGCAACGGGGACGGCCCGAGCTGGGACCAGGGCGTCCGCACGTTCCAGTGTTCGCGCCGACTCGACGCCGTGAAGGTGTGGGTGGCGCTGCAGCGCTACGGCGCCGACCAGCTGGCGGCCGTCTACGACCACTTGTGTGCGACCGCGCAGACCCTGCACGGCCTGGTCAGCGAGCGCACCGAGTTCGAGGCGCAGCACGAACCGCAGTCCAGCATCCTGTGCTTCCGCTACGTGGGCGGCCGTACGATCGGCGACGTGTGCCTCGACGAGCTGAATCAGACCCTGCGCGAGCGGTTCAACCGGTCCGGCGAGGGCTGGATCACGGTCACCTCGCTCGGCGCCCGCCGGGTGCTGCGCGTGACGGTGATAAACCCGCGCACGACGACGGCGGATCTCGAACGGGTGCTCGAGGGTCTCGCCCGGCTGGGCCGCGAGATCGAGGCGGAGATCACAGCCCGAGAGAACGCATCCCCACGCGAGGCCGCAGAGCCGGAGCCCGAGCCCGAGGGCCCCGACCCCTGGGACGAGCCGCTCTGATCATGGACGTGGACACGCTGACGGGGGCGACCTTCTCGCGCCCGTCAGCCGGCCCCGAGCAGGCGGCCTTCAGATACGTCCGGGGATTACGTGGATTGCACGGAGGCGCGGCGTCGCAGCCGTCGCGTGGCGACGGCGGTCGACGCAGGAGAATCATGTCCGCCGCACGCAACAGGCGCGTTGGCGCGCCCAGCCGTGGCGAACGTCAGTTGAACGGGCGGAAGGGAGACCCTCCCCATAATCCGCGTAATCCCCGGATGATCCCCTCCCGTGGCAGCGTCAATGCGAGCATTCCCTTGCTGAGGGGCTCGTCCCGCTCGGTCCAGCCGCGAATGCCGTCCTCCAGAACAGAGGAGGACGGCCATGAACAGCAACCCTTCGCTTCCCGCCGCCTGGCAGCCCCGTTCGGCCCTCACCATCGCGGTCACCGTCGCCGGCCTGGCGGGCACGGCCGCCATCGTCCTGCCGTTCACCTACGACGTGTCGCCTGCCTTGGCGGCGCAGTCGTCGTACGTGCAGCTCGGTCTGCCGCTGTGCCTGGCGCTTCCCATCGCCATCGCGTCGTTGCGCTGGGCGATGAGCGGCACCGTCCCGCGCTGGTTGTGCGTGGTCGGCTACGTGTCGGCCCTCGCCGCCGCGACCGCATGGCTCTCTTTGTACGCCGGGTTCAGGTTCGACGGCATGTTCAATCCGGACATCCGGAACATGCCGGCTCGTGCCGTGACGCCTCCGATGGTCGTGGCGGTCGCCCTCGCGGCGCTGTTCGTGCTCGCCTGGCGGCGCGGCGCGCCGGAAGCGCTGCGGCCGGTGCTCGTGATGCAGGCGGTCTACGTCGGCGATGCGGTGATGTGCCTGGTGGCGTTCGACGGCGACCTTCAGGTTGGAGCGTACTGCGTGGCGGTGGCAGCGGCGGCGTACGCGGTGCAGAGCCTGGCGGTGACGACGTGGGCGCCAATCACCACGCGTCCCATGGCACAGCCATCACGCGCTCAGTGAGCATCTGTGGGCGTTCACACCGGCACACGAGCAGGCCACGGCGGGCCCGGGGCGCGTAGGTGTTCAGGAACAACTCGACGTGGCGCGCGTCTTCGGGCCTGGGGCGCGCGGTCCACTTGACCTCGATGGGGATGTCTTCAACGCGGTCCTGCCAGACGAAATCGACCTCCGCCCCTGACACGGTTCGCCAGAAGGTCACGCCGCAGCCGCGGCCGCGATAGCTCGCGCGGCTGAACAGCTCGGTCGCCACGAAGTGCTCGAGCAGCCGGGGCGCGTCCGAGTCGCGAAGTCCAAGGTCCAACGACAGCCCAGATGCGGCATTCCTCACCCCCGTGTCGAACAGGTAGAAGCGGGGCGTGGTCAGCAGGCGCTTCCGGGCCCGATCAGTGTATGGACGGAGCCAGAATCCAACGAACGTCTCGACGAGCACATCGTAGAAGTTCCTGAGCGTGGAGGCGGGCACGCCGCTCTCCTGCGACAGTTTCGTCAGGTTTACCTGCCCTCCGGATTCGAGGGCCGCAAGCGTCACGAACGAGGAGAACGCGCCGAGATCTCGCGCAAGGGCTTCACGTCTGACATCTTCCTCCAGGTAGTTGTCCACGTACGCGGCCAGCGTCGCTGCAGCGGTGTCAGGGGGTTCCTGTCGGATCCCGGGGAGGTTGCCGAGCACGAGGGTTCGCTCGAGGCTCTGAGGCGGAAACAGCGGCGGCTCGCGACGGCCGGCCTGGATGGCCCGCCCGGATTCGGCCCCCGGCCAGTCAGCGCGAGGCCGGCCCTGGGACTCCCAGGCGCAGACCGGGTGCAGGTGGAAGACATGACTCCGGCCTGGCAACAGGTTGGCCGACTGTCGCCGGAGGGTACGCGCGGAACTGCCCGTGAGGAAGAACTGGAATCGCGTCCTGGCGCTGTCGTAGACGGCCTGCACTTCGTCGAGGAGGCCGGGGACTTTCTGGATCTCGTCGATGACGACGAACCTCACGTGGCGACCGAGGGCGCGCAATTCCCGGCCCAGGGAGCCTGGATCGCGTTCGAACCGACGTCTCAGTCCGGGTTCATCCAGCCGGTAGAACACCGCACTGTCGCCGGAGACGACTCGGTTGAACAGCTCTGTCTTGCCTGTCTGCCTGGCGCCGAACAGCAGTCGCACCTTGTTGCGGGAGACCTGGGACTGGAGGGCATCGAGCAGCGTGCGACGATAGAACATATCGCTGTGGATTATACCGTATAATCCACAACTCATTGTGGACTATTCCGCCTGGCCCCGGTCACCACACGCCCGGCACGACGCGCTTCACCCGCGCGGCGTAGGCCATGTACTCGGGGTAGCGGGCCACCACCAGTCGCTCCTCGGCCAGCATGCGGATGAGCAGCCCGACCGTGACGCGCGCCCAGATCATGAGGGCGATGGCCACCGCCTGCGCGGCCAGCCCCGCGGGATGCGCGGCGAGCAGCGCGCCGCGCTCGATGAGGCCGAGCAGACACAGCACCACGCCCACGAGGCCGGCGATTGAACCCGCTCTTGACCGCATCGCTTCCCCCCGCCTCCCGAATCGGCTAAGATCTCG
>Ga0315273_10010999_pt1 | contig 11563 bp, 10 predicted proteins | sample YL17G02_0_MG_FD_205753 | JGI IMG/M metagenome (GOLD analysis project Ga0315273, IMG submission 205753) | Sediment microbial communities from Yellowstone Lake, YNP, Wyoming, USA - YL17G02_0 | ecosystem: Environmental > Aquatic > Freshwater > Lake > Sediment | place: USA: Wyoming | collected... | reverse complement strand
CATGGCGTCCTCAATGACCGTGCTCCAGCCTTCGAATAAGGAAGGTTGGACTACCGCGATGGCCTCGTGCATCAATCGGAGCTGGCGCCTTCTCTCTATTAACCCAATGAAACAAACACTGCTGGATATCGCCTGCTTTGCTACATAGTCTTGGACTAACGCGTAGTAATCAGGATTTCGGTAATCGGCTGGACTCCCAGTGAAGACAACGAATATGTGAATGCCCTCACCTTGTAGGTGCTTAATGGCACGCAAGACAACCAGATGGTTCTTGTGTGCCCAGAATTGGTTAGAGACAAGGAAATACTTCTCGGGTATGCCAAAGTCCTTCCTCACATCCTCGATATTAACAGCTGAGTAATTAGGGTGTGTAACAGCAAATGGGACTACGCTCGTAATACACTTCGGTTCGCCATAGAAACGATAGAGATCTTTCTCGGCGTCTCTGCTGCTCAAAATGAGATGATCCCTACTTGTTATGATCGAAATGGTTTGTTGTCTTCTCACCAATAGCTCATCGCGGTGGAAGAACCAGGGTAGGTGCATGTCCTGGAAGTCCGGTATCCAGTAGATCCGCTTGTTCACGCGCGAAGAATATTTCCGGTCTGGATTAGGGAACAACGCATCCACCCTTGGGATTCGTTGACGTTCATGCAGCCTCTTGTGCAACAACAGTGAGGATAGCTTGTTTAAGGCTCGCATCCATAGCGCGCGATTTCCAAAGCGGAAGAATGACAGAAAGGGATATCCGGTTTCCCGCTTAAGATCCAAGAACTGTTTACGCTTCGGTGTCAATACGACGATATGCGGCAGTTCAGGATCGCTAAGTGTATTGAGCGCGCACAAGAGATTTTGTAAGTAGTAGGTGCCAGCGATCCAGTCCTTATAATATCCATAGATGATCCCTATTCGTAGTCTTCTACTCATAGGCGCACGCCGATATCCGCTTTGAGCCGATTCCAGGTAAATTTGCTGATGAACTGCACCGCTGACATGTTTCTGCTTGACAATCGAGCCGTTCCAGCCCACTTCGGACTACGAGCTCTCCATCAGAATGGCTTTGTCGCAGCATAGTGCAACAGCTTCTGATGATATATTTCTATCCTGGATAGCTGAGCCGCTATCCGCTCTGAGGCTTGCCCGTCGCCGTACAACTGCGACTTCGGGTAGCGGCCCTTGGCAAGCTGCACCTCAATCGCAGCGCGAATGGCGCTTCGCTCACAAGGGACAAACCTCACGTTTTCCGCCGCATCCCGGCCGTTCTGGCGATCGCCCACGAGCACGACGGGCGTTCCAGAGAAAGAACTGTCTCTGATAAAGCTGCTGGAGTTGCCCACAGCGCAAACGGTCTTCTTGAGTGCCTTCTGGAAAAGTTCCGGATTCAGGTTCTTGAGCAGGTGGAGCCATTTGTTCTGCTTGTGGTTCTCCCGATACACCCTCATCGCTTTGCTGATAGTGTCCGCTCCAGCGTCAATGTTCGGCCAAAGCCACACTGTAGGCATTTGCAGTTCGTCCAGAGCTTGCAGTATCTGGTCTGCCTCGCCTGCATCTTGCCCAAATTTCGTAGAAACGGGATGATAAATCACAAGGAGGAAATCCCGGGTGGGATCAATAGGAGCCCCAACACCGGAGGACGCGAAGAGGTCATGAGGTAGATCGCCGTTGAGCGTGCCGATATAGTCTCCAACAGGACAGCCGACCTTGAACACGGTATCCGGGTTCTCACCCATGCGAACCAGATATTCCCTGGCCCTATCTGTTGCAGGGAAGTGATAGTGGGCGAGCTTGCTAATGGCGTGCCTTGCCGATTCATCGATGCTACCGCTAACTTCGCCACCCTGAATGTGGGCGATACAAAGGTTCAGATACGCAGCGGCGATGGCCGCGGACAGCGCCTCGTACCGGTCCCCAATCAGAAGGACAATGTCCGGTTTGAGCCTCTGAAACTCCGAGGCGAACTCGATGATCGCGAAACCCACGGATTTCGCCATAGTGACCGGGAGAGATCCCTCCAACTCAATATAGATTTCCGCGTCGACATTAAAACCGTGCTCCCGCACCACATCTACAGCACGACCGAACCGATCGAGCAACATACTACCAGAGCATACGGTTTGCAGTTGCAGTTCTGGGTGTCTGCCGATCGCACTCATTACCGGCCACATGCGCCCGTAGTTTGCCCGATCTACGAGAACTACGCACACCTTACGCCTATTCATTCTTAAGGTTGCTCCAGCTAAGCTCCTGGTCTGCATCGATGTTAGATCGCAGTGTCTTGCCAACTACCTCTCGATACGCAGCAGCCGGAATCCCGTTTCCTGGCTTCTTGAAGGCCAGCATGTCCCGCGTTATCTTGGTACCGGCTCGTATCGGCGTTCGAGCAACGATGCTCTTGGTGAACAACGCGCGGACATCGGCAAGGTTGCCCGCTTGTTCGTCCTTATCATAGGGACTATGCAGAGCGATTTCCAGGAATCGGAGGGAATCGACAAGTTCTTTCAGTTCTTCAAAAGTGATGGAAGCGGAAACATCTGGTCCGAAGCACTTGCGGCTGAACGTCACGTGTACCTCAATCGAAACGGCGCCGAGCACAAAAGCTGCTATGCCCGTGCAAATTCTCCCTGAGTGGTCCGACAGACCGATAGGAACGTTCGGAAAGCGATCTTTGAAGCCTTGTATCATATTTAAGCCAATCTGGTCAGGGGGACATGGGTACCTGTTTGTGCACTGGTAGATTAGCAAGTCTCTCTTGCTAGTTCGAACTATCCTGACAGCCTGTTGGATCTCTTCGAATGTGCTCATCCCTGTACTAAGCAGGATTGGTTGCTCAAGCTGAACGAGCATCTCGAGCAAAGGGGTGTTATTGGTCTCCCCTGAAGGAACCTTCCAAGCCGGTACACCAACGCGTTGGAGGATGCGGACGGCCTCTATTGAAAACGGAGAGCTCAAGAATAGGATTCTCCTCTCATCGCAGTGCCTTTTCAGAGCTCGCCATTGCTCTTCTGAAAATGCGGTTCTTTTCCAGTAATCTTTTCTAGTCGCGTCCTGAGGGAACATTGGCTTTCTGAACCGCTCCCGCTCGGTGCCTTCTGCCTCAGCCACATGAGTTTGGAATTTTACGGCGTCAGCCCCTGCATCCACCGCGGCATCAACAAAAGAATACGCAGCACCCAAGCTTCCTTCGTGACCGAGCCCCATTTCGGCGACTACAAAACACGGCTTATTGCGGCCTATCTCCTTACTTCCGATTCTGAAACTCTCCAAGTAGCCTACCCTCTTTCCGTTTGGACTAGTCTTTGCCCAAACCGTGTCCCCCGCCGCCGCTCCTGAACCTCGGACTGCGTCCTTTCACCACTTGACGCCGCGCTCCAACAAACTCAATCCAACATAGGGATCGTAAGTGTTCAGACCAATCAGATGCTGCACACAGTCGGGATGTTCCCCGCTGAAAGGTACCTGCTTGTCCCGGTACTGTGGGTCCAGATCGTCGAGCATTTCGGTCGAGACCTGTCCACGAAGCAGCAGCTCACTGCAAAGTGATGCTCGCTTCCGGTAGATCGCAAGATCGGGATACAACCTACCGTGAGATATGTGTTTTTGCAGGATGTTAACTGGAAAATTCCACCCATAGTGGAACACGACGTCATCGCTGTCTTGGAAGTTCGTCCCGATTCCAAACTCAAAACTCAAACCGTCGCCCGTCGATGTAGGTTCTGACGAGCTTGGAAACACTCGCACGGCCTTCCAGGGTGTGCCGTTACCTGGCGTCACATCCGAGCCGAGTTTGATCACCTTATAAAACGAGTTCCAAAACAGCACGAACCTGTTTATCCTGAGCGGCGGCCCCTCATATTCCCTCATCCTTTCTCGAGAGGTTCTGTGAAAGATCTCGTCCGCTTGCACGTATATCAGATAATCAGCCGATTCCCGCACCATATCCAAGGCCAGGTTCGTAAAGGCGGCGATAGCCGATCCGCCGCGACTTTGGTCAGGCCATTTGGCTTGTTTGAACCTGAATCGCGGCGACAAGCAGGATAAGTGATGAAGAACGATTTCCGTGCCGTCGTTCGAGTATCCGTCGAGCACGAATACCTCATCTGCGTATGTTAGCCAGCTTCCATATGCCTCGACAAAAGGGTATCCGTTCTGGATCCCGTTACGAATTACAGAGAAGACTACTCGTCTTGCCATGCAATGAGGCCTTTTTTCTCCAGCCCGGTTCACCAGCCAAGGTACGCTAGCTGCCCGTAGGCTTTGGGTTCCCTGTCAGAGAGCTCTTTGAGAATTGTTTGGCTAAAACCCATGATCAATCGCGGCCTTTCCGGCATTTGCCTCATCACGGTGTTGACATCCGATAGAGCCGCATTTGGGCCAAACAAAACCATGGCAACCCGGACGCCGCTCAAGCGTCCAATGTCCGTCAACGGCCTAACGAACGGCACAAGGCCCTTCCGTATAATGTTCTTGTGCCAGACCAGAAAACGTCGGGCTTGTATTGAGCCATGTTCCAGGATGTCGACACCCCAAATACTATGCAGAAAGCTGCGTGTTCCCCAGCAAGCCAACGCGATACAACACGAGCACTGACCTTCGTCGGAGCCGAGCTCCACAATATCTCCATAGTCAACAGCTCGCTTCGCTTCCTCGTACAACCAGTCAAGTTCCCGGACGGAAAGCGGTCCGAACACATCTCTCAGCAAACCGGTCGTCCGTACATTTTGAGAAGGCCAAGTTCCTCCTTTTCTCAACCAACGGCTGCGAAACCTCTTGATTTCGATTCTGCCCCGGATCGATTCCAAGGCATTTTTGTAGGCTAGAGAAAATCTCAGATCGCGAGCGGCTATTGTAGTCGCTACGGTTCGTAGAGCTTGCCTAATCCTGGAAATCATGCCAGGTGCTCATTCACGTGGAAGCTCTGACTGAAAGCTGAATATATTGTCTTGTTTACTGCCAGGTAGTTGGCATATCTGTCATCGAGGGGGTACTCCTGCTTGCGAAAAGCTCCTTCACTCTCGAAAGACAGTATGTGATAGCCTGAAGTGTGAAGAAGCGAAAACAGTTCCTTCGGATCATGTCCCATCGCCTGAGACTGTGGTTGAGAAACTTCAAAAAGAACTACACCGATGTAGCCTGCGCTCAGCAACTTCCGGGCACCTTTCAGTACATCCAGCTCTGCCCCCTCGACGTCGACCTTGAGCAGGTTGACATTTGCGATCCGATTGCTCGCATTGTAATCATCGAGCACCACTGCCTTTACTACCTGCTTTCCAGAGGGCCGTACAGTTTCGCCGCTATGCCAAGGATCCGGAAGCTCCGGTGAGCCTACGCTATGCCAGCTGTTCAAGTTCTCCTCGAACGTGTTGAGTACGCACTCGCCAGCCTCGGCCATAACAGCCAGCCGCTCGGCGATGATATTATCGAATTTATTGAGCGCGATGTTCTCGATCAGCCTCAAGAAATTGCGGTGCTCTGGCTCGAAGGCAAACACTCGACCGTTTGGACCAACTAGCTTTGCGAATAGCATCGTGTACATCCCTATGTTGGCGCCAATATCGAAAGCAGTCATGCCTGACTGCAAGTATCGTTCTACGAAGGCTGTCTCTAACAGCTCGTAGTTGCCCTTGTGCACCAGATATATTTCAGCGTTCTCTCTAGGGTGCAGAATAAAACGCAGTCCGTACCTGTCTGTGAATACAATAGATCGTCTTAATCCGGGCTTACGTAACAGCTTGCGAAATCGGGACAGCACACTTCTAATCGTCATGGATGAAGTCCGATCCTTCAAGGATGCCGTTGCATATTGTGTCCAATCCGGCATCTGATCCCGCGGCCAAAGCTTCAATATTCTCGAACGACAAGGCTACATTATACGTCTTCGACGATTCTAGCACCTTGATAGGAATCATCCGTCTGAAAAAGAAATGGTATGCATATTGCTGCGCCCGTTTTCGAACGTTCTCATCGAGCTGCTCAATGCTTTGGAGGCTGCTGAGAACATCCAGGTACTGATCTTTGCTGTGGATATCAAGGCTGATTCCTTTACCGCGGATCCACGCCTCGCCGCAGGCGATCACAGGAATCCCAAACGGCGTCAGCTCGACTCCCATTTTCGTTCCATAAATAAGCGCTAGTCGGCATATATCCACGATCTCGTACGTACTTATTTCGCTTTCCATATCGACAACGACAACGTTAGATGGCAAGGTCTGATAATGCTTCCTGATTTCAAAGTTCGTGAGCTGTCTTGTTCCCGCCTTCCGCTCATGCGGGTGAATCCGTACTACAAGCTGCAGTTCTGGATGTTCAACGAAGTAGTCGATAGTAATAAACAGCCACTCCAACATATCACGGAACGCGTTATTCCGATAAAAAAGCTGCGCGTCCCAAAGTACGTTGGTAAGCAAGGCAAATGTAGGCTTGTTCTCATCCAAAGCTAGTTTTTGCCATAGATTTGACGGCACCGGATCTGTCGTCCCTCGCCTCTCGGTGCCCATGAAGGACCAATCGCCTTTTCCTTGCTGCCTGCTGCGCAGATAGGCGAGCAGTCGCTTTTCACGATCGGGTGTCAGCTCGACGGCAGCCCACTTTTCAACGGGTTCTTCCATTATCGTATAGTGGTAAGTATTGCCGTGACTGAAGATTACGGTTTGATCTCTGTAGGAGGTAGCCCAGTTCACCACCCGAACCCCTCTTGAGCGAGCCACCTGCCCAACGATGCCCTGCGGAACGTAAATACCGTGGTGGCTAACGACAACCTGAGCGTCAGTGAGTTCGAGGCACCTTTGGACAACCAGTAACGTAGTAAGAGCGGCCGCAAGATACCTGCGGGAAACTAGCTTTAGAGTTTCTTGATCTTCATCCTCAATCGATGAATTGCCGAAGTACCGTATTACTGCTGCCCGCACCTGCTCGCCAATGGAAACATCAGCTTCCTTCCAGAGAAGGCACTCCTCAACGCTCGCAGTCTCCGCCGCACCCTCGATTTCTCGTCGTTCGTCCGCGGAGATGAAATGCCCGTACAAGTGCAGATTTGCCGTCACTTCTTTCCAAACTGCCGCTCCTCGACCGTAGCAGTTCGGACAGAGGGAGTTCTGCGGCCCGTTGGCGAGGAAATTGCTTTGATCCGGAAACCAAGCATAAGCGCACTGCTCGCAGGCGTGCAGGATTCCGTCGCAGAGCAGCACATGCACTTGGGCGCCCCGCATCGCTAACGCTGTTGATACCACCGTGTCGACTGCGCGCACTATGTCGTGCCCACCAACGCTTGTGGCATAGAGGACCCGCAGCCCACCCCGGCTCTGCGTTAAATGCCCGTCGAGCACCTTCTTCCAGATCGCAACTTCCGGCGTCTGAGGGCGCTGTCGGATACGTGACGCAATCCTGCATAACAAGCTCTTCATATCCGCAGCATTTTTCTTTCGTGATCGATGATTTCCTTCAGGGACTCCTCCAGAGTTCGTTTAGGCTTCCATCCCACGGCGTTCCATATCCTCGTTGTGTCCGGCACGCGACGCTGCATATCTTCGAAGCCCTCCTCGTACGCCTCCGAGTATGGTACAGTGACTATTCGCGACGAACTGCTGGTCATGCTTCTTATTTTGACGGCCAGGTCCCTTATTGTGATCTCTTCTTGTGTGCCGATATTGAACAGCCGTCCGATGCTGGACGGATCCTGACACAGTGCCAGGATTGCTTCAACCGCGTCCCTTACATCGCAGAAGCATCGGCTCTGACTCCCATCACCGTAAACGGTGATGGGGTCGTTTCGCATGGCTTGCCGAACGAAAGTCGGCACGACCATTCCGTACGTTCCAGTTTGTCGCGGTCCAATAGTGTTAAACAGCCTGAATGGAATGACTTCCAAGCCGAACTCCCGATAATACGAAATGGCGAGGAACTCGTCGATCATCTTGCTGGCGGCATATGCCCATCGGCTCTTATCCGTCGTACCAAGGATCACATCCTGATCCTCTGTGAATGGGGATTTGATGCCTTTGCCGTATACCTCGGAAGTGCTGGCAATCAAGACCCTGCAACCATATCGCAGGGCTGACCTCAGTACCGCTTCGGTTCCTTTGATGTTCGTTTCTATTGTGCGCACCGGCTGCTTCACGATCAACTTCACACCCACTGCGGCTGCCAAATGAACGATGATATCGTTTTTCGAGGACAAACGGTCCAGAACAACCGCGTCTTCCACTGGGGCCCGGGCGAAATTGAAGTCGGTCCGACGCAATAATTCCCGGACGTTCTCCATCGAGCCTGTCGACAGATCGTCGATCACGTCAACCGCATTCCCAGACTCCAGCAGCCTTTCCGCCAGGTGGGAACCGATGAATCCTGCTCCCCCTGTGATGAGGAACCGCTTTTTCATGCTTTGCCGCCACTAGTCATATCTTATGATCCGCTTTCCTTCATGAGGATTTCCACGAGTGCTATGTCCAGTTCCGAATCGATGTTCACTGAGCGGTTCTCAGGCATGATGAAGGGAACGTTGTGCGTCGCATGAAAGAACGAGCGCTGCTTATTAAGTGCTTCACTCGCGCAGATGTACAAAGCCCCATTCAGACGATAGACCTCCGGCATGGACTGCCTAGCCACCTCGCTGCTCATTCCGGGAAATAGCGGGTAGAGACGACCATTGTAGACGACCTTCATCTTATAGGGATGGGGGTCGCCGACTTTGCAAACGCTAATTACGGATCCCTGGCTCCCTTCTCGGTGAAAGAGTCTGATCGCCTCAGCAATATCATCAGTCGTCCTCAATGGACAGGTCGGTTGGAGCAAGCAGATATTGGCAGTATTCCATCGTCCGCGCGCCTCAAGCTCTTTCAGGGCGTGAAGCACGACGTCTACGGACTTGGCATCATCACTGGCCAACTCCCGCGGTCGGAGGAAAGGCACATCAGCGCCGTATGACTCTGAAAGCCGCGCGATCTCCTCACTGTCCGTGGAAACAACAACGCTTTCGAAGCTCCCGGACTTGAGCGCAGTGTCTATTGTGTGCCAGATAAGCGGTTTGCCAGCCACAATTCGCAGGTTCTTGTTCGGCACTCCCTTGGAACCTGCCCGGGCAGGGATCATGGCGATCATGAACGACCAGCTGCCGATTTTTTCGCGAGAACTCTCAGGCGCAGTCCCAAATCGCTGTTCAGAATCAGCTTCTCCAGTTCCGCAGGGTTTTCAGCCAACAAACGCAGGGACTCCGGCAGCCGTTTCTCCATCGGCGGACCGAACGGGTCCTCGTATTGAAGGGAGTTCAGAACCGAGGCAAGCCCGGTTAGCACCGTGTCGATCCGCATTACTACTAGGCCTGCGCGCTGCATTAGCAAGCTGAGAGCCGATTTGTTGAAAAGAACGGGGTGATTCCTCGGAGTAAAGAACCGGGCACGCTCATGAAGAACCATTCCTGCCAAGCTGTAGACGTTGGGTGTTATCCCGAGAAAGATCCCTTCGGGTTTAAGCAAGTGGTGGACTCTCTTCATCTCTCGCAGCGGATGATAAAGGTGTTCGAGCACGCCGAACATTGTCACAACGTCGAATCTCTCATCGTCGAGAGAAGGATGATCTAGACTCATGGGCTGGACAATCAGTCCTTTCTCGAGGCAAATGCTCAGCGCTTTCTCCCCGATCTCGAGACCAAGAGCTTGATAGCCGTGCCGCATAGCATTTCCAAGGAAATCTCCGGTTCCGCACCCAATGTCAAGAATTCGGCCATGCTTCCTATGCTTCCGCAGAAGCTGAATCTGATCTTCAAAATAGCGCTCATTAACCTCTCGTTGTAAAGGCGACGAAAGCACCCGCGCAGCCCACATCTCGTTGGCCTGATCGTTTTTCGTGTACTTCTCTATTACGATGTCTTCACAAATGCGCGGATTCACAAAAAAGAGGTCGCAATTCTCGCAGCGATTGTACCGAAAGCCGACCTTCTTGAAAAGTAGCCGGTTTCGCTCAGAGCCGCACAACGGGCATAAAGTGCCCTCGGCGTACTGGAGGGCGAGCTCGCCAGTCTGAGGATCGATGTACTGCCGCAACTCCTCCTCCATCAGGCGGAAGTACTCATTTCGATGTGTCTGAATTTCAAAATTGCTATTGTCGTTCAATGTCATTTGCTATGCTCCGGACTAGCTGCCTTCCTACCGGGCGTATCGTTCGCACCCACTCATTAATTGAGCATTGGCTTCTAGATTTCCGTATATCCATTTGCTCCCATTTGGCATCTGCGACGGTACAATGCCGAAACCTAGCATTGCAAGCGGACATCGTTGAACTACCGGTTGAAAGCGAATGCATTATAACCGGACTCTGGAAGAACCATCTTCCTCCATTCCGTCTGCCCAGGCGGAGTACCGCGAGAGCCCTTCCCACAGTGTATTCTTGACCTTGAATCCAAGTGAGTGCAGTCTTGACACATCGGCATACCAAGACGTTGGATCACCCTCGCGAACTTCGCCGCTGAACCTTATTTGTCCGCGGAAACCACGGACATGAGCGAAGGTCTCTGCCACAACTCTGATGGATACTGACTGCCCGCTCGCAACGTTGAATACTTCATGGCGGGAATTGGCGTTTTCGATCACCGCTTCTATGGCAGCGGCTACATCGCTGATGTAAATGAAGTCTCTTTTCTCCTCGCCGGTACCGAAGAGCGTTACTATCTCTGGATTGTCTCGAAACCTCTGATAAAGGTCCCAGAATATTTGCTTGCGCAAACCAGGCCCGAAGGCAGAAAACACCCTCACAGTGCTTGTCGGAATGCTAAAAATAGTGCTGTATTCCTCACAAAGTTTTTCCGCGACTAGTTTGTGAAAACCATATGGGGAGATCGGCTTTGTTTCATCATACTCTCTCAAGGGTTTGGCCTTAACCGGTTGTCCGTACACAGCCGCGCTCGAGATGTTGACTATTCGGCACCGAGGCGCTTCGCGCCGTGCGGCCTCTAGAATCAGCTGTGTATTGTCCACGTTTAGGCGAAAGTCCTGATCAGGGTCGCTAAAAGATTTGCTGACGCTGGCTGATCCTGAACAATTGATGCACACGTCGAAGGCGCCTGCTCTGAAGACCGAACGGAAGTCCGGAGCCATGCGGTCCACAATGTGCATTTTCGGTATAGATTCGTCGCCGATCACGTCACACTGCTCGAATTCATACTCTTTGCAGCTTCCGAAGTGGGTTACGAGACCTCCCCCTATGAAACCGCGTGATCCGATAAGCAGCAGCCTTTTCGGCATTGTTCATTGCCTCGAATGCATGATCTCGCGCAAGGCAACCTGTCGATTCGAGTTGATCTCGACCACCGGCATTTCGGCAATTGCCGCCAGCCTCTCGTTGTGAGCCAAATAGCTCAGGTGCCCTTGTCGATCTCGCGATTCACGGAACTTGGACTCGACATAGCCTTGCTCGGCCGTCATCTCTCTGAGTTTGGAGGCAATGTCTTTCCGGACGAAGAACGCGTTGTTTCCAGCGCTGTTCGACCCAACAAAGACGTAATCCTTCTTCTTTGCCAGCGAGCAGAGCGCCGGCAAGGATGCCCCGTAATAGAGGTTGGAATAATGCGCTTCAC
>Ga0315273_10010998_pt1 | contig 11564 bp, 9 predicted proteins | sample YL17G02_0_MG_FD_205753 | JGI IMG/M metagenome (GOLD analysis project Ga0315273, IMG submission 205753) | Sediment microbial communities from Yellowstone Lake, YNP, Wyoming, USA - YL17G02_0 | ecosystem: Environmental > Aquatic > Freshwater > Lake > Sediment | place: USA: Wyoming | collected... | reverse complement strand
GGAGGAGGCAAATCAAGCGCTGGTAGAAATTAAGGAACGAACAATTAGAGGCGCTAAGGTTTTAAAAATCGGGTAGGGTAGGGTGGTCAATGGGCCCTCGTTTTTTGGAGATTGAGTTAACCGGCAGGTGCTCAATGGGGTGTAAGCACTGCTACGGCGACTTTCCTTTTACGAAAGACTTGCCCGCAGCGAAAGTTAAAGACGTGATTGATCAGTCCCACGAAGACTTTGACTGCCTCATTTTTTCTGGAGGAGAACCATTTTTACACCCAGACCTCATAGAGTTGGTGCACGATGCAGACCGAAAAGGATTCTCAGTTCACATCACCACCTCAGGTTTTGGTGTTACGAAACAAAAGATAAAAAGCCTTCCCGATAATGCTGTTTTAGTTTTTGGGATAGATGGTATCGGAGAGGTGCATGATAGGTACCGGGAAAAACCCGGCGCTTATGCTCACCTTTTGAAAATCATGGCGTATTGTCAGGATAGACCCAAAGAGATTATTACCACCTTATGGAGGGGAAATTTAGGCCAATTAGAAGGAATCATCAGCCTGGCGGATAAATGTGCGGCTGCCATTCATGTTAATGCGCTCATCCCAATGGGAAGAGCGAGGAATCATCCGGAAATTTTATTAACCCGTGAAGGAAATGAGAGTGTTTATCAGTTTCTCAAGGAACGCAAAAAGAAATCCGCCCATGTTTTTACTGACCTTTATAAAATTACGGAAAGAGATATGCGAAAGGGGATAGATTTATTTTGCAAAAAGAGGTATGCGATTGATCCTCAAGGAAATGTGCATCCCTGTGAGTTTCTCCGGACGATAAGTTTTGGCAATGTGTTTAACCATGATTTCTCTGTTATTATTAAGGAGGCAAAAGAGACTCCTTTTATCCACGCGCGTGAGCAGGGGTTTAAAGGGCAGGTGAGGTTAGGGAGAGCGAATCCCTTTGACTATCATACGGAGATATGCCACGTCCTTGCAGATAAACTTAAGGATGGATAGTTGGGGGCAACATTTTTCCCAAGTAAAAAAGAATCTGACGACTAACCGACAGCTCAACACTGAATGAAAAAATATATACCAAGGTAAGGTTACCTATGACGGCAGCGTTGTCGGATGTTTTACTTTTTTATAAAGGAGGCTGATCACAATGGCAAAGGACCCAGGAATAGGATACCGAGTTATGGCTACCATAAGCGGGGTGAAGGGTCAGTGTAACGCCGGCCATCAGGTAGGTGAAAAGTTCGAGATCAGTTGTCACAACCCAGGAGGGTTGTGCGGATTTTTCTACCACGACATTTTCCCCCACCTGGAAACTTTTCAGTTTGGAGGAAGCCTTCCCTGGTGGGAAGGTGATACGATTCACCTCCAATGCCCTGATAGTGATAACCTTGTAACCTTGAAGGTGGCAAGGTCAAAGAGGGTGTAGATAACCTTTTGTCTATCAGCCGAAACAAAAAACCGCAGCTTTTTATTTCAGCTGATAGGCTTTATATGGGGTTCACGATCCAGCGAAGTGTTGGTCCCAGGTCACGTTTTCATTGAGTCGTCAATAAAAACTTTTTCAAATGACGAAGCCTTTCCCCTAACCACTCTTCTCTTGTTCTGCTTTCTTCCGTTTTCTCGCTCCAATTAGTCTGACGGTAATTATTGTGATTATTACTGCCAACACGACCAAAAAGAGAGGCCATTTGTCCTGAAGAAATATCCACGGACTATACTCTTCCATGATTAACACCTCCTGTGCTGTATTAAGTTTATTGAGCAGGAATAACGACTGATTGTAAGAATATTTTTTCAGCCGGCTTAAGGCTATCCTTAAATGATTGCCCCCTTTTTATTATAATTTCATCAGGTTGGTACGTTGGTTATTTATAAGTCAAAGAGCAAATAAAAAAGCCACTACCTCACCCTGAGATAGCGGCCCGACTATCGATCTATTTAACCTCCAGAACGATTGAGCTGTTCTGGACCCAAAAGCACTATTAACTTTACGAAAAAAATTACTAAATTAAATCAATGCGTTTAAAGATTTTTTTTGCACCCTTTTAAAGGAAAATAAAAAAGCCACTACCTCACCCTGAGATAGCGGCCCGACTATCGATCTATTTAACCTCCAGAATGATTGAGCTATTCTGGACCCAAAAAAGTACAATTAATAAATATATAAAAAGTATATTTCTTTCCCTTCTATTTGTCAATAATTTTTTTAGGGAAATTTTCAAAATTTTATCATATGATAAAACATTTCTTATTTTGCGATTAATAGAAATAATGTAATTCAAGATTTGTGGCAAACCTTGAATTACTGATCCTTCTCCTCCTTCCTTTATGTTATTACTCTTTTTTTATAACAATGTTTATCTTAATCCATATAGGACCCCTATCAAAATCTCAGATTGAAACAATTGGTCTGGGTCCTAAAACAAAAAAGGCCTCTCGCCCTTATATCTGGCGATTCGGCCTATTTTTTTATCAATCTTAAAAACCCTTCCCATCAAAGACACCCTTTTTCTCTCCGTTACTTGGGGGTTATATTTTTTATCTTTTTTAATTCTAAACCGGGTAAATGTCAATATAAAAATAATGGATCGGGGCTGTTGATGAAAAGGATTCAGAAAATAAAAAAGGCCTGAGAAAGAAATCAGGCCTTTTTGTTGACTGAGTGGGGGAGCGCTCTCCTTTTATTTTCCAAAGACTTTCTTTAAAAGATCGGTAACCCGTGCCGCCGGGTTGGTTCTGATCTTTTTCTCTTCCTGTCCGATCATATAAAAAAGACCGTCCATCGCCTTGTTGGTTACGTAATGGTCAAGGTCAAGGGACTGTGACTTCATAAAGGGTAAGGCGGTGTATTTGTCCATCATTGCTTTATAGGAGCGGGTAACTCCGACCTCATTCATGCTTGAAGAAATAATCGGGTTGAAGGCCGTATAAATGTTATCCGAGGTTTTTTTCTTGAAGTAATCAGTCGCGGAAGTATCACCACCCGTAAGGATCCCCTTGGCATCTTCTAAGGTCATTTCCTTGATCGCGCCGACAAAAAGAGACGCGGCTTGGGGAGCGGCTTTTTCCGCGGCCCGGTTCATGCTGAGAATAAAGTCATCCACCTGTTTTTGGTAGCCTAACTTTCCCAGCACACTGGCAACATTCTGTATTTTTTCGGGCATAAGAATCTTAACCATCGCATTGCCAAAATAACCGTCCGTTCGCGAGACAGACGTTACCGCGTTTTTAGTCCCGATGGAGAGGGCTTCTTTCAGGCCGGACGCGATGGTGCTATCATCCGAGCTTTTTTGCTGGGGAATCCCCGCGCCCTGCTTAATAGTATCCAATAAGCCGGCATTACCGGATGCAGCAAAAAATAAAAGAAAACCGATAAGTATAAGAGATGTTTTTTTCATCATCGCCTCCTGTGATAGATAGGGACATAATTTGCCTGCCATCAAGAGTATCACTTTTTAAAACACGGTTCAATTTCCTTGGCCTCTGATTTATGAGTTCTAACCAACTGAAAATAATCAAAAAAAAGATTTATGCCTGATGAAGCATAGGTAACCAGGCAGGCTGCTTTTAAAATCAAATACAAAGAACTATTTATAATCAATATGTTCCATGAGATAATTTCCTTTTACCAAAAAAAGGAAGGAAATTTTCTTAATCCCATAAAGAACCCGATATTTTTTAAGGTTTCTTTTCAAAGTCTACTATAATTTTCTTGAAAAAGTATTAAATTCCGATAAACTTAAACACTTTATTTATTTTTTAAATTTTACATAACCACGGTGGGATAATTTCGCGGAAAAATTATTTTCATTAACTGATGTTTGGAAAGGATTTGTATGGACACAGAAGATGGTGGTAATAGCAATAAAATCATCACCTTACCATTTATGGAAATTCGTAAGGTGCTGTTCCTGCGAGGCCCTAATATGTGGGCAAATTTCCCCGTACTCGAAGCATGGGTAGACCTTAAACAATTTAATGAGATTCCTTCCAATGAAATGCCGGGATTCAACGAACGCCTTGTGACCTGGTTACCCACCATGATCGAACACCGGTGCAGTCGCGGTGAGCGCGGCGGGTTTTTCGCTCGCTTGCATGACGGCACCTATCTCGCTCACATCTTGGAACATATTACCTTAGAGCTGCAGACCTTAGCAGGAACCAATGTTGGTTATGGAAAGAGCCGGGAAACATCTGAGCAAGGAGTCTACAAAATTGCCATAGAATATGAAGAAGAGGCACTCGCCGAAGAGTGTCTGAAGGTAGCGGCAGAGGTTTGTTTTTCAGCAGTTCACGATATCCCTTTTGATATATCACGCGAGATAAATCGATTAAAAGATATTGCCCAGGATATTTGCCTGGGGCCAAGCACCCGGGCAATTGTAGAAGCTGCCCGCGCCCGGAAAATCCCGGTGCGCAGACTTAATTCCGGGAGTCTTGTCATGTTTGGATACGGCTCTCGCCAGCGTCGCATCCTTGCTTCCGAGACCGATCAAACCAAGGCGATTGCCGAAGAAATTGCCCAGGATAAACAAGTAACCAAAACGCTTTTGAAGGCAGTGGGTGTTCCGGTGCCGAAAGGCCGAATCGTACACAATGAAGAAGATGCCTGGGCGGCGGCGAGTGACATTGGTCTGCCGGTGGTCGTCAAGCCGCTTGATGGCAATAAAGGACGAGGTGTTTTCGTGAATCTCACCTGTCAGGAAGAGGTCATTACCGCCTATACCTTTGCAGCCTCCGAAGGATCGTCAGTCCTGGTTGAGAAATTTATCCCCGGGCAGGATTATCGTCTGTTAGTGGTGGGAGAACGATTGGTTGCCGCGGCGCGGAGAGAGCCTGCTCACGTGATTGGGGATGGAACGCATACGGTTTCGGAGCTGATCGAAAAGGAGAATGAAAACCCTCTTCGGGGCAATCACCACGCGCTTCCCCTGAGTAAAATCCCCCTCGATTCGGTTTCAATGGCGGTGCTCGCCGAACAGGGGCTTACCGTGCAGTCAATACCTCCCGCGGGGACGATGATTCTCATTCGCCGCAATGCTAACCTCAGCACCGGGGGAATTGCTGTTGATGTGACTGATGAGGTTCATCCTGAGGCGGCCACGGCCGTGATTGATGCCGCGCGGGTGGTTGGTTTGGATGTGGCGGGGGTCGACCTGGTTGTCCCGGACATCAGTCGTCCGCTTGGAGAACAGGGAGGAGCAATCGTGGAAGTTAATGCCGCTCCCGGTTTACGGATGCACACCCAGCCTTCTCACGGGATCGCGAGGCCCGTGGGAGAGGCAATCATCTCCACGTTGTTTGCTGAAGGCGAAACCGGAAGAATTCCAATCGTTGCCGTAACCGGCGTAAACGGAAAGACCACGACGACTCGGTTTATCGCCCATATCCTCAACGGTAGTGGTCTTAAGGTGGGAATGGCGTGCACTGACGGGGTTTACATAGACGGACGGAGGATTGACAATGAGGATTGCAGCGGGCCTCAGAGCGCGCAGGGAGTTTTGTTGAATCCGGTCGTCGAAGCCGCAGTTTTGGAAACGGCACGAGGCGGTATTCTCCGTGAAGGGTTAGGTTTTGATTTCTGCGATGTCGCGGTCGTAACCAACATTGGCCAAGGCGATCATCTCGATCAGTACGACATCGACACCGTGGAAAAATTGGCGGTGGTAAAAAGAACGGTGGTAGAAGCGGTTACACCCGGGACGGGTATTGCGGTGCTGAATGCCGCTGATCCTTTGGTGGCAGCGATGGCCCCCTACTGTCCGGGCCGGGTAATATTTTTTGCCTGCAACGGTGACCACCGGGTGATCCTGGCACACCGCCGCAAATCCGGCCGCGCGGTCTTCCTGCGGAATGACGCTGTTATTCTTGCCGACGGGGATCAAGAACAGCCCCTGGTCTCGCTTGACTGCGTACCCCTTACCCTTGACGGCAGAGTACGATTCCAGATCGAAAACGCGTTGGCGGCAATCGCGGCGGCGTGGTCTTTAGGGATACCCCGGGGGAAAATCGTGGCCTCGGTGGCATCCTTTACCGCTGATATCGACAACGTTCCGGGCCGGTTTAATCTGGTCAAGCTTAATGGCGCTACCATGGTGGTTGATTATGGGCATAATGCCTCGTCGTTAGAAGCTATCATCGAAGCCCTTGATAATTTCTCACCGTCCCATCGGACCATTGTTTACTCCACCGCGGGCGACCGGCGTGATTCCGATATTATTCTTCAAGGATTACTCCTTGGTGAAGCGTTTGACTCGGTTATCCTCTATGAAGGTCACTATATGCGGGGGCGGAAAAAAGGCGAAATTATAGGTTTGTTTCGCAAGGGCATGAACGGCACGGCCCGGGTAAAGGAAGTCATGGAGGTCTATGGTTCACTCAACGCGATCGACCAAGGCTTGCGGTTTTTGCTTCCGAACACCTTGGTGGTGATCCAGGCAGATGTTGTTGACGAAACTATAGCGCATCTTCAAAATTACCTCAGTGCCTATCCGCATCCTGCATGAAAGGTCACGATCTCTTTCGTGTTCTCGATCAGGTCATTTCAGCATAAAAGAAGGAGCCTTACCAGTTGTCGGAGAATAGGGAATTCCCGGTTGAGTTCCAAGCACAGATAAACGGTCTCTTGAGCGAGGGTGAGATCCCGTTAGCCTGGTTTGCGCCGGACTTAGACAGCCGTCTCCATTATGCCTACGGCTTGGTCGTCCTCACCAACCGCGCGCTGATCAGCATTCAACCCCGGCCTCAGGCAAAGCATCATGCTTTTTCACCATCATTTATTTCAAAGTTCTTGAGAAGGACAAAAAAAGGGGACGTGCCCGATAGCGATAGAGTCTTCAAGACCTGGTCACTCACCTCTATCGTCTCTTTACGGGCTTCTGAACACAAAGGAATTGGCACCCTTCATCTCCTCGATACCTCTCATCTGCTTACCCCGTGGAAGTTCACCACCAGTCAAAAAATCTACGCGCATCATCTGGCAGAACGCTTTCTGGACATTAAGGAAAGCGCTCAAGAAAAAACCGCCCTGACCTCATCCTTACCGGAAACAACCACGGGGGTACCGCGCGATGGGGGAAACGCGGTATTGTTGGACTACGCTCCCGCGGCGGCTCCTCCGCCGGCACGATCGTTATTCCGTTTGTTTAAATTTGCCCGGCCGTGGACCGGCATGATCATCTTAGGCTTTCTGCTGAGCGTGGGCAGTATCGCCGCTGGTCTGGTACCGCCTTATATTACCATGCCGCTCCTTGATAAGGTCCTGATCCCTTATCAGAGCGGGAAGACGGTAGATTTCCATCAGGTGGGATGGTACCTCTTCGGTTTGGCAGGCGCTGCGCTCCTTGCTTGGCTGCTTGGCTGGGCGCGCACCTATGTTCTGGCATGGGTCAGTGAGCGTGTCAGCGCCAACTTGAGAACCATCACCTATACCCATTTGCACCGTTTATCCATAGAGTTTTTCGGGCAGAAACGGACCGGTGACCTTATTTCCCGGGTCAGTACCGACAGCGACCGTATTTGTTATTTTTTATCAGTCTCTTTATTGGAGTTTGGCTCGGATGTGTTGATGATCATTATGACCGCGGGCATTCTCCTCAGCATTAATCCTTTTCTGGCGCTGGTGACGCTCTGCCCGTTTCCTTTGATCCTCTGGCTGACCCATCGGGTGAGAACGATTCTCCGTCGTGGGTTTTCCCTGGGAAGCCGTGCCTGGGCTGACATGACGAGCGTGCTGGCGGACACGATTCCCGGCATTCGCGTGGTTAAGGCATTTGCCCAGGAACAGCGTGAAATTGACCGATTTCAGGAATGCAATACGCGGATTCTGCAGGCTAACGATCGTATCAATACGACCTGGTCTTTTTTTGGGCCGATGGTGACTTTGCTCACGGATGCGGGTTTGCTGGTTGTTTGGATTTTTGGCGCCTGGCAGGTTTTTCAACACCACATTACGGTGGGTGTTCTCACCGCTTTTCTGGCGTATATCGGCCGGTTTTATGCGCGGTTAGAAGCGATGATTAAGATGGTTTCGGCGGTACAACGCACTGCCGCGAGCGCGCACCGGGTTTTTGAAATTCTGGATCGAGTTCCGAGTGTTCCTGAGGTTGTTAATCCGGTCGTTCCCGGACGATTCCGCGGCGAGATTGAATTCTGTAATGTTGGCTTTCGTTACGGCAGCCGTCAGGTGATTAATAACGTGAATTTAAAAATCCGGCCGGGAGAGATGATTGGTTTGGTTGGGCCTACCGGAGCAGGCAAAAGTACTTTGATTAATTTAGTGTGCCGGTTCTATGATGTCTTCGAAGGCGCGATTATGGTTGATGGTATTGACATCAGACGGTTTTCCATCGAAGGGTACCGGCACAATATCGGAATGGTTTTGCAGGAATCTTTTTTATTTTACGGGAGCATTTCTGAGAATATCGCCTATGGGAAGCCCGATGCCACGCGAAGCGAAATTGTTAAGGCGGCACGAGCTGCCTGCGCTCACGAGTTTATTCTCAGACTTCCCGATGGCTACGATACCTTGGCGGGCGAACGCGGTCAATTTCTCTCCGGAGGCGAGCGCCAGCGAATCGGCATTGCCCGGGCGCTTCTTATTGATCCTGCTATACTCATCCTTGATGAGGCAACCTCTTCCGTAGACGTGGAAACGGAGAAAGAGATTCAACGGGCGCTTGAAAATCTGGTTCAGGGCCGGACAACCATAGCGATTGCTCACCGGCTAAGCACGCTTCGGCGCGCCGACCGTTTGGTTGTCATCGAACGGGGTCAAATCATTGAAGTTGGTCGTCACGCTGAGTTGCTTGAAAAACAAGGGTCGTATGCCCGGTTGCATCGGGTAAACCTGGAGATGGCCCAATCAATGGCACAGTGATGAAAGGAATTTGTGCGTGAAAAATTCTCATGAGAGAGATGACGAGCACCACGAGAAGATGGATGATGTGAATCTGAAAGAAAGTTTTTCCCTTTCCCGGGATGCATTGGGCCGTTTGGTGTTTTGTGATCAAGAGGGGTGGGAGCACATAGACGTGAAGCCAATCCGCATATTCCCGATTTCCGATCCGGAACACTGGATTGCCATCTGTGACGCGGATGGTAATGAGGTGATCTGCATCGAGGATTTAAATCAACTTCCTGGCCAGGTTCGTCACTTACTGTTGGAAGAATTAGGTGTTCGCGAATTTCTTCCGATCATTAAAAAGATTATGGGGATATCATCGCGCTTTGAACCATCGGCGTGGCACGTTGAAACTGACCGGGGTGAGACCTGTTTTATTCTCAATGATGAAGATGATATCCACCGGCTGAGCACCTACCGGATTCTTATTATTGACGCCCACCGGATCCGATACCTTATCCCGGATATGCGCCGACTCGATTCCGCCAGCCGACGGGTCCTTGCCCACTACATTTAACCTTCAGCTCTGAACTTTATCCTTTGGCTTACCGTGTTGGTGAGGCACATAGTCAGCAATGGTTACGTGCCGCAGCGTTCACCTGCCCATGAGAAAAAAGTTAGCGCATACCTAACCTATTTCACGATCAGATTATTCTTTACGTCTCCGACCCCTTTGACGCTCCGGGCGATCTGCCCCGCTTTAGTGAGGGCCTTTTGAGAATCCACGAAGCCGCTCAGCTGAACGATGCCTTTGTAAGTTTCGACACTGATGTCGAATGACTTGAGAAAATCATCAGCGGCAATCAGAGATTTTACCTTGGTGGTGATGACCGAGTCGTCAACAGCTTTTCTCAATAAACAATCCGTTCCGGCAGCATACATACATGCCGAGCCCGGAAGCGCCGCCGTGCTTAACACCTCTGTCAATTTCCAGGAAGCCTTTCACCCCATAGTAAGGTTGACCAAGCTTGCTGCTGTCCCAGGTCCAAGCTTTGCGCCACGTGTATTTGGAAAAACGACGCAGTGCGACCGATTGCCCGTGTTTGAAAAGCTAAATTTTAATCATGTCTAGTTCTGGTTCCAGCACGGTGACTGTGTCGGCTGCGGCGTCACCAAAAAGCAACTGCGTGATCGATACTTGCCCAACGCTTTGTTCGTTGACCGTGAAGGCCTCGCCCTTATCCGTATAGCGTCCAGCAATTACCGGACGTGACATCAACTTCTCATCGCCGGGAGCGGAGGCCGGTATTTGAAAAGGGCGCTTTGAGATGGCGGAACAACCACAAACAAAAAGGATTTGCGATAGAGCCAACAAGACTATATAGAGGGCGCAGCAGCAAGGCGTGAAGAGCGCCGTTAACCGTGAGGTGTTGTTTTGTGTAAACATACTTACGCCGAAATTAAAAATCAGCCGCCGTTCTCAACGGTCAGCTGGATCGCCTTGTTGAGTGTTCAGTTTTCAGGCAGCAACCCTACTAATAGCACAGGCACATTGATTGGTAGAACCGTAAAACAGGTATTGCCATATCGTATTCAGCCATATTCAAAACGCTCTTTGGTCTCGTAGGAAAGAAATTGCATGGCTTTGTTGGAACAACAAGAACTGCCAGAGACAACAGTCCATTAGTCAATCCGTACTGGAACTTATAGTAATCCCGGTACAGCGTTGAGCTATTGCCGAACTGAATCTCTACGAAAACTAATCCCTTTCTAAAATCGCCGATCAGTTTAGGATCAACTCTAAGCAGTGGTTGCGGTTCCCATCCGAGACTGGTAAACTTCGCAGCAAACGCTTTATTATAGGCTGTCTGATGCTCGTAGGTATCATTTTTTTCTTTGTGCTGAAACGAACAAGTCCATTGGACCATGTTTACGACCGACTCGATTTCGTTGATCTCGTTGATAAGTGTCTTTTGCAGTTGATCAACGCAGTGGAAGAATGTCATTTTGGCTTTCATACAATCCAGTTATGCCTTACTGTTATTTATTCACCCAACAATGTTTATATTGATCGGCATAACACCCGTTGTTAAGAATTTTATAATTTTATGGATGCCCCCTTATTTCTTCTTCCTTTTTACTATATGCCTGTTCGGTCACGGTCAAATGTTAGCCCATTTCTTGTTTAATCAGCTTGGTTATTTCTCCCTCATTTGGAAATCGCTGTCCTTCAATATTTTGTTTAGAGTAAATCAGCTTGCCATTACACTCTACATCGAAGATACCCCCACTGCCTTCGATCAATTCAATATTTGAATCAGGATAATTTGCCTTCAATTCGGCTTCCACCCGGGAAGCTTGAGCAAGAAAGTTTCAAGCAACTCAATATTTAATAAGAATGTTCATAACCCCTCCTTGGTTCTAAATAGGAAAATGTTTATATGCTTTCTATATAAGACCCCTGTTCCTTTGCAACGCTCCAACTAGAGTTTACATATCCAAAACAAATAAGGCCTATTACCTTTTCGTTTGGCAATCCGGCCTTCTTTATTTCTCTCATCACTCATTAAAGTCCCTTCCTCGGTGACTATGGTCATTAGGTCATTCGGGGTGCGCATAGTTTATTAAAACAATGCTTATAATCTTAAATTTTAACGTCGCGGGTCAGGCGCACTGTCAAGCGTCGCCTGCATCCGGCTTGTTCGATGTTTCTT
>Ga0315273_10010997_pt1 | contig 11566 bp, 12 predicted proteins | sample YL17G02_0_MG_FD_205753 | JGI IMG/M metagenome (GOLD analysis project Ga0315273, IMG submission 205753) | Sediment microbial communities from Yellowstone Lake, YNP, Wyoming, USA - YL17G02_0 | ecosystem: Environmental > Aquatic > Freshwater > Lake > Sediment | place: USA: Wyoming | collected... | reverse complement strand
GCCGCGTCCCGGTACAAATGGTGACCGGACCTCCGGTTCCACGGTGCACGATCGGCCAACAAAAAAGCCGCCCGGTCGACACAGGCGGCAGTGTTCGTTTTTACCGTACTTCCACCAGTTACCGAATTAACACATTAGATGCACACACAAGCGAAGCGATTCCGCCTTCCGACGGGGCCCGTACAGCACTCCCCGTCCTACTTCCTCGCCCGCACCGCCGTCGCGACCGGATCGCTCAGGGGATCGCTGAAGATGGACTTCCCTCCCACCGCCGTCATGAAGCCGTAGCCCACCAGCACGACGACGATGCCCCACGCGAACAAGGTTTGCGGGGCGACCCAGGTGCTGAAGTCGAGGGACCAGGCGAGGCTGTCGGCCAGAATCGCGATGAAGACCGCAACGAGGGTCGCCACGTAGCCGAACCGGAGCGCGATGGCAATCGACGCTCCGGACATGACGAGCCCGGCGAGCATTTCGACCCACACGGTCTTGGAACTGTAGTCGAGGCCGCTGAAGACGAAGAAGAGAAGCGTGGCGATGGCGGCGAGCCGGTTGTTGCGGAAGACGAATCGGAAGATCACCAGAAGCGTGTAGAGCGAAGTCGCCTGCAGGAAACCGACGGCTGCCGAGTAGCAGACCAGGCCCATGATCGAAGAAGCGCTGATCATCGCGCTGAGCATATCGCCGGAAAGCTGCGCCGGATCCCGCAGGAGTCCGAGCGATCGCTCGAGGATCTTGGTTGTCACCGTGAGGAGCTGGAGCGCGGCCCCGTAGGCTACCCCGATGAGGATGTCCCGGCCGATGATCGGGTCCTTGAGGCGTCCCGCGACGAGCCGCGCCCAGGACACGAGAACGCTGGGCCAGAGGCGCCGCACGTACGGTTCGATGGCGAGATAGGCGAGCGCCGAGGTGACTCCATGGAGCAGCGCATGCCCCAGCGGCATCGACCACGTCATGCCGAACAGGATCGAGAACAGGCCCACCTCGCCCACGTTCGTCCAGAAGAGGTGATCCAGCAGGTAGAAGATCACGATCGAGATTCCGACGACCAGCGCTCCGCGAACGTCGCCTCGCCTTGCTCTGAGGTTCTGCCGTGCCAGGAAGATGCTCCCGAGGGTCGGGATCACGCGGTAGAAGAGAATCCAGATCCATACCTGGAGATTGGGGGCGGATTCGTCGGCCTTGACCGCGAGCTGCCCCAGCGCGTTCCGCCCCGCGTAGGTCTCGACGCCGACCACGTGCCCCCCGATGGAGGAGGCGACGAGCGTCGTCTCGGCGGCGGTCGAATCGGAGAGCCGCCACGCCGCGACCGTGTCCGCGTGTGCGACGAACGCCGCCGGGGGCGAAACGGAGACAGCGTGCGCCGGATCGCGACCCGCAGCCTCCAGCACCGCCGCCCAGTTCGGGGCATGCGATGCCGCGGAGTCGGGGCCGGACGGCGGAAGGGCTTCGAGCGCGAGGAGGCGCCCCTCCATGTCGAGCAGGACGATGCCGCTGCCCGGATACGCCTGGGGCGGGTCGCTCAGGGACGCTTTGGGACTGTGCAGATTCGCCATCGCGAAACCCGCCGGACTCCAGCGCCGCCAGTACTGCTTGGCGAGCGCCGGTTTCATCTTCGGTTTGCTCTTCGCGGCCTCGAGCGAATCGGCGCGCGACATCGAATCCTTAGGGGCCGGCGCGTACCGCATCGCGTCGGCCGAGTACCGCGGCGCGGGTCGGCCGGTGACCCGCGTGAGGATGTCCTCCGCGCGGACCGAGAGAACGCTGGGCGGTTTCCCGAGGCCTTTGAAGAGCCGGGCCTGGATCGCCGAGATCCCCAGGAGACTGAGGACCGCCACGAGCACGGCGAGCCCCGCGTAGAGCGGGCGCACGCTTCCCTCGACACCGGCGTTCGCGACGAGTTCCGGAGACGGTGTCTCGCCTGCGGCGACGGCGGCGGCCAGCGGATCCCCGCCCGGGAGCGCGCCGAAGACCGCGTAGGCCGACTGCGGGCGGCGCGCGGGATCGCGCTCGAGACAGCGGAGGATGACCCGCTCCACGATGGGGTCGACATCGCCGACCAGGCTCGAGGGTGTCTTGACGGCGCTGTCGCTTCCGGGACGCGAGGAGTCGGGGCGCGGCGTCACGTCGGCCGCGCGCTTCCCCGTGAAGAGCTCGTAGAGGACGAGGCCCAGCGAGAAGATGTCGCTCTGGATCGAGGCCGCGCCCGAGAGCTGCTGCTCCGGCGCCATGTAGGCGGGCGTTCCGGCGATCCCGACTTCCGCCGCGATATCCTCCGCGGTGCCGGCCAGGCCGAAGTCCGTTATCCGGACGCGGCCGCGACCGTCGATCATGATGTTCGCCGGCTTCAGGTCGCGGTGGAGGACGCCGTTCTCGTGCGCCGCGCCGAGTCCCAGGCAGAGTTGCCGCGTGATCTCGAGCGCCTTATCGGGGGTCGGCCTGCCGAGGCGGCGAAGCACCGATGCAAGGTCCTCCCCGTCCACGTACTCCATGACGACGAAGATCTGCCCGCCGGCCTCGGCGATGTCGTAGGTGCGGCAGACGTTCGGGTGCGCGATTTGCCGGGCGATGCGGACTTCCTGCCTCAGTCGCGCCAGGTCGGCGGCATTTCGCGCCACGCGCTCGGGTAGGAACTTGAGCGCGACCGACTGGTTGAGTTCGAGATCGTCGGCCCGGTAGACCTCCCCCATGCCGCCTCGGCCCAGAAGACCCACGACGCGGTATCGGGTGCCGAGCCGCGTGCCGGGCTCGAAGCGGCCGTGGACCGAGGACGAAGGCGGGTGTGACGAAGGCGGACGCGTATCGGGCGCCGCCACGGTCGCACCCTCCGCCTTAGCGGGCGCCGGCGACTCGACGGGCAGCGCAGGCGGCGGGGTCGCGACGGGCAACGCGGGCGCGGACGGCAGCGCAGCGCCGCACTCGGGGCAGAAGCGCCCGGGCGCCGTGATTTCTCGTTTACAGGATGGGCAGGTCGGCATTGGGGAGGGAGAGTACTTCGCGGCACGCGAGGAGGGAACCGATTAAATCGGCCGCGGCGGAAGAGCACCGCGCGCGGCCACCGGCGCGAGGCTACTCTCCCTGCATCAGCTTCTCGACGGCGTCGGGATCGCGCGGCAGGGCCGACGTGAGCACCCGGTGGCCGCTCGGCGTCACCAGGACATCATCCTCGATGCGGACGCCGAGAGACTTCTCCGGGATGTAGACGCCCGGCTCGATGGTGAGGACCATCCCTGCCTGCAGCGGCTTCCGGTAGATCCCGGGGTCGTGCACGTCGAGGCCCAGGAAATGCCCCAAGCCGTGGATGAAGTAGTCCCGATAGCCGGCCGCGCGGATGATCTCTTCCGCCTTTCGCTGGAGATCTTCGAAGTACACGCCGGGCTTGATCATCTCGATGCAGGCTTGCTGCGCCCGAAGCACGACCTCGTACACCTTGCGCTGCTCGGGTGTGAAGTGTCCGTCCGCGGGATACGTTCGCGTGATGTCGGCGGCGTAGTGGCCGTAATCGGAGCCGATATCCACGATGATCAGCGACCCGGACGCTATGGTCTCGGCGTGCTCCGGGTAGTGGAGGATCGTGCTGTTCTTGCCGGAACCCACGATGGGCGCAAAGGCCGGGCGCACCGCGCCACCCCGCTTGAACTCCAGATCCACGAGCCCCGCGACCCAATTCTCCTCGACGCCGGGCCGGATGGCATGGGCGGCCACGCGATGCGCGGCGATCGTCGTCGCGATGGCGTTCTCGATGTATTCGATCTCTCGCGGCTCCTTGATCGAGCGCTGGGCAGCGAGGAGTTCGGTGCGATTCTTGATCGTCACTTCGGGCAGCTTGGCGGTGAGTTTCCCGTAGAGCTCCATCTCCGGCGCGGCCGGCGAATCGGGCGTTCCAGGATCGCCGATCAACTGCAGCGTCCTGGTCGCCCGAAGCAGACCCATCATCAGGTCGCCCAACTCGGAGGTCCGCGCGATGCGCTCGATGCCGGTCACCCGGCGCAGCGAGTCCCCGATGTCCGGGCGGATCCCGGTCCAGCGCTCCTCGTCGGGATTGCGCGGCTTCAGAAGCAGCCACTCCTTGTACGTGCGCTCCTCCGGACAGAGCACCAGCACGGCGCCAGGATCGCTCAGTCCGGTCAGGTAGTGGAAATCGCCGTCGGGGCGATAGCCGTCTGCGTCCTCCTCCCCGCGCGCGTAGAGCACGGCGACGCCACCGCCCAGCGACTGGATCAGCTTGGCGCGCCTCGCCTGGTAGACCGCCGGAGGGAACGGCTTCGCGGGCGGGATCGGCTCGGCAGCGGAGGCCGGACGATGTGACAGGAGCAGCGCGGCGGCGAGAGAGAGTATGAACCAGCGCTTCCTAGAGCACATCGCACGCCCTCCATGTGTCCACATCCTCGTCGCGCGGCACGCAGAGTATGTAGTCAGGCGCATCCTAGCGCTTCCCCGCCTCGCGAACCTTCCGCTTCAGCTCGTCGAAGAAGTTGAAGACGCAGGCAAGCCGTGTGACATCCTTCTCGGATTCCTCGTCCCCCTTCTGGACGAAGATGAGCTGATCTCCCGGCAGGATGTCCCAGCCCACCCCGGCGTCGGGCAGTGAGTCGAGGTCCCAGCGCGGGACCGGCGCGGAGGCGGAAAGCACGGGCGTGAATTTCAGTGAAGCCGACACGATGCGCGTCCGCGGAGAGACGTCGAGACCCTGCCAGAAGAACACCCCGCGGCCGCCGCGGCTCCATCCCGGCCCTCTCCCGCGTCCCAACGACAGCGGCGTGCCCAGAGATCCGTCCGAACGATAGGCCGCTACGTAGACCTCGTACGATCCGGTCTCATTCGAGAAGTAGGCAACCCACCGCCCGTCCGGGGAGAAGTAGGCTTCGAGCTGGTCGGCTGGTCCGGAGAGCAGGGTACCAAGGTCCCGAGGGCGTGCGCCATGGGACCAGTGGATACCGGGGCGCCGTACGCCCGGCGGCGTGCGGGAAGCGGTTCGTATGGATCACGCCCCTTGCCCGGAACACGCCGCGGCGGTAGGCTGCGTTCGGACTTGGTTCTCTCCTCTCCGATAGCCTGACCTGATACGCGTGCCCGTATGACGCGTCGTCGGTCCGGGCCAGAGCCGATGCCATGATTCAGGCCCACCCACGCTGGCTGTCAACCGTTGCCGTTGGGATGTTCCTCCCGCTTGCAGCGGGTTGCGGAGCTCCCTATTTGGTGACGGCCCCTCTCACGGCGCACCTCCCGAGTGGGTCCACGTACACCATCGGCCCAATCGTCATGGACCCTCCCGACTCCTCGTCGAAGAAGGCCGGGCCTTCCCCCGAGGAAATCGCGAACTTCCAGATGCATCTGTCGGAGCAACTGCGAACCGTCTACATCGATGGCCTGTCTCCCGCTCCGCAGGGGCCGGGCGACTATCAGGTGACCGGAAGGATCTTCGGCTACTCGAGCGGAAGCGCCGACGGAACGCCCGTCAGCGCGGGGGGCGGAGGAGCCTACGTCGCCTGCGCTTTGGAGTTGCGTGAGGTGGCGACGGGCAGGATTGTTTTCGGAGGACGATTTCAGCCGGGGGCTTTCGACAGCGGCAGCCAGGCGTTCTCCAAGACCGCTTACCGCTTCGTGGAGGCGCTTCGCAAGCAAGTGAACGAACTTCCTCGTCCATCGCGCTCGACCGGAGCAAGGTAAGACCCATGCGGTTCATCCTGATCGACCGTGTCCTCAAGATCGAACGATCCAAGAGCATCGAGGCCTGCCGCAAGGTCTCCTTGAGCGACGACATCTTCGCCGATCACTTCCCCGGCAATCCGATCATGCCCGCGTCGCTCATCATCGAGTCCTTCGCCCAGGCGGCCACGATCCTCCTGGAATCGAGCTCGGAGTTCCGCGACAAGGCGGTCCCCGGATACATCTCCAACGCGAAGTTCCACCGGGCAGTCGTTCCGGGGCACGACCTCATGATCCAGATGCGGATCGAATCGGTCTCGGAGGAAGCCGCGGTGCTGAGCGGCATCGCCCAGCAGCGGGACAAGAAGTGCGCTTCGATCACGCTCGGCATGGTCACGACTCCCCTCGACGGATTCATTCCAGGCGAGTTCCTCCGCTTCTATCTGTCGATCTACGACTTTTGGCTCCGCGACTGCGAGCTGGCCGGCTTCGAGAGGCACCCACTCCGGCAAAGGACGTCTCGTGAATCCTGAGAGCACGGTCGTGGTCACGGGAATCGGTCTCGTCACGCCGCTGGGAATCGGACGCGATGCGTTCTGGGAGGGAATTCTCGCGTCGCGCTCGACCGCCAGAACCATCGATTGGCTGCTCGAGACGGGTGGACCGACCACGTTCGCGTGCCCGGTTGACGATGCCGCCTTCGACGTCGGGGATTTCGTGAAGGACCGGAAGTCGGTGAAGCTGATGAACCGAGCGGCGCGCCATGCGGTCGTGGCCGCCTCTCTCGCGCTTACGGACGCGGGGCTACACGAGGGGGATCTGGATCCCCAGCGCTCCGGCGTGGCGCTCGGAGCGGGCGGAGTCGGACTCCACGACGACGATTTTCTCCAGACGATGCGACGCCTGGCCTCGGAACTGAAGCCGTCCGAGGGCCGGCGGAGCGCCTACGAGCTCGCGGTGCAGCACGTCCACCCGCTCCTTCCTCTCAAGCTCCTCCCCAACAGCGCCGCGACCCATATCGCCATCAACCACAACCTTCGCGGCGAGAGCTTGACGCTCTGCACGGCGTGCACTTCCGGCACGCAGGCGCTCGGGGAGGCCCTGCGCATCCTGAGGCGCGGCCATGCGGACGTGATGCTCGCGGGCGGCACCGACGCCATGATCAATCCCGTCGGGGTGGTCGGCTTCGGGCTTCTCGGCGTGCTCTCGACCCGCTCGGACGATCCGGCCAGCGCCGCGCGCCCGTTCGACAAGGACCGCGACGGGTTCGTGATGGGCGAAGGGGCCGCCATCCTCGTTCTGGAACGGCTCGAGCATGCGCGAAAGCGGGGCGCTCGAATCCTCGCGCGCCTGGCCGGATACGGATGTTCGTCGGACGCTTACCGCGTGACGGATGAGCGGCGGGACGGCTCCGGTCCCTCCAGCGCGATGAACCTCGCGCTGGAGGACGCGGGTCTGGCGCCTTCCGCCGTCCAGTACGTGAACGCACACGGCACAGGCACGGTGATGAACGACCGCACCGAGGTCGTCGCGCTGCGAAGCGTGTTCGGCGAGTCGCTCGATCGCCTCCCGGTGAGTTCGACCAAGTCCCAGATCGGCCACCTTCTCGCGGCCTCCGGCGCCGTCGAGGCGGCGGCCTGCGTCATGGCGCTGGAGCATCAGGCGATCCCGCCGACGATCAACTTTCGAACCCCAGACCCCGAGTGTGCAATCGACGTCGTTCCAAACGTCCCGAGGCAGGCGGAACTCGGGGCGGTGCTGTCGAATTCCTTCGGATTCGGAGGGCAGAACGCATGCCTTGTCCTGACGCGGGAGGAGCGATGAGCGCGGCGCCGAGCTACGAGGAGATCGGAGAGAAGGTTCGGGGCACCGTCGCGCTCGTGCTCTCTCTCAGGCCGGAGGCCATGACGCCACAGTCGCGGCTTTTGTCTGACCTGAACGCGGAGAGCCTCGACCTCCTCGATCTTCGCTTCCGCTTGGAGGAGGCGTTCCGCATCCGAATCACGCAGGCCGATCTCGCGCGGGCGTTCGGAACGGACCTCAGCGCGCAGGAATTCGACCGCCGATTCACGATCGAAGCCCTGACGCGGTATGTCCAGGGCCGGCTGGAGGAACCCGGTGAATAGGGCCGCCCCTGACATCGGAGTGATTCTCGGCGGAACGGGCACGATCGGGTCGGCCATCGCGCGGCGGATGGCGCATCCGGACGTGGAATTGGTCCTTGGGTTTCTGGAAAACGAGGCGAGGGCGGCGGCCCTGGCGGAGGAACTGCGCCCGAAGGCCGCCGCCGTTCATCTCGTGAACGGCAACGTGGCCGATCCCGAGACCCGGAGACGGATCGCGGAGATCGTCGCGGCCCGGGGCGGCCGCTGCCGTCATCTCGCGCACTGCGTCGCGGTCACAGCGTTCAAGCCTCTCCTTGCGACGAGGCCGAACCAATGGAACCTCACGCTGGAGGTGTCCGCGCGCAGTCTTCTGGACATGATCGTCGCGCTGGTGGAGCCGCTCTCCAGCGCACAGGGATCGGTGGTCGCGGTCTCGAGCCTCGGGAGCGTGCGCCATGTTCCGGACTACGGCGCTCTCGGACCGGCGAAGGCGGCGCTGGAGGCGACCGTCCGGCAACTCGCGGTGGAACTGGCCCCGAGAGCCATCCGAGTGAACGCGGTCCGCGCGGGGATGATCGAGGGACCGGTGTCGAGGTTCTTCACCCCGGAGACGCTCCACGAGGTCTTGCGACGGAGCCCGGGCGGAAGGCTGGGCACGCCGGATGAAGTCGCGGCGGCCGTCATGTTTCTCCTGAGTCCCGACGCCCGTTGGATCTCGGGTGCGGTTCTCGATGTCGACGGAGGATTCAGCGTTGCGTAGCTCACTTGCGCGCGAAGCAGTGGGGGGCAAGATGAACGCAAAGAGAATGCTGATGAGGGCGCTGTTGCTCGCGGCCTGCGTGTGCGTATCGGTCTGCGGCTGCTCTTCCACTCGGATCATCAAAGTGGAGACCGAGATCGCGTTCAAGGGCAGCGATATCCACCAGTCTCCGGGGCGGGAGATAATCGGATACACGACGTCGGATGCCGTCTATCACGAGTTCCCTGGGTTCGTCCAGCTCACCGGCGACGATTCCATTCGCTTCTTCAAGCAGGTCCATGTGAACAACCGGACTCCAAAGTACGAGCAGCAGTTTTCGCTCGCCCGGACGGATGTCGCCACCATTCTCGCCCGGGAAGCAGACGTTCTCGCCACAATGGGCGTCATCTGCGTTGCGGTGGCCACGGTCGCTCTTGTCGTGGCTCTGCTCGATGAGGAGGAGGAACCGCCACCTCCTCCACCCTCCTCCACGACCACCTCGTGCCCGCTGCTCTATTCATGGGATGGGCGCACGTTCGAACTGGACGGCGAGCCCTTTGGCGGAGCGACCGTGCAGGCGCTCGAGCGCACCGACTACTCCCGGCTGGAGCGCATGGTGGCGGTGAACGGCAGGTACCGGATGCTCCTCGCAAACGAGATGGAAGAGAGCCAGCACACGAACTCGATCGAACTCCTCGTGGTGGACCACGCCCCTTCCGTCATGGTGGCCATGGATTTCGACGGAGCGGTCCACGCGTTCCGATCCAAGGAGAGGCTCATCTCGGCCCGGGACGAGCGCGGGACCGATCTCTTGCCGTGGCTTTCCGAGACCGACCAGTCGTCATGGAATCCGGACCTCCCGCTGAGCGCGAAGAATCTGCCCGCCGCGGACACCCGGAATCACATCACGATGACGTTCCGGCGGCCGGGATCGGGCGGGCGGGCGTATCTCCTCGCGGGCGCCTCGACCGGCCTTTGGGGCGCGAACATGTTGCGCGACTTCCTGGAATTGCGGGGCAATTCCGCTCCCGGCTTCTACGCGGCATTGAATGGGAGTCAACTCGCCCGCGATATGCTGCGTGCCTGGGAGGAGCGCGAGGAACTCTTCCACCTCGACATCGAGGTATTCGACGGACGCGAGTGGGTGAAGCAGGGCTTCATTCCCGGAGGCGGGCCGCTGGTGGGCGAAGTCCGGGCGATACCGATGGACTTGAGCGGAATCGCGGGAGATACCGTTCGAATTCGCGTGCACCCGCCGATCGGTTTCTGGACCTTCAACTCGTTCCACCTCGCGTCGGGAGAAGAGACGGCGCGGTCCATGCGCATCGCGCCGGTCTCGGCGAAGGACGCGGCCGGCCGGGATGTGCTTTTCGCGCTGGCTCTGGACGACGATTCCTATCTGGATTTCCCGACGAATGACGACCGGGCGGTGGTCGAGTTCAAGGCCCCCCCGAGGATCCCGGGGCTCGATCGAACCCTTTTCGCTCGCGCGCGGGGGTGGTACGAGATCCGTCTTCGCAACCAGGGCCCGCCCGACGCCAAGGAGCTGGCGCTCCTGACCCTGCAGCCGGGCTATGCGGTCCAGCGTTCGTTGAGGGAATACGCTTCCTTCAGGGATTCGCAGGCCGCGAGGCACGGGAGCCACGACGAGCGGCAGAAGGCTCTACCAGGACGCCAGTGAGTATCCAGGGAGGCATGTGAACGAATCGTCCCCGGATCCGCTCGCGTGCTTCACGAGAGGGCTTCAAGCCAGCGAGCCGCCGCACCCGGAACGTCCGGTCGGGCAGCCCGAGGGAGATCTCGAACTGCTGTAGGTCGGCCGGTCGGATCAAGTCGCGGGAAAGCGCCTTCCACACGGATTCCTTGGCGCTGAAGAGGATCTTCGCCAGGTACCCCCGCTCTGACTCCGTGCGCTCGCCCAGCCAGGCAACCTCCGCAGGCGCGCAGATGGCGCGCGCGATTGCGGCATCCAGCGGCAAGTCGCTTGCGATGTCGAACCCGATTCCCCGATACCGTCCGGCTCGGCAGATTGCGGCGCCGCAGAGACCGTGGCTGTGGGAAATGCTGCCCAGGCTGCCCGCAGGCCATCGGGGCGACCCGTCTCGGCCCACGGGGATCGCCTTCGGAAGTAGTCCAAGTCCGCCGAGAGCGTGGCGGGCGCAGAGGCGGCCGAGGCGGAACTCGCGCGCCCGCTCCGGAGACACGCCCTGCGTGAAGCGCTGCTCCTCGATGAACGGCTCGGCGTCGCTGTCCTCGGAAGCCACGGCGAGCGCGGTCACGACGTCGTCGGGAAAGAGCGACCGGGCCGGATCGTCCTTGAGGCGGGCGCCGAGAATTCCGTAGCCGATCTCGCGGGCGGACTCGTCCGGCGACTTCATCCAGACGCGCATCATTTCCTTGGCAATCGAGCTGCGGGCCAGGAGCCCGGACAAGTAACTGCCGATGAAGCGGACCGGGTCAGCTTTGCCGGGTCGGCGACCTGGAGCGCCAGGATGCGCGCCTCGGCGTTCCCCGTCTTCCAGAGCTCCATCGCGAGCGCGTGGTCGATCTTGTCTCCCGATCCGCGGCACTTGTAGATGGCGGCCGTATGCGGTTTCCCGAGCTTCTTGAGGGTCGTCAGAATGTCCTGGACGTTCATCGCTTCTTCCCCCTCGCGCGGTTCTTGGGAGCTTACCGGATCCCGAACTCTTGGGACTTGCGTATACCAGCGTGCGGGGGCGCGGGCGTGTCGCGGCGCCCGGATCAGGCCCGGGGCAGCAAGCCCATCCCCGCGCTGACGGGATCTAGAGGGGGCTTCTGGAAAACGCCCAGTACAGACGCTCCCCACGGAAAAGACCACGAGAGGCCAAGGGGCGTCTCTGCCGCAAACATCGCGAACAGGAGTGAATTGAGTGGCTTGCTCGGAACCCGGTGCGTCCTTTCCAGCAACTTCCGAATATCCTCAGAGGTCATCTTCCCCAAGTCGGGTCTGACGAGCCGGTAGAGAACCAAGAGCGGGCTCAGAAGAAACATGAAATAGCGGGCGTCAACAAGCCTCAGCCCCGACTGCTCGGCCAATCGGCGCAAGTCCCGG
>Ga0315273_10010996_pt1 | contig 11566 bp, 8 predicted proteins | sample YL17G02_0_MG_FD_205753 | JGI IMG/M metagenome (GOLD analysis project Ga0315273, IMG submission 205753) | Sediment microbial communities from Yellowstone Lake, YNP, Wyoming, USA - YL17G02_0 | ecosystem: Environmental > Aquatic > Freshwater > Lake > Sediment | place: USA: Wyoming | collected... | reverse complement strand
TACGTCGGCCAGGTGAACCGCGTCACCGGCCCGGAGAAGGGCATCTTCCCCGGACACTTCAACTCAAATTCGAACCTGTTCAACGCCAAGGTCGACCTCGGCGCATTTGGCGCGGTCACGCTTTTCGACTACCTGCTCGACTTCGACAATTCGAAGGCGAACTCGAGCAACAGCTACGGTTTCTACTACACCGGCAACTACAAGTTCTCCGACACGACGAAGCTGGACTGGGTCGGCTCCTATGCCGAGCAGTCGGACTACGCCGGCAACCCGACCGACTACACGGCCGACTACTACATGTTGCAGGCCGGGCTCGGCATCCGTAACTACGGGCTCAAGGTCGGCTACGAGGTGCTGGGCGGCAACACCCAGCCGCTGAGCGCGTTCCAGACGCCACTCGCCACGCTGCACATCTTCCAGGGCTGGGCGGACAAGTTCACGGTGACGCCGCGGCTGGGCGTGGAGGACTTCTACATCGGCGGATCCGCGAACTTCGGCAGCCTCGCGCTGCAGCTCATCTGGCACGACTTCCAGGCCGAGGCGGCCAGCACCGACTACGGCTCCGAATGGGATGCCTCGGCGCTCTACAAGTTCGGCACCCGTTACGAGGTGCTCGCCAAGTACGCGAACTACATGGCCGACGGGTTCGCCACAGATACCACGAAGTTCTGGGTCCAGCTGTCCGCGTCGTTCTAGCCTGATGCCCGGTGGTTCTCACTGAGGGACAGGGCGTCCCGACCTGCGGGAGAATGGTACTGCCATCACTCCCGCAGGTTGCCCATGAAACTCGAAACCCTCGCCGTCCACGCCGGCTACAGCCCCGACCCGACCACCAAGGCGGCGGCGGTCCCTATTTACCAAACCACCTCGTACGCGTTCGACGATACGCAGCACGGCGCGGACCTGTTCGACCTCAAGGTCGCAGGGAACATCTACACGCGCATCATGAACCCGACGACGGACGTGCTCGAGAAGCGCGTGGCGGCGCTCGAAGGCGGCGTGGGAGCACTCGGGCTCGCTTCGGGCCAGGCTGCGATCACCTACGCGATCCAGACGATCGTCGAGGCCGGCCAGAACATCATCAGTTCGTCTGCGCTCTACGGCGGTACGTATAACCTCTTCGCGCACACGCTCCCGCAATACGGCATCGGCGCAAAGTTCGGCGACCATCGCGACCCGACGTCGTTCGAGAAACACATCGACGGGAAGACCCGCGCGATCTTCTGTGAGTCGGTCGGCAACCCGGCTGGCAACGTCACGGATTTCGAGGCACTCGCACAGGTCGCGCACCGGCACGGCATCCCGTTGATCGTGGACAACACTGTCCCCACGCCCTACCTGTGCCGACCGTTCGAACACGGCGCAGACATCGTCGTGCATTCGCTGACCAAGTACCTCGGTGGCCACGGCACCAGCATCGGCGGCGCGATTGTCGATTCCGGAAAATTCCCGTGGGCCGAACACGCTGATAAGTTCCCGCGCCTGAACACGCCGGACATTTCGTACCACGGCGTCGTATACACGGAAGCCTTCGGGCCCGCCGCCTACATCGGACGCGCGAGGGTCGTGCCGCTGCGCAACATGGGCGCGGCGATCTCGCCGTTCAACAGCTTCCTGATCCTGCAGGGCATCGAGACGCTGGCGCTGCGCATGGACCGCATCTGCCGCAACGCGCTGCGACTCGCGACCTACCTGCACAGCCACCCGAAGGTGCGCTGGGTCAACTACGCCGGACTGCCCGACCACCCGAGCCATGCACTAGCGCAGAAGTACATGGGCGGGCGCGCGTCCGGCATCCTGAGCTTCGGCATCGAGGGCGGGCGCACAGCGGGCGCGCGCTTCCAGGACGCGCTGAAGCTGTTCGTGCGGCTGGTGAACATCGGCGACGCCAAGTCGCTCGCTTGTCACCCGGCCAGCACCACGCATCGGCAACTCAACGCCGCCGAGCTGGAAAAATCCGGGGTGAGCGAAGACATGGTCCGGCTCTCGGTGGGCATCGAGCATGTGGACGACCTGATGGAGGACCTCGCGCAGGCCCTCGCCGCCGCCTAGGTATAGTATCGGCCGATACGAGCGACGGGCTGAACTCGCATGGATCCCGCCTTCGACTGGCTCGCCTACTACGCGGAATTCGATCCGGGCCGTCTTGCTGCCGTGGATCTCGCCACCCGGCGCAGGCTGACGTACCGCGAGTTCGACGACCGCGCGACACGCCTCGCGACTGCGCTGCGGGAGCGCTTCGGCGTCGAGCACGGGGACCGGGTGGGATTCCTCGCGCGGAACAGCACCGACCACTTCGAGACGATGTTCGCCTGCTGGAAGCTCGGAGCGATCTTCGTGCCGGTCAACTGGCGGCTGTCGCCCCACGAGACCGCGGCCATCGTCGAGCACTGCGGGCCACGGGTGATCCTCCACGACGAGGAGTTCACGCCCCAGCTCGCCCTGTCGCACACGCCGGCCGTCCGTCGCGTGCCGGACAGTGCCGCCTGCGGCTACGAGCAGCTCATCGCGGCGCACCAGCCGCGCGTGCTGATGGAAGACGTGGACTTCGACACCGTCAACATGTTGCTCTACACGTCCGGCACGACCGGACGGCCCAAGGGCGTGATCTACACGCACCGCATGACGAACAACATCGTCATCCATGCGGCGCTGCACGCGCGGGTCCGGGCCGGCACGCGCACGCTGACGTATTCACCGCTGTTCCACGCCGCGGGTCTGAATGCCCTGGCGATGCCGCAGTTCCACTACGGCGGCGCCGTGCTGGTGATGAAAACGTTCGACCCGCGGGAATGCCTGCGCCTGCTGGTGGACCCCGGCATGGAGATCACGCACACCGTCGGAGTCCCCACGACCTACGCGATGATGAGCCAGCTGCCCGAGTTCGCGACGGCAACATTCCCGACTCTCGAGGTCGCCGGCGTCGGCGCGGCACCGGTACCGCTGCACCTGCTCGAAGTGTGGGCCGATCGCGGCCAGGTGTTGTCGCAGTCGTTCGGCATGACCGAGGTTTTCAGCGTCTCGTTCACGCCTCCCGAGAAGGCGCGCGAGCAGATCGGCTCGGCCGGCCATCCGCTGATGCACGTGACGGTGCAGATCGGCGATGACCATGGGCGCGAACTGCCGCGAGGCAGCGTCGGTGAAATCCAGGTTCGCGGGCCCGGGGTGACACCCGGCTACTGGCACGATCCCGAGGCAACTGCGGCCGCGTTCACCAGGAGCGGCTGGTTCCGCACCGGGGATGCGGGCCGCATGACCAGAGAGGGCACGATCTACGTCGTGGACCGCATCAAGGACATGTTCATTTCCGGCGGCGAGAACGTCTACCCGGCCGAGATCGAGGACGTCGTCGCCTCGCTCGACGACGTGGGCCTGTGCGCCGTCATCGGCGTGCCCGACGAGCGCTGGGGCGAGGTCGGGCTTGCGCTGGTCGTGCCGCGCCCGGGGCGGACGGTCGATGCGGTGCAGGTCACGGATTTCTGCCGTGAGCGACTCGCGAAATACAAGGTGCCGCGCCGGGTGGACATCGTCAACGCCCTGCCACTGAGCCCGCAGGGCAAGGTTCTGAAAAAGGAGCTGCGCAGGCTCTACGTGGAGGGCGGCGGCGCAAGACCGCCGAAGATCGCATGAAACCAGTCAAGGCCGTAGACGCGGCATTCCTTCAGCTCGAGACAGCCGCGACGCCGATGCATGTCGGTGCATTGTTCGTCCTCGAGCCCCGGTCGGCGCGCGAGCGCGCGACGTTCTTCAGCCGCTTTCGCAACGAAATCGGCACGCGGCTCGGGCGCAGCGAAGTGTTCACCCGCAGGGTCGCGAGCCTTCCGTTCAACGTCGTCAACCCGATCTGGGTCGATGGTGAGGTCGATCTCGACTACCACGTGCGCCGGACGACGCTGCCGGAACCGGGCAGCCAGCACCAGGTCGAGGAATGCGTCGCGGACCTGCACGCTCCCCTGATGGATCGCACGCGGCCGCTCTGGGAACTGCACGTCATCGAGGGCCTCGAAGGGGGCCGGCTGGCCCTCTACATAAAGACACACCACGCGGGCCTCGACGGAGCCTCCGCGCAGCTCTTCCTGAAGTCGTTCGTGGACACCAAGCCGAATCCGGACCGCAAGGACCGCCGCGCTGCAAAGCCGCCTCCGGCCGAGCATCCGACGACCATCGACCTCGTCCGGGCCGGCGCGCGTCACCAGTTCGCCGAATTGCTCCGGCTGCCGAGGGCCATCACTGCGGCGACCACGGGCGCCACTGACGCGATACGGAGCCTGCGCGACGCCGTTGGCTCACTGGTCGCGGGCATCCCTTCCGCGCCCCGCACGCCGCTCAACGTAGCGATCACCGGCGAGCGCAGCTTCGCATCGGTGGAGTGCGGTCTCGAAGAGGTGAAGAATGTCGCGCGTACCCACGACGCGACGGTGAACGACGTGATCCTCGCGGCCTGTGCCGGCGCGCTCAGGCGCTGGCTCATCGTGCACGACTCGCTGCCCGACGCGCCGCTGGTCACTTCAGTGCCGTTCTCGACTCGCGACTCCGGCAACACGGACCATTCGATCCAGGTCTCATTCATGTCGGTGACGCTGCATACCGACATCGAGGACCGGCATGCACGCCTGCGCGCCATCCACGCATCGGCGGCGGAGTCGAAGGTGGGCGCCGAGCGCACCAAGGCAATGATGCCCGAGGACCTGCCGTCGATCGGGCTGCCATGGCTGCTGGGCGGACTCGCCCGCCTGATGACCCGGCAGGAGCTGATCGGACGCCTGCCGCTGCCGACCAACGTCATCATCTCGAATGTCGCGGGTCCGCCGGTGCCGTTGTACGTGGCGGGCGCGAAGGCCCTGACCTATGCACCGGTCTCCATTCCGTACCACGGCTGCGCGCTCAACATCACGGTGTACAGTTACGACGGTCGGCTCTTCTTCGGGCTCACGGGCGCGAGGAGCGCACTGCCGGATCTCAGGGACCTCGCGGAGGGCGTGCGGGCGGAGCTTCGGTTGCTCGGCAAGCGTCCGGCCGCAAAGCGCAGCAGCAAGGCGAGACCCGCACGCCGCCGCACGGGGCAAGGAGCAAAGAGGCGCGCGTGATGGCGAAGGTCCCGCGCGCGTTGCTTGCGATTCTCGAAGCACGTGCCGGCATCGAGGCCGGTGCGGCACTGCTCGCGATGCCGTTGCTGCGCCGCTCGCCGGTCGGAGACGGCCATCCGGTACTGCTGTTGCCCGGGTTCGGCGCAGGCGATGTCTCGATGGCGCCGCTGCGCTGGTTTCTCGAGTCGCGCCACTACCACGTCGAGACCTGGGGTCTCGGCCGAAACAGGGGTTTCAGCCGCAAGGTCTCGAACGTGATCGAGCAGAAGGTCCGTTTCCTGCACCACAGGCAAAGACGCAAGGTGAGCCTCATCGGGTGGAGCCTTGGTGGCGTGTTCGCGTTCTACGCGGCGCACGTCGCCTCCGAGTGTGTGCGCTGCGTGATTTCACTTGGCAGTCCGTTGCGCCTCGATCCGGACGCGCGGCCTCCCCCGGGCGTGAGCGCGATGTATCGCGCCATCTCCGGCAACGTCAGCCCGCTGGCACACCAGGCCCGCTCCCGTTCGCGATCCATGCGTGCGCCACCTCCGGTTCCGTCGACCTGCATCTACTCGGATCTCGACGGCTTCGTTTCGCCGTCGCAGGCGACGCTCGACGGAGATCCGGCGGACCACGAGAACATCCGCGTTCCCGGCAGCCACATGGGACTCGGCTTCAACAGCGTCGTGCTGTGGGTGCTGGCTGACCGTCTTGCACAGCACGAAGGCGACTGGCATGCATTCCAGGCGAGCGGAGCATCCGCACCGTTACTGAGGGCGCTCGGCCTGCGGACTGCAGCTGCCTGAGACTCATTCGCATTGCGCCGGCCGCGATTGATTTCGCTCGCCTCGACCGTCTAACGGGGAACACGAAGGCTCCGGTCGGAGGATCCAATGCTTGCTCGAATCGGTAATCGCTCGCAGCGCGCCGGCGCCCTTCTCTTTGCGACGACTCTGGCCGTGACAGGCTGCGGAGGGGGCGGCGGAGGCGGCGGAGAGACGGACCCCGGCGGCGGCACTGGTGGCGGCACAGGCGGTGGCGGACAGGCAACCGCGTACAAGATCGTCGCGACCAACGACCTCGGCATGCATTGCGTGGACGCAGACTTCTCTGTGTTCTCGATCCTTCCGCCGTACAACGTCGTGAATGCGCAGGTCGTGCGCACCGATACCAACGGCAAGCCCTCGCTGCTCGGCGACACGAACGTCGTGCTCCGCTATTCGGCAGTGGCGGACGCGAACGGCTCGGTCAACAGCCGCAGCCTGGACAAGACCAACTTCTGGCGCTACGTGTCGCATACCTATGGCGCGAACCTGGCGCCGGGGCAGGGACTGAAGGGACTCTACATGCCGGCCGAGGCGACGACCCCGGACCAGACATCGTTCAGTTGGAAGACCTCGAGCGGCATGTTCAAGGCGGAAGGCATACCGATAGTTCCGGTGGATGACGCCGGACGCGGGAACCGGTATCCGCTCATGCGCCTGACGGCCACGGACAGGACATCGGGGCAGTCGCTGGCCACCCTCGACGTCGTGCTGCCGGTCTCCGAAGAGACGACCTGCTCGGAATGCCATGCGACCGGGGCGAACGCCGCGAAGCCCGGCACCATCACGTGGTCGGCCAATGCGAACCTCGAGGTGCAGTCACGCGAGAACATCCTGCTGCTGCACGACAGCCGCATGGGCACGAACCTGATGGCTTCGAAGCCAGTGCTCTGCGCGGGCTGCCACTACTCCGCGGCGCTAGATCTCGCGGGCACCGGCCCGAGCGGCGCGCAGGTCGGCAAGGCGACGATGTCGTCCGCCATGCATGCCTATCACAGCAACAAGATGCTGACGGCCGCCGGTGTGCCGTATCCCGACAGGTGGGTCTCGCAGGGCGGAACGCCCCCGTCGCCAGCGACGCAATCGTGCTACCTGTGCCATCCGGGCAAGAGCACGCAATGCCTGCGGGGCGCAATGACGAATGCGGTCACGTGCCAGAACTGTCACGGCGGCATGAGCGCCGTCGGCGGCATGACGGCGCTGGCCTCAGGCGGCAGCATCGACGGCACCAACGACGGCAAGGCACGTCGCCCATGGACCGACCTGCCTCGCTGCCAGTCCTGCCATACGGGCGATGCAACCAGCCACGTCACGCTCGCCGACGCGTCGCTGATGGCGACGGACGGCATCCGCACCCTGCTTGCCTTCGACTCGGCCGACGCGGCCGCGTCGCCGCGCAAGGCCGCGAACTCACGCTTCGCGGAGAACACCAACGCGCTCTACCGCTACAGCAAGGGCCACGGCGGCGTCGCGTGCGAAGGCTGCCACAACAGCACGCACGCGATCTGGCCGAACCCGACCGATGCCCACAACGACAACGTTGCGGCGCGGCAGGTGCAGGGCCATGCCGGGACGATCACCGAATGCACCGCCTGCCACGGTGCAGGCACTCTCGCTCTGGCCCTCAACGGCCCGCACGGCATGCACGTGGTCGCAGACTCGCGCTGGCGGAGCGGCGGACACGGCAACGTCGCGAAGCAGGGCCGCCAGGCGTGCGCGGCGTGCCACGGCGGGAATTTCCGCGGCAGCGTCTTGTCCAGGACCGCGGAGCAGCGCAACTGGGGATCACGCACGGTAGCGAAGGGTACGGCGGTCGGCTGCTACGATTGCCACAACGGCCCGAGCGGCGGGGACTGACCACGCGAGACGAAGGCGAGCGATTCGTGAAGCAACTCACAATGTGCTGGCCTTCATCGGCGTAGACAGTCCTCGAGGCTCTCGTGTCGTTACCGGCGTGCAGCCATGGACACGGAGCCTGGGGGTGCGGAGCGAATTGGATCCTCCTCCCGCCGGAGGTCCGCCCCCCGGAGCCCGCCGCGCACATTGCGCGGCGGCTCCTTCTCACCGACGGGCTGATCGCGCATTCCGCACGGCCGCCAAGGTAACGCGACCGGACGTCGCTGACCGCAGTCAGGCGGGCGCGTGGCCCGGGTCGGGGCGAATCGTCCAGAGCAGCCACTGCCCGAGCAGCGCCACGCCAAACACCGCGGCACACGCCACCAACGCGGATTGCAGGTATTCGAGCACCGGGGTATGGCCCCCCTGGTGGGTTACCAGCAGCATCAGGATCGGCGTATAGAGCAGCGCACGGAGCCAACGTCGCGTTCGCCCGGCGGTTAGAACAACCAGTGACAGGACGACGAGGAAGACCGCCCGCACGGCAGCGACATCGCTGAGCTCGATGACGGCCACGAGCATGAGCGTGCCGAGCAACGTTGCGGCGAGGACCGCCAGCGAGCGAAGGGCCGAGCCGGAAATGGCGGGATGGCCGGCGGCAGCGACCGCGAATGGTATCCACCAGCCACGAGTGAGGTCGACGGCACGCGACGCGAGCCATGCGACCAACACGAGGATCGCCAGCAGCATCGCGAAGCTCAACGCCGTCTGTGGATTGACCGCCCGTGCGTCGACGATGACGTCGCGCAGCAGCGTCCTTGCGAGCACGTAGCCCAAGCAACTGCCGACGAACAACGCGAGGGCCGGAGCGAGCACAGCCGAGGGAGCCGCGGGCTCGCTGGAGCCGATGAGCGTCGCAGCCAGCACCGCCAGCAATCCGCGCTGCAGCCCCTGGGAACTGGCGGCGCCGACGATTGCAGCCACGGCGACGATCAGGGCGATGACACCTCCCGTCGACTGCGCCGTGATGGCTGCGGCCGCATACGCTACCGGCAGCAGGATCGCGAAACCCGCGACCGGACGCGCCAGCAGGCTCATCTGGGCAGCGAGCACCGCGCCGAGAGCGACGTAGTGTGCCTGTGCGGTGTAGCCCGCCGCGTACAACGCGGCCGCTGGCCCCAGCACCAGCACGAGCACACCGATCGCCTTGCCTGTCATTTTCCTGGTCCCTGCCCCAACGACGAATGTGCAATTTCCGGACCACGACAGGCCTGACCCTTCCTGCTCAACGACTTACAACGGGATTGACGCCGGCACACCCAAGCGGCGAGACACGATATGTAAAAACGGTCGACAGGAAACTAACGGTACCCGGCCCGTAATCAGACAGGTCCAAGGCCGCGGCGCCGCTATCGACGACGTTCGAGCAGCGCGAGGGCCTCGACGTGGTGGGTGAGCGGAAAGAAGTCATAAGGAAGGATCCGGTCCAGCGAATAGCCTGCCGCCTCGAATGACTCCAGGTCCCGGGCCAGCGTGCCGGCGCTACAGGACAGGTAGGCAATGCGTGCGGGGCGAAGCTCCTCCGCGAGGGACGCGGTCACCTCGCTCTCGAGTCCCGACCGCGGCGGATTGACGTACGCGACGTGCGTCTCCGCTCGCTCGCTCCACCAGGCCCGGATCTGCGGCAACCGCTGCACGCATGTGCCACGCAGCACCGTAGCATCGGGCGCGTTCAGCGCCGCGAACTTCACCGCCTCTCCGGACAGTTCGACGCCCAGCGACGGACTTCCGGCATGGGTCCACTCGCGGAGCGTGCTGCCGAGCCCGCAATACAGGTCGAGCACGGCCGTGCCAGCGCCAGGCGCGAGGTATTCGCGCGCCGCCAGCAGCGACTCACGATGCAGCCGCGGAAAGGCCTGCATGAATGCGGTCGGACCATGCAGCAGGCCGTGCGGATCCCGCGACTGCGGTGCGCCCCACAGGTGCTGCCAGCCGCTGCGCGCAAACAGCTTGCGCCCTGCCGCCGGATGAAGATGCAGCCATAGACCCTCCAGGCCGGTTTCCCTCGCGGCCTCGACCGCACGCGCCAGGATCTCGTGATCCACTTGATGCGTCTTGACCACCAGCGTCGCCTGCGCGCCCGCCACGTGCAGATAGGCCAGCGGCAGTTCGTCGCCCCGCGGCAAATGCTGCGCGAGCGCGTGTACCAGTGCCCGTACGCGCCCGGTGTGCACCGGACAGTCGTGGATCGCGATCAGCTCGTCACGACGCATCAGGCCGAACCGCCATCCAGCGCTCTCGGACCACCGGACCGTGAGCGTGACACGATCGCGATAGCCGAGCCGCTCGGCTGCCCGCGGCCCAGTCACGAGCTCGAGCCGGTCCGCCCAACGCCGCAACGTGCGTGCGAGGTAGTCCTGTTTCTGCGCCAGGCTGGCTGTTTCGTCCATGCGCCGGTGACGACATCCGTGGCACGTCGGCTCGCAACCCGGAGGCAGTTCCTGGTGTAGGCTCACGACCCGATGTTGCGACGATCTCGAGGGATGCTCAATGCCGGATGATGCCGCCAGCCGCCTGCCGACATTCGAGGACGTGCGCACCGCAGCCGGCCGCATTGCCGGGCATGCGCGCCGCACACCGCTCCTCACGGACACGCCGCTCGATGCGCTGACCGGTGGGCGGATCCTCCTCAAGCTCGAGACTCTGCAGCACACGGGATCGTTCAAGTTCCGGGGCGCCTACAACCGGCTCGTACAGCTCGACGCAGCGCAGCGCCGGGCCGGCGTAGTTGCCTTTTCGTCGGGCAACCACGCCCAGGGCGTGGCCGCCGCGGCCCGGCTGCTCGGCATACCAGCCACGATCGTGATGCCGTCGGACGCCCCCCGGGTGAAGATGCAGAACACCCTCGCCCTGGGAGCATCGGTCGTCGAATACGATCGCGAGCGCGAAAGCCGCGAAGAGATCGCCGCACGCCTCGCGAACGAACGCGGCGCGGTGCTCGTGCCCTCCTTCGACGATCCACACATCATCGCCGGGCAGGGCACGGTCGGCATCGAGATCGTCGAGCAGGCAGCCGAGCTAGGTATCCATCCGGACGACGTCGTCGTGTGCTGCAGCGGCGGCGGACTCGTGGCCGGCACGGCGCTCGCCGTCACGGCGATGTTGCCCTCGTCGCGCATCTGGTCGGCGGAACCCTCCGAGTTCGACGACCATCGCCGTTCGCTGCAGGCCGGCGAAAGACTGCGCAATGCTCCCGGCGCGCGCTCCATCTGCGATGCGCTGCTTGCCCCGACGCCCGGCGAACTCACGTTTCAGATCAATCGCAGGCTACTGGCCGGCGGCCTGGCAGCGACCGACGACGAAGTGCGCGGCGCAATTGCCTATGCCGCGCGAGTGCTGAAGCTGATCGTCGAACCGGGCGGCGCGGTTGCGCTGGCAAGCGTAATGGCCGGCCGGCTGGAAACTCGCGGGCGAACCGTTGCGATCGTCCTGTCCGGCGGCAACATCGACGACGAGATGCTGCGAGAATGCCTGCTGGAACCGCCTCGACCCGAGACCCGCGATGTTTGACCTTCATGCCTGGCTGGTCGCGCTCGCGACGCTGCTGACCGCGGGCGCGCTGACCTGGCTGGTGAGCGTCGCGCAGCGCAACGTCACGATCGTGGACAGCCTCTGGCCAGTGCTCTTCATCCTGGCCGCGCTGGCCTATGCTGCGAGCGTCCGGTCACCAGGACCGCGCACTACGCTCGTGATCGCGCTGGTCTCGATCTGGGGCCTGCGACTCGGCGGCTACCTGACGTGGCGTAATCACGGCAAGCCCGAGGATCATCGATACCAGGC
>Ga0315273_10010995_pt1 | contig 11567 bp, 4 predicted proteins | sample YL17G02_0_MG_FD_205753 | JGI IMG/M metagenome (GOLD analysis project Ga0315273, IMG submission 205753) | Sediment microbial communities from Yellowstone Lake, YNP, Wyoming, USA - YL17G02_0 | ecosystem: Environmental > Aquatic > Freshwater > Lake > Sediment | place: USA: Wyoming | collected... | reverse complement strand
GCCTCGGCCGTGCCGGCGAGCTCGACCGCCCGGCGGACCGCGCGCTGCTCGGCGGGTTCAAGGTAAACGGCCGTCGGGCCGCCCATCTGGGCCCAGGCCGTGCCGGCCAGGCCCAGCACGGCCGCCGCGGCGAAAAGGACATGGGTCATCGGTCGCATAAGGTCCGCCCTTTGCTGGAGGATCGGGTGCAGCCCGTTGCTTTCGCTGCGCCGAATGTTCACAAAAGTTAAACATCCGGCGAGGTATCATACGGCTCGCCCGCGGCCACGTCAACATGGAGTCGGCCGAAGTGGAGTCGGCCGAAGGAACCGGGCGAATACGAGGAGCGCGGCGAACGTCTAACCTGTAGCGCCCCGCGAGGCGTAGGGTGGGTGATCCGCACCCACCAGGAATCGGACGAGAGCGCCAAAGGCTGGTGGGTGCAGAGCACCCACCCTGTGTGGCCAGCGCCCCGCGGTATTGAGGAGAGTAGACGTACGGGAGGGAATTCCGGGCCTCGGGGTTGCCCCAGCCCCATTTGTGGGGTATTATTCCCCCGTACGATACTCGCCCGTGGGGGTTTGTGCGCCGGAGTCTCCCGCGCGTAGGGTCGCTTCCGTGCCACGACAGGCGGTCTGCGCCGTCAGACGCCTCGGGAGGACGTTGCATGCCCCATCCCATTGGGAAACCGCGATCATGGGTGCTGCTGGAGACCCTCGAACCGCGGCTCCTGCTGGCGACGGTCACCGCCGAGGAGCAGTTGTTCGTCTACCTCCTCAACCGCGCCCGCCACGACCCGGCGGCGTATGCCCAGGAGGTCGGCTTGGGGAACCTGCTGGACGCCGTCGCCTCGCAACCGCCGCTGGCGGTCAACAACAACCTCTTCGACTCCACCGACTTCCACGCCAAGGACATGGCGGACAGCAACTACTTCAGCCACCAGAACCCCGTCACGCTGGAGTGGCCGAACCGGATGGCCCGCGACGCGGGCTACGTTCTGCCCGCCAACTTCCTCGACGCCGACAACAACATCGAGTCCATCGCCGCGGGCAGCACAACCGCCGAGTTCACCCTCCGGCTGCTGATCGAGGACCTCAACGTCCCCGGGGTCGGCCACCGCGTTCACCTGCTCGCGACGAACGCGTTCTTTCAGCTCCACCGCGAGATCGGCGTCGGCCACGCCTACAACGCCAATTCCACCTACGGGGACTACTGGGCCATCCACACCGCCTACCGGACGGGCGCCAACCCGTTTCTGACAGGCGTCATCTTCAACGACCTGGACCTCGACGGCCGCTACGACCTCAACGAGGGCCTGCCCGGCATCACCCTCACCGTCGGCGGCGCGAAGTACTACACGAACGCCCAGGGGGGCTACAGCATCCCCGCGACCGCCGGCAGCCGCACCCTCACGGTCCAGGGCGCCGGGTTCACCGGCACCGCCACCGCCACGGTCGACGTGACCAATCAGAACGTCGAGGTGGATTTCCTCTCCGGCCACGCGACCGGCATCGTGAATTTCGGCCCCGCGGCGCCGGGCCCGGTGGCGGCCAGCGACGGCACCTTCGCCGACAAGGTCCGGATCACGTGGGACCCTGTGGCCAATGCCTCTTCATATGAAGTCTGGCGCAATACCACCAACGATCCGGCCACCGCCGCGCTCAAGAGCACGCCGATCAGCACCTTCTACTACGATACCGACGCCGTTGCCGGGACCGTTTACTACTACTGGGTCAAGGCGAAGAGCGCCTCAGGCACCAGCGTGTTCAGCCTGAGCGATACGGGCCGGCGCAACGCGGTCCCGACCGTGGCGTCGCTCACCCCCCTGCCCGACACGTTTTTCCGCGGGGCCGCCCTGCAACTGGCGGCCACCGGCGTCGCGGACATCGACGGCACCATCTCCAGGGTCCAGTTCTACCGCGACGTGAACGGCAACGGCGCCTACGAAGCGGCCACGGATACCGCGCTCGGCTACGGCACGCTGGCGGCGGGCGTCTGGTCGTGGACCGGACCGACGGCCAAGTTCCCCTACGGAAGCGTCAAGCTCCTGGCCCGGGCCATGGACAACAACGGGGCCTGGAGCGCCCCCCTGGCGGCCACGATCACCGTGCAGAACCCGGACCCCCAGCCGCCCGCGGTGTCGCTGGTGAGCGGCGACATCGTGGCGTCGCCGGGGGCCAGGTATCTCCTCCAGGTTACCTACACGGACAACATGGGGGTGGACGCATCGGACATCGGCGCGGGGGACATCCGCGTCAAGGGCCCGAACAACTTCAACGCCCTGGCCTCGTTCGTCAGCGCCACGAGCAAGACCGACATGGCGACGATCACCGCCACGTATTCCCTGGCGGCGCCGGGCGGCGCCTGGGACTTCGCCGACAACGGCCTTTACCAGGTGTTCATGGAACCCAACCAGGTCAGCGACTGGAACGACAACTGGGTCGTGACGACAAACCCCGGCAACGTCATCGGCACCTTCAACGTCAACCTGCCGAACGACGGCGACCAGGTGCCCACCTTCGGCACGATCGCCCTCGCCGCGCCCCTTGTCCCCGGCGACAAGGCAAACGTCAGCGTCATCGTCCGCAACATCGGCGGGGCCAAGGCCACCGGCGCCTCGGTCGATGAGCTCTGGCTGTCGCCGAAGCCCGACGACCTCACCGGGGCGTTCCTCCTCGGCACCAAGACCTCGACCGTTACCCTGGGGCCCGGCGGGACCCGGACGGTGACCTACTACAGCGTGGTCGTGCCGGGCCAGGCCGCCGCCGGCACGTGGTACCTCGTCGCCGACATCAACACGACGGCCTCCTCGACGGACCTGCACCCCGACAACAACCGCGTGGCCACCGCCGGCCGCGACCTCGTGTGGCAGTTCGGCAACGTCGGCACCCGCAAGAACGTCCGCGTTACGCTGCCCGACGGCGACGGCACGCTGGTCACCTTCGGCATGACGGGCCCCGGCACCGGCACGGTGGTGCTGAACGCCGGCGCCCTCGGCGTGGCCCTCGCCGGCACCACGACCGCGTCGGCCGTCACCGTGACGGCCAAGAAGCCCGCCGCCCCCGGCGACGACGGCAAGGCGGCCATCGGCAACGTCGCCATCGGCGACACCGGGAACCCGGCCGACCAGACCTCGCTGGGGAGCTTTACGGCCAGGGCCAGCAACCTCACCGGCAACTTCACCGTCATGGGAAGCCTCGCGACCCTGACGCTCGACGACGTGGCCGGCGACCGCCTGGTCGACGTCCGCAACACGGGCAACGCAACAAGCACCCTCGCCCTCGCCTTCGACCGGGTCTCGGACCTCTCGGTCACGGCGGCCATGCCCCTCCGGTCGGTCACGGCCACGGAGTGGCTGGAGACCGGCGCTCACAGCATCACGGCGCCGTCGGTGGGCACGCTGACGATCCGGGGCGATGCGGTGCGGAAGATCCCCGGCAACTTCGAGATCGACCTCAATCTCACCAGTGCGCTGGCCGCCCAGTCGCTCGCCGGCATGACCGTGGCGGCCTGGATGAAGGGCTCGATGATCTCGGCCCGCAGCGGCATCGGGTACGTGACGGTCGGCGGCCTGTGGGCGAGCGCCATCTTCGCGGGCGTCGCCAACGTGCTGATGCAGCTCCCGGACCCCGGCAAGGACTTCGACCTGGTGGCGAGGTCCATCCGCAGCGTGACCGTCCGGGGCATCGCCGGCGCGGCGGCCTCGACGATCAACTCGCACATCGCCGCCGCCCACCTCGGCACGATATCGCTGGGGGTCATCCAGTTCGACAACCTCGGCACGCCGTTCGGCCTGGCCTGCGACACGCTTACGCGGCTGACCTATAAGAACGGCAAGATGAGCTACGCCTGGCCGAACGCCAACGCGGCGGAGAAGGCCGGGCCGCTGCCCGTTCAGGACTTCGAGGTGTGGCTGGTGTGATGGGGCATCAGAAGCTGAAGTTCAGGCCGGTGAAGAAGAAATCCCGCGGGTCGCGGTCGCTGTACGCCCGGCCGGGGAAGAACCGCGCGTACCGGAACGTCACCGCCAGGTCGCTGAAGATCCGCCACTCGGCAACGAGGTCCACTTCCTGCCCGAGGAAGGCCGAGTCGCGGTTGGCCCGCGTGTCGCTGACGGCCCCTTCCGCCGCGGCCTTGAACTGGCAGTAGTAATCGGCGCCCACGTCCAGCCGCCCCAGGCCCCTCTTCTTCTCGTACGGCGTCAGGCGCCCGCCCAGCCGCACGAACTGGAGGTTCGAGAACTGCGACGCCATCGCCAGGCCGCTGTTGACGTAGCCGAAGCCCTGGAACTCGCGGTCCGGCGTGCCGCGCCGGTTCCCCAGGATCGCGCTGGTGGCGCTGCGGCGGTTCTGGTCGCCGGTGGCGAGGCCGTACTCGGCCGCCAGGACCGGCTTGCACTTCCGCGGCACGTAGTAGTCCACCTCGGCGTTGAACGCGTACGCGCGGATCGGCTCGGTCGCCTCCTCTTGGAGGAAGGCGTGGTCGCGGCCGAACTCCCACAGGCTCTCGACCTCGTACCGGAGGTTCGTCGCCAGGGCCCCGCGGCTGCCGACGCCGTAGTACTGCGAGTGGTAGCGGAAATCCTGGATCGGGTTGTCGGGCTTCTCGTCGGACCAGTCGCGCTGGATGACGAAGAAGGCGTACGGCTCGTGCCGGTCGATGCCGCGATACTTGAACTCGCCGCCGTAGAAGTTGCGCCGGCTGTTGGAGAAGTTCGGGGCCGCGAGGTCGATGTTGGCCTCGCCCGGCTCCGTGCGCCCGGCGAAACCCTTGAACGCGAAGTCCTTGCCCTCCACCAGGAAGAGCCCCGCATCCAGGATCTTGGCCAGGGCGATGCCGCGGCCCACCTCGATGTACTGCCGCCCGCCCCGGGCGACGACGCGGACGGGCCACTTGCCGCCCCCGCCGTACTTCTCCACGGCCCGCGATATGTCGATCTCGTAGAACCCCATCTCCAGGTTCGGCCCGATGAGGTCATGGCTGCGGACGTTCGCCGGGTTGTCGCCCGGCGCAAAGTCGAGATAGTCGAGCCGCATGCGGGCGTAGACGCGATGGACGTCGTCGACCCTGATCTGGGTCCAGAGGCGGAAATCCTGCAACGTCATGTGCCCGTTCTCGCCCTGGAGGTCGGTGAAGTACGTGTAGGAGGGAATATAGAAGCCGCCCCACTCGACGAGGGCCTTCTGCTCGGCCGGCACTTTTGCTTCCAGGCGATCGCGGACGTCCTTCTCGAAGAACAGCGACCGCTGGAAGAACTGCTCGAACTGCTGGGCGTGGGCCGTCGAGACCGTCAGGCCGACCACCGCGCACGCCAGAATGACGCCGACGATCCTACCCATGAAATGCCCTCGCGCAGAGCGACCCCGACGCCTTCTCCCGGGTAACCTATCGGCGTGGTGAGCCTTCCGTCAACAGAAATCAGCTTGAGGGCCGCCGGCAGGAAAGGTATAATACGTGCGTTGTGCGTTTCCAGGATCGTGGGATGAAACCCATCAAGAAAGCCGCCCGCGGCAAGGAGAAGGTGGCCCGGCTCCGCGCCGGACTGGCGCGTGCGAAAGACGCGCTGCGCACCGTCCGCAACGGCGCCGCCGCGTCCGTCGCCATCTCGGATGAGCGCCTCCAGTCGAGCGAACTGGATCTGAAGCGTCACCATCGAATCCTCGATGCCTTCTTCGAGAACTCGGTCACCCCGCTGGTCCTGCTTGACCGGGACCTCAACTTCATCCGGGTGAACGAGGCCTACGCCCGATGCAGCCATCGCCGGGCTTCGGATTTTCCCGGCCATGACCACTTCGAGTTCCATCCGTCGGAATTCCGGCCGAAGTTCGCACAGGTGGTGCACTCCCGGGAGCCGTACCGGGCCGTGGCCACCCCCTTCTTCCGCCCCAACCACCCCGAGGAGGGGGCGACGTACTGGAACCTCCACTGCGCGCCCGTCCTTGACGAGGCCGGCCGGGTCGAGTGCCTGGTCGTCGCTTTCGAGGAAGTGACCGGGCACAAACACGCCGAAACGCGTCTGAAGGCCATGAACGCCCTGTTGGGCCTTTTCGCCTCCAAGACGACGCGCAAGAGCTACCTGGACGGGGGCATCGAGCTCCTCTCCACGTTGAGCGGCTGCGGGGCCGTCGGCATCCGGATGCTGAATACCCGCGGCGAGATCCCGTACGAATCGTTCTGCGGCTTCAACGAGGAGTTCCTCAAGTCGGAGTGCTGGCTCTCGGTCTACAAAGACCAGTGCGTCTGCACCCGCGTGGTGCTCGGCCAACCGGATCCTCAAGACAAGAGCATGCTGACGCCTAGCGGCTCCTTCGTGTGCAACAACACGCTGGAGTTCGTCGGCCGGCTGACCGAAGCCCAGAAGGCCCGGTTCAGGGGTGTATGCATCCGGCAGGGGTTCAAGACCGTGGCCGTCATCCCCATCCGCTACGGCAGCCAAGCCTTTGGGGCCATTCATCTCGCCGACAAGCGGCCGAACCGGCTGGACCGCGTGCTCGTGGAATTCCTGGAGACCATGGCGCCGCTCATCGGCGAGGCGGTCTACCGGTTCGACGTGGAAGAAGCGCTGCGGCAAAGCGAGAACCGATACCGCCGTATCGTCGAGACGGCCACCGAAGGCATCTGGATCGTCGACCGGGAGGGGCAGACCACGTTCGTCAACCGCCGGATGGCCGCGATGCTCGGCTGCTCGGCCCTGGAAATGCTGGGACGCCCCCTGGACAACTTCATGGACCCGGCGTTGCGGGCGGCCGCCCAGTTCGCCCTCGAGCGGCGCCGCGAGGGCATCGCCGAACAGCACGACCTCAAGTTCCTCCGCAAGGACGGCGCCGAGGTTTGGGCCTTCTTCTCCACCACCCCCATCTACGACGAAGCGGGGCAGTACGACGGGGCCTTGGCCATGGTGGCCGACGTCACCGAACGCCGGCGCCTGGAGCACGAGGTCCTCAGTGCCAGCGACGAGACGAGCCGACGGATCGGACAGGACCTGCACGACTCGCTCGGCCAGCTCCTCGTGGGCCTCACGTTCCAGTCCAAGGAGCTGGAACGGAAACTGGTCGCCCAGTCGGCCGAGGACGCCGCCGAAGCGGCCCGCATCGCCAAGGCGGCCAAGGAGGCCGCCACCCTGGCCCGCGCCCTGGCCCACGGCCTCTGCCCGGTCCAGGTCACACCCGGCGGCCTGATGGAGGCCCTCCGCAACCTCGCCCGGCGGACCGCGACGACCTACGGCATCGCCTGCACGTTCACGGCCCGCGTCTCGCTTGTGATGCACGACACCGTGGCCGCCAGCCACGTGTACCAGATCGTCCAGGAGGCCCTGACCAACGCCGTCAGACACGGCAAGGCCCGCCGCGTGTCGATCAGCGTAAGCGCGGCCGACGGCCGCGTGGCCCTGCGAGTGCGCGACAACGGCAGGGGCATGCCGAAGGTGGACGTCGAGGACAAGGGCCTCGGCCTGAGGACCATGCGCTATCGCGCAGGAATGATCGGCGCGTCGATCAAGATCTCGCCGGCGCCGAAGGGCGGAACGGTCGTCACGTGCTGGCTGCCGACCGGAGGGTCGCAGGAGCCAGGCAAGATGTCGGCCCTCCCGCCGGGCCCCGCCGCGAAACGCACCTAACACGCGCCCGGCAAGCTGGGGTACCTGTTCAGCGTGCGGACGTTCACTTGCAGGGTGGCATGCCCAGGCCGCCTTTGCCTGGGCATGTTCGCCGATGTCCGGCGTGCATGCCCACGCGAACAGCGGCGTGGGCATGCCACCCGGCAACAGGGCGCCGCGCTAAACACCGGCAAGCTGGGCGCGTGTCATCCCTTGATCGCCCCTTCCGTCAAACCCCGTATGAAGAGCTTCATCGAGAAGATGAACAGGATGATGATGGGAATGCTGGCGATCGTGTAGCCCGCCATCAGCGGACCCCAGAGCTTGATGTATTCCCCCGCCATACGCAGGAGCTGCACCATCACCGGCAGCCGCGCGTGGTCGCGGATGATGATCAGCGGCAGCACGAAGTCGTTCCACGACGCAATGAACTGCATCACCCCGATCGTCCCCACGATCGGCGCCGCCAGCGGCAGCACGATCACCCGGATCTGCTGCCAGTGGCTGGCGCCGTCGATCTCGGCCGCCTCAAAGAGGTCCTGCGGAATGTCGGCTACGAAGCTCCTCAGCACGAAAATCGCGAACACCTGCCCCGCCGACGCCCCCACGATGATAAGCGCCGAGATCGTGTTCAAGAGGTCCATGTCCTTGAGCAGCCGGAACAGCGGCACCAGGTTCGCGATCGCCGGCATCATCATCAGCACCAGGATCGCGTTCCACAGGAAGCCCGACATCGGCATCTTCAGCCGCGCGAAGAAGTACGCCGCCCCGATCGCGAACACCAGCGTCAGCGCCGTCGACGTCGTCGCGATAAACAGGCTGTTCGCCACGGTCGGCGTCACCATGTCCCACGCCGCCTGCCAGTTCTCCCAGTGGTACGGCTGCGTGATCGTGGCGGGCGCGTCGTAGAACTGCGTGTTGCTCTTGACGCTGACAATGACCATCAGGTACAGCGGCAGGAACGCCAGCGCCAGCACGATCCAGATCACGAGGTGCTTCGAGGCGCGCACCAGGCCGCCGCCCACCCAGCGGCGCAGGCGGTGGGCCGGGTCGGTCGCCCGCCGGAACGCTTCCTCCGACGCCGCCTCGGCCGAGAACCCGTGGGCGTGGCGGAGGCGTTCGACCGGCCCGCGCAGCAACCGCTTGAGTGCGCCGATCGCCAGGCCCCACGGCAGCGCCGCCAGGATCACCACGCCCCCGACCACGGGCATCCGGGCGACGTGGACGACCGCCGCCCCCACCAGCAGGGCCGCGGCGCGGACGGCCAGGCGCTGGCGCGGCGACAGCTCCTCCCACTTCAGCATCAGCCCGCTCGCCTTCTGGAGCGTCATGACCACGGCCGTCAGCATGATGCCGACCGCGCAGGCGTACCCCATCTGCTGCTCGAGGAACGCCTTGCGGATCATGAAGAGGGCCGGCACGGTGACGACGCCGCCGGGCCCGCCCTCGATCCCCGCCAGCGCCAGGATCATCCCGGCGTCCTTGATCGTATCGATGATCACAAATACCAGTAACAGGTAGATGGAGCCCATGATGAGCGGCAGCTCGATCCGCGTGAACTTCGCCCACCAGCTCGCCCCGTCGATCTCCGCCGCCTCGTAGATGTGCCGGTCGATCGACTGGAGCTTCGCCAGGTACGTCAGGATGGCGAACGAGCCCACCCACGGGAACCCCCAGATGACGCACGCAGCCAACAGGAGCGTCGGGTCGCCCAGCCACGCCGGGTTCGAGCCCGCCTTGAACGCCCCGCCCCACCCCAGCCACCCGTCCAGCCCCGCCAGGACGTTGCTCAGACCCGTGGCCGCCAGGAACTGGTTGAGGTAGCCGGAGGTGGCCTCGAAGAAAAACGACCGCCAGATCAGCACGATCACCAGCCCCGGAATGACCATCGGCACGACGAACAGGATGCGGTAGAAGAACTGTAGGCGGGCGCTGGCCACGCGGTGGATGCACACCGCCACCGCCAGCGCCGGGACCATCTTCACGATATTCCACGCCCCCAGGATGAAGGCCACCTTGAACGAGGTCCAGAAGTCGCCGTTCGCCACGATGTCGGCGTAGTTGTCCCAGCCGACCCAGTCGCTGATGTCGGCCCCGTTCCAGCGGAAGAAGCTGTGGAAGATGCCGCTCGCGGCCGGATAATATTGAAATAACCCGATCAGTACGAGCGTCGGGATGATGAAGAGGTAAATCTCCCAGTGGTGGCGGACGTTCGTCCAGCGGACGGTCTTCGGGGTCATGGCCGGCCGCCCCCGCCCTGGCGCGCCAGCCGCTCGCGCACGTTCCGCAGGGCGTGCGGCGTGTACTCGTACGGCCCGATGGCCCCGGGGTCCGGCCCCTTCTCAACGAGGTCCAGCAGCCGCGCGTGCTGGAGCTGGAGCGCCACTTGCCGGACGGCCGTCATGACGCGGTACCGCACCCACTCGCCCTCGGCCTCGGCGCCGCGGGCCACCAGGGCCCGCGACCGGGCGCCCGCCAGGAACTGCTCCATGGTCAGCGTGCCGTCGCGCCACTGCTTCTGGAGCTCGTCCCAGTCGCGCGGCGCCCGCTCCTGGTAGAACTTGCCGAACTCCTTCGCGAAGTCGTCGATCGAGTACTTCGGGTCCGCCTTGTACTTCGCGTACACCTGGAGCCACTTCGTGTACGTCTCAACCCACAGGTTCATGTTCATCGCCAGGTAGACGCCCTCGAGGTGCGGCTCGAAGTCCTCCAGCAGCGGGTCTTTCTGCGTGTCGCGGATCGCCGGGATCCAGCCGAAGTACCGGTTCAGCTTCTCGTTGCCGCGCTTCGACGCCAGGAACAGCAGGAAGTCGATCGCCACGTCGGGGTACTTCGAGGTCCGCACCACGCCGAAACAGGCCGCCGTGTTGGGCCTCTCATAGATCGGCCCCTCGATGAGGCCGCCGAACTCGGGATCCGTCCGCAGCGGCAGCGGAAACTCCGCCACGCCCACCGTGAACTTGCCCTTCGCCTGCTCCTGGAGGCTCCGGGCGTCCCACGTGCCCGTCGTGATGAAGACGGCCTTCTGCTGCGCGAAGAGGAACACCGCGTCGTCGCGGTTCAGGCCCGTGTACCCGTCCTGGAAGTAGCTCGCCACCTCGCGCGACATCACCAGCTTCGCCCGGTACGCCGGGAAGTCGAACGACACGCGGCCGGTCCTGAAGCCGGCGTACACCTCGTCGTTGTTGATGAACGCGTCGCGGTTGAAATCGATCTTCGTGTGAGCCGGGTAAGTGAGGGCGTCGAACAACATGTACTCCCACATGGTGAAGTGATAGGCCGACGACGCGATGGGCACGTACGGCTTGCCGGCCGCCGTGCGGCCCGACCGGATCTTCTCGCACAGCGCCAGGAAGGCGCGGTACTCCGTCGGCGGCTTCTCCTGGCCCGTTAGCTCCCGCAGCAGGTCGCGGTTGTAGAAGATCCGCACGGCGAACTGCGACACCGGGACGTTCACATACGACTGGAGCTCCTCGACGAACGCCCCGCGCAGGCCATCCTTGTAGGTCTTCCGCAGCGGCAGCTTCTCGAAGTCCGTCCCGGCGTTGTGCGGGTTCGGCCGGTTGGCGTACGGCGTCAGGTCCACGAAGTACCGGTTCAGGTACGAGACCCACATCGGGTACTGGAGCCCCAGCCAGATCTCCATCATGTCGGGCGCCGTGCCGCCCATGAGCTGCGTGCTCACCCACTGGCCGTAGGTGGTCTCGGGGATGGCGTCCTGGACGATGCGGACCTTGGGCTTGTCGGGGTAAAGCTCGCGCCACACCTTGCCCTCGGCGCTGGCGCCGCCGCTCTCCCACTGCCTGTGCCAGACCTCCTGGTAATCGGCGGCCAGGGCGTTGAGGCCGTCGCGCACGCCCGCCTCGAGCTGCCAGTGCCCGATGCGCAGCGTGATCGTGTCGTCCGCATCTTCCTCGGCCCGCCGCGAGAAGATGGTGGCCGCCGACCAGAGGAACACGCCCGCCACCACGAACAGGGGGAACCAGCCGCGGAG
>Ga0315273_10010994_pt1 | contig 11568 bp, 10 predicted proteins | sample YL17G02_0_MG_FD_205753 | JGI IMG/M metagenome (GOLD analysis project Ga0315273, IMG submission 205753) | Sediment microbial communities from Yellowstone Lake, YNP, Wyoming, USA - YL17G02_0 | ecosystem: Environmental > Aquatic > Freshwater > Lake > Sediment | place: USA: Wyoming | collected... | reverse complement strand
GAAATTGGGCACAAAAACCGGTAAAAACCGCGCCAAAAACGCGAAAAAACCCCTAAAAAAGTCAAAATTTCCGCTAGCCCATCTTACCAATAGCACCCCGTCCGCCGAAAAAAGCCCCCGGACGCCAGCGCCAGGGCCGGTGGGTTCCAAAAAACCGCCCAAAAATACCCCCCAAAACTCCCTCCAAAAAGTTATCCACAATCGCCGGTTGCCATAAGTCGCGCGCATTTCGCCGGCGATTGGGAACGTGACCGCGACCCTTCGACAGGCTCAGGGCAGGCTCTTCCGGTCGCGGCTCGAACGGCGGCGTGCGCTCAGGGCGGCGCCTTCCGGTCGCGGCTCGAATCCCGGCGCGCCGGGACAGTTACGCCCTTTTTTCGAGGCGGAACTTCAGGTTGGAGATGAAGGGGGCCTTGACGCGGGCCTGGAGGCCTTCGAGGAGTTCCTGTCGGCGGAAGTTGTTCAGTTCCGACAGGAGCGTGCTCGAATCGACGACGAAGGTGGCAGTGCCTTTGCGGATCCCATCGAGGCGGGTGTGAACGGCCTCGGGGCCGAGGATTTCCTCCCAGGCGCGGGTGATCCGTTCGCGGTCGCCGGCATGGGCGAGGCCGGACCGCTTGATCCACCGGGCGAGGACAGAGCCGAGGGTCTCGGCCTCCGCCTTCGCCTCGCCTGGTCGAGTCGCCCGTCGTATTGGCGACCTGCGGGCTTCCGCCTGGCGAAAGTCGGTATTGGCCGGTTGAAGGAAGTCGCTCATGCGGCAACTCGCGCGCTCGTCGGGTTGAACGACACGCGGTCCCCTTCGGGTCGCGGCGAAACGTGACGGACGCTAAGCCGCAAGCGGCACGGCCGCTCGCGGCGCGCTACACGACGCTGATGGGCATGACGACGTAGGTGAAGGAGCGTCCTTCGGTCATCACGCCGGGCTTCGCGGGCCCTTTGAAGGCGAAGACGAATTCCTCGGAGTCCATGGCCTTGAGGGCGTCGACGAGGAAGTTGGGGTCGAAGGCCATTTCGAGGGTTTCGCCGCCGTAGGCGGCGGGGAGGTGGATCTCGGCCTCGCCCATTTCGGGGGCCTTGCTCGTCAGGACGACCTCGTCGCCTGCGAACTTCAGGTGGATACCGCGGGATTCCTCGTTCGTCAGGAGCGCGGCCTTGCGGACGCCGCCGAGGAAGGCGGCGGTGGCGAGGGTGACCTTCTTGTCGCACTCTTTCGGGATGACGTCGTCGTACTTTGGGAAGTGGCCTTCGACGAGGCGGGAGTAGGCGACCCAGGATCCGCCGTCGGCGGAAGGCGATGTGACGAGAATGTCCTTTTCGCTGAGTGCGATGCGGACGTCGGTTTTTTTGTCGGAGACGTCGGCGAGGCACCGCTCGATGAGTTGCATAGCCTTGGAGGGGACGATGGCCTGGACGGTTTTCTTCGGACCGTCCTTACATTTGCCTCGGGCGAGGGCGAGGCGCCGGCCGTCGGTCGCGACGAGCGAGAGGTTCGCATCTTCTACTTCCCAGAGGACGCCGTTGAGGGCGTAGCGGGTATTTTCGCGCGCGGTGGCGAAGATGACGCGATGGATCATCGCGAGGAGGTCGTCGGGTTTGACGGTGAAGGCTCCGGAGTCTGGGAACCCGGGGATGTTGGGGAAGTCGGCCGGGTTATCGCCGAGCATTTTGAATCGTGAACCGGGGGCGGTGATCTCGGCGGCCTGGTCGGCGCCGGCGAGGGTGATGGTCTCGGCTTCGAGTTCTCTGAGGATGGCGCCGAGGCGTTCGGCGGGCAGAAGAGCATCGCCCGGTTCCTGAACTTCCATTTTGGCGAGGCCAAAGCGGATGCCGACCTCCAGGTCGGTGGCGAGGAGGGTGATTCCGTCTTTTCGGGCCTCGATTTTGACGCAGGCGAGGACCGGTTTCGGGCTGCGGTGCGGAACAACACCCGAGGCGACTTGGATTCCGTGAGTCAATGCGGCCCGGTCGCAAACGGTTTTCATGGGAAGAGTCTCCTTGTTTTTCTATCGTGAGGTCCGATCCGCAGGAACGGTCTGTTTTGTTATAGGATAGATTGTAAAGAATTATCCTTCATCTTATAGCCGGTGGAAAGTCCTTTTTTCTTTTCGGGCCCACGCCAAAGCCGCTTTGTGAAATGGCTTATGGCGTCCTGGCCGGGGCTCTGATTGTGGATAGAATGTGAAATAGCATGTGGCGCACGGGCGCCTGGTTGGTGGCGCATGGCGTTGTCGGGCGGGCGGTGCGAAATGCGGCTCAATGCGCCACGGGTGCGCCACAGGTTATCCCCCAGATTGCGACCGCAAGATGTCGCGTTCGATGGCCTCGACGAGTCCGCGAAAAGCGGGGTCGTGTTCGATCATCCGTCGGACCTTTCGCTCGGCGTGGAGGACGGTGGTATGGTCGCGTCCGCCGAAGAATACGCCGATTTCTTCGAGGCTCCGGTTCGACAGCCGGCGCGCGAGGAACATGCAGATCTGGCGCGGGACGGCAACGGATTGGGCCCTCTCGCGGCCCTGGAGATCGCTGAGGCGTGCACTATAGCGCCGGATGACGGCATCCGTGACTTCCTGGATGGTGATGGCGCGGGTGGGGGTGGCGATGAGGTCGCGGAGGGCTTCCTTGGCGAGGGCGAGGTCGACCTGGCGGTTGCAAAGGGATGCATAGCCGAGGACGCGGACGACGGCGCCTTCAAGTTCGCGGTTGTTGGTGTCGACGACGTTGGCGATGTACTGGACGACGTCCTCCGGGAGGTCGTGTCCGCGGAGGCGTGCTTTCTTCTGGACGATGGCGACGCGTGTTTCGAACCCCGGGCGGTCGACGCGGACGACGAGGCCCCACTTGAATCGCGAGACGAGCCTCTCCTCGAGGCTCGGGATTTCGTGGGGCGGCGAATCGCTCGAGAGGACGACCTGCTTCTGGGCCTGGTAGAGGGTGTTGAAGGTGTGGAAGAATTCTTCCTGGGTCCGGTCCTTGTCGGCGAGGAAGTGGATGTCGTCGATGACGAGGACGCCGAGGTGGCGGAACCGTTGGCGGAACTGTTCCGTCTGGCCGCGACCGATGGCGGTGATGAAGCGGTTGACGAAATCCTCGCAGGACATATAGGCCAGCCCCGACACATCGGGATCGGGATGGTCGGCGAGGATGCGGTGGCAAATGGCCTGGAGGAGGTGGCTCTTGCCGAGGCCGACGCTCGCGTGGACGAACAGGGGGTTGTAGGCGCGGCCGGGGAGGTCGGCGACGGCGAGGGAGGCCGCGTGGGCGAGGCGGTTGCAGGGGCCCGTGACGAAGTTCTCGAAGGTGTAAAGGGGGTTGAGGGCGGGCGTGTCGCGCAGGGGCGCGGGCGGCGTTTCCTGGGCGGCCTTCGGGGGTTTGGCGTTGGAGGGTTCGGGCCCGGCCGGCCCGGCATCGGCACGGAGCGCGACGGCGGAGTCGGGGTGGCGAAACTCCAGATGAATGCGGTGTCCGACGGAGGCCTCGAGGGCGCGCTGAAGGGCGCGCTTGAGGACGGCGGTGACTTTCTGGTCGGTTGCCGACTCGGGTAGTCGGACCTCGATGTGCGAGCCGGCCGTGGAGCCGAGGCGGGCGTCGGCGAGCCAGGGCGGAATCGTCACGCTACGGGTCCGGTCGCGCAGGCGAGCGAGGGCTTCCTGCCAGAGCGCCGGGTCGACGGGCTGGCCGGAAGATCCGCGAGCGGAGGATGCCATGTCTGTCGCCTTCTTGCTGCGCCTGTCCACGCGAAAGATGCGGCGGTCCGCCCCGCCACAGGCGGGTAAACTTCGTCCCGGCCCCAACCCCAACAGGGCAGGCGGGGCAAGCACGCCGGGAAAGGCGGCCGGCGCAACGCTTCATTCCTACCACAAAGCGAGGGGGGCGTCAAATGAAAGTCTCCGCGGTCGGCGGGAGGCGAGGATCGCCGGACGGTGGGAGAAAGATTCACGGCTGCGCGGGCGGATGGCCGAAATAGTCCCGGACAGTCCCGCGCCGGAGGAAAGTGCGCATGGGTTCCGTTAGGCGGGCGTTCACGTTGGTCGAAATTCTGATCGTCGTCATTATCCTCGGGATTTTGGCGGCCGTCGTGGTCGTGAACTTCGCCGACATCCCTTCCTCGGTAAAGCAAACCAACCTCAAAGAGAATCTCTCGAAGATCCGGGCCCACATCGAGGTGTACCGGAACCAGCACGCGGACCTCCCCCAGGGGGACCGCCTGGCGGAACAGTTGACCAAGCCGACGAACTTCGCGGGGGACGTGGCCGACGTGCGAGGCGGAGAGTACATCTACGGGCCGTACATCGAGCAGATGCCGGCGAACCCGATGGCGGGCCTGGGGACGATCCGCACGACGGACGACCCCTCGGCCTTGTTTCCGCCAGGCGACCAGAACGCGGGCTGGTGGTACAACAGCGCGAGCGGCCGGTTCTACGCCGACTTGGCCGATGGCGTGACGGACCGGGACGGCCAGCCGTACAACCGCTACTAGGCCGCGCGGGGCCCGGCGCGGGTCCATTCCTGGCCGAGCGTTACCGTCACGGCGCGGGGCAGGTCTCCTCCAATCAACTCACAATGGCCCCGGCCCGTCGATTGTCCCAAGTCCGGTTTCTGCAAGGGGTTACGGCGACCGCCCCGGGTTCTCCACAGGATATCCACAATGGAGGGCTTGGGCGCAAGTCGTGCTGCGCCAAGTCTTTGCGTCCCGGCGCGCCGGGACTCACTCCAGGCCGACGTCGCGGAAGCGGCGGTACAGGGGACACCTCTCAAGCAGTTCGGCGTGGGTGCCGACGTCGACGATTCGGCCGGCGTCCATCACGGCGATGCGATGGGCGATGGCGAGGGTCGAGAGGCGGTGGGCGATGAGGAGGGTGGTCCGCCCTCGGACGAACGCCTGCAGAGCCTCCTGGACCTGTTGCTGGGTTTCCTCGTCCAGGGCGCTGGTGGCCTCGTCGAGGATGAGGATGGCGGGGTCGCGGATGATGGCGCGGGCAAGGGCGAGGCGCTGCCGCTCGCCGCCCGACAGCGTCGTAGCGTGCTCGCCGAGGATCGTGTCATAGCCCTGGGGCAAGCGCTCGATAAACGCGTCGGCGTGGGCGGCGCGTGCGGCGGCGACGATGGCGGTGCGGTCGGGGGGTCGGCGATCGGCGCCGGGCGCACCGATGGCGATGTTTGTGGCGACGGTGTCGGCGAAGAGCATCGTTTCCTGGGGGACGATGGCGATCTGGTCGCGCAAGGATCGCAGCGTCACCTGCCGCGTGTCGGTGCTGTCGATGAGGACGGCACCCTCGGTGGGCTCGAAGAATCGCGGGACGAGACTGGCGAGGGTCGTCTTGCCGCAACCGGTGCGGCCGACGATGGCGAAGACCTCGCCGTGGCGGATCGCCAGATTGACGTCGCGCAGGACAGGATGTCCGGGTTCGTAGGCGAACGAGACGTTGCGGAACTCAATCGACTCGTGGTGCGGGGCGAGGACGGTGCCGTGGCTGCCGTAGCGGGGCTCCGGGTCGGCTTCCATGAGGGCGAAGATGCGGTCGGCGGCGGCGGAGGCCTGCTGGACGCGGTTCGAGACGTTCGAGAGTTTCCGCACGGGGTCGAGCGCTCCGACCAGGAGGGCGAAGAAGGCACTCAGTTCGCCGATGCTTTCCTGGTCGAAGCCGCGCTCCAGGATGATCCGGGCGCCGACGACGATGGCCAAGGCGGCCGCGGTCGTGAAGATCGTCTCCACGAGCGGGCCGGTGGCGGCCTGGATGCGGATGGCCCGCAGGGAGTTTTTGAAGAAGCCCCGGCTCGCGGCGAAGAACCGTTTCCGCTGGTGCCCCTCCAGGCGGTAGCCCTTGATCACCCGGATGCCGAACAGGCCCTCCTCGAGGTTCCCCAGAAGATTGGCGTAACTTTCCAGGCCCTTGCGCGTGGCTCGCCGCATGAGCGTCGCGAACCGCCGCACCAACACTCCCACGATCGGCGCCGCCACCAGGACAATCGCCGGAAGCCAGGGGTTGATCGTCACGCCGATGACGATAGCCAGCACCAGGCAGATGGCGGCGCGCGGCGGCATGACGACGGCGTTGCCCAGCACCGTGCTCATGCCGTCCATCAGGTAGAGCATGTCCTGCTGAAATCGGCTCATGATGTCGCTCGGTCCGATGCGGACGAAGAGCGAGAGCGGCGAACGCAAGACGCGGTCGTACACCTTCAGGCGCAGCGCCAGCACCGCCCGGTTGACCGTGTGGCCGACCAGGTACTCATACAGAAAATCCATCAGGCCGCGAAGGACCATCATGGCGACGATTGCGGCCATAATCCAGGCGAGCGACTGGAACGGGTCCGGGGGGAACCGCTCGGCAAGCCAGCGCATGAGGGGGGCGTAGAACGAGCCCTTCTGCTCGGCATTCTGGGCCAGTCCGCGCAGACCCGCTTCTTGGCGGCGGATCTGGACGTCGGCCGGGACGTAAACCGTGCGCCCCTCGGCGCGAAGTTCGGTCACCTCGGACCCCTGGACGACGGTCCAGGAGGGGCCGACGACCACGACTCGTTTGGCGGCGCTGCGGCCGGGTGCCGCGGGGCTTTCTTCGAGGAAATGGAACCCCTCGGGCGGCCGCTGAAAGAAAAGGTTGAACAGGGGCAGGACGGAGCCGATCGAGCCCGCCCAGAGGATGGAGCCCACGAAGCCGGCGAGCCACGCGAGCAGAATGCGGCCCCGGTAAGGCCATGCGTATCGCAGCGCCTGGTAGAATGCTTTCATGGGGCGTCCTGCCTGCCGCCCGCCGCCAAGCGCTCGGCGCGCCTCGTACGCGACCGCGACCCTTCGGCTGCGCTCAGGGCGGCGCCTTACGGTCGCGGCTCGAACGACGCGCCTTTCGAGCCGTCCCGGCGGGACGGGCACGTTCACCCGCCGCCCGGATCCTTCTCAGGCGCCGGCGGCCTCGGTGTCGCGGCGGTCCTCGACGAGGCGCGTGGCCTTGCCGACGCGTTGGCGGAGGTAATTAAGTTTCGCCCGCCGCACGCGGTGGGAACTGGTGACGCGGACGAAGGCGAGGTGCGGCGAATGGAGGGGAAAGATGCGCTCGGCGCCGACGGAATCGCGCCGCACGGTGAACGTCTCCGTGGAGCCGCGACCCCGGCGACCGATGACGCGGCCGGTGAAGACCTGGACGCGCTCCTTGTCGCCCTCCCGGATGCGGATGCCGACGTCGACGATGTCGCCGACGCGGAACTGGGGAGGCTCTTTGGCGAGGTGCTGGGCCTCGACGCGTTCGATGGCACGTTTTCGCATAGCACAGCCTTTCTCTTTGACTCCGGAGCGGGAGGGGCTCCGGGTCAGTCCTTTCCGTGGCCGCCCTGGCTTCCTTTGCCGCGCATTATCCGCAAGAACAGCGCCAAGGCGATGCCGCCAAAAAACCCGATGAACAGGGCCACGATGATCGCGAACTCAAACATCCCAATGGCCGCCAACATGTATCGGCTCCTCACACCGGACCGGCCGGCTCGTCCGGCCACGGCACGGCCCGTGGCCGTGACGGGTCGGGCACGAGGCTGGCCCGGCGCCGGCGAGTCCGCTCGCGCGCCTGCTCCGCCCGCCAGCGGGCGATCGCCGCATGGTTCCCCGACACGAGCACCTCGGGCACCCCCATGCCGCGAAAGACTCGCGGCCGGGTGTACTGCGGGTACTCCAGGCCGCCGACGGCTTCGGAAAAACTCTCCTCGCGCGTCGCCGCCTCAGCCCCCAAGACGCCGGGCACAAGACGAACGACGGCGTCCACGAGAACCATGGCGGGCAGTTCCCCGCCCGTCAATACGTAATCGCCGATCGAGAGTTCCAGGTCCGCGAGGGTCCGGATTCTCTCGTCGAAGCCCTCGTAATGACCGCAGACGAGGATCAACCGCTCCTCGCCTGCCAGGCGCGCCACACGCGCCTGCGTCAGCCGCTCGCCCTGCGGCGTCAGGAGGACGACCTTCCCGGGCCGCTCGTCGAGGCCGCGCGTGTGCTCGACGGCGCGGAAAAACGGCTCGCACATCAGGACCATGCCCGGTCCGCCGCCGAACGGCTTATCGTCCACCGTGCCGCGCTCGTCCAGCGCAAAGTCGCGCAGGTTCACGAGGACGACCTCGACGCGCCCTTCACGGCGAGCGCGGCCGAGGATGCTCGTCTCCAACACATTCGCGAAGGCGTCCGGGAAGAGCGTGATGACGTCGATACGCAGGCCCATGGCGCGCCTTCTCGCCTACTCGGCCGGCTTCTCTTCCTCGGCCTTGGCCGGCGCGGTAGGCGCCCCGGTCTGTTCCGGCTCGACCTTCTTGGCGGCCGGCGGCGGCGGGGTCCGTTTCTTGGGCCACGGCTTCGGGGCCGCTTCGTTGCCCTTGGGGTCGATGCCCACGTGGGCGAGCAGTTGCCCGACCGTCGCCGACGGCTGGGCGCCGTGACGCAGCCAGTGTGCGACCCGCTCGCGGTTGAGGGTCACCTTCTCCTCGTTCTTCGCGTGCGGGTCGTACGCACCCAATTCCTCGATGACGCGACCGTCGCGCGCGGTGCGCCTGTCGGTCGCGCAAATGCGCCAGTAGATCCGGTTCCGCCGGCCCAGGCGTTTCAGGCGAATGCACACGGCCACGCTATCGGCTCCTTTCCTCCGCCGGTCGGCCCGGCGGGACTCGTTCGCACAGCCACTACACCCCAGACCCGTAGGCAAAGCCCCGGGCCCGGAAAGAGCCTATTGTAACGCCGGACACCGCCGATGCAACCAAAAAAGCGCCACACCCCCCTCCGCACGCATGAGCCCCCCGCACCGCTTGTCCTGGGCACCGCCGAAGGGGCGGGGGGATGCCGCCCACGTTTAGCCGTCGGCGGCACGCCGACGGTGATATCCCCGCCCCCCGCCCGGCGACGCCCCCCCCAGGAATTTTCTGGGTAATACATCCCGATCATTTTCTTGACATCGTTCGGGCAGGGCGGGTATGCTCCGATTCATAAGCAAAGATAGGAGAAGAAGCAGCACATCAGGATAAGGGGGGCTGCGGTGGCTTGTCCCGAGCGATATCGAGGGGCTCAGACGCTTCGCCGCTGGTCAGGCCGGGCGATTATCATCTCTCTGGCGGTGTTCTCTTGCGCGGTCGTGGTGGGTCTTTCGCCTGCGCGCGGCCAGGGCAGCCCCGGTGCCAAGCGGCGCGCTCCCGCGCCGCCTTCCCCCGAGGAGATCACGCTCCGATCCCGTGCGATCCGCGAGGCGGTCGAGCAGTGCGCCGCCCTCGTCTAGGCGGGGGACCATCGCAAGGCCGTGCCGATGCTGGCGGACCTGCGGCGGGCGCTCGCGAAGCAGGCGCAAGGCAAGGACGATTCGGCCCGCGCGGCCGCCCGCGAGTTGCCCAGGGTCGATGCGTTGGTGGCCCGAGTCGCTTTGGACGCCAAGGCGCCCGACAAGGCGCTCGACTTCGTCCGTCCCTACGTCGAGCCTCGCGACGCCTACAATCCCGACCATGCCGACTGTTACTTGGTGGCGGGCGACGCGCTTCTCGCGCTCGGCAAACCGTACGACGCATTGGTGATTTTCGATTGGATGGCCGGCAAGGCTGACGGCGTCCCGCTGATCCGGGCGGCGGAGGGGTGCGGCCGGGCCTTCCTCGCACGCAAGGAGTTCCAGAAGGCCGTCGAGTCCTTCCGCTTCGCCATCGGTTACGCCCAGCAGTGTGCCTACGACCAAGGAGCCTTGATTGGTCGGCTGAAAGGGCTCCTTCGGGATGCCCAGCGTCTGGCGGAAATGGACCTTTACGGCGAGGACTTCGTCCGCTACCGCGATGCGGAACGCCTCCGCCGCCAAAGCCCGCAGATGAGTCCCGGCCTCACCGGGACGAATCTGCGGGACCACGCCGCCGCACGCGAGATATACCTCGAGATCATCCAGAAGTGGCCGGAGAGCGTCTATGCCGAGGCGTCGCGCCTCTATGCCGCCCAGTGCCTGGTCGCCCTCGGGAAGATTGAGGAGGCGAAGCAGGAACTGGCGGCCTTTCGGGCCTCGGACCCGTACGGCTTGTATCGCGGCGAGGCGGTCCTGGAGATGGGCCGGATCGCCCTGGAATATGACCTTGCGCCCCAGGCGGCCAGGGGATGTTTCCTCCTGCTGGAGACGTGGCTTAAGGAAGTGCAGGACAAGACGCCGCTCAACATCGAGAAGTTGGCGGTCCGCGAGGCGGCCGAGAAGGTGACGACCCCGCCGGCCCAGGAAAAGTACACCGACTTCTGGGGCAACGTCAAGAAGAACGCCATCCAGCCTGGCCAACTCGTCAACCGCAAGACCTGCCCCTGGTACCTCGACGACCTCAAGGAACAACTCGCGATGTATCTGGGGTTCCTCGCGTTCGTGGAGGGGAAGAAGGACGAGGCCCTGGCCTGGTACAAGAAGATCCTGGAATGCGACCCGACGACGCGGCGGATGGACACCGCGGGCGAGTGGAACGATTACTCCCGCCTCAAGTGGGGCGCGGAGCATGGGTATCTCTACGCCTATCCCAACGACCTTCGGCTCTATGACAAGAACCCGCGCCAAAAGTTGGGTGTGCTTCTCGCAGACATGTACTACGTGACGCAGCGGTTCGATAAGGCCCAGGGCCTCGCGCGGCGCATGCTCAAGGGAGAGTTTGGGGCTCTCTCGCCAGCCGCCCGGGAATATCCGCAGTTCATGTTCGCGTCGGCCACCTTCTGGCACGAGGGTCGGGATCGGGCCTTGCCGGAATACATGAAGGTTGTCCAGGCGGGGGGCGGGCGCTTGGCGACGTTCACCCAGTGTCGGGCTGCGTTCTGCGCGGCCAACATGATGCGCGGGGGGACAGATCGCAGCCGCCAGCAGAAGGCGTGGGAGGTCTTGGCAACCCTGGTGCGCCGGTCAGAGCAGAACGAATACACCTACAAGGCCCGCATCGAGTTAGGTCGAGACCTCGTTAAGACCGGACGCCGAAACGAGGGCCTGACGCTGCTGCGGGCGCAGCCCAAGGAAGCGGGGCCCTTCAAGGCCCTGGCGGATTACTTCGTGAAGGAATTCGAGAAGCCGGAAGAAGAAAAGGAGGAGTAGAATGTCTATGGCCAAAGCGGGGCGGATTCTCCTGGTGGCAGGTTTGGTGGTGCTCACGTGGGACGGCGGGCCTGTCGGGGCGGTCGATGAGCCGGTCAAGTCCAAGTTCGGGGCGGTGACGCAGACGGATCAACTTGACTACCAGGAAGACGGTACGAAGCGGACGGCAAAAGAGCAGCCGTCCGACGCCGACGCCACCTCGGCGGAAAGCACAAAACTGGAGAACGATCTGGTTGAGATACAGTCCAAGACATTCACCCCGCCCGGCAAGTTAACCTTCAAACCCTTTGGCGGCGAAGGAGGCCCCTGGGTGGATTTCGAGGTGGATCCGACCTCGATCCAGGCGTCGGAAGAGCCGGTGGAAGGCAAGACGAAACAGAAGGCTCTCAAGGTAAAGGCCGTGAACGTCCCGCTTACGGCGGGAACGTTTCCGTTGCAGTGTGAGGGGAACCTGAAGGGCGGCGGGGGCGGAGGAGGAGGCGGCTACACCATCTTTTTCCACTGGTCGGCGAAGGTGAGC
>Ga0315273_10010993_pt1 | contig 11568 bp, 6 predicted proteins | sample YL17G02_0_MG_FD_205753 | JGI IMG/M metagenome (GOLD analysis project Ga0315273, IMG submission 205753) | Sediment microbial communities from Yellowstone Lake, YNP, Wyoming, USA - YL17G02_0 | ecosystem: Environmental > Aquatic > Freshwater > Lake > Sediment | place: USA: Wyoming | collected... | reverse complement strand
AAACCGCTTGATCTTCTTAGATTAAATGTATGAATAGTTGTGTTTTGCGTTCTGGATTCAACGATTAACTGGTCATATTCAATCCCGCTTTTCTTCTTTCCTTTTGTATCTTTCAGGGGAGAGTATTTTATTAATGATAAAGATTCTGAAAAGAAAAATACTTCCTTTCTACTTTTAAAAGATGAGAAAGAACGAAGCAAAGTGTTTAGATTATCCATTGTCAGATTCATTTCATAAATAGTTTTTGCGTCAGGACCTGCAGCTATTGTTTTAGGCATCAGAGATAAACCCACTCCCTCGTTTACTATTCGATTACCTATAGATCTTGCCAATGTTCCCTCACCAAGATCTTTCGACTCAAAAACTATAAAACGATCAATAATCGGGAGGAAAGGATTGAAGTGTAATTTATTATTTACAAAAAGATCGTCTATCTTCTCCTCTATTATCGAAGTGTTATTGGTAAATGGTTGGAGCAATACAATATCAGGTCCGTTGAAGAAATAGATTGAATAATAATTATTACTGTTAACAGAAGAATCCATGAAAACATTAATGCCATCAGCGATTTCCTGTCTTACGCTTTTTGACCAAGGAAGATTATGAAATATAAATATGAATAATCTTTTATCTTGGATTGAATCACTTTCCAATGGAATTTCTTTAACCGTTTTTCTCTTTTCATCAGGATTAGCATTCTTATCGCTATTCAATTCATTTCGTGTTAAATAATTAACTTCATCAAATGTGTCTATCGGTACTAGATTTCCATCAATAAAAAGATGAAATCTATCTTTGTAAAGATTCCGGATCGGCTTGCCGTCTGAATCAAGAACTATTACATTAAAGAGCTTAAGCTGAACATCAATCGTAATATTATGATTACTTTCACCGAGCGCAGGAAGACGTAAAAGATTCTGGGATATTAAAAATATGCTTATAGCGGGAACATAGAATCGAGTAAGAATATCTCTTTTTTTGTTCATAAAAACTTTCCAATATATAGATATTGCTCTGGGCCGCTTCGGAGTGTTGCGACCATGCATCTTCGTTAAAGTAAGCGGTGCGTGGTCTCCGCACAGCCCCCATAGGCAACAGCACCATCCGTTTTTTCCGTAGAACAGCCCGAAATGCAGTTCATTTCAAAAGTATATCAAGATATTCGGATTCGATTTCTTTCCCTGTCTGGTCTTTTACAGCGACAAAAAATTTCAAATCTTTTATATCCAGCGGTATCTCAGCAAGCAGCAGTTTCAGCGTTATCCTTCGCCAGCCGCCGGGGAATTCTTTCTCGGCTTCCGCTGTTTCGATGGGGAATGAAATTTGCTTCATGGCTGATCCCATTAAATAATAATGAACCTGATAATTATTTTTCTTAAGATGGAAAGAATTATACATAAACATTAGATATGTTTCCTGAGTTCGGATTATAGGCTCTTCAATCAGAGGAGCGAATAATTTGCCATTATAAATGAGAGGATTTAATTCCTCATTCAAAATGAAATCCGGTTCGGTCTCGTTTTCCTGATCTTTGCTGTCGTTAAAATCCAACAAGTTCGTGAAGCTTGCCGCGAGATCAGTTGCCCCAAAGACGACAGGAGAACTTAAAATTCCTTTACCGCTGTCTATGTGGATTATATACTCGGCATTTTTTAGCGAACCATTCTCTTCATCTCGCGCAACGTAACGATAAATGTATTCACCTGCGTCAAGCGGAATCCCAACAACAAATCTCGCACTTCCGGCATCCGATTTATCTTTGTTTTTTCCAATATTCCAGGTCCTCAGGAGCTGTTTGTCGAGCATTTCCGCCGTGTTGTAATACTTGACTGCGAAGTTAAATACTTCGCCCATGCCCACCGATAACGGCAAGCGAAAGACGCTGATAAGAAGGTTACCGTTTTGTCCATATGGAAAATGAAGGAGCGAATCGGCAACCTGCAGGGTATCATACTTTTTAACACCGAACAGGGCGTCGAGGAACTGTGAAAAGCGGTCGCTGTCATCCATCTTTTTATATTCGGGATCCAACCTGAAACTGGTTTGATAAATTATCTCTGCATTCTCATCTGCTACTTCGATCCTTACTGAATGTGCTTTGCTTTTATCCAATTCCATATTGTTCAGATAAATTCCCAGATAGTAAACATAGGAAGAGCGATAATATGCTTCCTCTAAACCTTCCGCTATAGCTTTCTTCCGCGAAGCTTTATCGAAGTATAAACCGCCGGTCTCCTCAGCCACGACCTTCAAGTCATTACTGAGTTTCCTGGATAATGATTTACTTCCTGATGGTCCTCCCGTTTTTGTCATTCCTTCTTGTTGATCTACCTCCGCAGGAGAACCTCCCTCTGATGTTTTAACACCTGCAGACCTGACAAATGGATCTCTTCGGACTACCTTGAAAGAATTTATCGTTATGTTGTTCGTTCTTGCATCCTGAATCAAACGATCATATTCAATGCCAGTCTTGCCTCTTCCCAGGAATCCCCTCGTCGGATTATATCTCTTCAACGATATTGAATCTGAAAAGAGAAAAACTTCTTTTCTGCCCTTGAACGACGAGAAAGATCTTAAAAGCACATCCAAATTTCTGAGAGTAACGTTCATTTCATATATAGTCTTGGAATCCATGTAGTCAGATGACATAGCATCGGAGAATTTTGGACCCATCACTGTTGGCCCAGTGGTTACACTTCTTATCATTCCTTCGCTTCCGAATTCGCTTTGCACGGATTTAATCCAATCCCCTGAGCCCGGTAAAAACGGCTTGAAACCAGCACTATTATTTATATATAGCTCATCAATCACTTCTTTAATTGACTGAGGATTGTTAGTGAAAGGATGGAGAAGCTTTATCGAAGGTCCGGAAAAAAAATATAAAGCGTAAAAGTCGTCAACACTGTGATTATCCTCGATGAACTTGTATATCCCTTCGGCAATTTCCTGTCTGGCGTCCTGCGCCCAGGGAAGATTATGAAAGATAATTACAAATAATCTCCTATCGCCGACAATATCATTTCCTGATATTCGCGAACCACTATCCAGCAGCGTAATTTTATTCGGATTTGGCCGGAGCTCTTCTTGAGCAGTATAATCAATAACATCAAAGGTGCCGATTTCCACTTCCAAGCCGTTTATGAAGACTTTAAATTGATCCTTATGCAAATTCTTAACCGGTTTTTCATCCGAATCGAACACTAAAACATCAAACAACTTCAATTTTACGTCAACTTTGACCTTGAATTCCTCGGTATGACTACTGCTTATACCGCAGACACTGCTAAATAATGTAAAAACAGATAAAAAAAACAAAGAAACCGCCGCCGGTCTTATCCTGAATAAAGTAACCTTCAATTTAACTACCCCTGTGATGAAAATTTAATTAACAGATAATAAATCCGTTCATTACTCCAAATTGAACTCAATTCTGAATTGCAAAGAAGTTCGTATGTGGATTACTCGATTTCAGTATTATAACAATATATATTTGAATTTCTATATAATATATAATATACGGCAATTAAATATGATGAACTGATCTTTTTTAAGCTATAGAATACTCTCCATCTACTAACAGCAGCTTCAGAAGCATTTCCGAATATGACACATTTTTTTATGGGCATCAATCGCTTTAAAGGGTATTATAGTATCAGAAAAAGATCGGCAGGATAAATGGACAAGCAAGAGAAGATTTTCACCATTGCCCGGGAATTCAAGGAACGGTTGAAGAAATGCGACATCTGCCCGCATAACTGCCTTGTAGACAGAACAGCAGGCGAAACCGGATTTTGCAGAACCGGAGACCGGCCTGTCATATCCAGCTACGGACCGCACTTCGGCGAGGAGAGGGAACTTGTCGGGAGGTCCGGCTCCGGAACGATCTTTTTCACCTCCTGCAATCTGAAATGTGTTTTCTGCCAAAACCATGACATCAGCCAGTTGGACGGCGGCGAAGAAACGACATTCGAAAGGCTCGCGGCGGTTATGCTCTCCCTCCAGGTAAGAGGATGCCACAATATCAATCTCGTCAGCCCCACGCACCAGATTCCGATGATTCTCGAGGCTCTATCGCTCGCGTCCGGGGAAGGACTTGTCCTTCCCATCGTATATAATAGCGGAGGATACGAAAACGCGGAGACCATCAAGCATTTGGAAGGGATAATTGATATATATATGCCGGATTTCAAGTGGACGGCGAACGGCCTTGGCGAAAAGTACTCAGGGGTTGCCGATTATGCCGACAGGGCGAAGGAATCGCTCCTTGAGATGTTTCGTCAAGCGGGGAATCTTGAAATGGACGAAAATGGAATTGCCAGGCGCGGCCTGCTCGTCCGGCATCTCGTGATTCCCGGTATGCCGGATAATTCCAAAGCAGCGCTCGATTTCATCGCCAATAAATTATCCGCCGATTGCTATGTCAATATTATGGATCAATATCATCCGTCTTATAAAGCGATAAAAATCAAGGGATTGGACCAGATGTTATCCTATAATGAATATAGGGAAATTGTGGAATACGCGAAAAAAATCGGGTTGCACCGTGGTTTTTAATCCGTAGCAAAGAGTGAAGGGCATACGCCATAAGCGGTAATACCTGCCGGCAATTCCTATAAAATAAAAATGACAACAAAAAAGATAGAAAAAAAGGGGAAAACTGCGGTTGAGCCGAGGTTTATCGCGGACTGTATGCTCGGGACTCTCGCGAAAAGGCTCAGGCTGATGGGATACGATACCCTTTTCTTCAACCGGATCGAGGACGAGGAACTTGTCCAGACAGCTATCCGTGAAGACCGTATCATCCTCACCCGGGACAGCGGCCTGCTTCAGAGGAAGGCTGTACAAAAAAATATCTTCATTGACAGCGACGGTCTTGAAACACAGCTAAATTTAGTTAGAAGAGAATGCGGATTGAAAAGCGATGAAAATAAATTTATGAGCCGTTGCCTTATATGCAACACGCGTTTAATATCTTTGAATAAAAGAGAGGTCATCGGCAGAGTTCCGCCATTCATTTTTTTAAGACATTCAAAATTCAATTTTTGCGGCGGATGCAATAAAATCTACTGGAAGGGTTCGCATATAAAGGACGCCTTAAAAATAAAAGACGAGACACAGGATAAGACCGGAGATGGAAAAAACATTTGAAGAGGCGATAATACTTCGCACAAAAAATATCGGCGAATATAATAAATTGGTCTTTTTATTTACCCGCTCAAGGGGTAAAATTAAAGCTGTTGCCTACGGAGCACGCAAGATAAAAAACCGTTTCGGCAGCGCCCTCGAACCTTTCACGTATGGGAGGGTTTTGCTCATTGAGAAAAAAGGAACCGCCGCCGTATCGCTGGATCAAGTGGAAATATTACAGTCCGCATTCGATCTTTACAGTGACTATGTTGCAGCGGCGCATCTTTACTATTATTCTGAACTGCTCGATTTTCTTTTGCCTGAGGAGCACCCGGAGGAAAATATTTTCCGGCTGGCACTCGAAATGCTGAAAGGATTTCGATTAAAGCTGTCCCCCGCGCGGGTTGCATCATATTTTGAAGTATGGCTGTTGAGATTACTGGGACATTTGCCGGACCACAGCCGCTGCAATCACTGCCGGAGGACATTAAAAGGAAACAAGGAAGTTTTTATCGCCCGCGAAGGATATTTCTTCTGCGGGGATTGCAGGATTAAAGGGCTCGATGACGGCAAAAGAGAGGAACAGCCGATATATCATACGCTGAACCTCATTTTGAAAAACAGGATTGACAGCGAAAAATTAAAGTCCGTCAAGCTGGCAAACAATGCCGTTATTGAATGGACAACGCAGCTTATTCAAAACAGAACAAGCAAAGAGATGAAATCATATAAAAATCTGAGAGAGATCAGGAATTTTTGAGAACATCTGAGAGAAAGGAGAGTTCGAAATGGCAAAGAAGTGGGTGTACTTTTTCAGCGCAAAAGAGACCGACGGCTCGGCGCAGATGCGTGAGCTTCTGGGCGGCAAAGGCGCAAATCTTGCGGAGATGTGCACGATTGGTCTTCCGGTTCCACCGGGTTTCACGATTACAACAGAGGCATGTATTGAATACCTGAAAACCGGAAAAGTTCCGGCGCAAATGCAGGAACAGGTCGAGAAGGCTCTTCGAAAAGTCGAAAAAATTATGGGACGCCGCTTCGGTGATCCGGCGAATCCGCTGTTTTTCTCGGTCCGTTCCGGGGCAAAATTTTCGATGCCGGGAATGATGGACACCGTTCTCAACCTCGGCATGAACGATAAAACGATGGAAGGAATCGCAAAGCTTTTCGGCAACAGGCGCTTTGCGATGGACGCCTACAGGCGCTTTATTACAATGTTCGGCAATGTCGTTATGAACATCGAAAAAGAAGCGTTCGACGAAAAGTTCGACGCGATCAAGGAAAAATATCACGCGAAGTACGATACTGACCTCGACGAAAAAGCGCTCGAGGAAATAGTTCGGGAATTCAAAAACGTCTATCGAAAGAGGATTAACAACGATTTTCCAACGGACCCGATGAAACAGCTGACGCTCGGAATCACTGCCGTATTCAAGTCGTGGAACACACACCGGGCGTTCACATACAGGAACCTGCACAATATACCCCACGATATGGGCACCGCGGCGAATGTCCAGGTAATGGTATTCGGCAACCTGAACGACAACTCCGCCACAGGCGTTGCGTTCACACGCGATCCCGCTACCGGCGACAGGAGATTCTTCGGCGAATACCTGATAAAAGCTCAGGGTGAAGATGTCGTGGCAGGCATCAGAACCCCGAGACCGATCAATAAGGCCGGTAAAACTTCCGCCGGTCTTCCCTCGCTTGAAGAGGTTATGCCGAAACTTTATAAAGAACTCGAATCCTATTATAAAAAACTGGAAAAACATTACCGGGATATGCAGGATATAGAATTTACCATCGAGGACGGCACATTGTTCATCCTGCAAACCCGAAACGGCAAACGCACCGCCCCCGCGGCAGTCAAGATCGCCGTAGATATGGTGAATGAAAAACTGATCACGAAGGAAGAAGCGATCCTGCGCGTCGAACCATCGAGCGTTGACCAGTTGCTTCATCCACAAATAGCGCGGGGACAGAAGCTCGAGGTACTGGGCAAGGGGTTACCTGCGTCGCCAGGCGCCGCTGTGGGCAGGATTGTCCTCAATGCGGAAGCAGCAATAGAAGCCGCGGCGAAGGGCGAGAAAGTCGTTTTGCTGCGTAGCGAAACATCCCCTGATGACATCGGGGGAATGAACGCCGCGCAGGGCATACTCACCGCCCGCGGAGGAATGACCTCCCACGCTGCGGTGGTAGCGCGCGGAATGGGAAAATGCTGCGTTGCCGGCTGCGATGCCCTCAAGATAAATGAAAAGGCGGGGATCGTTAAATTCGGTGACAGAAGCTTCACAACCAAAGATTTTATATCCCTGAATGGTTCCACCGGCGAGGTTTTCGCAGGTGCCGCGAAGCGCGAGGAGCCGAAACTCACTGGTGAATTCGGAATCTTTATGAAGTGGGTGGATGAAATCCGCAAGCTCAGGGTTAGGACCAACGCCGATACGCCGAATGATGCCCGCGTTGCGCGCAACTTCGGTGCGGAGGGGATAGGGCTATGCCGGACCGAGCATATGTTCTTCGGCGAAGATCGGATTTTCTCCGTGCGGCAGATGATCCTGAGTCAAAGCGAGACGGAACGCAGGAATGCTCTGAAGAAGCTTCTGCCGATGCAGAAAAAGGATTTCTATGGAATCTTCAAGGAAATGAACGGTTTGCCGGTCACCATCCGCCTGCTCGATCCGCCGTTGCATGAATTCCTGCCTCATACCGATAAAGATGACCGGGCGCTCGCTGCTGAGATGGGAGTAGACCTTGTTACGATCAAAGCCCGTGTGGAGGAACTGAAGGAATTCAACCCCATGCTTGGACACCGCGGCTGCCGCCTCGGCATAACATATCCTGAAATCTACGAGATGCAGGTCCGCGCGATCTTCGAAGCGGCGGTAAAGGCTAAAAAAGAAGGAATCGTCGTAAAGCCGGAAATAATGATCCCGCTTGTCGGCCATTACAAGGAATTCGATCCGCTGAAAAAAATGACGGACGAGATCGGCAAAGAGATCATCAAACAGGCCGGCGTCAAGCTGGATTACATGGTTGGAACGATGATCGAGATTCCGCGCGCCGCTATCACAGCGGATGAAATCGCCCGCGAGGCGGAATTCTTCTCGTTCGGCACAAACGACCTCACGCAGATGGGCTTCGGCTTCAGCCGTGACGACGCGGGAGCCTTCCTTACGCATTACGTCAAGGCCGGAATCCTGCCGAAAGACCCGTTCCAGGTTCTCGACCAGGATGGAATTGGCCAGCTTATAAAAATGGGAATCGAAAGGGGCAGAAAAACCAGGCCCCAGCTGAAGGTCGGCATCTGCGGTGAGCACGGCGGCGACCCGGAATCCATCGTCTTCTGCCACAATGCCGGGATGGATTACGTCAGCTGTTCGCCTTACCGCGTTCCGATCGCAAGGCTCGCGGCTGCGCACGCAGTACTGAAAGGCAAACGCGGCTCGGTCTCGGTTTCTCAGACCGCTTGATTCATAGTCTAAAAATAGAGAATAAAATAGGGCGGCAACAACCGCCCTATTTTTTTATCTTTTGGATTATATCAAAGTATCGCGCTGTCGAGCACCTCCGCGATATCGAGGGATTTCATCTTGCTGTCCAGTGATGTTTCCTGAATTCCATCGGTGAACATTGTCAGGCAGTAGGGGCAGGCGGAGATCAGTATATCCGGCTCCAGTGATGCTGCCTGTTTCACCCTCTCCTGGTTGATGCGTGTTCCGAGTTTTTCCTCCATCCACATCCTGCCCCCGCCGCCGCCGCAGCAGAAGCTGGAGGATTTCGACTTCTTCATCTCTTTCAGATTCACTCCTGGAACCGCCGCAAGGATTTCGCGCGGTTGTTTATAGATATTGTTATATCTTCCGAGGTAGCACGAATCGTGTAATGCAGCCTTCACCGGCATCTCGTTCGACGGCTTCAGCTTTCCTTCTTTAATCAACTGCGCGAGCAGTTCGGTGTGATGGATAACCTCGTATTCGCCGCCGATCTGAGGATATTCATTCTTGATTGTGTTGAAGCAGTGCGGGCACATCGTGACTATCTTTTTGAATTTATATTGGGAAAATGTCTGGACGTTTTCCATCGCCATCATCTGGTACAGATACTCGTTGCCGATCCGCCTTGCCGGTTCGCCGCAGCATTTCTCCTTCACCCCGAGGATGGCGAAATCCACCCCCGCTTTATCCAGAAGTTTGACGAATGAAGCTGCCACCTTCTTGTTCCGTTCGTCGAACGACGCCGCGCACCCGACGAAAAACAGGTAATCGGCGCTCTTTTTTTCCGCCGAGAATTTCTTTACGGGCAGCCCCTCGGTCCAGTCCGCTCGGGCATCCTTTGCGATCGGCCACGGATTGAACCTCGTTTCGAGGTTTTTGAACAGCTGGTTCAGCTCCTGGGGCATAGAGGATTCCGTCAATACAAGATGCCTTCTATAGGCATATATTTTGTCGAGATGCTCGATCAGGATCGGGCATTCCTGCTGGCAGGAAAGGCAGGTTGTGCAGGACCATATTTCATCTTCCGACGTGTATTCCTTTATGATGGCCTGAGGCTTCTGGTCCTCCGGCTTTCTGCGCCTGTCATCGAGATATTCCCGTAGTTGATTGACGATTTTTTTCGGGTTCAGCGGTTTATCCGTGTTATATGCCGGGCAGGCGGCGGTGCACCTTCCGCATTCCACACAGGAATAAGCATCGAGCATCGAACGCCAGGTGAGGTCTTCGGACCTGTTCGCCCCGAAGGTTTCTTCCTTTTCAAGGTCCATAAAACGCATTTTGCCCGGCGCCTCCAGGTTCAGGCAAAAGACATTGAACTCCGACACAGCAAGGTGCAGATGCTTCGATGAAGGAAGATAGACAAGAAAACCGAGGATGAACAGATTATGCAGCCAATAGACGATCATATAAAACGTATGTGAAGAACCACCGATCACGGAGGCAAAGATATTCGTGAACGGCGTCCAGGGATTTCGTTCGCCTGCAATATTGTTTCTCACCTCCGCACTGAGGAAGAAAAACAGGATAATGAAGAAAATCAACGAAAGTATAAGCGCCGCGTCGAACGAATTTTCAAGTCTTTTATATCTTCTGATGAAATGATTATAAAAACCGTAAAGGATACCGATAAGAACAAGAGCGGCGAAGAAATCCTGGAGGAAGAGGTAGATATTGACTACGCCTTGTCCAAACAGGCCGACGAGGAAACTCTCGTGAACCTCTCTCGCCGTCAGGAAAAAGACCGCATAGCCGAAAGCGAGGACCACGAATCCCCAGAAAATGAATGCATGAGCGATTCCCGGAAAGAAGTCCCTGAACAGTTTCTTCTGAAAGACGACATATACGAAGAATGCTTTTATCCTTTTACCGATTTTGTCCAGCCGGTTTTCATTTCTGCCGCGCGCGACTTCACGCATCCTTGTGTACATTTGGATGCCGAAAAGCGCAAGGGCCGCGATGAACAGCCCATAATGCAGAGCATAGGCTAGGACTGACGGCATCATTTTCAAAATCAAGATCATATCTTAATACCCTCCTAAATATCTATTTCCCGGAATTCGGTCGAATATAGCAAAATTGACGCGACTTTTCCACACATTGCGGCAATTTAGCGAAAATAAGAATAAATATACGCAAAACTATTAGTCTTTTCTTACTAGTGATATTCGAGATCTTTGAAAAACCTAATTTTTTTACCTTTGTCATGCCGGACTTGCCTGCCCCGCACTTGATGCGGGGATCCGGCATCTCATTGAAAAGAAACATGTTATCAGATTCCGGCTCTTCGGCCGGAATGACAAAATATTGGTTTTTCAAAGGTCTTTATTCAGGAATTTATGCTGAATCTATGAAGGTAAGTTGCATATTTTTCGGATGAACCATACAATTTCATAGAATTAGAGGAGGTCAAGGTCTATGAGCGGAACGAAATATCTGAAATTTGCCGTCTATACCTTTATTTTTTGTATGCTAAGTGCCGCAATCATTTCTGAAGAGAACAAGACAAAGGAAGAGCCGTGGAAACCGGAAGATATCGTCAAGAGCGAAAACGCGGGTTCATTTAAATTTTCACCGGACGGAAGCCGGGCGCTTTGGATCAAGACGGCCCCGGACACCGATAAGGATATAAACATCGGCCATATATATCTCACTATGATCGGACAGAAACCGGAGACCATTCAGCTCACCCGCAGCGAATCGGGCGAGACATCGCCGGGGTGGTCGCCGTCGGGAAAGAAGATCAGCTTTCTGAGCTCCAGAAAAGCGCCGAACGATAAATCCGAAGCGGAAGGAAAGCAGCTTTGGTTGATGGACCTGCGCGGGGGTGAACCCTGGAAAGTGACATCCAACGACTTCGGTGTTTTTGGATACGAATGGATGGACGATAACCGCATCCTGATACTTGCCAGGGAAGGCAAGACCTTGATCGAACAAAAAGCGAAGG
>Ga0315273_10010992_pt1 | contig 11568 bp, 8 predicted proteins | sample YL17G02_0_MG_FD_205753 | JGI IMG/M metagenome (GOLD analysis project Ga0315273, IMG submission 205753) | Sediment microbial communities from Yellowstone Lake, YNP, Wyoming, USA - YL17G02_0 | ecosystem: Environmental > Aquatic > Freshwater > Lake > Sediment | place: USA: Wyoming | collected... | reverse complement strand
GCGAAGGTCTCGGCCTGACGGTCACCCTGCACTACGACCAGACGAGCCAGTTCTCGGCGATTGCCGCGGCCGGCGTGCGCCGCTTCCTCGAGGGGTACCTGAAGGACGTTGTGAGCGCCAAACTCGAGGCTCTTGGCTACGAGTACAACGACTTGTCGCCGCCGCTCACGCTGAAGACGTCCGACGTTGCGTCGGGCGAGTCGTTCGGCCGAGCGTTCCTGAGCCGGCTCTTGCCCTACTTCATGGTCCTCGCCGTGCTTGCGGGCGCGATGGGGCTCGGCGCCGAGATCACGGCCGGCGAGAAGGAGAGGAGCACGATCGCCACCCTGCTGGTCAGCCATCTCTCGCGGACCGAGATCGTCCTCGGGAAGTTCCTGACCGTGCTCACCGTCTCGCTCGCGTCGTGCCTTCTCTCCGCGTTCGGCCTGCTGATCGGCGTGCGCGCGTTCGGCGGCGGGCTCACTCCTTCGTCGCTCCCCACGTCGGCCGTGTTCCGAATCGACGCCGCCGCGTTCGGTTGGATGCTCGCCGTGCTCGTGCCGCTCGCCGTCATCCTCGCCGCCCTCGTCGTGATCGTCGGAACGTACGCGCGCAGCCAGAAAGAGGCGAGCACGTACCTCCTGCCCATCTACATGGTCATCGTGCTCGTCGGGATGGTGTCGATGACGGGGACGGCGACCTTCCGGGGCGCGCAGTTCCTCATTCCGATCGCGAATGCGCTCTACGTCCTCCAGTCGATCATCGTCGGCGACGTCGTGTTCCAGGACATCCTCCTGACGCTCGGGGCGAACGTCGTCTGCGGAGCGATCCTCATTTTCCTCGCCATCCAGCTCTTCAAGCGCGAGGCCGTTCTGTTTCGATCGTAGTGGCCCGGGTGGGAAGGCATTTTCCGTGTCGTTGATGGGCTGAGTGAGAGACTGGATGGCCATGGGACGCATCACGCAAAGAGAAGCCAAGGGGCGCACGGCGGGTCCGCCGCTCCGCTGTAGCGTCGCACTCGGGGTTAAGAAGAGAGTGCTAATGCGCTCGGTCCTCACCGAAGAGCGCACCGCACCCATTGTGTGCGACGTTCGGGTGTCGAACACGTCGTCGGAGACAAGCTCCGACGCTACAGCGGACCTGCTTTCCTTTGCGGCCTTTGCGTTCTTGGCGTGAGAAGTCGCTACACGCGTTCGCCGCGGCTGAAGCGTTTCATGGCCTCTTGGACCTTGCGTTTCTCGTCTTCCTCTCGCAGCTTGTGGCGCTTGTCGACCTGCGTCTTGCCCTTGGCCAAGCCGAGCTCGACCTTGGCGTTACCGCGCAGGAAGTAGAGCTTGAGCGGGACAAGCGTGTAGCCGCGTTCCCTGAGCTTGATCGCCAGCTTACGCGCTTCCTGCCGATGCAGGAGCAGCTTGCGGTCCCGCACCGCTTCGACGTTCGCGAAGGAGCCCTCCTGGTACGGCGCGATGTGGACGCCCTTGAGGATCACTTCTCCGTCGCGGACGACGGCATACCCCTCCTGCAACGAACAGTGGCCGGCGCGAAGGCTCTTGACCTCCGTCCCGGTCAGCACGATGCCGGCTTCGATCGTGTCCTCGATCGAGAAGTTGTGCCGGGCCTTGCGGTTCGTTGCGACAGCGTCAGCCATGGCGCAAGGCTACCGATCCGGGTTGGAGCGCGCAAGTGCAGTCGGACCGCCGCTCCGCTCTTCGGTGGACGCGTGCTCTGCTGTGGTGAGGGCTGGGCAGGACACGCGTCCCTTTGGCGGGCGACAGAGACGCGGATGCCCGCGGACGCGACTCTCGCTTTGTTCCCCTCTCTCTCCCTATACTCGCCGCGGAGCGTTTAGCGAAATGATGATGTTCCTTCCTAGAGACACGCACAGGAGGACGAGAATGAGTACGACGTGCCGGCGCGTCCTCGCGCTTATTGGGCTCGTAGTGGGGTTCGCGTCGCTCGCGGCGATGGCGTTGCCGGGCTTCTCGGACCGGAACGTGTCGGCGGGCAATCTAAACCCGACTGACACGATCAAGGTTCAAGAGATCCGCGTCACCCGTGGGGCAAGCGAGACCGTAGTCCTCAGCTCGGTCACGATACAGAACACAGGTACTGCGGGGGACGGCGTGATCGATCGCATCGCCGTCGTGGACGGTGGCAGCGTCCTCGGGGAGTCGACGGCGATCTCCGGCCTGGCCACCGGGATCACGATCAACCTTGACTTCAACATGACTTCCACGACCCACGATCTCAAGATCTACGTCACCGTGGGCACGGCCGTCACTGGCGGGGAGACGCTGAACTTGCGCACACGCGTACACTACGTGTCGAACGGCTCGAGCTACACCTCGTCATGGATCGCCGACCTGACCGGCGAGACGATCCGGAATGGCGGCTTCGACGTCATCAACGACACTTCGCCGGACGCGGGTTACTTCAACCCTGGCGACACGGGAGTCGTTCAAGTGACCGTGTTCTCTGATACGGACGCGAACGGAAACCCCGTGATGTGGACTGGGACGAATCCGATTGTGAAAGTGGAGAACCTCGGGACGGCCGTGAACGCCGATGTCCAAACGCTGAGCGTCACGATAAGCGGCGGAACGTGGCAGGCGACGGCCTCAAAGCCGAACGTCGTCGCTGGAAGCTTCGACGCGGGAGACTTCGTTGAGGCTGTGACGGTGCCGGCCCCGGCACTGAACGGCCAAGCGGTCCCGGATAACGGCACACTGACGGTCACCGTCCGAATGCGGTTTGCCGCGGGGCTCACGGACAACCGGACAGTCCACACGAAGGTGACACTCTACGTCGTCGAGACGGGCGAGTCCGCGGCGGACGCCACGGGGTCGCCGGTCGCGTACTCGCAGGCGGCTACCGCGGATACAACCCAGACGTTGCGCAAGCAGGGATTCGAGCGGATTGTCGAGGAGAGCACGTCGCTCGCCTCGGGGACGGCGGCGACGGGCGACGTCGTTGTACAGACCGTGCGCTGCTACGACCAAGACTCCAATGGCCTCGCTGTCCTTGCGACGCAGATCTACATCCGCAACACCGGGACGGCCGAAGGCACCGAGATCAGCAAGATCGAGGTCAAGGCAGGCGCCACGACGCTGCTCACGATTCCCAACAACGTCGCGCCGCACACCCAGCTCCCGAACTTCAAGACCGGTGCCTGGTACGATCTCACCGACTTCAACGTGGCGGACGACCACGATCAAGTGTTCAAGATCTATTACACGATCGGGGTACCTATCGACGGTCACACGCTCCGTCCCTCGGTCAGGCTTGAGGGAAGCGAGGGAGGTACGCTCTATTCGAGTGACGAGGTCACGTATCCCGACACGCTAGTCCTCCGATTGCCCGGACTTGAGTTCGTCGAGAACGCGACTCCCCCCGAGGGCGGCGTCGCCTACTCTAGCCAACGGCTCCTGGCGCAACGTATCCATGTCAGGGATCTTGACGAGCAGATCAACAATGTCACCGTGAACCCGATCGTCGTGAAGAACATCGGCACGGCGACGAGCACGGACGTCGTGAAGGCCGAGATCTGGCGGCAGAACACCCTCACAGCGGCCGAAGTCAAGTTGGGCGAGACGACGGATCTCACGGGCTTCCGAACCGGCGGCGCGCGCATCGAGTTGACGCACGACAACGTCCTTGTGGACACCGCGAGCGGCGTCGAGACGTATCTGAACATCTACCTCACGATGGCCGAGCCGGAGATCATGGTTGCAGCGCGCACCATCCAGCTCGAGACCCGCGTCTTGCATACGGAGAACCTACAGAGCTTTGACAAGATGGCCTCCAGCAATCAGTGGACGCTCGAGACGAACCATCGACCGGTCGCCGATTTCACGTTCGCGGTGGGGACGGCTACGGCATCGGTCCAGGCGAAGGCGGACTTCACCTCCGAGCAGACGATTCAGTTCACGGGCACGGCGACGGACGCCGACGGCGACGCGATCGCAACCTGGGCGTGGACGTTCGGAGACGGGGCGACGTCGAGCCTGCAGAACCCGACGCATCGCTACCCGAGCGGCGGAACGTTCACAGTGACGCTAACGGTCACCGACGCGCGGGGCGTGAGCGGATCGGTGTCGAAGACGATCACGGTCGAGGGTCCGCCGAACGTGGTTCCGACGGCCGACTTCACGTGGACGCCGGAAGCGCCGGCTGAGGGCGGCACGGTAACGTTCACGTCGACGGTCACGGATTCGGATCAACCGTCGGGCACGGCGTTCACGTACGCCTGGAACTTCGGCGACACCGCAACGAGCGTGGTCGCCCATCCGCAGCATGCCTTCGCGGCGAAGCAAACGTACACGGTCAAGCTGACCGTGACCGACGCGCGGAGCGCCGCCGTCACCGTCGAGCACACGATCTCGGTCGGCAACGCGCTGCCGGTCGTAGGCACGCTGACGGCGAGCAACGCGTCGCCGAGCACGGGCGACGAGGTGACGTTCACGGTGGGTAGCGTTACGGATGCGGACGCGGGAGACACGATTGCGGACTTCAAGTGGACGTTTGGCGACGGCTCGACCCTCACAACGGTAGGGAGCCTAACGGGGGGAACGGTGACCCACGTGTTCAACGCGCCGGGCCCATACACGGTGAGCGTGATCGCCGTCGACTCGCGCGGCGGGGAGAGTCTACCGAAGACCGTCGTGGTGACTGTGAGCGGCCCGACGCGCGTCATCGTCTACGGCTATCCGAACCCGGCGTCGACGCAGGCGACGTTCAACCTGCTCTTGCCGGACGGGACGACGAACCCGCTGCTGCGCATCTTCCGCATCGACGGCCGGTTGGTGCTGGAAGAGGACCTGGGAACCGGTGCCACGAGCTACTTGTGGAACCTGCTCGATACCGCAGGGGATCCCGTGGGCAACGGGCTCTACCTCTGCGTGGTGACAGCGACCGCCGCGGGCGGCGGCACCGTTCGGTCCGAGGTCTTCCGGCTGCTCATCGTGCGATAAGGAGGGAACAGCGCATGAAACGGACGTACACATTCCTTGGGGTGGCCCTCCTCGTTGCAGGATTGGGCCTCGGGGCGAGCGCCGAGAACGCGGTGTCGGTGGTCGACATCACGCCCGGCGTAGGCCAGCTGGGTGCGGGCGGCGCCGGCATCGCGGTGGTGAGAGGCGCGGAGACGCTCTACTACAACCCAGCGGGCCTGGCGGGCCTTCCCGGCATCAGCTTCAGCTCGTTCTACGCCTCGCAGATGGGGGTGGCCAGCTATTCGGCCTTCTCCCTCGCGCTGCGCGGCTTCGCTGTCGCGGCCGAGTTGTACAGCTCGGGTAGCATTGATGGTTACGACGCTGCAGGGAACCTGATCCCCGGCGAGCTGGGGTACTCCAGCTCGGCGTACATGTTCGGGTTCGGCGTGGATCCGAGCATGTTCTCCTTCCTGCCGAAGCTGCCGCTGACGTTCTCCATCGGCGGCGTGCTGAAAGGGATCTCGACCAAGATCGCCGACACGACCGGAGGAGGGTTCGCGTTCGACCTCGCGTTTCGAATGGACATTCCCCCGATGTCCCTCGGCCCGCTCGCGGTGACCGACGCCGCGTTCGGGGTCACGCTCGCGAACCTGTTCGGCGGGCTCTCCTATGATGCCACTCAGGACAGCCTCCCGATGGATATTGGACTCGGCCTGTCGGCGCGGCTCCTCGGCGTCGTTCTGATTGCGGCCGACGTTCATCTGGCCGGGTCGCTCGGAATCGGCGTCACGTACGAGCCGGTGCCGACTCTCGCGCTTCGCCTCGGTATTCTGAGCAAGGGGGAGACGTCGATCACGGCCGGCGTGGGTCTTAATGTTGCAGGATTTCTGATCGACTACGCCTTCGTGTCGCACACCGTGGGCGCGACGCACCGCATTGGACTGACGCTCGACTTCTCGGCCCTGGACATCGGGGCGCTGGGAGGCATGCTGCGGCGGATCCTGCCGTAGGGGTCCAGAATCGCACGACGAAGAACTGATCAGGGCGTCGCTCGCGACGCCCTGTCTTCTTTTGTTGGCACGCGCCTATGTCAGGTGAAAGCCCCACTCCCTCGCCAACGTTTCGAGGCGATCGGCGGCGATGGCCGCTCGGATCTCGTCCATGAGGCGTGCCATGAAGCGCAGGTTGTGGAGGGTCGCAAGGCGATAGTAGGAGAGCTCGCCGGATCGGCAGAGGTGCTGCAGGTAGGCACGCGAGTGTTGGGCGCACGTCGGGCAGTCGCACGTTGGGTCGATCGGGCGATTGTCGAGGCGGAAGGCGGCGTTGCGCAGGTGAATGCGGTGTCGGGGCGCGTCGCGCAGGAAGACGCTTCCGTTTCGAGCCATGCGCGTGGGCGCGGCGCAGTCAAACGTGTCGACCCCGCGGGACACGGCGGCGAAGATGTCCTCGATCTCGCCGATGCCAAGCAGGTGGCGAGCCTTGTCCTGGGGGAGGGCGGGAATCGTCCAGTCGAGGACTCGCCACATGTCGTCCTTGGACCGTCCGAGCGATCCGCCGATCGCGAAGCCGGCGAAGCCCATCTCGCCGATGACGCGCGTGCTCTCGCGGCGGAGGTCCTCGAAGGCGCCGCCTTGGACGATTCCGTAGAGCTCCTGGCCGGGGTTGGGGAAGGTCGGATCGTCGGCCGAAAGCTGGAACGCGTCGAGGGCGCGGCGCGCCCAGCGGTGTGTGCGTTCCATCGCGGCTCGCGTGTAGGCGTGGTCGTGGAGCGGCGACGTGCACTCGTCAAGCGGCAGGATGATGTCGGCGCCGAGCTTTCGCTCGATCGTGATGACGGACTCTGGCGTGAACGTGTGCTCGGACCCGTCGACTACGGAGCGGAACCACGCGCCACGCTCGAAGAGGCGGACGAGCGGGGGTCCGTCGCGCCGCGCGAGCGGGATCTCATCCGATGCCCCGGGGAAGATGGGCGCCACCTTGCCGACGCCGTGCTCCTTCCCGGCGCCGAGGCTGAACACCTGGAAGCCGCCGGAGTCGGTCATCGTCGGACCCCGCCAGCCGGAGAAGCCGTGGAGGCCTCCGAGCGACGCCACCACATCCTCTCCAGGGCGCAGATGGAGGTGGTAGGTGTTGGCGATGAGGAGCTCGAGGCCGAGGTTGGCGAGGGCCGCGGGCTCGACGCCCTTCACGGAAGCACGGGTGGCGACAGCCACGAAGGTCGGAGTCCGGACGACGCCGTGCCGCGTCACCAGTTCGCCGACTCGCGCGGGGGAGTGAGAGGATCGATGCAGTTCTCGAAACATGGAAGATCGAGTTCCGATCTCGATGACGCAGACTCTACCCAATCCTGCGCGCGCGGGCCAGTGTGTCCAGTTTCGCTGTAGCGTCGCACTCAGGTTTAAGAGAAGAGTGCTAATGCGCTCGATCTTCACGAAGGAGCGCACCGCACCATTGTGTGCGACGTTCGCGAATCTGGAACGACGTCGAACCCGAACGTCGGAGACAAGCTCCGACGCTACGCCGGGTCTTCTTGGCGGGGTCTTGTTTGCGTGGTCGGGGTCAATCGGCACCAGGGGTTAGTACGAGTACGGGACGCCGAGGACGCGGTACAGGGCACGGTAGTCGTTCGACGGCTCCCAGAACAGGTATCCGTCGGCGCCGCACTCCTTCGCGGCGCGAATCTCGGCGGCGATGTAGGCGTCGATCGTCACTCCGGCGGGAATGGCCATGTCAAACACCTGAAGATACGGGCGGATGGGCGTGGTGGTGCGTTTCTTGCCCGTCGTCAGCGCGTCCTTGACCACGAGGTACGGGCCGTCCTTGTACTTCTGCTCGGTGTAGTGGGACGGATAGACCATCGGGGATACGTAGTCCAGGTGCGCTGCCATGTCCTCGAGCGACTGCCCGATCGGGTCGGTGCGGCGGGAGTTCCAGTCCCACATCACGCGGCCGAAGAGGTCGGCCGACAGCGTGATGCGGCTGCCCACGCTCGCTTCGACCTTGGTGAGGAACGAGTCGATGGCCGCAAAGCGCGCCTCGTAGCCCGTGGCCAGTCCGCCGCCGTCCGCGTAGCGGATGTAGTCGAACTGAAGCTCGTCGAACCCGAGGCTTGCGACCTCTTCTGCAATGGCCAGGTTGTAGGCGACGGCCGTCGGGTCGCCGGCCGGGACCCATCCATCGGAGTACCCGAGGCGCGTCGCGAGAATCGGGTCGTTGAACACAACCTGCCGCGCGATGAGGTAGAACCCCTGCGCCCGGAGGATGGGAATCAGCTTCTTGAAGTCGAGGCGACCGGTCGACGCGCCCATGGCTTTGGCCAAGGGGACGTTGCTGGCGTACGAGAGGTCGCCGTGATTGTCTTTGACATTGATCACGAGCGTGTCGATCTTGCCGGCCTTCCGTGCCTCGAGGACGCCGCGCAGGATGTCCTCCCGCAGCACGCCGTAGGCGGTCAAATAGACGCCGACTCGGCCGTGGCCCTTCTGAGCGGCCGGCTGCGCCGCAGCCTTCGGCGACGTCGGAGCTTGTGGCAGCGGCGCCGCCGCGCGTTCGACGGACATCAGGGGAGCAAACAGCACCACAACACTCGACAGGACAAGGCAAGAGACCCGCTTCGGTCGTCGCATGGGACGACTCTATCTGTGTCTCGGTCGCCCCACGATCCTCCCGGTCCGGCACGGAGGGGACGTTCGGCACGCGGAGCCGCGCCGCGTCTCCCTTCACAGGCTCTTCATGAGGTTGCCACACGGTCGCCAGTCTGACGGGGGATCATTAGGATTCTCGGAAGCCGCACGATGGCGATTGCTGCGTGCGAACCGTGTCGACTATACTGCCGTTGCTGTCTCGCGCGAAGGATCCGGGTGGGGGCCTCGCGTGCTCTGTGAAAAGGAGTCTGACGCATGAAACGCGTTCTTGCATGGTTTCTATGGATGGGGGGGGCACTAGCGCTTTCCTCCGGAGTGTGTGCGGCCCGCGGGCCGATCGCGATCTTGAGCGATGCCGACTTCACGGCCGAGAACGGGGTCGTCTCCGGCACGGGGTCGTCCGAGGATCCGTACTTGATCGCCGGGGTTGAGGTCACGGCCGCTCCCGCGGACGCCTACGGAGTGAGGATCGAGAACACGCAGGCCGCCTTCGTGTTGCGGGGAGTGATGGTTCAGGGCGTGACGGATCTAGCCGGCGCCGCCGTGCGCATCGCCTTCTCCTCCCGAGGACGGCTGGAGGCGTGCACGATCTCCGGATCCGTGAACGGGTTCGAGATCGTCTCGTCAACCGGCATCGTGATGCGCGACTGCGTCCTCTACGTGACCGGATTGGGCCTGCGGGTGAGCGGCGAGTCGGCGGAGCAGTACAACCACGACATCAACGAGTCGAATCTGCTGAGCAACAAGGAAATTCGCTACTACTACGGGCTCGATGGACAGACGATCTCCGGGTTGACGACAACTCACCTCACGATTGCCGGCAGCCGGAACGTGACGGTGACCGGGAACAGCGTGATCAACGGCGATGGGTTGCGGCTTGCGTTCGTCACCGGATCGACCGTGTCCACCAATTCCGTGTACCGGACGTCGCCCACCTACACCGAGCACGGGATCTTCCTGCTCCAGTCGTCGGACAACGTGGTGGCCGGCAACTCGCTGCGCAACAACCGCCTTGCAGGCCTTCAGTTGACTCTTTCCTCGCAGAACGTGCTGCGGGGCAATCAACTCTATGCGAACGATTCCGGCATCCGGCTCGTGGCCTCGGATGAGAACCAAGTCCTCGGCAACGAACTCCTGGCCAACGTCTCGGGGATCCTTCTCTCGGGCGGATCGAGCGGAAACAGCGTGGCCGAGAACGTCATCTACCACGAGAACACGAAGCAGGGGATCACGCTCGAATTGGCGGACGGGAATCGGATCGAGCGGAACGGGCTGACGGATTGCGAGGTGGGAATCACGCTCGGCGCGGAAGCCACGGGCAACGTCGTGGAGGCGAACACGATCGTCAACGGCTCCTATGGGATCTCGCTCTACGGGAGCTACAACTGGATCGATAAGAACCTGATCGCGCAGCAGGCGCGCGGCATCCTCTGTCCTGAGACCTTCACGCGCTCGGTGACTCGTGGAAACGAGATCCGCGCCAATGTGTTCACCGACAACGGGCAGCACGTCTACATGAACCTCGACTCGACGGCGAATCGCATCGGCGAGAACGCGTTCCTCGGTGACGCGAGCGCTCTCGTGGCCGATCAGGGGCAGGCGAACGTGTGGACGATCAACGGGGTGGGCAACTTCTGGGGCAATGCGCCCATCATGGACAGCAACGGGGACGGTATCGGCGAGACGGCGATCACGGTCTACCCATCGCTGGCGGTGGACGGCGCGCCGCTTGCGTCCTGGAGTCCGGTCGGGGCCGGGCTGGGCATCCTCGGGGGGCTCGAGTCGGAGACCGTGACGATCTCGAATGCGAGCGGGGGCTCGGTCCAGCTCAGCGTGCTCGTGGCGGACAGTGGGATCGAGCGCTGGGCGGGGTTCCGGGGCTTCCCCGCCTCGTTCGTCGAGCGGTTCCCGGGCGTCCTCTTCCGCTTCGACAGGGAGACGGAGGCCAGGTTCACGATGCTGACCGTGCTCTTCGATCTCGACATCGCGTTTTTCACCGCGGACGGGACGTTCGCCGGGGGAGCCGCGATGAAGGCGAACAGCGACGAGTTGTACACGGCATCGGCGGCCTTTCTGTACGCGCTGGAGCTGCCGGCTGGATCGCTCGCCAGGCTCGGCATAGCGGACGGAGCCCGTCTGCTCATCCCATAGCATGGCGCGGCCGCGGAGCGCGATTACGACCGTCGTGTTCGACCTCGACGGCACTCTTGTCCGTTACCACGGCGTAGAATTCGAATCGAGCTGGGGAGCGATCGCTGTCGCGGCAGGCGTCCGCGATCGCTCCGAGGCTCTGTTGCGCGAGTACTTCCCGCGCCGTGACGCGTACGCGGAGTGGGTGGCCGCGGACGCCGCGCTTCTCGCCGGCGTTTCCTACGCGAAAGTGGCGGCGAGCGTTCTTCCCGCGCCCTACGCGGAGGGCGTGCGCCTTGCCGTTCGTGCTCTGCGTCCGCGGTACGGCCTCGGCATTCTGTCGTCGGGGGTGGATCTTGTCGCCGACTGGGTGCGACAGGATCTCGGATTCGACTTCGCTCTAGCCAACCGGATCCACGTGCGGGACGGGGTCTTCACGGGGACGAGCGAGACGGTCGTCAACCTGTGGGCGAAGGACGAGGCGCTGCGGGCGGTGGCGAAGGAGCGCGGGATCGGCCTCGAGGAGATCTGCTTTGTTGGCGATCACGTGAATGACCTTCCCGTCCTGCGCATCGTGGGGTTGGCTGTGGCGGCGAACCCGAAAGACGTGTCCCTGGTCGAAGTCGCCGACTACGTGATCGAGCGATTCGACGACTTGCCTCGGCTCGTCGACGAGTGGACAGGGCGGCGCTAGGGCTACGTTCCGAAGATGCGGTCTCCGGCATCTCCGAGGCCCGGGAGGATGTACCCCTTGGCATTGAGTTCACGGTCGAGCGCGGCGCTGTAGATGGGCACGTCGGCGTGCGCGTTGGAGAACGCCGCGACCCCTTCGGGCGATGCGACGAGGCAGAGGAACTGGATGTGCTTCCCGCCGCGGCGCTTGA
>Ga0315273_10010990_pt1 | contig 11569 bp, 8 predicted proteins | sample YL17G02_0_MG_FD_205753 | JGI IMG/M metagenome (GOLD analysis project Ga0315273, IMG submission 205753) | Sediment microbial communities from Yellowstone Lake, YNP, Wyoming, USA - YL17G02_0 | ecosystem: Environmental > Aquatic > Freshwater > Lake > Sediment | place: USA: Wyoming | collected... | reverse complement strand
AGATATACTAGACCCAGAGGTAGGCGCAGGAATACCGGAAATGATCGGGATGAATATTGATCCCCAGGATCTTACTGAGATACTGAGCGAGATAACCAGACGCGTTCGAAAATGTGAATCTGAAGTTATTAACAACCAGATAGGTCTGGATTTAAGTTCAGATGAGCGTCTACAGGAACTACGTATCATCTCTGTCGCCCCTGGTGGTAATACTGGAGATGTCGATGTAACACTGCGGATATATAACGAACTGGGTAAACATTCAGACGTGGTGCTTTAAATGGCAAAATTACCAGTAGCAGACTTCTTGGCGGCAAGATTAAAGGAATACGATCCTGGCTTCGATGTGCGTAAAGGAACAGGATTTGCGCAACTCTTCATCAACCCCATGCAGTTCATGTTGCAACCAGTAGCAGATGATGCCGCCTTCTTGCGCACTGCCCAAAGCTTTCTGAGGATTCTCCAGCAAGACGACCCCGATGCTTTCGACGAGGAATCTGTGGACGCTTTGGCGGCGAATCTGTTTGTTACCCGGGCCCCAGGAGGGCAGTCTTCAGGTGTCGCCCGGGTGTATTATATTGACCCGGTAGATCGGGAGTGGCCTACAAACGGGGTCGATATCGAGGGTAGCAACGGGCTGAGGTACACTAATACGGCACCCTACCGCGTCAGCCAAGCAGACATGACACCCAACATCGAAAACGAGATGTATTACTATGATATCCCTATCACATCTGTCGACAGCGGTGTTGGTACCGCGTTGGACGCTTTGGGTTTGGTAGGAGTTAACAACGATCCTGACGTCATAACCGTATCCAACTCTGCTGCGGTGAGCGGCGGGGCCGATCGCGAAACTAATACTGCTCTGATAAGCCGTGTACAACGATCTATTGCCATCCGGGATCTCGTTACAGGCAAGGGATTCTCGGCAACCATGTTCGATAACTTCGTGGGGTTTTTGACTGAACTTGTGACCGTAGGATTCGGCGATCCAGAGATGATGCGCGACGTTCTCTATAACACGCACGTCGGCGGGAAGGTTGATGGGTACTTCAAAACGGCCAGCATCTCCAAGGGTTACCAAAACTTTGTGGGTCTTCTGCCAGATACCACAAGGCAGGCATATAGTAGTACCAACATCCAGCTGACCAACCTTGACTACATGGAGACGGGCGGCGGAAACTTTGATACCACATACAATAAGCCAATAGTCCAGCAGGTTAAACCAGAGACAATCGCACGCTATAAGAGTCCCATAGACCTTGCTACCGTTCCCATAAATCTTGCCACGAATGACCGCATTAGGTTAAGTGTAGCTGGGTTGGTTAAAGAGTTTTCCCTGGCAGGCTCCATCCCCGCGTCCACAACTCGCTCTGAGATCCTTAACGCCATAAACAAAAATTACGGTTATATGGTGGCTTATGCTATCGGGACTTCTATCGAACTTCGCACTATGACGCGAGGGAAATCCGCAGAGCTCGTAATCTCTAACCCTCTCGCAGGATCAAGTGCGATAACCAACGTGTTTGGCCTGGTGGCACCCACGCTACCACAGACAGGTTACACCTTCTACGGTGACGGGCCGCTAGTATTTACGGAGCTTCAGCACTACCTCTACAACACAACCTACGGCTCTATCGCTCGAGTGGTAGGAGACGTCCAGGTAGCACTAACCGCAACAGGAGTGGGAACACGCGTAGCCGCACAGACGACATTTACCGATTTGACACCCAATATCTTTAATACCGTAGAAGTTAACGACATCCTCACTGTAAATCCTAACAATGTAAATCTTCGCTATCAGATGGATTATCGCGTAATAGGAAAGATTGATTCCAACAACATTGTTTTAGATGGTGTTTTGTGGTTCCGAGGGCCTTGGAACGCAGAGACCAACTACCCTGTGTTGGCTGATGGGACGGGATATGCGGGTGAATCTTATAAAGTCAGCCGCGCAGCCAGCCGCGACTTGGGTTCTGGAGTCATCAGCTTTGTCGCCGGGGATTATGTGACCTATAATGGCAGCATATGGGTTAAAAACAAGACTCCGCTAGCTTCTGGAATATCGTATGTGGTTAGAAGAACAGGGATCAAGAACCAAGAAACTGTCTATGTCCAATACTGGTATAACCCGGTATCCATCGATGTGGGTGCAGCGGTTCAAAATACGGATCCTGTCACGGGAAAGGTAACCAGAGGGGTCCGACCTGGTCGTGAAGATAAGACTATTCGAGACACCGCATTTCTGCGCATAAACAAGATCGAAGTCGTCGACCCCCTCACCTTCGAAGTGACCGGGGAAATTCTACGTCTTGGGGGCGGTTACGGGCAGGGTGGGTATGGTGAGGGACCCTACGGTAGCGGCGGCGGATCGGATTACCGTTTGGTTGTAAATTCTGCTATGGAAAGGTTTTCGGTTTACGAAGACAGCTATATCGTAATCGATCCCGCCTATATCGGAATGAGCGTCCGTGTGGATTACGACTATGTTCCTGAATGTGGCACATTACACAATTTCGTAATATCCGATTACGAGCGAGTTTTGGATGGCGATATTCTTATGAAACACTTGCTCCCGGCTTATGTTAGCGGGGAGATTAGATATGTAGTCGATAGTACTGACAGTACGATTCCAGACAATGCCACCTTAACAAGTATGGTTATAAAATATATTAGCGATACTTTTGCGGGAGAACCCCTGGATCTCTCCAAGATCAAACAGTTTATAGCTAGGACTACTGACCCGTATGCTAGGTATGGGACCTCTATCCACCCATTTACGCTGGTGGCCATGATTCATAATACGGATGGGTCAACCACTGTTATCTCCAGTAACGATAGGTTGGTCGTTCCCACCCCAGATCCGTTCCCAAAATGGACAACTCATCCGTTAAGTCCTAGGATTACGCACTGGATTGGGGATAATATAGTACTAACAAGAGAGACCTAGGAGTTGATATGCCATTTAGATCTATGGCACAAAGACGTAAGTTCTATGCCCTGAAAGCGCAGGGGAAGATGAGTCAGTCTATGATCGATAAATGGGAAGAGCATACTCCCGATAAAAAACTTCCAGAAAGATTACACAAGAACGCAGGAGATTTCACTATGAGCGGTTTCTGGTCAGGCTTTCAAAAGCGTGCAGCCGAGGCAGTTGACAAGTATGTAAGCGCTGACAAATCTGGAGAAGACTACCCAGGTGCGCCCGAGAAGATGCTCAAGTGGAATGACCAGGGCGGGGTAGATCCCCGCGCTCCGGAGGAGATGCAGGCAGCACAGGCAGCAGGACTGGTAACGCTACCAACAGAAGTTGATGGGGCGAGCTGCGGAACCTGCGTGCACTTCAGACCAATAACCAAAAAACTTGGCCACGGCTTCTGCACAAATCCGGAAATAAAGCAAGATGTGACTGAGAATATGCATTGCGATCTCTGGGAGCATCCTGGGAGTCACGATCCTGCCGTCGCGGCCGAAGAGGCGGCTCAGCAGCAGCAAGTTCAGCAGGCCCAGGCCGCACAACAGCAGCAGGGTATGCCCCTTGCGGGCCAAGCCGGGCAGACCCCAGACATGGCATCATATATGATGGACCAGGGGCTTGGGCAGGCAGGCGCCGGCGGTGCGCCACCAGCACAACCACAGGCAGGCGCCGGCGGTGCGCCACCAGCACAGCCTATGGCAGGGAAGCAACCCCCATCAGCTCAGGCTGGCGCAGAAGTCCCGGAAGATTCCGGGGGGCTCCCGGACGATCCCAAGGCAAAACCGAGCCTTATAGGGAGTCAATCTGGCTTTCCTGGTGGGCCGAAAACTTCCGGCAATCCTTTGGTAGAGCAGGCAGTGGATGACTTCCAGGGTCAGGCAGCGACAGCGGGCCCAACAGGTGGCGTAGGAGCTGACAGCAAGCCTGCGACAAAAAAACCGGAAAAATCGAACTCGTCCGCAAAGGGTAAATCTTCCGGAAAAGAGTCGGGAAAGACCTCTGACAAATCGGGAAAAGGCCACACCATAAACGTAAACATTGGTAAAGACACCGAAAAAAAGGCCAGTGTAAGTAACTTCTGGATGGGTGTTATTGATGATGGCTACTAATGGCGTTGCTCTTAGTGCAAGCCCTTTCTGGCGCGGCTTCTTCAAGATGGCCGACATCGGTGGGCATGGTTTCACCGGAATTGGCAAGGGGAACCTTCCCACTGGAACGGCTGAACAAGGGTGCCTGACCGGAAATGCGGAGACAGATGGCGTGCAGGAAGCACGGCAGATCCGCGACCGAGAACGTGATCCCAGGAACTATGGCGTAGGACACAGCGATGGTTTGGAGGCGGCGCCTGACGTAAACCCACACATAAGATATTGAGGCAAACATGAAGTACTTTTGGCAAGGTTTTGAACAAGAGTTTGCAAAACACGCAGGTGGCGGATGGTCTACCGCGGCCGAGCTGGGGGGCCTGGGAACACTGGCCATACCAAGTATCCAAGAGCTGCGTGGGAAGCCTATGGGTGAGAAAACCAAGGCTGGCCTGGAGGTCGCTGGCCTAGGAACGCTCGCAGCGCCATACCTGCACCAGATTGGCAAAAAGATGTTAACAAAAGGCAAATAAATGGCGTCGCCCTACTACTTTGATTTTCTGGCCGCTGTGTGGGAACAACTTCCTACAGAGGATAAGGAGCGCTTTGGGGAGCTCTGGCAGGGCTATGAACAGGTGGTGGCTTCTATCTATCAGACCTACATGGAGAACCATCTTAACATCGCAGTTGGTGACCTGCAGCCGTGGACTACCGAGCGTTGGCTCCCGTACCAGTTCACAAGCAGCAGTTTTCAAGAGCGCGCAGCTACAATCATCTCCTCCCAGGATCTGTCAGTGGGTATTAACCTACAGGTGAAAAAGTTTCTTAAGATCAGGATCGACGGCATTCAAACCTTTGAGGTCAATGTCCAGGGAGCTATCCCCCAGGTTACCAGGGTCGAGGAGATCGTCGAGAAGATTAACATCTATGCGGGTTTTAAATTTGCGAAGTTGATCTTTGAGAACACGATCATTCAATTAACATCGGGAACAGTGGGGGTAAACTCCTCCATTGAGATTCTTGCGACAACAGCTCCGGAAATTAACGCATGTGAGTTCGTTCTGGGTGTAGACCCCCAGTATCTTCCCGCGATATACCCTAAGTTTAGATTTCCTTACGCGCTGTCTTATCCTAGGGTAGCCTCCATACCAGAATTTCGAGATCACATTCGTGATGAGTCAGTCACGACTACCCTGATAGAGGGAACGGATTTCACAATTGAAAGTGGAAACATAGTCAGTTTTTCCCAGGTCCCCCCCGAGATGCTGTGGGCAGAACGCACCCAAGTTAACGATGAAACTCCGTGGGCCAACTTTGGATTTTTGACGGAGATCTACCAGGAGAACTCTCCTAGATACCTTAATATCATCCAGGGTTTATGGTACGCGGTATGGAACGGCCCTAAGCCAATCAATATTAGGAGATCGCTCTACCTTCTCTTTGGGCTCCCCACAGCTCCGTTTCCGGGAACTATCACAAGAATCACAGCGACCGTATTTGATCCGCTAACCAGTCTCCCCATCACCCTGGGTAACGTAGATGTGACAAGCGCAGCAGGGGTGGTATCTACTTCTAATATTCCAGTGGGACTTGAGGCCGACGTCGTACTGGGACAAAGTGTGGAAACCTTTGATCCTCTCGTGACTGGCATCTATGTGTGGGATAAGATAAACAAGCCGGGCTTCATCACAGAGGAGATCGGTCGCGACGGCATCCAACGATTTTTACTCGACGAGGCCACTAGGGGGTATGGGGATACGGATGAGACCAAGGCGTTACGAATGTTGGAGGAGTACACCTTTCTTCCACAGATCGTCGTTGATGCGTTCATCTACCCGGATATTAATCTTCACAACGTCCGTCTTTTTCTGGACGCTTTCCGTCCTCTTAATAAAACCTATTTATTTCAGGTAATTGTAGGTGCGTTCCGGGATCTGCTAGGTCTTACTGACAGACTTTGCCTGCATGTGGATATCGACGTGACCTCCACTTTGGATCAGAACGAGACCACCTTCTTGGAACAAGCATCCCTGGACTGCTATGAATCCCAAGAACTCTTCCCGGTAGATCTGGTTAACCAATTACTTTTATTCAGGCCAGCCGTCATCGGTGATACCACTGTGACAGCGGATAATTGTCCACTTAACCTGGATCCTCATGGTATACTACTTGGAGAAAGAGTTCAATTGGACGTATCTAATGCGTATGACGATGGGATCATAAGTGGGCTTCCAAACCCAAAACTGTCTTTTACAAACCCGGTGTTTCTAGGTATAGGAGCGCCCCCAGTATATCTAGGATATACCTTAGAATTTAAAACGGGGTCGCTTATTGAGAGCCTAGATAACACAGAGGTGGGCTCTCTCGAATTGATTTGATAGCATCACGGCATAAATTGTCGTAATATATGGTTGACACAAAGAATTTTGGAGAATAAAGCATGGGCCGAGCTCCGAATCATACATTTAAAGATAAACTTGAGCCCAAGGGCCAGCTAGAACTATTTGTCACGCGAGGAAGACCTAATCTTCTCCTGCACAACCACGTATCAAACCCCCACAACCTGCCCATCTATCGCGACCATCGAATAGATTTCACCGATAGTCCGCTTATAAGTAAGCAGGTCATGAAAAATATCATAGTCAACCAGGGCAAGGACAAGGTTATCGAGAGCCTTACCACAGGTTTTATCCTAACTCTGGCAAGAATCTCCGTTGGAGACAGGGGCGCCATCCCCTCAGATCCGACGATTCCCAAAACACCGCTACCCACCATGTCAGCTCTTTATAATGAGGTATATCGGGCAGATGCCGAGGGGATCATCCTTAATGTAGGGACCCCCACCGTCCACGAGGTTAAGCTGGTCAGAATTTTCTCAGCAGCTGAGGTGGCAATCACTGCGTTCTCGAACCAGGCAAAGCCGGTGCTGAATGAGGTTGGTCTTATAATGGTAGATCTGGCGCAGCCACCGCCACTTCCAAGGCCTCCTATTACAGGCCCATACTTTTACCCGCCACCCAATCCGGTTCCACCTAATCTTTACCCGTATCCGTGGCCGCCTGTTTCACCATATAATTATCCGCCACCCGATGAGACACTATTCGCTATTAGAACACATAAGTCTGTACCATTCGAGGTTGCTTACGATATAGCAGTGACAATACGTTACACCATATTCATTGAGTAGGTGCCATGGCAAATTATAGTGATTTTCTAAATCTATCGTTACCTGGTTTTGGTGAGTATCGTGACTCCTGGTGGGAGCCGATAAACAATAACTTCATCCAGCTGGACTCGTGGGCGCAAGGGATCGAGCAAGAGATTCTGGATGCGCGATTCACTATGGGATCTCTGAAGGGGTTCCTACAGGTTGCACACGACCAGTATGGAAACCTGTTACCCACTCCAGAAGTGATCTCGTCGCGAAGTTCTCCGATATTCGGCTTCCAGACGCCAGCCCCAGAGGCAGATTTCCTATTGAACCAGAGGCTTGATCAGTCAGACTGGGAAGTATGGAAAGCCAGGGAGGGTCAGGCAGATCTTCGGGCGCTGACCGCCTTCAAAAATCCCAGCCCTCGCACACAAATTCTAGATGGGCATAAAACCATTACTGGTTATCCTGATTGGATGGAATTTGCGGGACCAACAGTCACCGCGAAAGGGAGCTTACAGCCTATTTGGCTTCTGATTGACGGTAGGTTGGCACGCATACGCACAGATAAAGAACTTACAATAACGGGGGGCGCAGGCACAAAATTTATCTATGCCAACTACCTAGCTGATGGGGACGCTGGCAAGATCATTGTGAATGGGGATTCCGTTACGCCTCCTGGCGGCGACAATGCCGGGGCCGGCATGACTTCCTTGGATACCAACGACCATCCTATTTACTTCAACGACCCCAATATTGGCAGTTTTGCTACAGAAGGAGTTCAAGCAGGAGACTTTCTCAATGTACTCGACCTTGCGGATCTAGGGAAGTATGTTGTCAAAGAAGTCGGTACCAACGCCAACCCCAAACAGCTTTCAATTATTGGCCTGTTTCCCGTAGGTAACCAGACCCCAATTAATTACACCATCTCCGATCCCCTAGCAGTCTCGTTAAGTTTTGAGGACACTGAAACTGCTGCAGTTGGAAAAATCTGTATTGGCGAGGCCGTATTTGATGGGGGGACTTCAGTCACTGAGGTACGCCCACGACATTTCCGTGATGTTTTTATTAGCCCCTGGGTTGCAGTTAATATCGATGGTACCAATGGAACGCCATACGATGATAGCTCATCTACACCAGGATACTTTCAGGCAAAATTCCCCCACAAGCTCGGAAGCACCTTCTTGGATATCGACATTCAGGTATCTCAGGCCAATGATGGCAGCGCACCTGTTGAGCGTCTTGTTACCACGTCTTTGACCGCAGATCTGGATATCAATATATCTAACGATTTAGTGTTAGTAGAGGACAGTGCTCTTGTCTTTACGAAGCCCACCCATGCGCCAGATACTTTTGTACCTGCAAGCAGCGGAGCCACATTTACCCGGGGAGCCTTTGACCAGGGGAGTGTAGTTGACTCCGTCAACTCAATCGGCGGTGACGTAACCGGAAGTCTTGTCATCACCGACTTGTCCATTGACAATGGTGTAAGAGCCAAGTGGGACAGAAATTACGTCTGGATTAAGAACGTCGTTGGCGCCAAATTTTACAAGGACTACGATGGGACTGCACGGAAAACAGGTTATTTGAGAGTCATTGTTCGCAAGCGAGGTTAAACCGTGACATCAAAAAAGATTAACGGCTTTCAGGCCCCATACCGTAGTCTTACCTTTCGCAATATCGCGGATGCTCAGACAGGACGTAACGGGCTTCTTTGGATGGATGGGACTGTTACGCAGGCAGGATTACTAGTAACCGTACCCCCATTTCGAGCCATTCAGCAGGGTATGATTTACGAGAGGACTACCGCTACGACTGTCGCCGCGTCTTCTCAGCCAGCGCCTTATTACTTGACCGTAACCGCACCCACTCCTGGTAGGACGGACGATCTAGTATTCACATATGCCAAGGGGCCCGAGGAGCTAACTACAGCTCAGGTTGCCCTCGCTATCTTCGATGGAGAAGAGTGGCGACCCATTGCCTGCATCAGCATCGATGGGCTCATCGAGGAGAACTATCTAGAAAATATTAACACCGGTAGAGTAGGCCCATATACGGGATTGGTAACCTCGATTGTCGGTAGTGATTACGAGACCACTGGGGGGACGTTGATCGACCGCCGGGGGCAGCGACAGGAGTTCATCGGTGACGTTCTAAATCCCGTTATAGATGGTGATCCGGACTGGAGCCGCGTAGACCGCATACTGTACCGCCGCCCATCCGACGACGAGCGGCGCATAGGATCCAGGAAGTTCCTACTTGGTGGCACCTTCACGGCAACTCCGGCAGCGCTATACTCCACCCCAGCGAAGTTTAGCGGCCTCGTGGACCGGCATAATCTCAAGATCGTAGTCGATTCGAACAACGCTGCGCATGTTTTCTGCGTTAGCGGGGCAGGTCCCACCTATTCCCTAACCTACTATCGACTCGCATCCGACCGTATTACGGTACAGCAGGCGCCAACAAACATTATCACGGGCCTTACAGATACAGCCTTTGACGCCATTATAGATCACCATGACGTGATCCATCTGGTTTACAGCGCTACCGATCTAGGTAGCCGTAACATTTACTATCGGCGCATGACTGCTCTTGGGGTCCTTTTGGATCTAGATGCTCTTAGGGTAGATCTGCAAACTGGGGATTGCTCCTTTCCGCGATGCAAGCTCGATGAGGGAAACTATTTACTTTACATCGTTTATCAGTCTGAAGTTACTGCTAATAGTCAGATATTCTTCGCAAGTTACGCCTTGGCGGGCGACGGGATTAGCGAGTCGTCGGTTGCGCAAACTGCGAGGCAGATCACCGAAACTGGTGGTGTAGCCACTCAGAATCTGATTCATCCTGATCTGTTCGTTACCACTGATTATCTGATGTTTGTAGTCTGGGAAAACCAGACTCTCACCTCCATTCAGTATCGTAGATTTGACGATATCGTTTCCCCCATCGATGCGTCCCCCATAACTGTTTCTAGTTCTGTGCGCCATATCGGGGCGAGTACTCTCATCAATGGCGCGAGTAATCCTCGCGTTCTTGTGAGCGATAACGAGGTTCCCCACATTGCATTTTTGCAAAACAAAGGCTCTAGCCAATACGGCGTATCTATCTGGACCCCCGACGACGCGTTTATGCGGGACGTATGGTTATCCACAGAAAACTTTACAGCTTTTGAGTTCTACGTAGAGCCCATCTTCAATGGTATCGCCCTGGCGGTGACCCGTGCAGAAGGCACGACTTTCGTCAAGCTGCAAGAAGATTATATTTCCTTTAAGATCCTGCTGTCCTCAGCCACCGGCGAGGGTGTTGCGCTCGTTCGTGATCGTCTTGGATCTATGGTCTTTTCCTGGACGGAGCCTACCAACGGCGGGTTCGTAGGTAAAGTACCCGGCGAATCCGCTGACATGGCGTACATGCACACGACGTTGGACAGCGACCTGCTACTCGCCCGCATAGTTCCTCCCGCAGGACCAATACTCAACTGGGCTCGTGACGGAAGGCCAGGGAGTTTTTACGATTTTCTGGTGGCACACGGAACTTCCGTAACTATTGGCTGGAAGGTTGGCCCCCTACCGTCAGACGATTTGTCTTTGGGTGCAGGCCTTCAGGTTCTGGATATGTTCTCCGATATCAACTACACCGTAGTTGCTGACGACTATGCCATGCTTGAAGGAGAAGCACTCTTCTTACGCCTCGATGGTATGAATCTTACAGTAACCCCGGAAGTGCTTCCAGTAGCGCAACTCCCTTGGGAAGAGGACATTGCTGTTCTGGGGATCATCAAGGGCGGCGAGTTCAATCCCGTGCTTCTTGGTGTTGCTGGAATGGAACAGCTCGATAGCGGCGAATCGATCATCTTTGGTGAGGATCTGCCCCAGAATATTCGCCAACGACTGGGCATTATCAGTGAAACTTCCTATCAGGGTTACACCTCGGTTATCGGGCAATCTGCTTCAGATACCTATCCTCAAGCGCTCTCAAATATCGACCTCATGGCCGGGCAGAATAGGCACATTCGACTTGCTAAGCTGGATGCGGAGTGGGGTGTTGAGGCGCTCAACGTGTTCAAGATCCACAGCGAGTGTTTCGTGCATGTTCCTGTGATGGCGCAGACTCGTAACCGCATTGCTCCAGAAGCAAAAACGCTCAGCAGCGATGGGGATATCGTTTATGTTAGCCTTAACCGGGAGGGTACAGGATCGGAAACACTCTCGCTCCAAACAGGGAACATCTCTACTCTGGTTGCGGGGCGCGACACCTTCATCATCGCCCGCCGTATCGGGGATCGCCTGGCAGTAGATAGCCTTGGCGCGATCTTCACGATGGGGTCTCTTATCAGTTCCGAGCGCGCGGAGGACA
>Ga0315273_10010989_pt1 | contig 11569 bp, 7 predicted proteins | sample YL17G02_0_MG_FD_205753 | JGI IMG/M metagenome (GOLD analysis project Ga0315273, IMG submission 205753) | Sediment microbial communities from Yellowstone Lake, YNP, Wyoming, USA - YL17G02_0 | ecosystem: Environmental > Aquatic > Freshwater > Lake > Sediment | place: USA: Wyoming | collected... | reverse complement strand
AGCGAAGCAACGGCCGGTTGTCGAGCCAGCCCCACGGCAGCAGGCCGTCGAAGCCTTCGCCGAGGGATAATTCGCCGATCCGAAGCCCCACCTGGTAGTGGCGGAGCGCCTCCCCGGGCCGGCGGTCGAATGCCAAATTGCCGAGGTGAGTGTGGGCGTCCAGGCAGCGCAGATCGGCCTGGCAGAGATCCATCAGGATCTTGTATGCCCCCTCGATGTCGCCCAAGCGCTTGAGGTCGTTGGATTCGGAGATCGGGTCGAAAAACGGATCTTTGGGATCCAGCCCGGGCAGCACCTGCTGCATCTCGAACTCCTGCCGCGGGCCGCGGGCGATGATCGGCTTGGCCCAATCCTCGATCGGCTCGCCTTCCTCGCCCCAGTAGTGCCCGGCCGGGTCCCACATGCCCCGCTCCTCGAGCCGGAGCGGCGTCAGCCCCAGCGCGGCCACGTCGAGTCGCGTGGACTCGATCTCGCCGGAGAGGTAGGGGTGGCCGGCGTAGCTCCACTGCTTGCTCGGCTTCACCACCGCGATCTCGCCGGGGACCACGTCCCAGAGCCCGGTCGGGCGCAGCGTGATCTCCCGATCGGCGCCCAGCAGCCGGCAGCGGGCGGACTTCTGCCTGACCGATAGAACGGCGAACTCGGCGGGACCGCGCAGGTCCAGGGGGGCCGCGGCGGACCGGTGCCGGGGTTTGCCCCGAACCGGAGCCGGCGTCTCGGGAGTGAAGGGTTCAAGGCCCATCCACTTGCGGTAGGCGGCAAGGTAACGCGCGCCTTCCGTGCGCGGAGAGATCACCACCTCGGATGCCGCGACGTCGTATTCGCTACCGTCCGCTCGGCGGCACGTCGCGGTTAGCCCGCGCCGCTGGTTCCCATCGTAATCGAACTTAATCAGCGAGACCGGCTCGCCGATGATGAAGGCCTCGCACGGCAGGGCAAGGTTACTCTGGCAGGCCTGCCGAAATGCCCAGAACCGGTCGTGGTCGTCGGCTGCCTCGACCGTGAGCTCATCGATGAGTTCGTCCAGAGAGACGGGATCCACGCCGTCGCGGATGATGTCATCGAAGCATTCGCCCCGAACGGCCGGATCCAGGCCGTCGCGCTTTCTCTTCTTCATGAATCGTCTCCCCCTTGCCGTCCGCCCCAGCGTGCCTTGGCGCGCTCCAGAAAGGACGGTTGGCCGCCTGGGCCGGAGCCTGCGGCCAGCGCCTCAAAGCCAGACATAAAACCGGTCTTGCGGTGGTGGGCGGCGCGCATCTGGCGCACGGTTTCCTCCCACCCGGTGGCGAGCCCCGCCCGCTCATAACAGCGTTTTGCGCGCTCGAAGTTCGAGAGCGCGGCTTCGTAGTACTTGCTCTTCCCCGCGTTGACGATGCGCATCCCTTGAGCACGCCACAGGCGCGCCGCAACGTCCGCGCGGGTCTTCTCCAGCTTCTTCGCCGCGGGCTCGGTGGTGTAGTGACTCAACTGCTCGAGGGCTTCGTCCGAACTGCGGCGCACCAATTCCGCGAGACGCTTTGTCTCCTTGGTCTCGAGGAGCAAATCGATAAGGTCGTGGAGGTCTGCGTCCTTGGCTGCGTCCATGGCCTTCTCGTGCCAGGCCCGGCGCCCGGCTTTGGGCGCCAGCTTCATGAGATCGTCGTAAGAGTACTTGCCGGGATGCTCGCGGAAGGCGGCCCAGGCGATATCGAGCGCCTCGTTCCCCCGGCCGAGCCTGGTCAACAGTTCGCGCCGGAGCCTGGCGAGGCCATAGCCGGCCATGGATGCCAGCGGGGTCTTCCGGTCAAGGTCGATCCCGCGCTCGACCCAGGCCAGCGCCTCATCCGGCTTGCGGCGTGCGGCCAGCAGCGTGGCGACGGCGTGGCAGTCCTGAGCGGTGAGCCCGGTCTCGCCGGCGAGCGCGACGTAAGCCGCGATGTCCCGCTGCGCGAGGTAGAGCGTGCGCAGAACCTCGCTCCATTGCCGGCGGAGGTGCTCGGGCTGGTTCCCCGGCGGTTTCGCCGTGGCCTCGAAGCGCGCCCTGATCTGCTTCTCGAAGGCCGCCAGCCCGGCCTTGTCGAACACCTTGACAGCGTCCTTCTCGATGCCGTGGCAGAACCCGTAGGGGTCGTCGTCCATCCACGCGAGCAGCCTGGCGGCGGTCTCGTCCGGGCCGGCGTCCGACGCCTGCCTGGCTTTGATCCATGCGCAGACCAGGCCGCCCACGAACTGCCCGAAACTGCCGCTGGAGTCGTCGAGTTCTTCGATCTTCTCGTAGCAGCCCGCCAGAAACGTCTCGCAAAGCGCGATGGCGCGGGCGGGATCGTTCCCGGCGACCTTCCCGATGCCGGCCGCGACCTCCTCCAGGCCGCTCACGAAGGAGAAGCAGGCGCGGTCGCGGATGAAAGTCCCGGGGCTGAGCGCCAGTTCAATCTGGTGCTCGATCGGGTCCGCCCTGCCGCGAGGTTTTCGGCTCATCCGCGGCTCTCGTGCCCCGTTCGTCGCGAATCCGGAACTGCCTTCCTGCCTGCCATGTCTCAGTCTGCCATAGCCGGCGGGGGCGAAGGGCATCCGATGGGTCCATTTGCGATATTTGCGGAGGTGACCCGGAGTCCGAAAGCGATTGCCGGCGTCTCTTCCGGCGGACGACGGGCCGCGCTCGCCGCGGGGTCCGGATTTGCATGAAACTGAGCGGCTGCCCGGCCTGGGTTCTCCCGGTTCCAAACAACACCCTCACCCTGCCCGTCAACCGGTGACGGCGAAACTCATGGGGTTGGCGCTGCGAAGTTAGTGTCGAGCACCTAAGGCAGAAACCGGCCGGACCGGTAGTCGTCGATCAATCCCCGGATCAAGTCCAGCGCGGCCGGCGGGAACTTCCAGGTCGTTTCGGCTAGCAGATCCTCGAGCTGCGGGATGATCTCCACGTCGCGCACGGCCTCGCTCGTGCGCGCTCGCTGTACGAACGATTCGCAGGTCGGAAAGCGCGTGAAAAACCGATCCATGCCCTTCGACTTGTAGTCCTGTCCGTAGATGTGGAGCGATCCGTTCGACTCGCTGTAAGGGCCGGCGAGCACTTCGCGTCCGGTCTTTTCCGACAGCCGCGCCGCCAGCCGTGCCTGGAGATTGGTGAGCCCGATCAGATTGTCGGCCCACGCCTTGTAGAGATCCCGGCTGCGCCAGGCTGTGTGCAGGTTCAAGACCAGCCGTCCCTTTTCATCCTCGATCGCCCGCAGTTGAACTTCGCCCAAACACGGCATGTCCGAAGCCATGAAGAGATCGATTTCAGGGACTCGCGTAGTCGCTACCGCCCGCCGGGTGATAGGATCCCTTGCCAGCTTGTCGAGGATCAGCTCGAGCTGGTCCATCGTCGTCCCATCCGACCGGGGGTAGGCGGCCAGCCGCTGATGATAGCAGTAGGGCCACTCGGCAGCCTCGAATTCCTCCCCTTCGCGAACCATGCGCAGAAGCTCCCGGTAGGGAACCACGAGATGATCCTTGGCGCCCAGGAATTCGGCGATGTACTTGCCGCGCTCGCAATAGCTGAGCGCTGGAAACCGCGGCTGGGCGAACGGGTCGCGGATCCGGATCGTGACTCGGGCGTCCTTGCCGGGAGGGTCGAGGAACGTGCCGTCGGAGTTCCGGCGGTCATACTGGGTGCGCAAGGTGTGCCCGCCAAAGTGAACCGCCTTGAGGGCTCCGTAGTAGGCTTCGGGGATTGAGCCGGCTTCGACATGGAAAACGGGGAGCGCTCCCAGTTCTTCCGTGCCCGGGTCATACTGGTTCGTCTGGTCCATTCTCGATCTCCTCACGCTGGGGCTACCTGGTATGCGCCGCCCGCGATTGCCTTCAGTTCCCAACCGCTCCGGTATTCGCGGCTGAGATACCGGTTCGCTTCCCGGCAGTTGGTGACCCGAAACGCCAGCGGATCCCACTCGATCCGATGGCCCGCGCGCAAGGCGATGTTGCCCAACTGGTAGGCCTCGGTGAACGGACCCGCGTAGCCGAAATGGCAACCCGGCGGTTTGCCCGTCTTGACGCCAACCACCCAGTCCTTATGCACCTGCTCGCGGCCCCAGTCCCTGGGCGGCGGCTGGGGAACCGGCTCCCTCTTCTGGCCGAAGAACGGGCCGCGGCCCTCCGGCAGGCTGCCCTTGGTCCCGATCCAGACCGTGCCCCCCCCAATGTTTGCGGGCGGGCGTTTGCCGCCATCGTACCAGTAGACTTTTAGCGGCGGGTGGACACCGCGGGCGGCCCACTCCAAGCGCAGCACGCTCCAGTCCGGGTACATCTCCCGTTTCATGCCGCTGGTCTCGACGACATCGACGGCCGAGGGCGCGCCCAAATCCAGAGCCCAGAACAGCACATTCATGCTGTGCGGAGCAATGTCGCCCAGGGCGCCGCTGCCGAAATCGGTCCAACCGCGCCATACGAAGGGGTGGTAAACCACGCCCAGGGGAGGAACCGGGCTGAGCCCGGCGTCCTTGAAGTCGGATTGGTGCCGCTTCTCGGGAGCGGGCGTGTAGACCGGGTGTCCTTCCGGGTAGCGGGCCTTGAACGGCCGGACCGGCGCCGGGCCCAGCCACAGGTCCCAGTCGAGGGTGCGCGGCACTTGATCCTCACCCTCCGGACGATCGTATCCCTGCGGCCAGATGGGGCGGTCCGTCGCGACATGCACCTCGGTGATTTCGCCCAGGACGCCCGACTGGATGAGTTCGACCGTCCGCATAGTGCGGGGATCGGAGGCGCTCTCGGTTCCCATCTGCGTGATCCGCCTGGTATCGGCGGCCACCCGCGCCATGACCCTGGCCTCGTGCACGCTCTGGGTCAGCGGCTTCTGACAGTAAACGTGCAGGCCGTGCTTCATCGCCCACACGCTGATGTAGGCGTGGCTGTGATCGGGCGTGGCAACCACGACGCCGTCGAGTTTCTCGCTTTCCATCATCTTGCGGAAGTCCGCGTACTTTTTGGCCTTCGGGTATTCGGCCCCACGCAGGTCGAGCATCTCGGAATCCACGTCGCACAACGCCGCGATGTTCTCGCCCGCCTTGGTCAGCGCCACGGCGTCGCGCGCGCCCTGGCCGGCGAGTCCGATGATGCCCACGTTGAGCTTGTCGTTTGCCGCATAGCCGCGCGCCAGGCCGGCGGGCAGGATCATGAACGCGGCCGCTGATCTTAGAGACTCGCGGCGGGTAACTTGGATTCCTTCGTCGCACCGTTCCAAATCTCCACCTCCAACTAAACGTTCTACCACTCATTGGCCTGGCGCGGCATGTGGTCGCTCTTCCCCGGCGGGAACTCGCCGATTCCGCGAACCGTGCGCTTCCCCGCGGTTGCCGGATCGGAAGCGGTGAAAGTCCGCGTGACGCCGTCCGGCAATTCTCGTGACAAAGCGCTGTGCATTCCCGGAGACGCCGGCGCGTTCCACCTGAGCCAGATCCCGCGGCGGATGTTGGACGCCGGAACGCCGCGGGGGCGGCTCATAGCGGACTTGGGAGACCGAAAAAGACGATCGGCGGCCGGATTCCGCGCGCGAACGCCCGCATCCCGGCCGAAACCGGCTTGCGGTCTCGACCGTGTCGCCCGCGAAATCCGAGGGGTTCCGTCACGGACTGATCGGATGTGCGCCTCTCCTCTTCTGATAGATCCGGCTCGACGAGAACCACACTCGGAAAAGCCCCAGTCTTCCGGAAACGAACTCCACGCGCACGGGAGGTATCCCGGACTGGATTGGCGTGGAACTGGAGCCGGAGACGGGACTCGAACCCACGACGTCCAGCTTGGGAAGCCGAACCTGAATTGGAAATAAAGAACATGTCGTCCATGACGGCTGTTTCCGGCAGCTACGAACACTCCAAAACGGGGATTCTGTTCCAAACGTTCCGCGAATGGAACAAAAATGGAACAAAAGAATCCTGTCTGCAACTGCTCTCGTCGCGCTTCAGACTGAGGCGATTGCGGCTGAGAGTGCCGAAGCCATTTACCCTCGGTGTTCGCACAGATCTTAACCGCTAGAAGTTGAGCATGCCATAATGGCAAATTCGCGTTCTCCAACGCGTTTGGATATTTTGACCATACGGGTCGTTTGCCCGGCTCCCCAATGATCCCCGCCGAACCAGCGGTGCGCAGCCTGCTGGCGCTCAAGTTGTTCGGCGCCGGGCGCAAGAGCACGTCATGGACCTGGTCTTCGACCCGGCCACCGCCCTGTTTGCCGGACTGCCGCGTCGCCGTGAATTGGGCGTACGGCCACATCCTGCCCGAAGCAGCCGCTGAACCAGTGGACCATCTCACGGGGGACCGGGCGAGTCATGTGGACATGCTCGCCTGGGATGCTCACTGGTACGACAGTCAGGGAAAGCCTTTCGACCTGATGACGGCGGTATTCATCGACGAAGGCGAGCGGAAGACGTGCAAGCCCGCGGAGCAAATTGAGCAGGAACTCGCCATCATCGTCGCCAACGGGGGCCGTTACTTCGCTTGGGACAATCCCACCGCGGCGAGCGGCCTTGTGCCCGAACGGCAGGAATATCTGGGAAGGGTGGTGGCGCCGTTTCTGCGTGCCCGGCAGCCCTGGTGTGCGCAAACCGAGCGGGTGCCGGACGCGGCCGTGCTGAACAGTTCCACCGACCATTATGCCGCGACGCTGAACAGTCCGATGTGTTTTGCCATGTCGCCGAAACGCGTACTCGGCCCCGCGGACGCGCTGTGCCGCCAACACCTGAACTACGATGTGGTTTCCACAGCCCGGCTGCTGCGAGGCGATGTTGGAGCGCCTCTGCTGGTGGTCGACAACCCCGCGGCGCTTACGGCGGATGAAATCGAAGCCGTGCGCGGGTGGGCGGCGCATCGCGGCACGCTGCTTCTTACCGGCACTCGCTTCCAGCGGGAGTTCCGATCCGGCCGGATCGTGCGAACCGAGGTCCCGCTGGGAGAGCATGCGCCGGAGTCGCTGTCCGCCTTGCTCGCGAGAGCGCTTCCCCAGGAGCGGCGCCACGTCGTGACGGACGCGCCCGGGTACGTCGAGGTCGTGCTCAGAAAATGGCCGCCGCACGAGCCTGGGACCTGAAGGAGACCTTCTTCCATTTCTGGACGTACAAATCGGTGATCTGGGCCGGAGCGTTTCTCGACTATTGGTGTTTCCGCGCCATGCGCAGCCGCCTGGAACCGATGAAGAGGGGGGCTCGGATGCTGCGCGCCCACGAACCGCTCATCTTGAACTGGTTTCGAGCCAAGGGAGAGATCTCCAACGGCGCCGTCGAAGGCCTCAACAACAGAATCCGAGTGGTTACCAGACGATCCTACGGCTTCCGCACCTACAACGCTATGGAAACTGCTCTGTATCACAACTTGGGACGACTCCCGGAACCGGAATCAACCCGCGAATTCTGCTGAGGAGGCCCATTTTGATCGAGAGCCGGTACGCTCTCACATTCCTCCTCGGCGGTTCCCTCAAGTTCGATCCGCGGGCCCGCTCCTCGCTCGATCTGTACCGCCTGCGCGGCGGCTTCCTGGGACTCAAGCCCGGCGAGAAACTAAGCTTCTACGCGATTGAAGTGACCGCCTCCGGCAGCGCGCAGGAAGTAGGGGTCCGGCCGTGCGTGGGCAAGCATGTTCTCTCTCGCGACGGCCGTCTGGAGACCTGGACGGACGGGAAGGCCAGCCTTTTCGAGACCAGGCCGACCTGGAAAGGGGCCTCGGGACCGGTGCAATACTCCCAGGTGTCCGAAGCCACCCTCCTCCGCATCCCGCAAGGCGCCATCCTGACGTATTCTCCTCGCACGCTCTATAACGACTGCGAGCATCTCGACAGCGGCCTTTTCACACATGCATTTACGGCCGCGGAGAAGGCCGGCATCGGCTCTTTCGTCTTCAGCGAAGCCGACCTGCGGAATTGGAGCGGGATCCAGCGCACCAAGCAGGGGGCGGTAGAAGCGGGGGACGCCAGGGATGGCGTGAACTTCAAGGTCGAGTTCATGGGCTCGCCCGTGCCGCCGCCCGGGGAAAACGAGATGATCTTCGTCGCTTCGGCGGCGTATGACGCATGGATCCCGGCGCCGCTGGCCGAGCGCATGCCCGGCATCAGCTTCTCGCCGCCCGCCTCGAAGCTCGAAATCACCGTGCGGATACAGCCGAAACAGGGCGGTGGAGAGGCTCGCAAAGACAAGATCTACTTCTCGCTGGAAGACGTCACGCGCCACAAGGGCCGCTGCGGCAACTATCCGCTCAACGGCCTGGAGAAGGACGACCTGCGCTTCGCCGTTGAGCAATCTTCGGGCAGCGTCGTCGATGGCTCCAAGGACGCCCACACCACCGGCGAAGTCACCGAAGCCACCATCGCCATCGAAGCCACCGACACCGCCGCTTACGGCAAGCTGACGGCGCGCGCGCCCGCGCTCAGTCTCAAGGCCATCTACAAGCCGGCCAACGCCTATGCGCTGGTGGTCCCGCGCGACGACGACGGCAACAAGATCGCCGACGCCTGGGAACGCCAGATGAAGCTGGGGCCGCGGCGCGACGTGATGGCGGACAAAGACACGGCCCCGGGGCGGGACCGCGCCGGCGACGGGCTCACCGTGTTCGACGAATACCGCGGGCTGGTGATCCTCGAAAACGGTGTGAAGACATTCAAGCGCTTCAATCCGCTGGTCCAGGAAGTCTTCGTCGTGGACCCAAGCGGCAGCTTCGACGCGGCTCTCTGGCGCCAGGCGAGCGATGTCACGGCCTGCAAGGTGGACGAGACCATGCTCGCCGGGGGCGCGGACAGAGAAGAGTCGCGGGTGATCAACTTCAACGCCGACGACGGCGAACACAAAAAGTACGCCATCCGGGTGGAGACCATGCCCGGCGACAAAGATCCGGACGACCCGGCGAAGCAGGACCCCAGCATGGGCCAGACCGCCTGCGGCCAGTGCCGGTCGCCGAAGGACGCCGACTACTGCCGGGTGTTTCCCTACCGCATCCGGGTGCGATTCGAGGACCTGTTCCGCTGGCTCAGCGTGGCGCTGGCGAAGCCGGGCTCGCCCGAGTCGCAGGAACTCGACGCTTCGGGCTACCCCCGCTGGCTGGCGCAGCGGGCGCTGGACAAACTGCGCGACCCGGCGGCCAGAGAGGGCCTGGTGCGCCAGTTGGTGACCCTGATCACGATCCACGAGGTGGGCCACGCGGTGGGATTGGAGCACCACGCCAAAGGCGCTCCGAAAGGAGCCGAAGACCCCGTGCGGGAGTGTCCGATGTACTATCCGAACGACGTCATCTACCAGCGGTTCGTCATTTTGCAGACCCTCTTCCGGCCGGATGCGGGCCTGCCGATGCGCTACACGAAGTTCTGCCGTGGCCTGGCCGCGCTGCAGGGCCAGGGCTTTAACTGCTACGCCCGCATCACCGTCGCCGACTGGTGAGGTCCTTGAGACCGGCCGCGCGTTCCAGGGCTGCCAGGCTCTCACCAGGACAGATGCCCAAGCGGCGGCCAGCAGGGTTAGCGCGGCGCCCACACCGCGCAGGAAGCGGGCGTGGTCCTCTTGGTCCCCGAAAGCCGTCTTCTGAAAGCATAAGACCACTGACCGATTGAGAGGGCAGACCGCCAAAGCTCGAAAAGAAGTGGCATGGTGGCCTTCACGCTGTGGGAAGTAGTGGCACAGCCTTCAGCATGTGGGAATAATGGGGAATGAGTACTCCGTCCCCGGTTTATTCTGTTGATATTTTCAGCACTGCGTAGAGAATCCTCACACACGCCTAAGTTGTACTCTTCACGGCAGATAAACCAGTCTTGGACGATTTGGTGAGGGAAGTTGTTGAAACTCTCCACACTGCCATTCCTCGGGCGACGTAGCCGCAATCCACCACTTCGCTAAGTGATTGATCCTGAACGGTGGATTCTTCCAATCCGCTTCACAAATCGGACCAGTTTGGCCAGATACGTGCCCTACTAGAGATGAAAGCGGCCCGCCAGGGGCCAAAGAGAAAAGGAGATTCAAAATGGCTGTCATCCTCGTTTTGTGCACGTTCCTGGTGTTCATTGTGATTGACACAATCCTGAGCCGTCGCAAGGCGGCGCTCCCCGTAGCGATCCGCACCGAAGAGGAGAAGGCTGAACCGAGCGGTTCTTTTGTGGAAGGTTTCCTGGTACCCGAACAGTTTCGCTACCACGCTGGCCATAGCTGGCTGTTGCGTGAACGCAAGAACGTCATGCGGGTCGGCGTGGATGAATTCGCCGCGGCGTTGCTGGGCCGGGTTGAAAAGCTCGAACTGCCCAAACCCGGGCACTGGGTGCGGCAGGGACAGCGCGCCCTTGGTTTCCTTCGCGGCGACCAAAAGGCCGAGATGGTTTCACCCATCGAAGGCGAGGTGGTCGAGATCAACACCGAAGTCTTAGACAACCCGTCGCTGCTTCGGAAAGATCCGTACGGAAAGGGTTGGCTCATGACCGTGTTCGCTCCCGACGAGGAGAGCACGGTCCGGAACCTGCTCCCCGCCAACCTGGTCCATGGCTGGATGCGCGACGCTGTTCAGAGGCTCTACGGCATGCAGCCAGAACTGGCGGGCGCCGTTGCCGCCGATGGAGGGCGCCCCGCGGAGGACCTGTCTGCTGCCTTCCCGACCAAGCACTGGTCCGAGTTGACTGCTGAATTTTTCCTCACCCGATAGCGTGGAAATACGCAGGGTGGTTGAAAAACCAGACAAAAGGTGATTCGACATCACAGGGGTTCGAGCATGGCCGGTTGTGGAATGTGCAATATAGCAGGGTGCCAAGAACCTGCCAAGTGCTTCATTTATAAACGCTTACAAGCAAGAATGCGTGCCTCGATGTCCGGGGCGGACCATGCACATACCGGACTTGGTAGTCCGATTGCTCGTGCCAAAGCCGACGAGGATGTGCTCGACCGCGAGAATAGGAAATGGCTCAAGCGATCCTGTATGACAGTGTCCAGTGTGTCGGGTGCCGCGCCTGCGAAGTCGGCTGCGCGAAGCGCTGGAATATACCTTACAACGAAACAATCGCCAAAGAAGAAGAGATCTCGGCGCACAAACTGACGGCGGTTGTGACTCACGGCGAACGTTACTCCCGCAGGCTTTGCATGCACTGCGCCGACCCTACCTGCGTTTCGGTCTGCCCGGTGGCGGCCCTCCAGAAGACGGCGCTCGGCGCGGTGATCTACGATGAAGACCGCTGCATGGGATGCCGCTATTGCATGCTGGCGTGTCCCTATCAGGTTCCTTCTTATGAATGGGACAGCCGTCTGCCGCGGGTCAAGAAGTGCGACATGTGCTACGAACTGCAGCGCTCGGGCAAGTCCACCGCGTGCAGCGAGTCTTGTCCGACCGGGGCGACGGTTACCGGCGGCCGCGACGCTCTGATCGCGGAAGCCAGAAAGCGGATCGCCGAAAAGCCCGGCGATTACTTCCCGCGGATTTACGGGATCAACGAGGTCGGCGGGACTTCCGTGCTGATGCTTTCGGCTGTCCCGTTCGAGCAACTGGGCATGAAAGCGAACCTCCCGCTGGAACCGCTTCCGCCGCTAACCTGGGCGGTGCAAAGTCACGTTCCCGACGTCGTCGTGCTGGGTTCGGTGCTGCTGGGCGGGAGCTGGTGGAT
>Ga0315273_10010987_pt1 | contig 11570 bp, 7 predicted proteins | sample YL17G02_0_MG_FD_205753 | JGI IMG/M metagenome (GOLD analysis project Ga0315273, IMG submission 205753) | Sediment microbial communities from Yellowstone Lake, YNP, Wyoming, USA - YL17G02_0 | ecosystem: Environmental > Aquatic > Freshwater > Lake > Sediment | place: USA: Wyoming | collected... | reverse complement strand
GGATCGTGGCAGGAGACGCATTCACCCCCGCCGAAGGGGTTGTGGAGGACCGTCCCCCCCGCCTTCAGCTTGGCTTCATCGTGGCACTGATAGCAGAGTTTCCCGCCTTTCTCCGACACCGCGAAGGGTGTCTTGGAATCGGGCGACGAGTGGCACGCGCCGCATTCTTTCCCCACCACGGGAGCGTGCGCGCTCGCTTTCAGGAGCATTTTCTGGGTGGAGGAGTGCGGGTCGTGGCACCCCGTGCAGAAGGAGGACTCCACCGGATAATTCCCGTGCGCTTTCTTGAAAGATCCTTTCCCGGGATCGTGGCAGGAGAGGCAGAGCGGCGTCTTCGCCTTGACGAGAAGGTCGCTCTCGCCGGAGCTGTGGGGCTGGTGGCAGACCCGGCACCCGTCCTTCTGCAGAACGGCGTGGACCACTTTCTGCTGGTAGACGTCCTTCTTGTGGCACGTGTAGCACGCTTCCGGTCCTTCCGCCTTCAGGAGGTGGCTCCCCGGGGAGCCGTGGGGGTTGTGGCAGGAGGCGCACTTCCCGGTTTTCAGGACAGTGTGCACCTTGGGCTTATTCAGCCCGATCTTCTCCTTCGAGTGGCAGGAGTAGCACAGCTCGTTCCCGTCCTTTTTCAGCAGGAGCTTGGGAACGATCCCATGCCGGAGATGACAGTCCTCGCACTTCCCCTCCTTCATGCCGGGGTGCAAATTTTTAATAGAAAGGTATTTCTCCGAAAACTTCTTGTGGCAGTCGAGGCATCCTTTCTTCTCGAACTTCCTTTCCTGCGCCCAGGAAGATTCGCCGGCGGCGAGAAAAAGCGCCCCCGCGAGGAATAGGGTCATGCCCGTCAACTTGATGAAGGTCCGCTTCAAAGGGGTGGTCGGCATACGTTCTCCCGAATCGGTGGTGGAAACGCTATCTGGCCCCGGGGTAGACGATCCGGTCCAGTTTCTCGCCCGTGGCGAAGATCTTTATTTCCGATGCTTCCCTCAGTTTCCCTTCCCAGTCCCGCAACACCTTCCGGCGCTTCTCCTGAACCACCTTCTTCTCTATTTCCCCCTTCACCGATTCGAACGGCATGGGTCTCGGGGGGACCACTTCCCGGATGCTCAATACGTAATACGCCTTGCCAGGATCGGCATAGAACCGGTGATCCCCCGCCGCAGCCCCCGAAACCGCCTTCCGGACCCCCTCGGGCAAATCCGATGCGACCAGCATCCGCCCCCCGAAATCCATGAGGTTTTCCGCCTTCGACGCGTCGGCCTGGCCCTCCGCGTTCTTCCTGAGCCATTGGAAGTCCGCCCCCTTGCGCAACTTCTCGATCGCCTCTTCCCCATCCTCTTTGCCGGTAAAAACCAGGCTATCGATCCTTATCATCTCCGGCAACGTGTAGTCACTCATGTGGGCGTTGTAATAGGCTTCGAGTTCCTCATCGCTTGCCTTGATCTCCGGGTCGATGACCTTCTGGACAAAAACCCCGAACAGGACTCCGTCCCGGTATTCCTCCACCTTCGTTTTATAGTATGCCGTCCGTTCGAGTTTCTGTCTTTTCGCCTCCTTGATGGTTACCCGCTTGTTCAGGATTTCCTCCAGCACCTGGTCTTTCATCGGGTTGAGCTTTTTCCTCTCGGCGGCCCTATCCGCCCCGTGAAAGAATTTCTTCTCGAGGGCCTTCGTCAGGTCCGCCACGGTGACCGGTTTTTCCCCTTTTACTTTGGCCAGAACGCGATCGTCCGCCAGCAGTTTCCCGAAACCCGGCTCCGAAGATTCAAAGTCGAGGCTGTCGACCAGCTTCTGGTCGATCGTGACGTACTTCTTCCTCAACCCTTCCGTGTAGGCTTTCAGGGCGGCGACTTTTTTGACCTGGAGCGCGTCCTTTTCGGCCTGATCCCTTGCGGCCTTGTCTTCCGGATACCGGATGTCTTCCAGTTTCAGCAGGGAGAACTGTTTCCCGATGGGGATCAGCGGGCTGACCTCCCCTTTCTTCATGGCGTAAACGACCTTGGCGACCTCCGGGCTCAGGGATTCGAATTTCACGTATTTTCCTTCCAGGCTCCCCTTTGCCTCCCCGGCGTCCAGGGCGCTTCGTGCCAAGCCATCGAAATCGCCCCCCGCCCTGACCTCCGCCTCCACCCGTTTTCCGTCCTCTTCCTTTTCGAAGAGGACGGAGGTCAACTTCACCTCTTTCACCGCTTCCCGGTACCGCTTTTCCACCTCTTTCCCGTCGGGTTTCTTTATATTCCGCATGTGGTAGCCGTACAGCATCCCCCGAAGCGTGTCTTCCCCGAACGCCTTCTCCGCGCTCCGCACTTCCGGCAGCTCGCCGAGGCCGATGTTGCGCGCCTCCTGGAGAACGAGTTTCGCATTGATCAGGCGATCGAGCAGTTGAGAAGGGTTAGTCCGCGACCGGGTTGCGTTGTCCGCCATGCCGCCGTGGATCTCGGCAAGCGACCGGTCGAACTCTTCCAGGGTAATCGGTTCCCCGTTGACCATGGCCAGCGTCGGTTTCCCGCTGACGAGGGGAAGGTCCTTTCCCGCAGGGAATCCTTTCTCCAAGGGGAGAAACAGCAAGGTAAAAGCCATGGCGAAGGCAGCGGACAGGTGAGTTCGCTTCATTCCATTCCTTTCATTCGGTACGGAATCGAAGGCTAGTGAGGGCAAATACTTACAGAAAAGGAACTATTCCCAGCAGCGAAATGTATACTATGAACGATTTCCCGTCAAGGGTATTTTCACCTGGAAACGGGAGGCGCCGCCCCTGCCATCTGCCCCGCCACCCCCTCCATGAGCGCGTCCATCCCCTCGACCACCGAACGGACCATCCCGGATGCCATACCCTGGGCGGTATTGACCTTCCCGAGGTTGAAGAAGAACACCCCGTCGTCCCCCTGGTTGTAGCTGGAAGAGGACCAGACGATCTGCCGGGTTTTCATATCGAACACCCGAGTGGAAAACTCCACCTTGGGGAATCCCCACCCTCCGATGTAATCCTGGTACTCCATCACGATTCCGGTGAGGACCAGATCCACATTTAAAGCGGCCTTGAGGATGTCCGCCTGGGGAAGGGAAAGGCCCCCCTCCATGATCGTCCTCGACCGGAGGAGGGTCTGTATCACCTCTCCCGGTTCGACCACGTCGATATCTTCCCGTTTCGATAGTTCCTTCACGAAAAGGAGGGCCAGGATCTCTCCGGCATTCCTCCTCGTGCTGTCGTTCCGGAAAGGGAGCACCGCGACGGAGAAGGTTTCTTTCCCATCCGGGGGTTTCGGCGGAGTGCCGAGGAAGCTCTTCGGCCGGAATTTTTTTTGCGCCTTCCGCACCTCCCGCGTTGTCTTCCCCGACAGGTACGCCGTCAGCGAGTTCACGACCTGGTCTTTCGCTTTTCCCCAAAGTACGCGGGGATCGTTGATCAGTCCGAGGAGGAGAAACCCCGGGGCGTCGTTCCCCGCCATCGCAGCGCTGTCCATCCAGAGAACTGCGGTTTTCTTTCCCGTGGAGACAAGCCTTGCCACCAAAGCGGTCTTGGGCGGAACCGTATCGTCATAAAGTTCCATCGAGAGGAACAGGACGGCGCCCACACCCGTCTCTTCCAGGAAGGCCTCCCCCAATTCCGGGTTGAGCCCGCCGGTGTATCGTACCCGGTGCTTTTCCATGAAGTTCTCCAGCGCATCTTCCCCCAGGACCCTGAGACCTTTCGATTTCATGGCATCGACAAACGATCCCTTGAACTCCTTGACCGGGAGGGCCATCCCTGTGAGGTTCTGCGCCGGCATCACCGCGATCAGGGATTCCTCCCCCGCCACCCGCTCGATCCGGAATTCCGGGGACCAACCGCTGTCCGCCGTATTCCCGATCTTGTCCCGCGCCACCACCTTCACGCGGTATTTCCCGGGTTCCCGGGGAGTCCAGTCCCACGTCGGCAGGGGGCCTTTCTGCTCCCCCGCCTCTTCCTTTCCATCGGAACTCCAGAAGGTATAGGTGTTATTCCCCACTCCCCCCGCGGCATGGGCCCTCCACCGCACCGTCCCCGTCCCCGCCGCCTGGGGGGGCGCCTTGTCCGGAGAGAGGGCCGTAATCTGCAATGGAAGAGGGGTTTCCCGGGCCCCCGGTGACGCCAACGGCGCAACGGCGCACCCCGGAAGAAATACGGCAAGGAGGCAACCGAAAAAGATATATCTATTTCCGGAAAAGTTTTTCAAGGAGATCGTCGACCGCCTTCTGCGTCGTATGGTTCATCGGCTCCCCGCCCCCCCCGAAAAGACGGTCCGACGTCGTGACTCCCCCCTTGGTGGAGGATGCGCTCCAGACCACCCTCCCCGTCTGGGCCTCCGTCATCTGGAGGCTCAGGGAGACGACGTTCGCGGTCGAAGTCCCCGACCGGACCTCGCCGTATTCCGTGAGCGTGCCGGTGATCACGGCGTCCGCGCTCACGATCTTGGCGAATCGCGTCACTTCCTCCGCCGTGGGCGAGCCGGGACGCTCGATGCTCAGCCGGGAAATCCCCCGCCCCACCTCGCCGGGAGGGATCACGTACAAGCCCCCCGTCGCCTGCAGCATCGTCATGAAGACGTCGCGGACCCTTTCCCCCGCCGCGTTGTCCCGCGTGAGGTTGGTGAACGGCATCACGGCCACGGCCTGGAGCGAACCGAAATCCATCTTTGAATCCTTGTAGACGACGCGCGACGAAGAGCGGGCGCACGCCGCGGCAACGAGCAACAGAAGAAGGACTCCCCGAAGGTAACGGGTCGGTTTCTTCTTCATCATCTGGTCCCTCCGTACTTCGGAATATTCGCTCACGGTCCCCTCAGAAGGAGATCCGGACCGTCCCGCTGTAAATGCGCGAAAAGGTCGTCAACGCCGCGGATTCCGTCTTCAGGTTCTGGTACGACAGATCCAGGTACGAAGACTTGCTCTGCGTGAAGTACCAGCGCAGGCTTGGGGTTATAGTCCTTGAATCCACCCCGTTCGTCTCGACATTTTCATTGTAGAAGAAATTGAGGTGCAACGCGCCGTCCGGGAAGGGCGACCAGTTGCCGGAAAAATTAAGGATGTTCCGGCTGGGACCGGTCGTCGTTTTCTCTACCCGGAAGGAACCGAAGAGATACAGGGTCTGCAGGGGATAGACCGACAGGTTGGCCTCCCCGGCGCGCGTGTGATCTTTCCTTTCCTCCGCCAGGTCCCCTCCGGAGGTGGTCGTGGTGGAACCGTTATAGAGAAGGTTCAGGGTGACTTTCTGGTTCGGCACAAACGTTGCGCCCCCGTTCAATTGGGTGCTTTCGACCTTCTTTCCCCTCTCGTCCTCCTGGAAACTGATCCCGCCCCCGAGGTTCATGTCGATCCCATCGTATAACTTGGTAATATTATACAGAAAAACTCCATTCTGCGTGGTCTGCGCCCCTGCGATTTTCTGGTCCTGTCCGCTGAAGACGAGGCTGTTATAGAAGGTCGGGAAAGGCACCGCCGTGACCGATGCAGTATACAGTATTGCCTCCCGACGACCGAGTTTCTCCTCCCCGGTCTCCACGGAAACCCGGGCCCTTCCGGAAAACACCTGGTTGAATTGGTGGGTTATTGAAAGACCGTTGGAGAGGGTGTAGGTCAGTATGCCCGGGTCGTTTTTCACGCCGAAATAGGTCAACTCGTAGGTCAGGGTGGGCACCTGCAGGAGAACCAATCGGAAATCCAGGTTGCCGATCTGTTGCTCCGTGGAGAATTTCCCGGAAACCTCGGAAGCGGGTCTGCGGATCTCCGCCTGGAGTTCCGTGACGAGAATGATGGGGTAATTGCTCGCGAACGGCACGGCGGGGGAGAGGGGGGCGGTCACCACCTTGACGTACCGGGCCGTGACGTCCGCGAAACGGATTTCGAACCGGTTGAAGGTGGGGCTGTAGATCGCCGGGGCGACGGTCTGCCGGAGCACCCATTTCAGGTTGTCCGCGCTCGTGTAAATCCTCCAGGAGAAGGAGCCCGCGACCTGGGACACGTCCCGGTCGACCCAGACAAACAGGGTGTTGACCTGCTTGTCCGTCGCGAAGTCCAGGCCCACGTTCCTGAGCCGCGCGTCCCCGCCGGGCGGCGGGAGCCCCAGGTTGATGCCCGCGCCCGCGGCGAAGATCCCGTCGATCAGGGCCGGGTTCGGGGCGAGAGCCACGTCCTCCGGGGTGTCGCTCAAAGCCGACAGACCGGCGAACGGGAAGACCGGGAAATTCACCTCGCCTTTGCCGGAAGTGGAGGTGTCGATGTCGTTGCGCGTGTAGTTGTAGTCCACCCCCAGGGAAACCCGCTGCTGCCACCACTGGTTGGCGTAGGTCACCCTCGCGTTGTTGAATGTCTCGTTCGCGGTGGTTCCATTCACCCGGTCCTCGATGTCCCTCAACGCGCCCCGGTAATAGAGGACGAGGGGATCCACGGGCTGGTATCTCGTGGTGAGGACGTACAGATCGGTGGTGATGTCCAGGTTCGATTTGTCCTTGTCGTACAGGTTCTCCCGCGCGTAGGTGAGCCGGAGATCGGGAAACCGGTCGGGCTTCCAGTAGAGGGTCGCAAGGTACGCCTCGCGGATCGTGGCGGGGGGAGAAAACCCGGAAGTCTTGATCTGCTCCTCGTTCCGGCTGTAGGAGACGTCCCCGTAGTAGAGCGGGGTCTTGAGGTTCAGGTCGATGTACGGCCGAAGCGTGGTCGTCGTGGTGTCGTTTTTCAGCCCCTCGATGTCGAACGAGCTGGCGTTCTGCTGGAAAACGCCGGAGGCGAGGAAGTTCAGGTTCGGGTAGACCTGCTTTTCGAGCGTCAGGCTGTACAGCTGGATGAAGGTGTCCGATTTTGTCTGGACCGACTGCCCGGTCGCGTCCTTCAGGTTGGAGTCGATCCTGGAATAATCGAATTCCAGGTAGCCGGAAAGCCCTTCCGCCGCGGAGCGCCCGGGAAAGATCATGGAAGCCGCGAAGAGGGCGGCAATCGCATAAACCGCCTGTTTGGCCATCCGACGGGCGGCACATTTTCCCGGATGCATGACCGCCCGTTACCTTTCCCCCATCAGCGTCACCCGGAAGGGACCTTCCCCGACATCGGTCTCCGACGCCGTTACCTTGCCGACGAGGCGGACCATCCGCAACCCGCTTTCCCCGGGGAGAACGGCACAGAGGTTGTTCCCCTCCCCGTCGATCGTCAGGTAGGCCGCATCCCCCCCGGTCCGGTAGAGGTCGATGGGAAGGAAAGAGAACGGATCGTATACCGCGATCTCCCCGGTCCTTTGCCTCGCCAGGTAGATCAGGTCGGTCCGGGGATCCACCTTCAGCGCCGCGCCTCCGCTGCCCACGTGGACCCTTCGCACGACGGAAAGGGTCACCGGGTCGAGTACCACGAGATACGGGGATTGCCTGTGCAGCACGTAGAGCCGGTTCCCGCCCCGGTTGAACTGTCCCCTCACGGGCCCCGACTCCGTGGCGACAGTCGCCACAACCGCTTTCGCCACGACGTCGAGAACCGATATCGTGTTGGAGAAGGCGTTGAAGACGTACGCCCTTCGCCCGACGCGGTCGACCAGGACGGACTGCGGACCGGCGCCCACCTGGACCCTCTTCGTCTCGACCAGCGAGGCGGCATCGACAAAGCTCACCGTGTTCGACCCGGCGTTGGCCACGAGGAGGGTCCTCCCGTCGGGCAGCAGCGCCAGTTCCTCCGGGTTGTCCCCGACGGCGAGAGGCCCCCGGCCGATGACGGCGTTTCCCAGGATATCGATCGTTTCCACGGCGTCCTCGCCGGAAAGGGCCACGTAGGCCCTGCGCGATGCGGGATCCATCGCCATCCCCGACGGGGAGCTTCCCGTCGGGACGACGGCCGCAACCCGCCCGGAAACCTTGTCGAAGATCGTGACGGTGTTCGTCCCTCGGCTGGACACCAGGCCGATCAGGCCGGCGGCGAGCTTTCCCGGGACTTCCGCCGAGAAGGAAGGGGCGAACCGGAATCCGTTCGAAACGGAATCCCGGTAGCGGAACTTCAGCGAGAGGACCAGCGCCTTTCTCTTTGATATCAGGAACGGATGGGACATTTTCGGGATGTCTTCGGCCATGGACAGCGCGATATCCCCCTCTTCCCCCTTGAGGGTGGCGCCCGCTGCGCGGAACGAGAATCCCGAGTATTGCCCGGGCGGGAGGATGCCGGATGCCAGGAGCCTCTCCCTCCGGAACCCCTTGCCGCCGATCTCGTTGATATGGAGGGAAACGGGGATCGGGCTTCCGTCTTCCCGTACGGCGGACATCCCGTCCAGGCGGAAGACCAGCCGGTCCGCCTCCTCGGGGAGGGGCTGGAGGTACACGAAGAACTGCCCCTCCTCCTCAAGGCGGGGTTTCAGGAAGGAAGGCTTCGCCTGGCAGGCGGAAAGGAGGAGAGAAACGGCGAACACCACCCCCATGCGTGTCAGCAGGGTCCTGCGCCGGATCGCGCCGTCAACTGATTCCAGAACCATCCCGTGCACCATCACTCCATTCCGCATACCGGATATCGCCAGCAGTTACATCCATCTCCCTGATCGGCTTTTTCGGGCAGCAACTTTACAACAACTTCAGACGAAAAGAAAAGGGGCCGGAAATTTCCGGCCCCTCTTCTTTCAACCTCTCGCCGGGATCAGAAAGGTCCTGGCGGATTGCCAGCGATCAATCCCTCGCGTGGCACTTGTTGCAGAGCACTCTCTGGTAGCTTGCGAACTGGGTGACCGGACGGTCGTAGTAGGCCGCCTGGGTCTCTACCCCAAGACGACCGCGTGCGAACTGCGGGACCGTCGGGGTCGTGTCGGTTCCAGGCCAGAGGCTGTTATAGACCATGAACTCCCCTTCCATGTTCCAACGGAGCATTTCGGGGAAGCCCGTGGCGTGCGCCCTGTGGCAGGTGAGGCACATGACCTTATCGGCGGTCGCCGGGCCACTAAGAAACGCACCGGTGTTGCTCGAGTGGGTCTTGAGCGTAGGGATGTCGCCCGTGTTCTCCGCGTACGGGACGAGCGAGGAGAATGAAGTCGCAGCAGCACCGGTCAGGTCGCCCGACTTCACATAAGCGTTGTAAACAGCTGCTACGCCTGTACCGAGGCTCTGATCGATCGGATGGACATAATTGCCGGAGCTGTGCATGCCGGCATGGCAGGTCGCGCACCAGTTGCCCCAGGTGTTCGTGCCGGTGGCACCGTAGGCAACGCGGACCTGCTGCGTGGCCTCGGTCTGGTTATAGGTAGAAGGTGCAACGGCAATCGGGACCCCGGCAAATGTAGCGCCGGGCTGGGAACCGTCGTTCAACCCGCGGAGGAGGCGGTACACCCCAACGGCCTGCCCGGCTGCGGGAATAGCGCTATTGTTATAGCTGCCCGATGCGATGATAGGGGCCGTCGCCGAACCTACCACACCGCCTCTTACGTAACTCCCGTCCGAGAGCCTGCGGACCGCGGAGTGCGGGTCGTGGCAGCTCTGGCACCCGAGGTTGGACGACGTGAACGTCCCGCCGGGAGCGGTCGTGTTCGTCGGATCGGCGATGTAGGCGAAATCCGCGGCGACGACGTTGTGGCCGTGGGTCTCGCTGAGCTCGGTGGACGTGGTTCCCCGGATCGTCATGGTGTAGCCCTTCTTCAGCCAGCCGAAGTCCCCTCCCGGGGTCCTCTGCTTCGGAGGGACACCGACCGGCATATCGGCCGGAGCGGTGCTGATGTGGTAGCTGGAGGGACCGGTGTCCCCGGCATGCTCGTGGCAAGACAGGCAGGTGGAGCTCTGGTCGATACCGATCAATAGGGCGGTCCCGCCCGCTTTCGGGGCGTGCATGCTGTGGCAGCCGCCGCATTCGGCCACGCCGCCCGAATGGAAGGCGTAGGCGGTGGTGCTCACGCCGACTGCCACGAGGGCAGCCAGTAAGGCCAAGAGGGTGATTCTCGCGACTTTCATTTCTCCTCCTTTTTTCTCTCCGGAGCCCGGAGAGATCGTTCCGGTTGATGACCGATATCCGACGATGTTATTTACCGCACTTCCCTTCTCTTTCCTCTCTCCCAGGACTATTCCCCACCCCCCTTTCCTTTTGATTTGACCCATTGGTCTTCCCATCAGTCCGAAGTAATGGAAAAGACGGACACGCCCCGATTCCTCAACTGGGTGACGTAGAGTTTCCCTGAGTTCCCGAGGGCCAGTTCGCTCGGCCGGATCAGGTTCCCGGGCTTGTCCCCCCGGTACCCGAACTCCTTGAGGAAGCGGAACTCCTTGTCGAAGATCATCACCACGCTGCGGAGCCGCTCCACCACGAGGTAGTTCCCCTGGTCGTCGGCCACGATGCCGCTCACGATGCCGAACAGTCCGGGCGCGGAGCCGGCCTTCCCGAAAGACCCCGCCACTTTCCCGTCCGGGGAAACCACGAACGCCTTGAAAAGGACGGGGACGGTGAACAACATGTTCCCCGCGCGATCCAGGCTGAAGCCGAAGATCTCGGTGTCCGGACGGTCCTTCTCGGGAATCTCGAGGATGTCGGCCAGGTTGTACCCCTTCAGGAAGACCCCTTTCCGATCCGTCACGACGACCGTCATATTGCTGCTGCCGAGGAAGAAGAAGGTATCGTTCTGATAAAACATGTAGTTGGGGAAGAACCGGGAGAATTCTTTGGGGAGTCCCGAAACCGCGAATCTCTCCCTGGCCTCGCCGCGGTAGTTGCACCGGATCACGCCATATTTCGGGTTCCCAAGGTCGCTGAAGTCGTACGAAAGGAGGAAGATGTCCCCCTTCTCGTCCAGTGCAAGGTCGTAAATTCCCGCTAGTTCCGGGTCGTCACCGAACCAGAACACTTCCATCCCGACATCGTTGAAAACCCGCACGATCCCCCGGTCGACGGCATAGACATCGTCCCGGACACGGTCCACCCGGATCCGGACGTCGTTGTATGGGATTTTTCCGTAAAAATTCGCCAGGTTGTACAGGAAGGTGGACCTCACTTCCGCGCTGGCCTGGGCCAGGAAGGGGGCCAGGAAAAGAGATGTCGCCAGGATCAGGACCAGGTATTTTGCGTAGATGGCTTTCATGGCAACCTACCCAACAGCAAACGATATGCCATTTGTTCTATTGAATAGAAAACGTTTAAAAACAGACTGTTACAATAACTTCAACATTGGTACGACAGGGGCAATGGGGAATTCGCGCAAGGGGTTTGGGTTTTTCACCGATTAAGGGAAAATTACCCGTCCCTTGGGTCAAATCACCATATTCCATCTGGGGTCGGAACTTGGTAACGGGCGCTTCCGCCGGATTCAGGTTCCTCTCCGAAGCCCCTTCATTTTCATGAAGTTTTTCGACTACCTTGCCGATACCCCTCCTGGGCGCGGATTTCACCGCTCAGGAGACGATCGATGCCGAGGAGTCCCTGGCACCGGAAATTATTTCCCCTCATGGTTGTTCCCTTTCTGGTTGCCGCGGCTTATTCCGACCCGGTGGAGGCCTTTCACTCGGGGGGAGTTGGTGATTGCATTGGCTGCCACTCAATGCACCGCCCGGACCTCGGACAGGAAGGAACGGGAACTGACAATTCCATCTCTCTAACCGGTTCGGATTCGAGTTCCACAT
>Ga0315273_10010986_pt1 | contig 11571 bp, 5 predicted proteins | sample YL17G02_0_MG_FD_205753 | JGI IMG/M metagenome (GOLD analysis project Ga0315273, IMG submission 205753) | Sediment microbial communities from Yellowstone Lake, YNP, Wyoming, USA - YL17G02_0 | ecosystem: Environmental > Aquatic > Freshwater > Lake > Sediment | place: USA: Wyoming | collected... | reverse complement strand
AGATTCAGCAGGCCGCCGCCTTTCCCGCCCAGGACCCATTCGGGATGGCTCTCGGCGAGCCAGGTGCCGGCCGTGACCCGCTCGGGCTCGAACCAGACGATGATCTTCACGCCCTTCGCGTGGGCGTGGTCGCTGATGACGCGGAGGCCGCCGGGGAAGCGCTTCGTGTCGACCTCCCACGTCCCCGTGTTCGGCCAGCCGGTCTTGTTCACGTACCAGCCGGCGTCCATCCACCAGTAGTCCAGCTTCAGCCGCTCTTCGAGGTAGCGATCGACGAAGAGCTTCTGGTTCTCCGTGTTCGCGTTGATCATCTCGCCGAACTGGTGGGAGCTGCACGCGGCCATCTGGAAGGGCGGGAGCTTTCCGCCGGGCCGCGGCAGGTTGTGGGCGAGCATCCAGCGCCGCCAGATGTTCTGCGAGCGGATGCGGTCGCCCTTCCAGAACTGGAGGACGACGAGCGGGCCGCGGACCTCTTCGCCAGGATGGAGCGTGAAATGCGTCAGCTCCTGCCCGCCCTGCACGCGGAGGCCGCTCTTGTCGTCGCGGGTGAACTTCGCCGCCCACTGGCCCGGCCAGCCGATGACCGCGATCACGCCTGCGCCGGGCCACGCGATGTTGAAGTACGGCATGTCGCTGTTGGTCGGGCGCCCGCCCGACGTGGCGATCCGTTTCTCCGCCTTGGGCGGCAACGGCGTTTCGAGCGGCTGATAGTCGTTGGGCGCGCACGGGCTGCCGATATGATGGTGGAGGACAAACTCGCCTTGGCCGCCGCGCCCGAAGCGGACATCGACTGCCTGGATATCGGCGAGGATCGGTGTATCCGCCGTGCCGGTGTTCTTGAAGAAGAGCGTCCACTCGATGGTTGGGAAGTCAGAGTATGCCACGGCGACGCAGCGCAGGATGAGGCCGGTCTTGGGGTCGGTGAAGGTCCGGATGTGCTCGGTGCGCTGCTCATCGAGCTTCCGCGTCGTGTGCTTCGGCTCGCAAACCTTGAGCAGATCGGCGGACGACTGGCCGCCATAGCTGAATGAGAAGGGCAGCTTCGCCTCCGGTGATTCGGTGAGGTGAGCCAGGAGCCACTGCTTCGCATCGGACAATTCGTCGGGACTGGGAGCGAGCGCGCTGGCCCATTGCGCCGAAGTCATCATGATGAGTGCTCCGAGGAGGCAAGCTCTTCGCGTTGACACGGTGGACTCCGTTCCCTTCTCGTCGCACCGCTGTGCGGTGGGAGGAAGAGGAAAAGACCGCCTGAAGGCGGGACTACGAACGCCGCCTAAAGGCGGAACTACATACCAAGACCGCGCTACCTTGGGTAAATCACCAGCCGGGCGGACCTGGGAGCGAAGGGGACGATCTCGACGGTGTTCGCGCCGGGCTTGACGTGCTTCGTCACGTCGAGGCGGAGCGGCTTCGCGATCAGCCCGCCGGCGTAGGCGCCGTTGACCGTCACGCGGGCGGCTTCTTCCGGGGCGAGTTCGTCCATCTCCAGGACGACGCGCACCTTCGCAAGATCGACGCCCGCGGGGATTTCGCAGCGGCCGAGGAACGGGTCGGCCTTGACGGGACTGAGCGTCATCCCGCCGCCACCCCCGCCGCCCAGCCGCCCCCAGGGCGCGCCGCCGAAGCGCACGACCTCCTTGGCCGCGACCCAGGCCGCGTCGTCGAAGCCGGGCTTCTCCCAGCCCTTCGCCGCCTGGTTCGCGGCCCTCCAGGTCTTGTCGGTGCGGATCGCCAGAGGCTTGCCTTGCGCCGACTCGATGGCCAGAGAGCCAATCAGGCCGGCGGGGCTGGCTTTGTCCGTGCTGTTGATCGCCTGGATGGCCAGTTGGTTCTCGCCGGCGCGGAGGAGCTTCGTCACGTCGATCATCCTGAGCTGGCGCCAGTTGTCCTCGCTGCCGTCGCTTTCGCCGGCCTTTCCGCCGTTGATGAAGAGGACGAAGTCGTTATCGCACGTGATGTGGACCGTGGCCCGCTGGATTTTGGCATCGGCGGGCAGCGACAGGAGCTTGCGGAAGTAGCGGGTGCCCGGCGGCGCGCTGGCCGCGGGGTTCCCTTCAGGGTACCAGACCCACGAGGAGCCATCGAGCGCCTTGGGGTCGTCTTTCTTCTCTTCCTTCTTCGGCGGCTCAGGGGCCGGAGGCGGGGGCGTGGCATCGCGGACCAGTGCGATCGGCTCGCCGATCGGCTTGTCGGCCGTAGTCAGCCGCATTGGCAGCGCGCGTTTTTGAGGCTGGAAGACCAGGAGCGCGCTGTCCAAGGGCTCGAGCGTGAGATCGATCTCCACGCTATCCCCCGTGCGCTGGTACGGCACGGCCGTGATCTCGTTGCGCATGGCATCCCAGCACTCGGGCTCGCCGGCCGCGGCCACGCGGAGGCGAAACTCCCTCGCCTCGCTCTTGGGGTCCTGGTTGCAGACGAGGAAGACATCGCGGCCGGCCTTCACGCGGTGGAGGACGTGGAGCCAGTGGTTCGTCTTGCCGCGGACGACCTCCAGCGTCGGATGGATTCCGGCGTCTTCGGTGAGCGCCTTCTGGAGGTCCTCGGGGGTGAGCTTTTCGGGCAGGAGATACGACTTTCCGCCCGCGGCGCTGCTCCTGGACGCTTTGAGGCCGGGCGACGGCTTGCCCCAGATCGCTTCGGCCAACGCCGCAATGTCCGCAGCCGTCTTGCCCATCGTCGCCGACTTCGAGGGCAGGAAGCCGTAGCCGACGACGGTCCCGCCGCCGTCGAAGAATGCCTTGGCCTTCACCAGCGTGCCATAGGGGATGGCCTCGGTCGGCGGCACAATCAGGATCCGGTACCGCTCCTGGTGGAGCTTGATCTCCTTGCCGTCGAGCGAGCACGCGGGGCTCTCGAAGACCTCCATCGGCAGCCAGTCGGAGTCGAAGAGCGCGTCCTGGAGCGCGGTCGAGAGGTCCTCGGGCGGGACAGCCTTGCCGACCCGCCGCAGGTTGCCGCAGAAGAGCAGAGCGACGGGGCAGACGTGGCGCCCGCCGCTGAGCATCAGGCTCAGCCGCGACGTGTAGTCGGCGTAGACGCGGTAGAGCGGGTAGCGGGGCTCGAAGCCGCCGTTGTAGAAGTAGGGCGGGCAGTCGCCGTCGTAGGGCGCCCGCGGGTTGAACGAGTGCGGGATCATGAAGTTCACGCCGCGCACCTGCATCTGGTCGGTCAGCCACCGCATCTGCGGGTACGTGATGTCCTGGCCGTAGGCGCCGAACATCTCGCACATCGTCACGTCGTCGGGCTTGGCGAAGACGTGGGAGATCGAGCTGGCGAGCTTGGGCGTCTGGTAGATGTCGCGAGGACGCTGGCCCGGGTACATCTGCCGCACCACGAGGTCGATTCCGCCCATGTCGCTGTACTTCTGGAGGCGCATCATGTCGCCCGCGCAAAACATCGGGTTGACGTAGAGGTAGCCGTGCTCCATGAAGTGGCCCATCGACAGAACACCGTGATCGCGGCACCAGCGCGACATGCCGCCGTACATCGTCCGTCCCCAGGCCTCCGCGAAGGCGTCCATGTACTGAAAGCGCGCGGCGACGTCGTCGTCACCGGCCAGCCGGAACTTGTAGGCGACATATGCCTTCTTCCAGTCCACCTTCCACTCCGCCAGCACGGCGGGCAGCTCGGTGCCCCAGTCACCGCGGGTCTCCGGCTCATCGTAGAAGAAGCCGGGGATGGTCTTGCCGAAATCGTCCTTGAAGCGGTCGTAGTGGGGCTGGTAGACGGTGGCGATAAACCAGTCCACGCAGTCCTTGCTGGCTCCATCCACGCTGAGCGCCCCGCCCTGGCCGAGCGCAGGCCCCTGCTCGTGGGAGAAGTTCATAATCTTCCACTTGCCGGCCGGCACCTGCCAGGCCAGTTTGCCGTCGCGGATGTGGGCGGCGAGGTCCACCAGGCTCTCGCCCTCCACGGCGCCATCGGCAGCCAGCTTCCCCGCCAGGGCCGCGACATGGCGCGGCCCGCCGAAGCCGTCCGCCTCGTACGCCTTCGGCCCCTCGGCGTCGGCCGCCTCGGCGACGAGCATCTTCGTCGCATACTGCGGCGGCACCTTGCCTCCGATCATCTGGCTCGGCCACCATTTCTCGTCGAAGATCCACATCTTCAGGTTAAGCTGCTTGGCCTTCTCGAGGCAGATCGCCAGGTCGCGGAACCAGCGCGGCCCGAGCCAGTCGCTGTGCGGGCGCGATTCGGCGGTGAACGAGCCGTTGCCCGACTCGGCGACCTTCTCGAGGTACATCTCGAGACGCTCCTTCGTCTCGCGGGCATCGCCGTGGAGCCAGAAGAGCGGCCCCGTGAGGCGGCGGGCTTCCATGGGAAGCGTAAGGAACTGCTGTTCGAGTTCGGCGATGCTCTGCTCGCCAGCCGTGAGGGCAGAGGCGCACAGGATTGGCGCCACAACACCGAGTGCATAGACGAGAACGGGCTTCACAGGCTAACTCCTTTCACCGCGGGCGTCCTCGCCCGCTTTGGAGTGCGGCGATTCCTTCGCCGCTTTCGCTCCGAGCGGAGCGGTCGGACCGGCGCCGGCGTCGCGGGGCGGGGCGACCCCTCCCATTCGCCCGCTCCGCGTGGAATCGAAAGCGGCATAGGAAATGCCGCACTCCACAGCGGGCGAAGCGCCCGCGGCGGAACGACCCCGCCGTCACCGTCAGTACCGCCCGAACTCGAGCGCCGCATCAAACAGGGCGAGGACGTTCTCCGGCGGCACATCCGCCTGGATGTTGTGGACATTGTTGAAGACGTAGCCGCCGCCGGGCTTGAAGGCTTCGATGTTGCGGCGGACGTGCTCGCGAACCTCCTCGGGCGAGGCGGTCGGCAGGACATGCTGCGCGTCGATCCCGCCGCCCCAGAAACTCAGTCGGTCGCCGAACTTCGCCTTCAGGGTCGCGGGGTCCATCCCCTTGGCCGAGATCTGAACGGGGTTGAGGATGTCGATCCCATTGTCCAGGAGGTCGGGGAGGTACTCGAGCACCGAGCCGCACGTGTGATACCAGATCTTCGCGGGGGTCCGCGCCTTGATATACTGGACGAGCTGCTTCTGGCGCGGCTTCACAATCAAGCGGTAGATCCGTGGCATGTAGAGCGGCCCGTCCTGGCCACACAGGTCGTCGCCGATCATGATCACGTCCACGACGTCGGCGACCTCGTCGAGGAACAGCCGGAACCAGTCCATCCAGAACTTCAGCGTGCGGTCGATGATGGCTTCGAGGATCTGCGGCTGCTCGAGCATGTCGATGAACAGGTTTTCGAGGCCACGCATGTACCAGCAGATCTCGTAGACCACGCCCGAAATGCCGCTGATGACGGCATATGGGGTTTCCTTCCTCAGCAGCAGCGCGCGGTCCCGCAGCCCCTCGAAGCGGCTGGGGTCGTCGCCCTTGGGGAAGGGGTATTCTTGGATCTGCCTGAGCGAAAGCCCCGCGAGCGGATTGTGCGAGATGTCGAAGTAGTAGGGATTGTCCTCGGGCATGGACCACGTGACGCCGAACTCATCGGTGAAATCGTTCCAGAGGCGCCCGTTTCGCCGCCGCTGAACGACGCCGCCCTGGAAGCTCTTGGCTCCGCCCGCGGCGACGTAACGCGTGTCCACGTGCAGCCGCTCGAGCACGGCCTCCGACGGCTGCGCGAGCTGCTGCACGAGATCCATGATGGCGATCTCCGCGCGCGGGGAGGGCGAGGCCCCCTGGGAGGGCGAGGCTCCGGCCGAGCCTTCCCCTTCTTGGGAGGGCGAGGCTCCGGCCGAGCCGTCTTTGCCCCTTCGGCGCGGCTCAGCCGGAGCTTCGCCCTCCCCAGGAGCTTCGCCCTCCCGGAAGCCGAGGAGATCGACCAGGCGCTGGTACGCGAACTTGTGGATGCCCGTCTGGTTCCCGCCGAGGTCGATCGGCACGCGGTCGGGCTCACGATGATCGAGAGCCACCAGAACTCTTTCCCGAGGCGTGGACATGGGTGGTTCCCTCATCCTACCGGTTGAGCGAAGCCAGATAGTTGCCGAAGCCCACCACGACGGTGGAGGCGACAAGCGCCGCGATCCCGGTGAAGACCACCCAGTGCGTCCGCTTGCTGGCTCCCTTCCACTCACGGAAGGAAATGCCCCACAGGTTGCTGAATACGATGATGAAGGCCATATGAATGGTCCAGCTCGAGAACTTGTAGTCGCCCAATCGGGTGGTGCCCATGGTGTAGAAGAAGAACTGGAAGTACCAGGTGACCCCCGCGAGGCCGGAGAAGAGGTAGTTGACGAGGAGAGACGATGCCCGTCCGGTCACATAGTCTTTCGCAGTGCCATTCCGCCAGTTGAGCACTGCACACCAGATAAAGTTCGTCGTGAAGCCGCCGGCGAGGATGACCACGAGAGCTGGGAAGCCTTGGAAGATGTCTTTGATGTGGCTCTGGATCGCCAGCTCATTGATCGGTTCGCCGGCTTTGAGGGCAAAGGCCATGCAGGCGCTCATCACCCCGGCGAAAACCGCCACCCAGACTCCTTTCACGAAGTCGAACTCGCGGATCGATGCCCGCTTCTGGTCGGCGGGGACTTCGTTCTCCTTTCTCCGACCCGCTTTGCCGCAGACCGCTATGCCTGCCAGGCAGACCAGGACACCCAGGAGCGTGACTTGGCCCGATGCCTTCGAGAGGAGGCCGACGAACTTGCCTTCGAAGATCGGCGGGATGATCGTGCCGAACGTCGCGCAGAATCCCAGAGACAGCGCGTAGCCCAGCGACATGCCCAGGTAGCGCATGGACAGGCCGAACGTCAGGCCGCCGATCCCCCAGAGCACCCCGAAGAAATACGTCCAGAACAGGGTCTTGCCCGGAACGGACCGGAGGACATGGAAGAGGTCCGGACAGGTCAGGTAGGCCACGACCCACGGCGCGATGATCCAACTGAACACGCCGCCCACGAGCCAGTAGCTCTCCCACGCCCAGCTCCGAACCTTCTTGAACGGGATGTAGAAACTGCCCGCCGCAAGGCCGCCAATGCAGTGGAGGATGACGCCGACGAACGGGTTCGGGTGCATGGTCGGATTGGCTCCTCATCAAGTAGCCTGCCCCCTCCCTCCCGATCCCTCCCGAAGGCTTCATACCTTCGGGAGGATATTCAGCGAGGGTTTTTCTGTGCGGTACCCTCCCGAAGGCGCTATTCGTGAATGGGCCTTCGGGAGGAAACAGGCTCTCTTCTACCGCACGGGCGACAGGCTGTCAACAGCAGGTGGAGGGGAAACCAGCCGGACGCGGGTACCGACTGTATGAGAATTGGACACCCGAGGCGGCGAAGGGTGTCAGATTCCTGTCGATCTTGCTCATCTCTGGGGCAGGCGCAAGATAGACGAGATGGACAGGATCGACAGGATTTGGACACCCGGCGCCCGCGGACTGTACTCGTTTTGCGCACTTCGGATACCCTCCCGAAGGTATTGGAACCTTCGGGAGGGAGATCGTCAATGCTGTTCGGCGCCGCGGGCGGCCGAGAGCAGGAGCGCCAGGAGGATGGCGGCGATGCCCGCCAGTCCCGCCCCAATCCCAAAAGCCACGGGAGCCCCCAGCTCTTTCCAGAAGAGGCCAAAGACCAGGCTCGCAGGGAGCGCCGCCAGGCCGACGGCGCCGTGGTAGAGTCCATAGGCCGTGCCGCGGCGCTCGCTCGGAACGAAGTCCGCGACGAGCGCCTTTTCGGCGCCCTCGGTCATGCCGTAGAAGATCCCGTAGGCGACCATGAGCGCCCAGAATTGGGCCGGCGTCTGGACGCACGCCATCCCGAGGTAGACCAAGGCGTAGACCGCCCAGCCGATCAGGATCATCGGCCGGCGTCCGTAGCGGTCGGACAGCATGCCACCGGGGAAGCTGAAGACGACCTTCGAGAGGTGGAGGGCGATCCAGATCCCGATGATCTGCAACATCCCGAAGCCGAACGTCGTCTGCCCGTAGAGGAGGAGGAACAGGTCCGAGCTGTTGCCCAGGGCAAAGAGCGTGACGATGCCGACGAAGGCGTAGAAGCGGCCGGGCAGTTCCCGCAGGGCGCCCTTCTTCTCCTGTGCCACGGTCGGCTCGCCCGACCGTGCACGGCTGGACAAGCCAGCCGTGGCACCGCGCGAAGGGGCGATCTCGCGGACCTTGCCGACGAGCGAGACCATGGCCGCGATGCCGGGGATCAGGGCGATGGCGAAGAGCCACCGCAGCGCGTGCATTTCCGCGGGCGTGGCCGTGTCCGGGTGGCCCTTCCAGAGCCCGTAGCCCAGGAACGCGTAGAGCACGCCCATGGAGACCAGCGGCCCGAGGATGGCTCCCGTGTGGTCCATGGCCCGATGGAAGCTGAACGCCAGCCCTCGGCTCGCCTTGTCCACCGAGTCGCTGATCAAGGCGTCGCGAGGCGAGGTGCGGATGCCCTTCCCCACCCGATCCCCGAATCGCAGGAAGACCAGGTGCCAGCCGACACTGGCGATCGCCATCAGCGGCCGGACCGCGGTCGAAATGCCGTAGCCGAGGACGGCCAGCGCCTTACGCTTGCCGAGTGCATCGCTGACCCGTCCCGAAACGAGCTTGAGCAGGCTCGCCGTCGTCTCCGCCACGCCCTCCATCACCCCGACATAGATGGCGACCCACCCGGCCACGGCCTCGGCCGGCACGCCAGCAGCCGCCGCAAGGCCCGAGACGAAAATGGGCAGCAGCGGGTAGATCATCTCGCTCGAGAAGTCCGTGAACAGGCTCACCAGCCCCATCATCAGGACGTTGCCGCGGATCGCCGCAAGGCGGCCGCGGCTCCTCGGTGTCGCGTCGGTTTCCTTTCCCGTCGGTTCGGCCATTCTCCCGTACCTCGTTCGCCTCGGCTAATCCAGGTACCCGAATGCCTTGAACTGAGCATCGAGATCGGCCGGCGGGTCGGCAAGCGGCTTCCCCGCGTCACGGGCGGCATAGCGGAGCAAGTTCCGCAGGAGCCGCTCGGCGGCGGGGTGAGTGCCGAGGTTCTCGCGGATGCGGAGCGTGTTCAGAATGAAGCGGCCAGCCCCGAGATTGTACACCGAGAGGAGCAGGCCCGAGGAGTAGGCCTGGGACGTGTTGATGGCGCCGGCGACGACTTCGGCCGGCGCGTCCTGGCCAGCCCAGGCCAGGTCGGGGATGATCTCGCGGTAGTACGTGTAGTCGAGGAGGCCGGTGGGCAGGCCATCGAAGATCGGGTGGCGCTTGGCCCATTCGTCCTTGAGGTAAACCCAGTTCGGCATGTTGGCCAAGGTGCCGCGGTTGCGGAGCGGCAGCCAGCCGGCCGGCTGGTCGCCGTGGCGGAAGACTTCGGGGCAGAGGAAGACGACCGTCGAGCCCCGGGCGATGCGCGTCACCAGGTCGCGGAATGCTTTTCCCGCATCGCCGGCCGGCGGCGTCGCCGCGGCGAGAATGACCTGGCGGACCGCAGGGAGAAGCGTTCCCTGACTTCCGGCCGCCCTCACCCTACCCTCTCCCGGGGGGAGAGGGGAAGTGCGGATGCCGCGGTCGGCGAGCCACTTCGCCAGCGCCGCATCCTCGCCCCAGAGAACGACCTCGCTCTCCACCGGCGGCATCTCGGCCGGGTCGGCGACGTAGAACTCCGTCTCGCCGCCCGCAGCCGCCGCGCCGCGGTCGAACGAGGCCACGAAGCGGTACTTGCCGGATGGGCCGTCAATGGGAACGTTTTCGGCGAAGACCGGCATGACCATCGGCGGCTCGGGACCGCGGCGGCGCTCCGGAATCTTCACGGTGGCCGTGCGCTCGAAGACGCGGGCGGCGTTCGGGCCGATGACCTGGAAGCGAGCCGGGTACTCGCCGGGCAGGAGCACGTCCTCGTTGGCCAGGACCGCCTCCAGCCGAACGCGAGTTCCGCGATAGACGTTGACCGGCTCGGCGAACAGGCACCAGCGGAGCGGGGCGAAGCCGTCGAAGAGGGCCTCGATTGTCCCCGGCTTCAGTTCGCGGAAGGTCGTCGTCAGGCCCTCGCCGGTCATCCCCTGGTCGACGGTTCCCGTGAGGCTGTAGCCGATGACGCTGGGGTTCGAGCGAATGCAGTTGAGGCCGAGGAGCCGCAGCGCGGCCATCTTCCGCAGGCATTCCGTGAAGTAGTCCTCGGGGCGCCCGAAGGTGTCGGCGAGCCCCCAGCGCTCCCAGTCAGCCAGGAAGCGGTTGAGCTGGGTGCGGTAGAACTGGGCGTCCTCGACCTCGGCCTTGCCGAGCTGCTCGTAGAGCCGGACGACCCGCAGCAGGTCAATCGCGCTGCCAACGCCATACTCCGACAGGAAGAGCGGCTGCCCTCCCCCGCCGACCGTCCGCAGCGTACGGACGATGCCTGCCGTGTGCGGCACCCGCTGATAGGGGTGCTGATCGTTGAGAACGTCCTCCCAGACGCCGGAGCCGGGGTTGCTGAGGGTGCCGACGATGGGCTTCGGCGTTCCGCCGGGTTGCTTCTCGCGATAGAGGGCGAAGGTCGCGGCGTTCGGGGCGGGGCTGGGACCCAGTTGGCCGTAGCTCCAGGTTCCGTTAGGGTTGCTCTTGAGCGAGAAGTCGGTCGCTGCGTCCCAGGTCTTGCCGTCTTCCGCCTTGATGGTCACGGCGAGAGCGGTCGTGTCGGCGCCGTAGTTCCCGTTGCCGTAGCCGATGACGCAATCCAGCGTGCAGCCCGCCTGCACGGCGAGCTTGGCCTTGAATTGGGCTTCGTTCCCGCCGCCCTTGACGTTGATGAGCCCGTCGAAGAGCGGCTTCCCATTGTGGAGGACGTGAACGTCGGTCGTGGCCTTCTCCGAGATGCCGTGGAACTCGGCGCCGACCTCGATGTGGCCCGCCGCGGGGGCGGTCCAGCGGACGACGCTGTACTCGCCGTCGCGGCCGGGATGGAACGAGAGCTGGCCCGGCTGCCAGGTGATGCCGAGCGCTCGGATGACCTCCTTGGTGACGTTGCGATTGACACAGGGATCCGTGCGGCTGGCGTTGCGCCACGCCTCGATGCCAGCCAAGTCGGTGTTCGAGACGCGGTCCCACCGCCCACTGTTGAGCAGGACCATCCTCGAATCATCCAGGGGGCGGAGGGCGGGGAGAACGCTGAGGGCGTGGCGGAAGACCGGGCCGTCGGGCGTCTCGTTCAGCAGGCCCCAGATGACCACGCTCGGATGGTTGCGGTCGCGCCGGACCATGCCGAGCACCGACTCGTCGTAGCGTTCCGCCATCTTGGGCGAGTCGGCCAGGCACCAGCCGGCGTACGATTCTTCGTAGACCATCAGGCCGATCTCGTCGCACAGGTCGAGCTGGTATCGCAACGCCACGCCCGCGATGAAGCGAATGGCGTTGAACCGCATGGCCTTGACGTTCAGCAGGTCGCGGCGCAGCCAGTCGGGATCGACGGGACGCTCCAGGCCGACGGGGCAGCAGTTCCCCGTGTGCGAGCAGCGGAGGTAGATGCGGCGGCCGTTGAGGCGGAACGCGCCGTTCTCGAACCGGAACTCGCGGAAGCCGCACCGGACGGACCGCTCGTCCATTGACTCAGTGCCACGGCTGGCTTGTCCAGCCGTGTCTCCCGTCCAGACCCGCGCCGTCACGCGATAGAGGAAGGGGTCGTTC
>Ga0315273_10010985_pt1 | contig 11571 bp, 8 predicted proteins | sample YL17G02_0_MG_FD_205753 | JGI IMG/M metagenome (GOLD analysis project Ga0315273, IMG submission 205753) | Sediment microbial communities from Yellowstone Lake, YNP, Wyoming, USA - YL17G02_0 | ecosystem: Environmental > Aquatic > Freshwater > Lake > Sediment | place: USA: Wyoming | collected... | reverse complement strand
GCCGTGGGGATTGCCCACCCTTTCCCCGGATTCTCTCGCCCAATCGAGAATTTGTTGCGCTTGTGTCAAATCTTGAGAACTGCCCCAGAATCCCAGTAGCCGCTCGAAAACGTCGCGGGGAAAGTCTGCTGGGAGGAGAGTTGCGAGAACCGCAGCGCGAGAAACTACCAGCGGCCGGCGGGCCCACCAGACATGGAGACGTTTGTCAGGCGGCTGCTGGCCGGTCGAGCGCTCGCGGATGCACTCCACCCCGATCGCCGCTGCCGGCAGCCACTCCTCGATCAGCAGTCGCGGAAGCTTTCGATTCATCGTTTATCTCCAATAGAAGCTGTCTCCATCCGAGAGACGCGCAGGCGCATAGATTATGCGCAGACGCTCAGGATTTCGTTTTGAAGTCCGCGCCTGGTATTGAACGCCGTGATGTATCTTTAACCATAACACAGTCAGGAACTTGCCGATTGTCGCATGTGCCCTTATTCGCGCTGCTGGGCTTTAGTTTGCCTTTTTCCGCACATAACTTATGCGCGCGCGCATAAATTTAGACTTGCGGCTGCCGGAAGGCCGGGTTTGCCACATCGCCTCGTTATCTCACGCCAAATCAATAAATTGCATAAATAGCCTCCCGGATTGTTTGTTCGCATCCTGGCTCTAGAGCCACTCGTCCGCGCATAACTTATGCGCGCGCGCATAAGTGCCAATGCACACCGCGTTTCGAGCCGCGCATTTCGACTTCGCCTACTGTACGCAACTCATTCATTAACCTGTAACTTTTATGACGAGACAGCTGAGTTATCTCTCGCACGTCGGAATTTGTCAGTGGCTTTTCTGCTAGCGCTGCAAGAATACGAGCCTTGGCATTTTGGTCGGCCAGGCGACTGTCGACGTGATAGCGCAAGCTGCTGTCGAGCATCTCATAGGCCGGACGAGATAAACGGTAATAGCGCCCACGGCCAGCGCCCCCGCCCGCTTCCAGGATCTTCCACTCTGCTACGAGGCGGCTAAGGATCTCTCTGGCGTCTTCCATGGAGCGCTGGCACATCTCTGCAACGATGCGCGCCGTGATTTCCCGATGACGGGTGAGGAAGTGAGTCACCAGCAGATCGTCCACGTCGAGACCGGGATAATGTTGCATGAGTTCGAGGAACTCGCGCTTGGTTTCCTGGCCTCTGATGGTGACGCGGATTGCCTGGCTGGAATTCCAGTAACTGGGGGGTTCCTTGCCTTCGCTCAGGAGATCGCGGAAGACCCGGGGCACGCCGAGATTCGCCGCATTGGCCAGGCGCATGCGGGCGAGTGCCTGGAACAAAGCATGGTAGCGCGGCGAAGATGGGTGATGGAGTATGTTCTGCGCGGTCACGCCGCCGACAAATCCGCCGGGGTTACTAAGTTCCAGGCGGTCCGGATAAAGCTTTATCGATACAGCGCCAGGAACTTCGTAGTCGCGGTGGGCCAAGGCATTGACGATCAGTTCGCGCAACGCAAGCGCCGGATAGCGGGGGAACTCCGGATGGACTAGCACGCCGGGAATTGTCACGATGGGGTTATTGGCGCCGACGAGTTCTCGCAACCGTTTGAGGGCAATGGGAAGACAGTCGGTGCCGTCTTCGGCCTGGTCGTAGTCCGTATCGGATTTCATTCGGCGGAACTGCCAGCGGGCGTGGGGCAGATGCTCCCGGATGGCTTCCGGCTTGCCGGCCAACAAAAGCCCGGCCAGAAGGAGGCTTCCGTCGCCGGCGAGTACACCAAGGGAGCGCAGTAGATCCGCGTCCGAAAGCCGAATGAGATCGGCGGCGGCGCCGGCCTCAGTCATCAAGCGCCGCAGCTCTTCCATTCCGGATGCGCTCACCATATCTGCCGGCGAGCCCATGATCGAATATGCGGTCAGCTCGATCCCTGCTTCCCGCCTGATGGTATCGATCTCCGAGAGTGTCATGCCACGCAGGCCCTCTCCCAGTCGGATTAGATACTTCCCGGTCTGGGTATGAAAAGGAACGCCGCGTGGACGCGGGGGTATGCGGATTGCCAGTACAGCACCATAGGTGGTCGTAACGGTTTCAATTTCGATGCGAATCTGGGTTGCATCAGCAACGCTCTCCCGAATTCGAGCTAAATCTTCATCCTGCAGGAGAGGGATTGGGAGAACTTGGCGAGGCATCCGGTCGCTTACACCCAGGATCAGCCAGCCCCCGCCGGCATTTCCGATGCCGACGGCATATTCAGCGATGTCGCTGCGGCTTGATATGCCGGGCTTGAATTCAACCGATTCGCTCTCAGAGGCGGCCATTAATTGGCGCAGTTCTTGCTCGTTCACTTCACCGCCTCCGCCAGAATGCGCAATGCGCGGACAGCCCGCCGGCCGCCGCGCCGCGACATGATTCCAAACCACCAGGCCGCTTCGGAGGCGTCGGCGTGGCGCATGTTCTCCGCGGCGCGATGCAACCGGTCTGCGTTTCGCAGGCCGGAAGCGATCAGCGCATAGCACGCGACGCGGGCGCCCCAATCCGTATCCATAGGATGATAGGGGCCGGCGGTGAGTTTGGTATTGGCACCGTTTACGGCTCGAACCGCCGATCGCAAAAGGGGAGATCCTGCTGAAAAAGCCAAAGGAGATATGGACGTAACTCGCGTCAACCGCTCCTTCTGGTTGGCGTCGACAGAACGCCGGTAGAGAATCGCAGCATCGCCGCTGCGCCTACGAACGACCCGGAGCGCAAAGGAAGCCTGGCGAACTTTCATCGGCTGTCTCCGACAGGTTTGTCGAACAGGGCACGTGGAGTTACATCATCGGGCGCCTCATCGGCGAGCCGCTGAAGCTGATCCTGGAGCCCGGTACGACCGGCTGTGCCAAAGCCCAATTTGAGGCCGGCCTCGAACGATGATCCTTCAGTCAGGGCATTATAGACCGTTTGGGCGATCGTGAGCGGCCGGGTCGGATGAGTCGGTTTAACGTCGTTGGCTGCGAAATTGATGTTGCCGCCGTCCTTCGACTCTCCACTTGCGCTGACAGTGAGGGTAAGAGTGTCGGCGCCAAGTGGAAGTGCAAGGCCCGAGAGAGCTGCGGCAGCGGAAGGTGTGCCGGCAATCAGCTCTAGATTTAATAGCGGCCTTTGAGCCGCATACTCCAGGACCTTTTCCCAGCTTGCAGCCGTGACGCGACCGGCAGACGGCTGCGGAAGCTTCGGTGTCTTGCCCTCTTCGGATTTCGTGGTGTCCTCTTTGACCCACGATTGTCCATAGGGGGAGTCGGCATAGGTTACATGTACCGAATCATCCAAGGACAGCGTCGTCAGGTTGGCTGGGATACGTCGGCGGCGACCTTCTGGCCCTTCCACACACCCCTTGGAGTCGTAGGCGCGGTTGTCGGAGAGCCTGACTACTGCTTTTCCCTGCTCGACCGTTTTGAGGATAGTCTGGCGCACGATCGACCCATCTGGAATGAGACGGAGGCGTGGAGCGCCGAGAAATCGCTCGTGAATTGCCCGGGCGGAGTAGACATCGGGCATGTCCGGCAGTGGCGTTGCGCCTGGGAGTATGTCCTTCAGGAAACGGTCGGGATCGATGGCATCACCCGGTTGATAAAGCAGGTTTTTGGCGTCGAGGAACTTGCGCAGGCACGCCTGCCCTTGTGGCCTCTGGAGCATCTGCTCCTCAGGAACCTGAAATTGTTCTTCGAGCTGATAGGATGTGCCGCCGGCAAAAACAATCCGGTCGAAGGCACGACAGGTCTGGGTGCGGAACTGCTTGACGAGATCGGGTTTGATACGCTGCAACTGGTCGCGTACAAGCCTTCCCGATTCTCCGGTCCTGAATTCTCGTTCAATCGCCTCGGCTGCCAGCAGGCGCCGCGCGCGCTCGATGGCATTGTTCAATGCCGATGCGGTGGCTGTGACTGCCAGAATGGCGTTCTGGAAACGTCGCGGGATCGGCGCCTGCGGGTTGGCATCATCGGCGTATGTGCAGACTGAACGCGCGATCTTTTCATCCTCGCAGAGGGCCAGTTGCAAATCGGCGGATTCGGTTACCTGGCGCGCAGCATTTGGCCAGGGCGTCAGCTTAAATGCCGGCCCGGAGAAGTAGGATTGCGCCTCTGCCGCGACTCGGCTTCGCGCGTCTTCGATCGGAATCTGCGACTTTCGTTCTTCGATCTGCTTGATGATGTTGGCGTCGTAACGGAACTGCCAGCCTCGGCCTCCGGCCATCGGGTACGTATGCCAGCAGACGCCCACCAGCCGATCGAGCGCTTCCGATGGTTCCGGACCGGCTTCGTCCGGGTGCAAAACGGCAAGGGTGAGATCTGCCGGGTCCATGCCGCTGTTTGACTGCATGGGAAGGCTTTCTAACAACAGCGCGGAAGCGACGCGCCGGTGAATTCCTCGCGCAGTGCTCCCGTCAAGGCCGGCCGCATGGTTTCCCACATCGGCTGAGACTGCGGCCTTGAAATTGTCGCGATTGAGCCGCTGAAGCAGGTCTGCCTGAATTCGAGAGCTGGACCAGTCGATCTCACCTGCGGAAATCAGCTCGTGATCGACATTCGCTTCCCAGACGTCACGGAGAATCCGGGCAAAGAGCCGGAGCACGCCGCGGCTCTTCTGAAAATCCTGGAGTGCGCCGAGCCGGTCACGAGCGGTTTCGAGCAAGCGGGGATGGAATGGATAGCAAGTGACAATGAGTTTGGCATAATCGGCGGATGCGGCGGCCGGCGGTATTAGGCCCGGCGATTCCTGGGTTACACGCTTGAACAGGTTGAAATAGGTAGCTGAAGCGGCTTCTGCTGCTGAGCGATCGACGTTCTCGAAAAGCCGTCGGACAATCACGCGGGCTGACTCGTCTCCGATCGGATCAAAGTCAGTCATTTTGCGGCCGAAGACCTCGTCGAGCTTGGCCGCGGCGCTGAGGAGCGCACCCCCAAGCTTCGCGGCCTGGGTTGCGTATGCCGCCTGGCCTCCGGGGTCGGTGACGACCAGGACTGTCTGCTTCCTTTTGCTTACGACGGATGAGAGAGAATTCAGGAAACCCAAGAGGTTGCCTTGTCCGCGCTCGGATAGCTTTGCCATGTAAATCACGACTTCATCGAGCAGGAGAAGTACTGGTCCGCTCGGGAACGCGGCTTCTATCTGAGCTTCGGACGGCGATGCTTCCGGATCATCCGCTTTGCCAAGCGCCTTGAGTGCCTTCTCTCCTCCAAGACGATAAAACACTTCGCCCCAGAGACTGCGGATCTTCGTGGCGCCGTGAGTCGAGAACAGCGGGACGCCGGCCTTGCCGGCATCTACGGCAACGAGAGTGAGTTTCGTGGGTCGCCCGGCAGCGGGAAGAAGCTCAGTGCCCAAGGCGAGGTCGGCTATGTTCTGGCCCAAATGCCAGAGAGCCATCAGGGTGTGCGTCTTGCCCCCGCCAAAACCGGTACTTAGACGGATGGTCGCGCCGCCTTCCTTTGGATCGGCCAATCGCCCAAAGACGACCTCGGCCACTTTGCAGAGCTGCTTCGCCGGGTGCGTATTCTGGAAGAAAGCAGCCACGTCTTTGTAGACCTTCGGTGCTTTTCCGCTGATCAGGTCTCCGAAATCGGCAGCAAAGATGGCGTCATCAAGATCTCCTTTAAGCACTTCCTTCCGAGGCTTGCATCCGCTCAGGACTCCCATACTTTCTCCTATTTGGCAACGATTGCGTTGGACGCAGAAAGTCAACGCCTCCTGAATCAGGAAGGCGATCTCGTTTCCGACAGCTGTCCTGTTGCGGCCCGATTCTAACACGAACTTGCTGCACTCACCTGCTCGCTTCAGCTCGCTGCAAAGCTACGAGCATGAATCACCGCTCTCTCCGCATCCAGTGCGCCAGCTATCACGTCCGTAATGGCTCTCGTTGAAATTTCGCGTGTCCCCAACCAACCCTCGCGAACGAGCCAGGCAAACTCCGTATAGGTGAGATGACGCCGCACATTCTCAAAAGTAATGACCTTCCCTCCTCGCATGCCATCGGTCACCTCCGACCGCAGCAGAGTTTCCAAGTACTGCCGTGGCAGATATATGCCTTTGATCAGGTCAGCCGAAAGGGGTTCCAGGACTACGGACGGGCAAAACTTGAAAAAGAAACCAGCGCCGTCGAGTCGAAAGGAGGAACAGTCTCTTGGTGGCATCCATTCGGGAAGCCGGTGCGCGAGGTAGTAATCCGAGAACAGGGCTCGATTGTTGAAGAACTCTTCCGACCAGTCGGCTACAGCATAGGCAAAGTGCAGTTTGTCGCATTGAGCTATGGGATCGGCCTCCGTCCAGGTCAAGCGCCGCAGGACGCGCAGATCGAGCGCAGTGGGCTTGCGCCTTTCCACGCTGAGGATGCGCGGACGAATGACAACCTGACGAGGAGAAGCGAATGCCGACTCTCCGGGCACAGGCTTGGGGGTTAGAAAGGACCGACCGAGAATGGTTTCAGCGCACAGAGATGCACCGGAAGGACACGCGGACACGAGGCACACAGAGTGGGCAGAGTTCCCCGGGCATTCCTTTCTATCGGCCTAAGTCGCGAACGGCAGCTCTCTCCATTTTCCGCAGGATGCCGTCGGGCTCCGCTACCCCCAGCTTCACGATCTCCTCCGCCCGCCCGCGCGTATCGGCGACGGCATAGATGCGCAGCTCATCCGCGTTTCCGGAGGGGCGGAAGTGCGCGACATCCCCGTTGCTGAACACGACACGCACGCCGTCCGTAAAGTCCAGGCGCACTACCGTTCCGAAACCCTGTGACGGGGTAAAGAACCGCTCGAGGCCGAGCCGGATCTCTTCGATTTCCTCCTTGTGCTCTTCCGGCCTGAGGATCTCGTTGCGGCGCTCGTCCAGAATCTGTATGCGCGTCGCTTCAAAAACAACCTCCCGGATCGCCTTATTCGCGGGCGAAAACCGCTCGACGATCTTCAGCCCGCGCGCTCTGGGGAATCGCTTCAACAGTGCGGCGCCGCTGAAGCGCGCGGGAAGCCGCGCGAACAATTCGTTAAGGGACAGCCCTTTCTCCTGGGCGGAAAACAGCACGCAGAGGATGGGGAGCAGAGCATCCCGGGTCTGAAGCGCTGCGAGAATCCTGCCGTTGCGCACGACATCCGACCCGACGAGAAAACCGCCGTTGGGCTCCCAGCCGCAAACGACCCGCGCGCCTCGACTCCGGGCGGCTTCCATACCGGCGATCACATAGGGTGATCCGATTCGGGTTTTAGGCCCGACAATATCCTTGAGCGGGCCCCGGTCGATGGCATCGTTGCAGCTGATCGGAACGGCTACGGCGTCGGCCTGCAGGTATTCGGCCACGATCATCCCGACGAGATCGCCGCCGAAAAAACGCACCGCCGACGTCTGCGGATCCACGCCGAGGACGAGCGGCCTGTCGCTGTCCCCGTCCGTGGATATCACGGCGAAGGGCGGCCCATGATCCGATGCGTTCTGGTCGACCAGCGCCTGGATGGCGGCGAGTTGCGCAGCGTCGATATTCTCGGTGTCGATGGGAACGAATGTCTCGCTGTGGCCGGCAGGGATCACCCGGGCGCCAAGCCGTTCCAGGACTTCCACGACAACATCTCTCCCGACCGCCGAATGCTGGTAGACCAGAATACTCTTGCCGCCGAGCGACTGGCCGGAGAAGAACCGGATATACCGGTCGATATAAGCCGCTCTCGCCTCACCGCACTTGGGCGGGAGTTCCTGATGCCCCGATCGGAAGAATCCCAGAGCGTCGAAAGGGGACTCGTCATAGGGCTGCCGGTAGAATCGTTCGCGAACCGCTCGCGACCGCTCGTTGATCGGGCCCTCATCCAGCTTGAGCAACTCTCCTCTTGTGGAATTCGTCTTGTAGCCGTTTCGATCGAAGGGGATGTGGCTGCCCGTAATCATAATGCTGCCCCGGCCGCGCGCGAGCGCAAAGTGGTTTAATGCAGGGGTCGGGATGGGACCCAGATTGACCGGCCGCATCCCTGCGTCGCGAATGGCGCGCTCGATGGCCTGGACTATCTCGCCGCGGCCCTGCTGATCCGGGTCAAAGCGAGTCGAGCTTGGGCGCAGGTCGTAAGCGAAGAAGAACTCCTCTCCCTTGAGGATTCCGCCTCGGGTCCGGGGCAGAGATTGAAGGTATTCCAACTCCGCCAGCGCGTTGATGTAGATCTCCAGCTGGGTGAGATGGACGAGCTCACCCCGTCGGCCGCTGGTGCCGAAAGCCAGCTCCTGCGGCTGGTACGCCAGGTGCGCGCGCAATGAATCCGGCGGGTACGGATCTGTCATTCGGGCAATCCCAATAAAACAAACCGTTTGTCTCTGTTCTTAGTGTGCCCATCGGGGATGGTGGAACCCCCTCGCCTTCAAGCCAAAGTGATTTATGAGGGACCTAATCCACCGCTCCCTCACGGTCGCGGCTCTGTCGAGTGTGCGAAAACAGAGCCGCGCGCGTCAGCAAGTGGCGGGACACGATGCTCCTTTGACCTTTTCTCATCTTCAATGTCTCGCCAGCAATCTCACCTTTTGGGTTGCATCGAGGGTGTTCGTGGTGAAACCCTCGCCTTTCAGCCGAGGGTTGTTCAGTAGCCGCGCAGATCGGTGCTCTGCCTCTTCCGGAGGCCGTCTTTGGGCGTGCGTTTCAACACAACATACCGGAGGCCGCGCTCCGCGCAAAATGCGCGTTTTTCGGGTCGATCTCCGTCTTCATTGACCACGTAGATGTCCGGCCTGATCCGCGCCACCTCCGGCTCAGCGTCCATCCACCCCTTCCCTGAAGTGATCAACGCCCGATGGACATAACGCATGGCCCCAACCATGTACCTCCGCTCTTCCTGAGAAAGCATCGGGTGGCTCCCTCCCTTCAGGAGTTGGATATTGTCGTCGTGCCCCACCACCACATACAAGGCGCCGAGCTGGGAGACCTCCTCGAAGAAGCGCACGTGGCCGCTGTGCAGCCAATCGTAGCAACCCGTGGCGAGGACCTTCGGGCCCGATGCGGTGTCCTGCCCATTCTCATCTTCCCAGGGAAAACCGCGCATTTCTTCCGGGGCAAGAACCCTGTAATCGATTCCATGCCGCCGGGCGAAGGCGCGCTTGCCGGCGTTGTCATCGGCCTGCTCCACTACCCAGATCCCGGGATTCGTCTCCGCGGACAGAGGGAGGGCATCCGGCTCGCTCAAATCCGTCACCAGAGTCAGCCGGCTGACGTAGCGGACAGCCTGAAGGAGATACCGGCGCTCTTCTTGCGGAAACCTTGGCTCTTTGCCCTCCAGCGCCTGCGCCACCCGGTCCGACCAGAGCAGGAGATGCAGTTCCCCCAGCCGAGACGCCTCGTGCAGGAAGCGCACATGGCGCGATCTAAAGTCGTCGAAGCTTCCGGATACAACGACCATCACCTACCCGCCTGACTTCAGTTCACAGTGCGCAGTTCGCAGTGTCGTTTGCGGATAGCAACTTCAATCGCCTTGAACCTGGCCCGAAAATGCAGGGGCGACCGTCAGGTCGCCCGGCAGGATCCCCATTGTCCGGTTGTGCGGGCGACCTGACGGTCGCCCCTACAGTAATTTGGTGTTCGCAATGCTGCTCCGTTGACTTCAGCCGACAAATCACGAATCCCGCGCCTTCCATGCGAGGATGATTCAGTCCTGGACGACGCGCCTGCCTGCTTTGCGCTCCTGGTACTGCTGCTGGATCCAGTTGTAGGTTTTGAGCATGCCTGTGCGGAGGGGCGTGCCCGGCTCCCAGCCCAGAACGCTTTTGATGAAAGTATTGTCGCTGTTGCGCCCGGCCACGCCCTTGGGCGCATTCGGATCGTATCGGCGCTGCAGCTTCACTCCCGCAATCTCCTCGACCATGCTGACGAGATCGTTGATGGAGATCAGCTCGTTCGAGCCGAGGTTGATCGGCACGGCAATCAGCTTCTCGCAATGCATGATCTGATCGATTCCGAGGACGCAGTCGTCGATAAAGCAGAAGCTGCGGGTCTGGGTTCCGTCGCCCCATATTTCGATGACCGTATCCCCTGTGTCCTTAGCCTCGATCACCTTTCTGCACATCGCTGCGGGGGCCTTTTCGCGCCCGCCAAACCAGGTGCCCCATGGGCCGTAGATATTGTGGAAACGAGCGATGTGAGTTTCCAGGCCGCGCTCTGCCCAGTATTCCTGGCAGAACATCTCGGATATAAGCTTCTCCCAGCCATAACCGCGCTCGGCCATTGCGGGGTAGGCATCCGACTCTTTCAGCGCCCGGACCCGGGGATCCCGCTGGAGATCGGTGTTATAGGCACAAGCTGAAGAAGAGAAGAAATATTTTGTCGCTCCCGCGCGCCAGGCCGCATCGATCATATGGGTGTTGATCAGGATGCTGCGCAGGCATTCCACGCGGAAGCGCTCGATGAAGCCCATACCGCCCATGTCGGCTGCAAAGTTGTAGACTTCGACAGCGCCCGCACCCGCGCGTATGGCATTCTCCTTCTCGCTCAAGTCCATGGAGATGCACTCGACACCTTCCACGCGCTGATACCATTCAGGGACAGGTTTCCGGTCGATCGCGCGGATCCGCGCGTAGCCCAGATCATGGAAGTGGCGCGTCAGCGCACCTGCGATGAATCCGCCGGCGCCGGCGATTACGATCAGGTCATCCTTTCCCAGATTTCGTTCGATGTGAAGTTGATCAAGCGATGTCATGTGAACCTCCCGGGGACGATAATCGTCGCTCAAGCCGAATTATTTCACAAGTGCAAACCACTGCTTCCTCAAATGGGTCGCCAGCCGTATTGAAGACACTATGCTCAGCTTCATAGATCGTCTTTTAAAAGCCTTGCCACGGATTACACGAATTTCACTGAATTCTATTTTGAATTTGTGTAATTCGTGTAATCCGTGGCAAGGCTTTTGGTTTCGTCTCTTTGTTTTACCGAAGGGTATCCTGCAAGTTTCTGAAACGCCGCGCTACCTCCGGCAGCATGGCGGTTGCTATTCCTGTCGAATCGCAGATAGACTCGTCGCGCACAAGATTGAATTGGATATGGGCCAGCCCTTGCCTTACCGCTTGCTGCGGCCGCTCGCGCAGGTGCGGGAGAACGAAGCCGTGACCGCGCTTCTCATGTTCTCCTATTCGTTCCTGTCGATGACCGCCTACAACATTCTCAAGCCTGTAACACGCTCGAAGTTCATCTCGGATATCGGCGCGACCAACCTGCCGTATGTGCAGCTGACGGCGGGTGTGATCATCGGCCTGATCATGACCGGCTATTCCTGGATGGTAAGTCGTCTGCCCCGCCGTTGGTCGCTGGCGATCACGCAAGGGGGCATTGCCGCGCTGCTCATCGCTTTCCGGCTTCTCTTTCGGACCAGCCAGGACTGGGTTTCCGCCGCATTCTATCTGTTCGGCCTGATGCTGGGCATCCTGTTGATCAGCCAGTTCTGGACCCTGGCAAACGTGGTCTACGATCCGCGCCAGGCCAAAAGGCTTTTCGGTTTTGTCGGCGCCGGAGCGCCGCTGGGCGGCATCGCCGGATCCCTGTTCCTGATGCGGTATGCGAAGTGGATCGGGGCGGTCGATCTCCTCTTGTACAGCGCGGCCCTGATGCTCATTTGCATGG
>Ga0315273_10010983_pt1 | contig 11572 bp, 8 predicted proteins | sample YL17G02_0_MG_FD_205753 | JGI IMG/M metagenome (GOLD analysis project Ga0315273, IMG submission 205753) | Sediment microbial communities from Yellowstone Lake, YNP, Wyoming, USA - YL17G02_0 | ecosystem: Environmental > Aquatic > Freshwater > Lake > Sediment | place: USA: Wyoming | collected... | reverse complement strand
TTAATAACACCCTGGAAGCCATTGAAAACAGATGCCTTACGAATCAATTGCGGCGCCCTCAACAGTCCGCAAGGGCCGTCACCGACCCACAGATTCTGCGGACGAGGCGGATTTTCTTGCCTGTTTCCGCGTTGCCAGCCCGATTTGCGCGGATCTATAGTCTGCCGGTCCGGCCTATTTCGCGGTTTGGGGTCCGGCGGCTCCGGCTTCGCGGCCACGTAGGACGGCAGAATCCAGACCGGCCGCGCCAGCATCGCGAACCGGGGCAGGTCGAACTCCTTGTGCAGATCCAGGCAGAACAGGTCGGGCGCAGCCGCGTACGGCACCGGCGCGTCCAACAAGCGCCGCAGGGTCGGAACGGTCTGCCGGACCATGATTTCGGCGAAGGCGGCGGGGTCGAGCGCGGCGGCGGCGAGCGAGACCGCCTGGCCGGACATTCCGGTAGCATCGAGGCGTGTGCGCGGCGCGCCTGCCGTGCGTTGTAGCCAGACGGCGATTCCCATAACCTGAGCCGCCTCCATCGCCAGCGGGCGGTCGCCCATGGATGCCAGCAACTGCGTGTATTCGGGAACGCGGCGGCTGGGCAGCGAATTGTCGCCGAAGAACAGCGGGTCGAGCGCAAGCACCTGTTCGCCCCGGTTCACCTGTTCCGATACTTCCGCGGCGGCCGACTTCTTTCCTTGATCGTGCAGCACCATGGTCAACGGCGCGCGGTCGGGTGTCTCCACCGCCTTCAACCACACACAAGCTGGGCGCGGGCGCGCGCCCGTCGCTCTTCGAGACAAAGAATGACCGGGAGGACCCCGGCTCGGACCCGGCGTTGGCAGCCTTCCTGCGAACGCTGGGCGCCAGGTCCGAGTTGCGGAAACCTGACTCGCCGCCCAAGATCCTGCGCGCGGGTGTCGATCCCTCCGCGCACATGCGGCATCGACAGTTCGAGCAGCTCATCGAATTCACGCAGGTCCTGGGGCGCACCTCCGCCCGGAGGGCAGGACTCTACTTCAGAGCCCGCTCGATAGCCGCCTCGGCGACGCGTGCCATCAGCGCGTAGGAACGCTCGTTGGCATGCGCTCCGTCTTCCGAGTAGCCTTCCTTGAGCATGCCCTTGGTGTCTACTAGAGGGGAATAGTAGTCCGCCACCTCCGCATGAATTTCCGAAGCGTAACTGCGAATCAAGTTGTTTAATTTCACGATGTCGGACAGCGGGTGGGTGTCTGTCTGCTTGCGCTTGGTGTAGTCGCTGACCGGAAGCAACAGGGCCAGGACCACCTTAATGCGATGTTTGTCGGCGAGCTCGCACATCGCGCGAATGTTGTCCCCAATCATCTCCAGGGTCTGGGGGCCCGTGTTCCGTGAGATGTCGTTGATACCGCCGCCAATCACGACAGCGGCAGGGTGGAGATTGGTGACATCGGGGAAAAACCGCACCAGCATCTGCTGGGTGGTTTGGCCGGAAATTCCGCGGTTTACGTATGGCTTACCGGAAAAGAACTTTTCGAGCTTCCACTCCGAAGTGATGGCGTCGCCGATGAAGACGACTCGGCCGCTGGCAGGCTGCGCCCGCAGGCGGACATTGTCGTCATAATGGCGGCCGATCTGGTTCCAATCCTGCAACTGATCGGCCAGGGCTTGCGCCGAAAACTGTAGGCAGCAATTCGCCCTCGGGGGTTTGAACTCCTGAACGAGCTGCGCCCGCGCGGATCCGAAGGGGATCAATCCGGCAAACACGGCCAAGAAGCTTACGAAGCGAGATTTCATGAGTCACTCTCCCTAGATCTTACTCCACACACATCTTAAGATCCACTTGTTGCCGCAAGGAACAGGCCGCCGATGCCGCGGCGGGTCAAGACGGCTTCGCGCCCCCCGCCCCGGACCCGTCATGCCGTCAAAACAGCAACTTCAAAGACAATTGGTAACTACTCAGGTAGGCATCACCATGATGCCACGAACAGGATTATACTACGCCCCCCCCCATCAAGTCAAGCGAAATGAAGTTTGTTTTCTGCGATTCAGACAGTAGTCTAACCCACCCAGCCCGTTGAGGATCCTGGGTGTGGCCCAGACGCCGCCTGCCACCACGAGAGCTATTGGCGGCCTCTTCAACGCCCCTACACCGTATCGGACCCGAAGTGGATGGTCGCTCGTTCTCTCCCCCCGAAAAAATATTCTTCCTCCTGCATGTTTCTTGCAACCACCTTTGGTTTCTTAGTGTTCCAACGCTTCCCCCCAGTGTCTGAATTGCAGTCCGAAACTGCTGTCGATCATTGACAATCGGTGCGGTTCCAACATAAATTAAGTTTTCTGCCGGGATCGGGATTTCCGGCAAAATACCGAAAAGGGGAGTTCTCATCTTGAACCCGACGACCGTTACCGAAACCCATTCGCCCATCCGGCGGCTGCGCTGGTGGATTGGCGGCCTGCTGTTTCTCTCCACCGTCATCAACTACATCGACCGCCAGACGCTGAGCGTCCTGGCGCCCTTCCTCAAGCAAGAGTACAAGTGGACGAACACGGACTTCGCCACCGTGCTCATCTCCTTTCGCGTCGCCTACACCATCTTTCAGAGCGTCTCGGGAAGGCTGATCGACAGGTTGGGAACGCGCCGGGGCCTCAGCCTGAGCGTGGCGTTTTACTCGATCGTCGCGGTGCTTACCTCCCTGGCGCAAGGCATTGTCGGTTTCCGCGTCTTCCGCTTTCTGCTGGGCGCGGGCGAGGCGGCCAACTGGCCCGGCGCGACCAAGGCGGTTTCCGAATGGTTCCCGGCCAAGGAGCGCGGTTGGGCGGTGGCGCTGTTCGACAGCGGCTCCTCCGTCGGCGGCGTCATCGCGCCGTTCCTGGTGCTCTACCTGTACCGCGCCTTCGGAAGCTGGAGACCGGCGTTCATCATCACCGGACTGCTCGGCTTCCTCTGGCTGATCGCCTGGCGCGCGCTCTACCACCCGCCCGAAAAGCACCCGCGCCTGGCGCCCGAGGAACTCGAATACATCCGCGCGGGCCGCGCGCAGCAGGAAGATGCGGCTTCGCCCGGCCTGCCCGCCGTCGGCTGGGGCAGACTGCTGCGCTACAAACAGACCTGGGGCATCATGCTGGGACGCTTCATGCTTGATCCCTACTGGTTCATGGTGGCCGAGTGGTTCGCGCTGTACCTGCTGAGCAAGGGCTTCCAGATCGAGCGGAGCATCCTGGGATTCTGGGCGCCGTTCCTGGGCGCCGACCTGGGCAATTTCTTCGGCGGCGCGCTGTCGAGTTATTGGATCGGCAAGGGCTGGCCGGTTGGCAAGGCGCGACGGACCGTGCTCGCGATCTTCGGACCCAGCATGCTGCTGCTGATTCCGGCGGCGTACGCGTCGAATTACTTCGTGATCATTTTGCTGTTCGCCTGGGCGAGTTTCGCCTACGCCGCCTGCTCGACGATGTTCCTGGCGATGCCGGCGGACGTGTTCCACACACGCGCCGTGGCGTCGGTGAGCGGGTTGAGCGGCACGGCGGCGGGCATCGGCACGCTGATTTCGACTTACCTGATCGGGGTGATCACGGATAAATTCTCCTTCCAGCCGGTGGTGATCGTGGCATCCATCGTGCCGTGCGTGGCCACGATCCTGCTGGTGACGATGGTTCGCGCCTCGAAGAAGCCGGACCCGGAACAGGTGCTCATGAAGTTCTGACGAATCGACGGGCGCGACCCGGCGACAAGATTGTCCATCTTTCGCAAAAGCTGTCCATTGTGCGAAAAGCCGTTTTGACGCAATTTTGAGAGCACCACTAAAGGAGTGTGCTCGTGGAGCGCAGGAGATTTTTGGGAGCAGTGGCCGCCGGAACGGTGAACGCGGCCCCGACGCTGGCGCAAGAAGGCGGCAAGCCGGTTCGTGCAACGCCGTTGCGCGGCGATAACTGGGGAACGCTCTTCTACGATGAAGCCGAGCGAAGCCAGGTGGTGGATGTGGTGAACACCGGCAAGCCGTTCCGCTTCAGCAGCGCGCGCGGCGGAGAGCCGCCGGCGAAGGCGGCGGCGTACGAAAAGGAAATCGCGGCGCTCATCGGCGCGCGTTACGCCCTGGGTCTGACCTCGGGCACGGGAGCGCTGGAGTGCGCCGTGGTGGCGCTCGGCATCGGGCCGGGCGACGAGGTCATCCTGCCCGCCTGGACCTGGCATTCCACGTTCACCGCGGTGGTACGCGCGGGCGCCTTGCCGGTGTGCGCTGAAATCGACGAATCGTTCAATATCGATCCGGCCGATATCGAGGCGCGGATCACGCCCCAGACGAAGGCGATCATCGCCGTGCATTTGCAGGGCAACCCGGCCGACATGGACGCGGTGATGGCCATTGCGAAGAAGCGCGGGCTGAAGGTAATCGAGGATTGCGCGCAGGCCATGGGCGCCAGTTACAGAGGCAAGCGGATCGGCTCGATCGGCGATATCGGCACTTACAGCCACCAGTTGACGAAGACCATCACATCGGGCGAGGGCGGAACGCTGGTGACCAGCGACCCGGCGCTTTATGAACGCGCCTGCCGGTTCCACGACGTCGGCAATATCATGCGGCCGCACCAGGAGTGGCTTGGCGAAATCCGGCAGAAGCCTTTCGTCGGCACCAACTTCCGCATGAGCGAGTTTACCGGCGGCGTCATGCTGGCGCAGATCCGCAAACTCGACCGCATCCTGGGCGCGGTACGGTCGAACTCCGCGCAGGTTTACGAGAGGCTGGGCGACCTGGCCGGCGTCCGCTTCCGCAAACGGCCCGACCCGGCCGGCGACATCGGCTCGCCCGTGTTCCTTGGCTTCCGAAGCAAGGAGCAGAGGGAGAAGTATATGGAAGCGATGCGGACCGAGGGCGTTCCGGTGGGCCCTCCGGGCGGCTCGGTGATCCTGCCGGTGGTGCCGTATATCGAGAACAAGGTGGCGATGCACCCGGCTTGGCCGACATGGACGAGCCCGCGGGGCCGCGAGATCCGTTACGGAGCGTCGTCGTGCCCGCGCACCATCGACATCCTGAGCCGTTTCGCCGGTGTCGCCATCGGACCGAAGTACACGCGCGACGACATCGATGACATCGTCGCTGCCGTTCGAAAAGTCTATCCGAAGGTTGTTGGAGCGTGATGGCGCCTCCGTCCGGCGCTGTCCACTCCGCGGGAACGGTAAAGGGCTGGAAGATCCCGTTCTTTGGCGAAGCCGGGCGCGGACGGTTCCGTTGCGAGGCGTTCACCCTGTTGGACCAAGTTCAGCAACCCGAACACCGGCATCGCGAACACGAACTTCGGGTGGCTGACCTCGATCGGTTCGCCGCGCATCATGCTATTGGCGTTGAAGTTCTCTTACTAATGGCCTGTAACAGAATAACTGTGCCAACTGCTCCCTTCGGAGCTCTTTCGAAGACGACAAGCTGAAGCATGTCCCACACGGCAAATCGGCATCTTACATTCCACCGTGGGGCATGCTTCAGCTTGCCCGGAGCTTCTTTCACAGCTTCTTACGGTCGCGGACCGGAAACACTTTTGAGAGCCGCGCGCTCAAACAAGCAGACTGGGCGCCTTGAAACGGCGATTCCATGACGAGCCCTGAAATGTGGCTTAAGCTAGCTTTGTCCCTACTCGCCGCCGCGCCGTGCCTTATGGCACAATCGAGGCCGATGGGCGAGATCCATCTCATCACTCTCGATCCGGCGCACTTCCACGCCGCCCTGGTGCAGAAGGAGATGTATCCCGGCGTGTCGCCGCGCGTCGCCGTCTACGCGCCCCTGGGCCTGGACCTGACCGAGCACCTGGCGCGCGTCGCCCGCTTCAACCTGCGCGCCGAGAATCCGACGGCGTGGGAACTCGATATCCACGCCGGCCCGGACTTCCTCGAGCGGATGCTGAAGGAGCGCCCGGGGAACGTGGTGGTACTCTCGGGGCGCAACCGCGCCAAGATCGACCGCATCAAGCGGTCGGTGGAGGCGGGGCTGAACGTGCTGGCCGACAAGCCGTGGACGCTGGATTCGCGCGACGTCCCGGCCATCGGGCAGGCACTCGACCTCGCCGATCGGAAGGGCCTCGTCGCCTACGACATCATGACCGAACGCCATGAGGTCACTTCCATGCTGCACCGGGAGCTGGTGAACGCGCCGGATGTCTTCGGGGTCATCGTTCCCGGCGACGAGAAGAACCCCGGCGTGTTCATGGAGAGCGTGCACCGGCTGATGAAAACAGTGGCCGGCGTGCCGAACCTGCGGCCGGCCTGGTTCTTCGACGTCGGGCAGCAGGGCGAAGCGCTGGCCGACGTCGGCACGCATCTGGTGGACCTCGCGCAATGGACGGTGTTCCCCGACCAGGCGATCGACTACAAGAAAGACATCCGGGTGCTCGACGGCAAGCGCTGGCCCACCGTGCTCACCAGGGAGCAGTGGCGGCGGGTGACGGGCGAGGCGGAATTCCCCGCCTATCTTTCCTCTTCCGTGAAGGGCGACCGCCTGAGCTACTTCTGCAACAACTTCGTCGCCTACACACTGCGCGGCGTTCACATCCGGATGAACGTGCTTTGGGACTTCGAGGGGCCGCCGCCGAACGACAGCTACGTGGCGAAGTTTCGCGGAACGAAGTCGCGCGTCGAGGTGCGCCAGGGCAAGGAGGAGAACTTCCGGCCCGAGGTTTACATCGTCCCGAACAGCGCGTCGCTCAAAGCCGAAGTGCTTGCCGGACTGCGCAAGAAAGTGGACGCGCTCCAGATCAAATTCGGCGGTCTCAGCCTCGAGGATCGCGCCTCCGAGTTTCGGTTGACGATTCCCGACCGGCATCGCGTGGGGCACGAAGCGCACTTCGCGCAGGTGACGCGGCAGTTCTTCGAGTACCTTAAGAACCCCAAGGCTTTGCCGGCCTGGGAAAAGCCCGGCATGCTGGCCAAGTACTACGTTTCGACAAAGGGCGTCGAACTGGCACGGCAAAAGGAAAAGGCGAAGTAACTCTGCGATCCCTCTACACCTCGATCGGGGTGTGGCACTCCTCCGGCTTGTTGTGGTCGCGGAACTCGGTCGGCGAGATGCCGGTCGCCTTGCGAAAGACGCGGCTGAAGTAATACGGGTCCTCGAAGCCAACCAGCCTGGCGACCGCCGAGACGGACAGACTGGTGAGGAGCAGTTTCTGGCTGGCGTCGATGCGGACTTTCGTCAGGTACTCGCCCACGGTCATGCCCGTGCCGTTGCGGAACACGCGGCAAAGGTTCGACTTGTTGGTGCAGACGGCCTGCGCGATGCTTTCGAGATCCAGACGACGTTCGAACTGCTCTTCGATGAATCCCCTCGCCCTGCCGGCCACCGACCTGTGGTCGGCGGCGGAGTCGGCGGGCGGCTCCAGCCCGGTGCGCGCCGGATGAGTCCATTGCCGTTCGTCGCCGCGGCAGAGCAAGGCCAGCGCTTCGACGAGCTTGCACTTGGCGATCACGTCGCCATAGGTGTCGCCGATCTTCAACTCGAGCGCCATCTCTTGAAGCCTCGAGGCGGTGTGCCTCTCCACGACAAGCTGCCGCGGAGTGCTGTAGTGTACGCCGTGGGCGCTTTCGCACATGTTCACGACGCAGCCGTAGGGGAACAGGGCCATCCACAGGAGTTTCGAATAGGCGTCTTTGGGCGCAATCGTCACCGCGTGCAGCGAGGCCGAGGAATGGCAGACGGACGGCGGGATGACCAGCGTATCGCCGCGGCCGACACGCTGTAGAGATCCCCCGACCCAGAATTCCGCCTCGCCGGCGAGACAGAAGCAGACTTCGACGAATAAGTGCTGATGGCCGGGCAGACTCGCGGGAGGCGGGTCGCCGTTTGTGCCCGCGACCGCGGCCGCCGCCAGCCGCAACTTCTCCGGGGCCGTGGAGAGCACCAGGGGCAGAAGCTGTTCGGAAACCAGTCGCAAAATCGCCTTGGGAGTTCCGTCCCTGGGCATCAGCATAGAGTTCCCTCCCATACACGATTGTCACATTTCCGCCGCCGCCGCATGCCCTGGTTCCGCCAAGGCTTCGCCGGGCGGAAACGGGCGCCCGCCAAGATAGTCCATCCTTCGCAAAACCTGTCCATTTGCGCCGGGAGCCGATGGCCGCACATTGGAGAGTGGACGGCTTCCGGCTTCCCGGGCGACCGCTCGCATCGTTTCACTAGCTAGGGGAAAGGACTTGAGGATGAATAGAAGAAACTTCGTTGGAGCTATCGCTGCCGCGGCAGGTGGCTCCGCCGCCGCTCCGGCGCTGGCCGCCCAGGGCGGCAATCCGGTACGGGACACGCCGCTCAAGGGCGACTACTGGGGACCGCAGTTTTACGACGAACAGGAACGCCAGCAACTGAACGATGTGCTCGAAACCGGACGGCCGTTCCGCTGGTACGGCCGCGGCGACCAGCCGCCGATGAAGGTCGCGACCTTCGAGAAGGAGTTCGCGGCGCGCATGAACATGAAGTTCGCGCTCGCCGTGACGTCGGGGACGGCCGCTCTCGAAGCCGCCATGGCCGCGCTTCAGGTGGGGCCGGGCGACGAGGTTATCATCCCCGCCTGGACCTGGCACTCCTCGGCGACGTCGGTGGTGCGCGCCGGCGGGCTTCCCGTGTTCGCCGAAATCGACGAGTCGTTTAATATCGATCCGGACGACATCGAGCACCGCATCACGCCGCGGACCAAGGTGATCATGGCGGTGCACCTGCAAGGCTGCCCCGCCGACATGGACCGCATTGTGGCGATCGCGAAGAAGCGCGGCGTCAAACTGCTGGAGGACTGCGCGCAGGCGGTCGGCGGCAGTTACAAGGGCAAGCCGCTCGGCTCGATGGGCGAAATCTCGATCTACAGCCACCAGTTGAACAAGACGATTTCGGCGGGCGAGGGCGGCACGGTGGTGACCAACGACCCCGTGATGTTCGAACGTGCGGCGCGGTTCCACGACCTCGGCGCGCTGCGTGGCCTGCACGTCGGCCTGCTGGGGCAGCCGAAACTGGACTGGTTCGTGGGAGCTAACTACCGCATGAACGAGTTCAGCGGCGGCGTGATGCTCGCGCAGGTCCGCAAGCTGGACAAGATCGTCGGCTCGGTCCGCGCCAATGCCAAGCGCGTCTACGACGGCATCCGCGACCTGCCCGGTATTCGCTTCCGCCGCCTGCCCGACCCGGAGGGCGAGATCGGAACGGCCGTCTTCGTCCGCTTCGACAGCAAGGCGAAGCGCGACAAGTTCATGGCGCTGATGAAAGCGGAGAATATTCCGGTCGCGCCGCCGGGCGGATCCGTCGTCCTCCCGGTGCTGCCATACATCGAGAAGAAGGTGACCGTTCACCCGGCCTGGCCCACCTGGACCACCGGGCGCGGCAAAACGATCAAGTATGGCGCGGCCACCTGCCCGAGGACCCTGGACATCCTCGACCGGTTTGCCGGACCCGCGATCGACCCGAAATACACCCGCCGCGACACCGACGACATCGTCGCTGCGATTCGCAAGGTCTACCCGAACATCGCCTGACGGCTTGCGCCGATAAGGTCGTTGCGTCACAACTCCTGGTAAAGAGAAGGAAACGGCGAGCATCCATGAGTTCACAACAGATTGCTGAAAAAGAGAAGACGCTGGCCATCCACGGCGGTCCCCCTGTGAGGAGGGAACCGCTGCCGCTCGAGTTTCCGGGCGTTCACTACATGGACGCCGAGGAGGAAGAAGCGGTCCTGCGGGTGGTGCGGTCAAAGTCGCTGTTCCGGTTTTACGGCATGGACCTCGGCCGTCAGACAGCCAGCCTCGAAACCGAATTCGCGGAGTTTCTGGGAGTGAGCCACGCCATCGCGGTGGGCAGCGGGACCGGCGCGCTGCACACCGCGCTGGGCGCCCTCGGCGTGGGCCCGGGTCAGGAGGTGATCGTCCCCGCCTACCTCTGGGTCTCGATCGTTGCCGCGGTGGTGAACCGCGGCGCGATTCCCGTCATCGCCGACATCGACCCGACGTTCTGCCTCGATCCGAAGGACGTTGAACGCAAGATCACGCCGCGCACCGCCGGCGTCGTCCTGGCGCACATGAGCGGGGCGCCGGGCAACGCGCCGGAGGTCCTGAAGGTCGCCCGCGCCCACAACCTGTTCCTGCTGGAGGACTGCGCGCAGTGTGCCGGCGGCGGCATCGGCGGCAGGAAGGTGGGCACCTTCGGCGACATGGCCATCTTCAGCTTCCAGATGAACAAGAACATGACCTCGGGCGAGGGCGGCTGTATCGTGACCAACGACCTGCGGCTCTACCGTCGCGCGGTGGCCTGTCACGACCTCGGCTATCCGCGCAACGACGAGGGCCGGTTGATGTTCAATCTCCCCGACATGTGCCTGTGGGGCATGGGCTACCGGATGGACGAATTGCGCGCCGCTGTGTTGCGACCGCAATTGCGGAAGCTCGCTGCGATCACCGGCTCGATGCGGCGGAGCAAGTATCGCATCCGGGCGGCGCTGGAGAAGTTCAACTGCGTGCGCCTGCGCACGATTCTCGACCCGTCGGGCGACACCGGCTGCTTTCTTCTGACGACCTATCGCGACACCGGGACCGCGAAAAAGGTCAAGGCGGCGCTGTTGGCCGAGGGCATCCGGACCGCGCCGCAGGGCGTCTCCAACGTCCTCCTGACGGAGTGGGGCCTGCACCTCTACTACAACAACTTGAGCCTGATCAACCGGGCCAGCGTCGACGGAAAGGGCTTCCCGTGGAACCTTCCGGCCAACAGCGAGGCGCCGGCCGATTACGGCAAGGGCCTCTGCCCGGTGGCCGACAGCCTGTTCGAGAGGACCTTGCTCGTGGCGATTCCTTCGTGCCTGACCGCGCGCGACGAAGACGACATCATCGCGGCTTTTGAGAAGGTGCTTCCCGCAGTCGAGTCGGGGACGCTTTAGAGGGCGCCATGAGACTCGTTCGGTTTGTCTGCATCGTCGCGGCGGCGGGCTCGCTCACGGCACAGAAGGACGGCATCCCGACCGTCGGTGTCCTGCCTGGAGATCCTCTCACCCGGCTTGGCGTCAAGGCGCAACAGTTGAAGGACGATCCCGGCGGCGGGGTCCGTTTTCTGCGCAAGAGCCGCTATCTGAGCAACCGGCGCGCAGTGGTCACTCACACGCTCGATGACACAAGCAAGTTCGTCCCCCCCCGCGATCGAGGCGATCGACAAATACGGACTGAAGGCGACCTTCTTCATCAGCACGGGGCGCGAGAACGTCAAGGAACTCTGGCCGCGCCTTGAAAAAGCCGTCCAGGACGGGCACGAGATCGGCGCCCACTCGCGCATGCACCGTTGCAGTTGGCCCGACACCCCGCAGTTCTGCGCGGAAGCGTACTCGGACGCCGAGATCGCCGGCGTTCGCGATGACATCCTGGAGAACACTCCAAAGCCGTACGTGTGGGCGTGGTGCTACCCGTGCGGGCTGTGCGCCGGCTACAGCGAGGTTCAACGGAAGCTCGCCCAACCCGGCTACCTGGTGGCGCGGAACTACCCAAACGAGGCTCGCGACGGCCATGTCGTGCCCGATTTGCAGACCTGGGACCAGAACGCCTACAGCGCCACTTACACACGGGCGGCGCAGAAAATCGGCGGCATCGCGAAGTCCGGCCGGATTGACGTCG
>Ga0315273_10010982_pt1 | contig 11573 bp, 8 predicted proteins | sample YL17G02_0_MG_FD_205753 | JGI IMG/M metagenome (GOLD analysis project Ga0315273, IMG submission 205753) | Sediment microbial communities from Yellowstone Lake, YNP, Wyoming, USA - YL17G02_0 | ecosystem: Environmental > Aquatic > Freshwater > Lake > Sediment | place: USA: Wyoming | collected... | reverse complement strand
TCAAGATTCGCTACGAGGTCCATGCGGAGAACTACCTTGGCTTCGTCGAGCTGGCCTGCGCCATCATCTGTTTCCGGCGGGCCCGCTCACCTTGACGGTTTAGGGACGCACTCTAAGTACCGTAGGGCTATCTATGGCACAATCGTCAGGCATTTGTTGAAGGGGTATCCGCAGGTCGTCGTGGTCAGAGGGGTGCGACAGGTTGGGAAGACAACTCTCCAGCATCAGGTGATAACGGACCTGCTGCGCATGGGGGCAGCGTCAACCGAACGAGTCCTAAGAGTCCAATTCGATGAACTTGAATCCCTGGGAAAGCTCACTGACCCCGTTCTTGGCATCGTCGAATGGTATGAGAAAAGGGTTCTGAAGTGTAAACTGAACGAGACGGCCAAGAAGGCCAAACCCGTTTTCATCTTCTTCGATGAGGTCCAGAACCTGCGAGGTTGGGAGGCACAGCTCAAGGCACTCGTGGATCACGCGCAGTGCCGAGTGTTTGTGACCGGCAGTTCGGCACTCAGAATTCAGGAAGGAAGAGATAGCCTTGCTGGCCGTCTCATCACGCTTGAACTCGGTCCGATGCGGTTGGCGGAGATCGCCAAGCTGCGCGGTAGGACCGGAATAGAGCCATTTCAAGAGAAGCCTGATCTGGCCGAATGGACAAGAAAGCAGTTCTGGGAGGGCCTGAGCCGGTATGGCGGCAACACGCCTCTCTGGCTTGACCCATCCTTCCGGGACTTCAGCGACTGGGGCGGGTATCCTTTCTGCCACGCAAAGAAGGACATAACTTGGGTGGAAGCTGCTCAGTACTTGGTCGAGGCAATTGTGACAAGGACGATTGACCATGACTTGAACATAGGCGGCCTGGGACGCGACCGCCGCCTCTTGAAGGAGGTCTTCAGATTGGCGGCTCGGGACGCTGGAAAGACTCCGAACCTCTCAACGCTTTCGAAGGAACTCACTCGCTTATTTCAGGACCCGGTGAAACCCACAACGGTCAGAAAGTACCTGGATTTCCTTGAGTCCTCAATGCTGATTAGGATTGTGGAGCCCCTCCAGTTGCGGGGCAAGGGGCACGATTCCGTCGGTAAGCTCTGCATCTGCGACCACGCCGTCAGAGCGGCGTTCCTTCAGGAGCTGATTCCGCTTGCGGACGGCCCAGAGGACAGCAGCCACTCGGCAGTGCTGGCTGGCTTCATCATGGAGAGCATCGTCGGCTACTACTTGAGTACGTTCGAAGGGCTGGCGCTATCACACTTCCCCGCTCGTTCAACAGAACCGGAAGTGGACTTCGTTCTAAACATCGGTGCTGTCCGCATTCCAATCGAGGTCAAGTACCGCAATGAGGCCCTCAAAGACGAACATCTTAAAGGCCTAAAGCATTTCATCTCCAAGAAAGTGTACAATGCCCCATTCGGAGTACTCGTTACGAAGGACCAGACTCGTGTTGCAGCGGACATCGTCGCCGTACCCGCCAAGCAGTTCCTATTACTGGGATAGCGGAAATCGCCACCTGCTCCCTCGGCAGGTCTCTCTGATTGCCGAAGGGACAACAGCGGTGACATACGCCTGCAGCGTCTCCGAGATTCTCCAGCCGCCCATGGCCCACAGGTTGCCAACCCTCAGAGAGTCTTCGGACAGATCGGTCCAGCAGGCTTACCGAGAAGGAGATAACCTCCTACGGAACTCGCATCTCACGGGGATGGGGATCGGGCTTTCGTTCTGGCAGACTTCGAGCGTTCGATGGTAGAATCAGCACCGCCATGACGAACACCCCCCATCCTCGGCGATTGAGCCAGCAAGAGAGACTCCTCCTTGGCATTCTTCGAGCGGGCAATTTCAGGCGACTCCCCGCATGGAAGCGGACCAAGTACGAGTTTCTCCTCGAACACGGCTGGAGGTACAGACCATCTCGGCTGCCGAAGCACATCAAGCGAGGAGAGAAGAACGAGTGCTTCAACAACGCCTTTGAGTTGGCCCTGAATGACCACTCCCTGACATATTGCGAGGGGTTCGTACTCAACCGGACCGGAAAGCTACCCATACATCACGCCTGGGTCACCGACGGAACGGGTCGGGCCATCGACAATACGTTGGTGGAATCTGCGTCAGCGTATTTCGGCGTGCCATTCAACACAGCCTTCCTTTGCCGATACTATCTCAAGACCAAGGACATCACGTCCATGCTGGACGATTACGAGCATCACTGGCCCCTCCTTCGAAGACTGGGAGACAAGCCGGAGAAGTGGCTTGAGCCGAAAGGCTGCGGGTTGGCCAGACTGACCTGACGCACTCGCGGTTGACTTTCGTTTGCAGAAAGAAATGAGCGTGAGCCTCACCAAACATGATTGGTGGAGGAGCTGTCGCCCCTACGGCACCCGTTTCCCTTGGCCTCCCTATCCCAAAGCGGATGCCTCAAGGAATCACCAGAACGCTTTCAGAAAGCCACAAGTCGCTTCTGGCCCCCCATGGCTGTCAGAATGACTGTGCCGCCATCCCGAACGGCCTGTTCTCTCTGGTGAGGCCCCGGGGCGCCTCCGGCGGAATCCTGGTCGTAGGCGGAGTGGGGGCAAACAACAAGGCTGCCTCTACTGCGTCTTCAGCAACCGCCTGAAGGCTTCAGTCGGATCGATGCCGCAGGCTTTCGCCCAGAGGATGAACTCCGTCACGTCCACTCGGCGGTTGGCGACTTCGCAGTTGTGGATCCAGGACTGCGGTTTGCGCATCTTCGCCCCGAGTTTCCGCTGGGTCATCCCTGCCTCGTTACGCACGCTCCGGAGGAGAATCGGGAGTGAGAGGTACTGCGGGGCATGTTGGGCCTTCGGCGCCATGCCAGAATCATAGCCACCTGCCTTCTTGACACGAGTGCAGTGTCAACCGTATAATGAGCCTCACCAAGCCATCTCAGCCTTTTTTGGGGGGCCAGAAATGTCCATTCGGTTCGCATGTCCGAAGTGCGGAACTGAACACGTTCTTCCGGACAACCTTGCAGGACGCAGGGGGAAGTGCAAGAAGTGCGGGGCAGAGAGTGTTGCGCCACAAGTCTCGCCCCCCACCGTTGCAGGAACGAGTCCACCGCTGATCGGGCGTCATCAGTCCGAGGATTCAGAAGAGGTTGTGGACTTCGCCGTGGACCGGGGATGGGTAGCGAAACGGGTGGCATTTGCAGTAGCCTTGCTGATCCTGGTTCTGGGCGGAGGAAGTCTGTGGCTCAAGTCATTGCCTACCGCCCTTCCCTCCAAGCCTACCTCTGCTGCATTGGATGAGCAAGTGTCCCAAGGCAAGATCCCAGGCGTCATTGGAGCTGGAAAGGAGGAGACACCCCGTCGCACGGCCGAGGGCAAGGAGAGAGGCGGTCAGGTTGAGCGACCCCAGGAAGAGCCGCAAGCAGTTGCCAGAGAAACTGGCCAACCTGCGGCGCAGGCTACAGGCCAGCAGCCGCTTACGCCAAAGGCAACAACACCCAAGGCTGAAGATCCCGAAGCTGAAAGTCTGTTCCATGAAGGTGTGAAGTATAAGGAGGGCTTGGGCGTCTCCAAGGATGACACACGAGCACTTCAGTGTTTCACAGAGGCTGCCATGCGGGGCCACGGAAGGGCCGCTTGCGGCGTGGCCGAGATGTACAGCATGGGCGAAGGAACGCAACAGGACGATATGAAGGCAGCCACATGGTATGAGAAGTCATTTGCCCTCGGTTGGGCACATGCGGGCTACATGCTCGCCTTGTCCTATCGACAAGGTTTAGGCGTCCGAAGGAATGTACCGTTTGCGCTGAACCTCCTACGCGACAGTGCGAACATGGGGTATCCGCAAGCCGCGTATGAATTGGGGGCGATGTACCACAAGGGGACTGGTGTTGCACGGGATGCAGGCCAAGCGGCGAAGTGGTTTGAGAAGGGTTGCGAGAAAAGCCACGCGCCTAGCGAATACTCCCTCGGAATAATGTACTACAAGGGTGATGGCATTCCGGCCGACAAGGAAAAGGCATTCCGACTCATGAGGGCCGCTGCGGAGCAGGGCGAGCTTGAGGCGCTTCCGGTGCTTGCGCGAATGTACGCAGGAGGCGATGGAACTGGCCGTGATCCCGACAAAGCCCTATTCTTCTCACGCAAGGCAGGAATAGCCAGAGTTGCCTTGTACTGGCAAGACACTCAATCCATCGTACATGCTAGCCTCGCCAGATTCGCCGAGGGTAGTCTTCAGCAGATGCAGTATATCCAGGCACGATCAAAGGAAGAACTCAAGGCCCTCGAAACTTTTGCCTCTGGACTGAGTCTCGTGCGAGATGATGGGCAGTTTCGGGCTCTACTCGCTACGGCGAGACAAGTCGTCGCGTCGGTTGACTTGGTAGTTGAAAACATGAAGCGGCTTCTCGATGCAGCCGCCGCAAATGACGAGACACTTGCGGAGGACGCCTACAATCGGGCCAACGGCGCCACAGACCAATGGCTGACTGTCTTTGCCAAACTTGACAGAGAGGCGGCTGCCTTGGAGAAGAAGTGGGGATTGGCGGAAGTAGAGACGGATACTGCGAAGGCCCCCGCGCCCGCCTCTGGCCCGGCACCTGTGAGCGCTGGCAGCACCAAGGACGGACTGCAGGGTCAGCCTAACGTTGACGGTGTCTTGGGGGGGAAGATATCGTTCAGCCAGGGCGTCTTCCCCATTCACGCCGACAAGAACAAACAGGAAGTCCAAAGGGGCATCAATGAGGCGACGCCAATGCGATGTCCGACTTGCCGGGGCACAGGGGAGTGTGTGATCAAGTCGTCAACGCCCAGCGGTGTGGCTTCCGGCACCGACACCATCGGCAGCATGGTTTCCATCAAGTCAATGTCCGAGTCGAGTACGAAGGTCCAGTGCAAGGAGTGCATGGGTCAAGGGAAGGTCTACGACACCTGGTTTCCCAGGCGAGTAGCAAACATGATTGCGCAAGTCGCGCACGCTGAGAGAAACAGCGACTACCCGTCCATGCTGGCTGATTGCAGTCAGCGCCTGAGCACTCTTTGGGGGGCCCGGCGCCTCGCCAAGGACACCGGCAAGTGGGTCTCCCTGACGCCGTTGCTTGCTTCGTTGTGGGCGAACGAAAGGAACAACCGTGCCAGCGGCCAACCTGTTGTGCTCGTTGCCAAGACGACAGCGGCGGCCACAGACGGCGAATGGCGCATCTACAAAGTCTCGACGACGGCCGAGACGATGAACGTGGCTGGGGAGGCAATCCTGATATGCCCCAAGGACGGACCGAGTGTACCGCAGGGCGCCGTCCTCATAGGCGGCCTAGCAGTCGGCAAGTTCAGTGCATCCAGTGCACAAAGCGGCGCGACCAATACTCTCCCCGTGGTTCTCGTTGTCGCCTCCGTGCCCCAGCGACCAATCGGGCGAGACGGGGAAGCCACGCCAGGTTACACAAGAACAAAGTCCGGGTACATACTGCGGATTCCAAAGGAACAAGCGGTCTGTCCCGCCTGCAAGGGCGAGAGAGGGTACTTAGATGATGCGGGATGGCACATCTGCAAGATATGTAATGGTGAGGGCATCTACGTGAGCCATCTTCTGCCCATGCCGTAACGCGGAATCGCCTTTGTTCGGCGATTCCACGCCCCTTTTGCGGGAGTAAGCCATGCCCATTCGAATCACATGCCCGGAGTGTGGAACCCATCTCGCCGTTCCGGATAAGTTCGCAGGTCGGCTGGGCAAGTGCAAGAAATGCGGTGTCGAGATCGTCGCTCCACGGGCTCCCTCGACAGCAGCGCCGCCTGCACCTCAAGCCGCATCCGCTGGCACGATCAAGTACCGGTGCGGCTTCTGCCGTGAGGCTCTTGAATCGGATCGGTCCTTGGCAGGCGGTCAGGATACATGCCCATCTTGCGGCAAGACCACTACCGTGCCGCAGAAGTCCACCGTGGGAGCGGGCGCCTTCTTCAGTAGAGTCCCGAAATCGGTCTACATCGGTTGTGCTGCAATTGCCCTTCTTGGAATCGTTTCGTTGTCCCTTTGGCTCGTACTGCGGGACACCTGGGAACGCGACCATGGGGCGGAACTGCGCCAGATAAGTGAGCAAACAATTGCACTCATCCGTGCCGGCAAGAACGAAGACGGCGTGGCCAAGTACGAGGCAATGCGGGCACTCGTAGGCGACAGGCAACTCGAAGACCCTCAACTTCGCAAAGCCCTTGCCGATGCAAAGGAGCTTGCTGAGCCAACTCGACGGAAGGTCAACGAGGCGAAGAACCTCGAACACCTGCGGTCGACCGAGGATAAGGCCAAGGCATTCGCTGCCAGTGGCGAAATCAGACGGGCCATTGACGCATACCGGGAGGCACTTGACCTGATCCAGCAGGCGGGCACGGGCAATCCGGAGTTCGCCAAAGCCATCCAGAGAATCGCTGGTCCTAAGCAGAAATTGGAGGATCAACTCGCTGCCATAGGGCGTGAAGAGGGTCAGAGGAAGGAACAAGAACGCAAGAGGCTGGAACAGGAAGCCTACGACAAGGAGATGGTATCGAAGGGTTACGTCCGCCACAAGGACCAGTGGATGACCAGGGAAGAGTATGCCAAGCTCACAGCACGAGGCAAACTCAGAGTCACAGCCACGTATTTCTACAACGACTTCAAGGGAAACGTCCCAAACGAAGCCGCAGTGTTCGCAATTCCCAAGGAAAAGGGGTTGCAGGGCAAGAAGATTCCTGGCAATTTTTTCTGGTCGCTCCAACTTGCCCAAGGTCCCCTCCGAAAGCTGATGGACGACGTTGGCGGCGCTTTCGGCTGGGCGGGCGGCGACGGGAAGGTCGAGCTTCGCCTTGAGCCTGGCAGCTACGAGATTCTGGTGCTCATGGATGTGCGACCCTATTTTTACTCCGATTTGCATAAGAACATTCTCGCACAATGGTTCTCGTCCGAGTTCGCAGAAAGCCACGCGGTGCTGGGCAGGTTTGCAACGAAGACCGTGGAAGTCTACCCCAATGATATTACAGAGGCGTCCGTGAACCTGAAGTAGAATTGGAGACCACCGCGGACAGGACTCTTGGTCGCGACAAAACGCCAAGGGAGAACCGTCGTCTACTCGGTTGACAAGGCGGCGATGAAGGCGTTGTCAGCCGCGATTGTGAGGCTGACTCGCTGGCCGTTGAAGGCAGAAACATGAAGCTCCGCTTTCCTGTTGACCAGATCGGTCGTCTTTCGGATCGGTACGTCGCCGAGTTGCGCCAGCGAGACCGGAGGCTCACGGATGCCATCACCAATGAAGTGTTCCCGTCCTACGACCTCAAGGGTTACCTGACGAAGCGTGAGTTCCTCACGGTCTGCGCCTGGAAGACGCCACGCTCGAAGCCCCGGTGCGAGTTGAACGACTCTTCGCTGATTCGGGAAATCTCCACCCTTGTCAAGACGACGAAGTCCGAACAACTGCGCATTCAGGCATGGACACTCCTTGTTGGCGTGGGGTGGCCCACGGCCTCCGTCTTCCTGCACTTCGGCTTCCCCAACCAGTACCCGATCATGGATGTTCGGGCCTTATGGTCGCTCAGGACCAAGGTGCCCAAGCAGTACACCTTCCCCTTTTGGCAGCAGTACACGGGCTTCTGCCGCTCGCTGGCGCACCAAGCAGGGGTCACCATGCGCGCCCTGGACCGAGCACTATGGAAGTACTCGGCCTTGCGGCAAAGGCTATAACAAGTACATGAGCCCTGCACCGGAGGTTGCTCCTCCACGTGACACGATCCGTGACACGATCTCGGTCGCAACCAGTCACAACTAGACACAAATCGGGCATCGTCTCGTTCGCCCCAGGAATTGCGGGAACATACGCAAACACAAGGATTTACAGCGTCGCAAGAGGCGGATCGCATGGAGGCATCGCAACCGATGGCATCCAGGAGGTCATGGGTTCGAACCCCTTCACCTCCACCAGGAACTAAGTGCCGTAGCCATAAGAGGTTACGGCACTTTTCGTTTCCATGAAGCGAAGGCCAAGAGGAAACCGCGAATCATGCCAGGGCGGCCGTCACCGCGACAGGAGCGTTCCGAAGGGGGGTGATGATCCGTGCCGGAAGCGGTGATTGACCTGTGCAACCTTTCCAGGCGCTACGGGCTTTTTGCCGCCGTCAGCAGCCTCGACCTGAAGGTTGGCGCCGGGGAGATCTTCGCCCTCCTGGGCCCGAACGGCGCGGGAAAGACCACCACGCTCCGGATGCTCATGGGCGTGCTCCAGCCGAGTGGCGGGACGGCGAGGATCAACGGCCTCGACTGCGCGGCCGACCGTGCCGTCATCCAACGCCATGTCGGCTACCTGCCGGACGAACCCGTCTTCTACGATTATCTGACCGGCCGCGAGATCGTCCACTTTGTGGGTGAGATGCGCGGCTATTCGCCGACGGAAGTCACGCGGCGGGCGCTGCCGCTGTGGGACCGGCTCCGTTTGGCCGGCGACCTCGACGAGTACGCCGTCAACTATTCGCACGGAATGAAGAAGAAGCTGGCCGCCGTCTGTGCCCTGCTTCACGCCCCGCCCGTTCTGATCCTCGACGAGCCGACCAACGGGCTCGATCCCCTGACGACGCGCACCATGCACGAGATCATTCGCGAGCGGGCGGCCGCCGGCGCCTGCGTCCTCTTCAGCACCCACTTGCTGGACCAGGCCGAGAAGTTGTGCGACCGCGTCGGTATCCTCCATAAGGGCCGCCTGGTGGCGGTCGGCAAGTTGTCGGAGTTGCGTGCGAGCCTGGCGGCCAACAGCACCCTCGAGGAGATCTTCTTCTCGGTCACGAAGGATGCTGACGAGGGGACCGCCCCATGACCTTGGCGGCGCCACCCGAACCGCTGAGCGACTGGGGCGTCGTCCGATTGCTGGCACGCATCGGCCTGAGGCGATGGCGCCATCGCCTTTCGGGCCCGTGGTCCTCCGGCTTCTTCAAGAAGGCCGCCCCTGGAGCTGAGGCCCTCCGCCGCGCCACGCCGCGCCGGATGCCCACCGGGCCGTTGCTGGCTGCCCTGATTGGCTTGCTGTTTCTCTTCGGCACGATCGCGAATTCAGCCACGTTCGTCGGCAGCCTTGCCGACCAACTCGATTCCCGGTCGCTCGCCGGTCCGGGTCAGGTCGGCGTGCTGAGGGGGACATACCAGACCCTCGTGGCCATGGAACAGATGCTGCGCCAAGCGACCGATCCGGCCACAAGGCCGGCCGGCCGGACCGAGGCCGACGTCCGGGGATTCGTCAGGACCCAGATGGCGATGCTGGCGACGCACTTCGAGGGCGATGCGGCACTCCTGGCCCGCACCAAGACGCAGCGGCAGGAACTCCAGGCCCGCTTCATGGAGACGTTCCGCGAAAAAGGGTCGGCCGGGTTCTACGCGGCGCCTCACCGGACGGCCGGCGCCTGGCCCGGCCGAGAGTTGTGGCCCTTGCCGCCCAACGTCCCCGCGATGACGCACGCGGCCGGCCTGGTCCTGGTCTGGATGTTCGTAACGCTGGTGCTGATGAGTCTGGCGAGCCAGGACGCGGGCAAGGTCGGGTGGACTCTCGAGTGGCTGTTCGGCCTTCCTGTGTCGGCGCGGGCGCTCATGGTTGCCCAGGCGATCCAGTGGACCATTCTGAACCCCGTCGGTTGGATTCTGACGTTTGGCCTCGTGCTGGCGATTCTGGGGAGCGCCGGTTACGGCGTGTGGGCCGTCCCCTTGGCCGCCATCGTGGCCCTCTGCATGAACGTGATGGTCGCGTCCGTGCGGCTGATCGTGGAAACGTGGCTGCGGCAGCGCCTGGCCCACGCCCGCTTGAGGAACCTCCAGGCGGTGGCCGCCATTCTCGGCATGCTGGGGATGATGAGCCTGTTCATCCTGCCGCACGCCCGCGCCCTGCCGGATTACATTCTCGGCTGGCTCGGCACGTTGCCCGATGGGCTGCTCCTGTTTCCCCCGGCCCTTCCGGGGCTCGCGAGCCGCGGGGCGACGTACCTTCCCGCCGTTGGCGGCCTCCTTGTGTCGGCGGTGGTGCTTCTGGCCGCCTCGGTCCACGTGGCCGGGCGGCTCGTTCGCGGCGGGCTACTGAAACAGTCCTGCGAACTCCAAGGCACGCGCACGCCGGCGGCCCCGGGGCGCACCTGGAGTCTTTTCCATGGCATCGTGGGCAAGGAACTCCGGATGCTCCTGCGGGACCGGGCCTACCTGGCGCAGACGCTCATCGTGCCGCTGGCCATGGTCGGCTTCCAGTTCCTGATCGACCCGCTCATCCTCGAGGGCGCCGCGGGCGACGGGCGTCATGCGGCGGCGCTCGCCTTCGGCGTCGGCGCGTACGTCCTGGCCATCAGCGGCATCCGCGTCCTGGCGTCGGAAGGAGAGGCCCTGTGGCTCCTCTACACGCTCCCCCATCCCATCGAGCGCGTCATGCGCCGAAAGGCGATGCTGTGGGCTGTGCCGAGTGCGGTTTATGCGGCCGCCATCCTGGCGCTGACCACGTTCCGCCGGCCGTCGGCGGATGGGATGGCGCTGGTGAACGCCGCCATGGCTCTCGGCGGGGTGTTCATCTACGCGTTCTTCGCCTCGGGCATCGGCATCCTGGCAGCGGACCCGCTGCGCCACGGGAACGCCCGGAAGGTAGGCGCCGGCTTCGTTTATCTCTATCTGTTGCTGGTCGGCCTCTATGCCTACGCCATCTACGCGGAGTCCGTATGGCCGAAGATGGCCCAGGTCGCCCTGTGCGTCCTGGTCGCGATCGCCATTTGGCGGAAAGTCCGCGACAGGATGCCTTTCCTTCTGGATCCGACCGAGGGTCCGCCTCCGACCATCGGCCTGAGCGACGGCCTGATCGCCGCCTTCTGTTTCTTCAGCGTCCAGGGTCTCCTCCAGTTGGCCCTCGCCTTCAGCGACGCCGACACCCTCGGTCCGGGCGGCCGTACCGCCGTCGCCTATACCGTGGCCGGCGGGATTGTGACCACTCTGGCGGTGCTGATCTTCGCGATCAAGAAGAAGGCCCACCCCCCGCCGGCGAGGAGGGTGACCGCTGCCCGAGCCCTGCTGGAGGGAGTGGGCTGGGGCTTGGGGGCGGCGGCCTTCGGGCTGGCCTACCTGTGGGCGGCACGGTCCATCGCGCCGCTCCGAGCAAGCATCGAGGATGCCTCGCGATGGCTGTCGTCGGAGGGGAGCGGGGAGTTCCTCCTGGCAGGCCTGCTCATCGTGGTGGCCCCCGTGTTTGAGGAGTACCTGTTCAGGGGGCTGATATTCCGCGGGATGCTCCGTTCGCTGAACCCGACGGCCGCGGTCCTCGCGAGCGCCGCCATCTTTGCCATGGTTCACCCGCCGATTTGGGTGGTCCCGGTCTTCGTGTTGGGTGTGGCGGCGGCCCTGAGTTACCGCCGCACCGGACGCCTCGGGGCGCCGATCCTGGCGCACATGATTTACAGCACGGCCGTGGTGACCAGCCAGATGATCGTGTAGATGCCGGGGATGTACATTTCGGCATGGTTCACAAGCCCCACGCACCGCGTGGGGACAAGCCCTTGGCGGTGCCATTCCCCCGGCGGTGGCAGGTGGATGGTGGGTGCAGAGCACCCACCCTACAACTCAGGTGTAGGGTGGGTGCTCTGCAC
>Ga0315273_10010981_pt1 | contig 11573 bp, 8 predicted proteins | sample YL17G02_0_MG_FD_205753 | JGI IMG/M metagenome (GOLD analysis project Ga0315273, IMG submission 205753) | Sediment microbial communities from Yellowstone Lake, YNP, Wyoming, USA - YL17G02_0 | ecosystem: Environmental > Aquatic > Freshwater > Lake > Sediment | place: USA: Wyoming | collected... | reverse complement strand
TGTTACCAAGAAAATGTATTTATCCATAGATGGCTTCACGTTTTTCAGCCAAAGAGAGGGCTTCAAATTCAAGCATGGCAGCGTCACCACTGCGGCCAAACTGGGCAGGATTCCAGGCTGGAAGACCGAGTGCTGCGCGTTTCTTATCAATATGAGCCAGTGTTGCCTTAACCATTTCTGCCGGGTCGGGGATAAATTCCAGTTTCCCTCCGTAAATCTTTTCCCAACCAGAACTGATATATTGGGCAACCAGGTCACTGTTTTCAACCTTCGCGGGCATACCTCCCACGGGGGATGAGCCGCCAAAAATAACATACGCACCCGACGCCACGCAGTATACGGCGATCGCCAGGGCTTTTTCGCTCATCCATTCTGGAGCAAGACCGACAGCGGGGATTTGATCAATATCATCACCCAATCCACCTTCTTCCACCATTTGGGTTAGAACTGTCAGAATTCGGCTGTTGTCAACACATGAACCCAGGTGAAGTACCGGTGGAATTCCAATGGCTTCGCACACCTCACGCAAACCAGGACCCACCTTATCAAGCCCGGCTTGACCGAGCATCAATCCAAGTTTCCCGGATGCAATTGCACCACAACCGGTTTCAACGATTAGAACATCCTGTTTCAATAGTTCCTGTACAACATATTGATGGAGATAATCCTGTTTGCTACGTGGATTATTACAACCAACCACAGCCGCAACTCCCCTTATCCGCCCGGACATGATGGCATCATTCAATGGGCGGAAAGAACCACGGTACGTTCCGCCGAGCATGTAGTTCAGGTACTCGTGTGAAAAACCAGGTACCAGATCTGCTTTTGATTGGGGAATGTGTATTGCACCCCGATTCTTATAATTATCGATCGCAGTACGCAAGATTTGCTTTGCAGTGGTGAGTGCTTTGTGCTCATCAAACTCAATATGCGTTGCACCTCTAATTTGTACCTTGGGCGATGTGGTGATTATTTTCGTATGAAAATGAGAAGCAATTTCAACCAATGCCTGCATGATACATTGGACATCAACCACCATGGCCTCAACTGCACCGGTGAGGATCGCCAGCTCCTGGTGGAGGAAATTGCCTGCCGCGGGAATGCCATATCGCACCAGGATCTCATTTGCAGTGCAGCAGATTCCGGATAAGTTAACACCTTTTGCACCGGCAGCTTTCGCATATTCAATGATTTCAGGATCCTGTGAAGCGACCACAATCATCTGGCTGAGAGTTGGTTCGTGCCCGTGGACTACAACATTCACCATATCATCCTTCAGAACCCCCAGGTTAACCGTTCCCAATATTGGGGCTGGTGTTCCAAAAAGGATATCTGAAACGTCGGTTGCGATGATGCTTCCACCCCAACCATCGGTCAGGGCAGTACGGATTCCGTGTTCCAGTATATGCTCATAATCCTGGTCATCTCCAATATGTGTGCGGTGTAATGCTTCGACAACTTCGCGATCAACCCCGCGCGGTACTACCTTGCGTTCACGCCAGATCTTCTTGCGTTTTTCTGGAGCCCGACTGATGGTTGCCACTTCACCTGTCTGTTGCCCAAACTGGGCAATATACAGGTCTGCAAGGTCATTGGCAATTTCGTTGGGAGAGCGTTTATCAACCGGGATTCCCATCTTTATGGCGACTGTGCGTAGTTTTGCCACATCCCGGATAATGTAACCTTCCGTTTGTCCGTTTGCGACTGCTTTAAGGGTAAAAGCCATATCGCGTCCATGATCAGAATGAGCTGCCGCTCCAGTGGCGATTGAGCGGAGAAGATTACGGGCCTGTATGGTTTCCAGGGTGGCACCACAAACACCGCGCTGTCCATTTTTTGTTAGTCGGCAGGGTCCCATCCCGCATGCCTTGCAACACATTCCAACTTCACCAATCGGACAGGGAGCCATCTCGTCTGCTCGAGAAAAAGCGGTGGAAATTCCCATTTCTTCTGCACGAGCAAGCATTTCCTGAGCGGCGGGGTCAATCGTACTATCTGAATACGTTCGTTTCTCTTTTGACATTTTCAATCCTCTTTTGTCAGATAAATAACCCATAAAAAACAAATGAACATCGGAAAATGCATCGCTTTGTTCATTTGTTCTGTGTAACCGAAATAATCACACCTAATCCAGGACAAGGCCAAACCCTTCGATTGGGCACTCCAATATTTTGGGTAAAACTGACAACCTTGCGGGTATTTTCATAGACATTCGTCTTCCGAAAATAGGGGGAGTTCATTTTTTCTGCTGCCTCTGAAACACCAGTTTCAACTGGCATGATTACGTCTCCCAGGTATCCAGCCTCTTCCAGCGTTGCTGTGATCTTGTTGGGGTCGGTCATCGCAGGATCATAAGAGACCTCAACGGTATGAAAACTACTGCTGACGTATATATCCCCAATGCCTGGTAATTCACCAAGGATTTTCCTTACTTCAAGGACATGATGATCACCGAAAAGGAAGGGTAGAGCGATAGTAAATTTCTCCATAATATCTCCTATTTACAATTGATATCGGGTTGCAAAATTACGATATGCTCAATATTAGTGGACTTGTCACATAAATCCTGAAGGGTAATCCCATTCAGGAAATCGTCGATGAGTTTAGCCAACTGCATCCAGAGCATATGGACTGTGCAGGTTTCGATGCGGGGACAATAACCAGTCGGGCTTGGTTTGATACAGTATGACACTTGCACAGGACCTTCAACAGCCCTGATGATTTCCCCGATCTGTATTTGCGCTGGCTGACGAGTAAGCGCATATCCACCTGCAGGACCCATGACGCTCTTAATCAAACCGGCTTTATTCAATCTGCAAATGAGGTGAGCTATGTAATCAGGCGAAATTTCCTGGCGCTCGGCTATTTTTTGCCGGAGTACCGGAGTTTCGGTATAATGTATCGCAAGGTCCACCATGATGCGAACTGCATTATGACCGGCAGTGGTGACATGCAATGATCTACTAGGAACAGTCACGTTTGATTTCCTATCAGGCCATGATTATATTAGCATGGTTGCGAAGAAAAGTCAACCTTGTGTTTTAAGGTCAACCTTGTGCATAAAAATCAACCTTGTACAGATAAGTCAAGGTTGTTCAGGGATATGTTGTATATCAATGGTCTTGAAGAGTGATTATTCGAGATGAACCTGAGTTGTTTGATAAGATAGCATATGGTTTTTGGGTACAAATTTCCTCTGAAGTATTATAGTAATACCTATGCGCTTTGCAATCTACCCTCGTTTCTTTTTAAATTCACGGTTTTTTTTGATATCTTTAGGTATAATAGGTTTGTCGACTAACTTTTACAGAAAGGTGGAATCAAAAATGTCAGCAGTGATTATTGATGCCAAAAGAATTGCAGAAGAAATTAAAGCTGAAGTTGCCTCCGAGATAAAATTGTTGGTAAGCTCCGGAAAACCAAAACCTGGTCTGGCAACAGTTCTGGTAGGAGATGACCCGGCTTCTCATGTTTATGTTAAATCCAAACATAAAGCCTGTGAGCTCGTGGGTATCGAATCTTTCAGCTATGAACTTCCAGCATCTTCCACCCAGCAGGAGGTAGAAAACCTGGTAAAACGTTTAAATGACGATCCGAATGTTTCTGGAATACTCGTTCAAATGCCACTTCCTGAAGGCTTGGATAAATATCGTATTCTAAGTTCTGTGGCCATCACAAAAGATGTGGATGGTTTTAACCCAATGAATTTGGGATGGCTGGCTCAGAAAGACAGCAAACCCAAGTTTATCCCTTGCACACCTGCAGGAATTATGGTCCTCCTGGAAAAAACCGTACCTTCCTTGCAAGGAAAAAATGCTGTCGTGCTGGGGCGATCAGAAATTGTTGGGATGCCTGTAGCCTTGCTTTTAGTTCGTGCTAACACCACCCTGACCATCTGCCATTCAAAGACCCGCAATATCAGTGAAATCGTTCGCCAGGCTGATATCCTGGTTGCCGCAATCGGAAAACCAAATTATGTAAAAGCGGATTGGGTAAAGCCCGGGGCTGTCATTATCGACGTGGGCATCAATCGCATCGATGATCCCACTCATCCTAAAGGTTCTCGCCTGGTAGGTGATGTTTCCTTTGATGAAGTGAAAGAAATCGCGGGTGCAATCACTCCTGTACCTGGTGGCGTCGGGTTAATGACAATTGCTATGCTGATGAGTAATACTTTACGGGCTGCGAAAATGTCAGGTTAGCAGGAATCAATTATCCAATCACTGAACAAAGAGCATTTTCAATCTGGAAATCAATGCGTTCTGGGTGAGAAAAGACATTAATCATCCCACGGCGAGCGTGGCAAATTAAAGTTAAACCCAACTTTTCTGCTGCCTTAATTGCCAGGTCTGTGGTTGAGTGAAGAGATATGATTATCGGGATGCGCATTCTGGCTGCCTTATAAACCATATCTGTTGAGATCCTGCCTGTGATTACGATTACTGGTTGTTCAAGGTTCAGCCCGTTTAACAGGCAATAACCGGCGACTTTATCCAGTGTATTATGCCGCCCAATATCCTGAACGGTATAGATGATTTCATTCTGTTGACATAGCGCGGTTGTATGTATCCCATGAGAGTGGTCTTTATTGATCAACATTTTTAAGAACTGATCTATTTGCGAAAGAAGATCAGAAGCTGAGATTGGGTTCCCTGTTTTTTGGGGGATCACCGGTAATGGTTTCGAAAAAGTGATCCCACCGTGGCACCCGGAAGCTCTGAACCAGGTGGCTGGCTTTTCAATGGGATGGTTTAACCAGATGTCCACATTATCATTCTGGTTACAGACATGAACATTTTCGATCTCTTCGACTGTATTCAGGCAGGCTTCGTTGTACAAAAAGCCCACAGCCAGGAGATCCAGATCAACAGGTGTGCATTGAAAACCCAACCACAAGTCACCATTCACCGTCAACCCCACAGATTCTTCTGCGGCGACGGGTGATAATAATTGTGTTTTTTCTCCTTTAGAATATTGAACATAAGGATTCATGGCACCAACCTCTAAAAATGATGCTTGCACTAAACTTTTAAAAACAATAAGCAGGCTCTATTTTACGGCATAAAATCAAAACTCAGTGATTTTTGTCACAGGATAAGTGGTGATAACGTGATACCATTTATCGTCTTAAGCAGGGGTATTCGCATAGATAATCCCGGTCGAAACCAAGAATATAACAGCTCATAAACATGATATCTATCACTTCTTGATCTGTTACTCGTCATATGATCGTTGTGAAGGCGTTACGAAAATACTATAATGTTAAGATAGATGTGGATGATCTATTTTTCGAAAGAAACATCAATAACAGCAATTAAAATTCTAGGAGGTAGACATGGATCAGGCAAGTTTTTTTGATGCTTTACTTCCCCCAGCAATGGCACAAAAAGCTGAGGACCTCGGTGTTCGCAAAGCGAAATTGCCATTTGTGCAATTATTCTTCCTGGCATTTCTTGCCGGAGCCTTTATTGCCATGGGAGCCATATTTTCAACGGTCGTTTTATCCGGTGCAACAGCATTACCTTATGGGCTCGGACGGATGTTAGCCGGACTGGCTTTTTGCCTTGGCTTGATCCTGGTCGTCGTCGGGGGAGCTGAATTGTTCACCGGAAACTGCCTGATTATCATGGCCTGGGCGAACAAGAAAGTGACGACATTAGGACTTCTTCGAAACTGGGGAATCGTTTACCTGGGCAATCTTGTCGGTTCCGTTGGAACGGCTGTGGTCATGTTGCTGGCAAAACAATATACTTTTGGAAGCGGTATCGCAGGAGAGACAGCACTGAAAATTGCCGTTTCTAAAGTGAATCTGGGATTCGTCCAGGCAATCGCATTAGGTATGCTCTGCAATTGCCTGGTTTGCCTGGCTATTTGGATGACCTTTGGTGCGCACAGCACAACGGATAAAATCCTGGCGATCATCTTCCCAATTGCTGGCTTTGTGGCTGCCGGGTTTGAGCACAGTGTTGCCAATATGTATTTCATCCCTTATGGCCTGTTGGTTCAGCAATTTGACTCAGCGTTTGTTGTCAGTCTTGGAGACAAAGTAAATGTGGCGAGTCTTTCCTGGGAATCATTTTTTCTGAATAATCTTCTACCAGTTACCATAGGGAACATTATCGGCGGCTCGATTATGGTCGGAATTATTTACTATTTAATTTACCTCCGAGGAGCAAAATCGACCAAAACAGTCGAACAAAAACCAACGTAATAGTTGGTACAGTCATTACCCCGACAAAAATGATTTTGCGGTGATATAATGCCTGGCTTGATGGCTGATTGTATTGTTTATGTTATATTCACTAACCCGATATCATCAGATTTTAGATTGGTTTGCTGTTGGAGATTTTTCTGATATTTAAGGATTTTGCCAGATATTGAAGGTCTCATGAATTATTCACATGCTACCCTGACCCCATATTGGAATCTCCACAAGCAACTTTCACGGTTAAAATTGTTTTTAGATCGAATTTGTCCGTCCACTTTGTTTGAATATCAGGCAAAATGGTTAATGATGTAACGATTAACTTATTGTAATGATTATTGTTAGCATTTCGGAGATCATAATGAACAGCGGCGAACTACCCTACCCTCCAAGAATAGAATCAAAAAAGATGAGTTATCCCCTGATCGGATCGGAATCGCACCACCTTATTGATCAGAGTCCTCTCAACGACCCTCAAAAAAAACTGATCATCGACCAGATACTTGAAACCAATCGGGGTAAACCCGGGGCAATCATGATTATTTTGAATGAGATCCAGAGTCAATTGAGCTATATTTCCCAACCTGTTCAGGAATATGTGGCGCAAGAACTTAATGTTCCTCCGAGCACGATTCATGGGGTTGTTACTTTCTACTCCTTTTTTACAACGACTCCGCGTGGAAGGCATACAGTCAAGTTCTGTATGGGAACTGCTTGCTATGTGGGCGGAACGCCTCAGTTGATTCAGAAAGCAAAACAAATCTTTGAAATTGGACCTGGAGAAACAACCGCTGATGAAAACGTGAGCCTTGAAGTTTGCCGCTGTGTTGGTTCATGCAGCCAGGCGCCTGTTGTAGTTGTAGACGAACAGGTTTATGGAAGGGTGCGCCCAAGCCGCTTCACCCAGTTGATCAATAAAGCTCTGAAGGAACCAGAAAGTTGAAAAGAGTGGTGTAAAATGCCTGTGATTACGAGCCTTAAAGAGCTGATTGATCTTCAAGCCGTGGTGTTAAATCGCCAGAAGGAAGACCTGGAATCTCAACCATTTCGTGGTTGGGGACCAGAGAAGTATGCCCCGCAAGCGCTACAAGCTGACCAGGAATTGGATGCCCCACGGGGGAAGGAAATCCGCGTTGTGCTGAAAAACTGCACCTTGATAGACCCTGAAAATCTTGAAGACTATATCGCTGAAGATGGTTATCAATCATTTGCTACGGTGTTAACCCAGGTGACCCCCGAACAGGTAATCGATACGATCAGCCGTTCCGGACTGCGTGGACGTGGTGGCGCTGGATTTCCTACCGGGAAAAAATGGCAGCTTACCCGCGCCAACCCTGGTGAACCAAAGTACGTGGTTTGTAATGCCGACGAAGGTGACCCCGGCGCTTTTATGAACCGGCGGGTTCTGGAGGGCGACCCTCACGCCGTGCTGGAAGGGATGTCTATTGCAGCCTATGCCATCGGTGCCAGCCAGGGTTATATTTACTGCCGGGCAGAATATCCCATCGCCGTTCACACAATTCAAATCGCCATCCAGAAAGCACGAGAATTTGGCTTTTTAGGTAAAAACATCTTTAATAGCGGTTTTAATTTTGATATTGATCTACGCATGGGAGCGGGAGCCTTTGTTTGTGGTGAGGAAACGGCTCTTATTTCTTCGATTGAAGGCAGGCGAGGAGAACCCCGACCGAGGCCTCCTTTCCCGGCAGTCGCCGGATTGTGGGGTAAGCCAACCTGCATCAACAATGTTGAAACCTTTGCCAATATTCCGCAGATCATTCTCACTGGTCCAGAATGGTTTGCAGGTATGGGAACGGAAAAGAGTAAAGGAACCAAGACATTTGCCCTTGCTGGTAATGTTAAGCACACCGGGTTGATTGAAGTTCCCCTCGGAATAACTTTGCGAGAAATTGTTTACGATGTTGGCGAAGGGATCAAGGGTAATAAAGCTTTTAAAGCCATACAGACCGGGGGACCAATGGGGGGGTGTTTACCTGAAGCATACCTGGACCTGCCGGTGGATTACGAATCTCTGGCTGGAGCGGGTTCGATTATGGGTTCGGGGGGCATGATCGTCATGGATGAACACACCTGTATGGTTGATATTGCCCGGTTTTTTATGGATTTTATCCAGGATGAAAGCTGTGGAAAATGTACTCCCTGCCGGGTAGGTACCCATTCGATGCTGGAGATATTAACCCGTATCTGCGAAGGGGAGGGTAAAGATGGGGATATTGAGGAATTGGAACGCCTTTGCAATATTACGCGCAAGCACAGCCTGTGTGGGTTAGGGCAAGGAGCGCCTAATCCGGTTACCAGTACCTTGAAACATTTTCGTAGTGAATATGAAGCTCATATTTACGAGAAACGCTGTCCTGCAAAAGTTTGCCGTGCGCTTATTCGAATGCAAATTATTCCTGATAAATGTACAGGATGTGATTTCTGTGCCCATAACTGTCCGATCGGTGCTATCAGTGGGGCTCGCCGTGAAAAGCATGTTATTGACCCCAATTTGTGCATTCGTTGTGGCATCTGCCTGCAAACCTGTAATTTCTTCGCGATCGTTGCTACTTCTGGCGAAGAGATGCCTACGGGAGCCTGAGCATGATAAAAATTAACATCAACGATAAATTTTATGAAGTGAGTGAAGGAATTTCACTGTTGAAAGCATCGCGAGATGTTGGGATATCCATTCCTTCGCTGTGCGATCACCCAGATCTAACACCCTACGGTGGATGCAGGCTGTGTGATGTGGAGGTCAAAGGCGCCAGAGCTCCAATTGCAGCGTGTTCTTTAATGGTTTCTGATGGTATGGCGGTACAGACCGAGACCCCCGACTTGATCGAAGCTCGACGGTTTTTACTGGAACTGCTTCTTTCAAATTACTATGATTCAGGTTATGCCACTTCACATGAAGGTAATGAGTTGTTCGACCTGTGTCACAGATACGAGGTCGATATAAGTCTCCACAGCCGAAAAGAGCCACGATATCCAGTTGACAGTGATCCCAACCCTTTTATTTGGGTAGATCTAAACAAGTGCATTTTATGTACCCGTTGTGTTCGTGCCTGTACGGAAATACAGGGGAGGATGGTATGGGGATTGACTCAACGCGGTTTTAAGAGCCGGATTACCGCCGGGGTAGGGGTGACAATGTTGGAAGCGCGCTGTGAATCCTGTGGTGCATGCGCGGCATACTGTCCCACGGGAGCATTGGATCACCGTATATCTATGCAGGCAGGTATACCTGACAGGTTGGTGACCACTACCTGCGCTTACTGTGGTGTGGGTTGCAACTTTGATTTGAACGTAAAAAACAACCGGATCATTCGCATTACATCCAATCCGCATGCCCCGGTGAATGGCATGCATCTGTGCGTCAAAGGGCGTTATGGATACCAATATATTCACCACCCCGAACGATTAACCAAACCGCAGGTCCGAGAATACCTGCTGAAAGGTGAAAAGAAAACCCGGGCGAGCGACAGTCCATGGGTGGAGGTGGATTGGGATACCGCATTGACAATCGCTATCGACCATCTGTCCAGGATCAAGGTAGAAAGCGGTCCAAATTCAATCGGTTTACTCTCATCCGCCAAATGCACCAACGAAGAAAACTACCTGATGAACAAATTGGCAAGACAGGTAATTGGTACACACAATATCGACCACTGTGCTCGACTTTGCCATTCCTCCACGGTGTCAGGTCTGGCGATGAGTTTTGGATCGGGTGCCATGTCCAACACCGTCAAAGATATTTACGAGAATGCAAAAGCAATCTTTATTATCGGCTCCAACACTACCGAACATCATCCTGTGATTGGTGCGAAGATTCGAGAAGCTGTATTGCGGCAAAAAGTTAAATTGATCGTTGCTGATCCACGCAAAATTGATATTGCTGAGTTTGCTACACTCTATATCAGGCATAAACCGGGCACCGATATTGCGTTGATTAATGGCATCATGCACATCATCCTGAAAAAAGGTTGGCAGGATCAGAAATTTATCGAAGAACGTTGCGAGGATTTTGAAATTTACCAGACATCGTTGGAAAAATATACTCCCAGTTACGTTTCTGGTATCACCAATGTTCCAGAATCTGATTTGTATGCGGCAGCAAAACTGATGGCCGATAATCACCCAATGGCAGTATTTTGGGCGATGGGTATCACCCAGCATACCACGGGAGTGATGAATGTACTGACGATGGCTAATCTCCAAATGCTTCTTGGCAATATGGGAATTCCTGGTGGCGGAGTAAACCCGCTGCGGGGACAGAATAATGTGCAGGGAGCATGCGATATGGGGGCTTTGCCCAATGTGTACCCTGGTTACCAGGCTGTCACCAGCCCGGAAATGGGCCAGAAGTTTTTTGAAGCCTGGAAGCTAAGCAATAAAGAGGGGGTTGTGCCTCCCGTGCTCGAAAACAAACCTGGATTAGCAGTCACAGAGATGATTCCCGGGATTGAACAAGAGAAAATCAGGGCATTATATATCCTGGGCGAAAATCCATTGATGACCGATCCGGACGTTAATCACACCCGGCATTGCCTGGAAACCTGTGAGTTCATCCTCCTTCAGGAAATCTTCCCGTCTGAATCAGCCGAATTCGCAGATATTTTGCTTCCAGGTGTGACTTTTGCCGAAAAAAACGGCACCTTCACCAGTACAGAGCGACGCGTACAGATGGTGAATAAAGCCATTAACCCACCTGGAATGGCGAGAGCGGATTGGGAAATCATCTCCGACTTTGCCCGGCGGATGTTGGACAGAGAGTCATATCGTCCTGTTGGGAAGTTTGCGGGATGGGATTATGCTAATCCCGCTGCGGTAATGGATGAAATCGCCGCCCTGACACCCAGCTATGCCGGTATCAGCCATCCCCGGTTGGTTGATGGGGCGTCTCTTCATTGGCCGGTCTCTGATTTGACCCACCCGGGAACTCCCATCTTGCACACAACAACCTTCACGCGGGGAAAAGGGAAATTCCATGCAACTGAACATTTGGATCCCAGGGAACTACCGGATGATGCCTATCCATTTTTGCTGACTACCGGGCGTGTGTTGTATCACTGGCACGGAGGAGAAATGACTCGGCGCGACCCGGGATTATTGGAAATCTATCCCGAAACGCTTATCGAAATCAATCCTGACGACGCTTGCCGGCTTGGAATCGATAACGGGGATACAATTGTAATTCAATCACGCCGGGGAGAGATGAGCGGGCGAGCATTATTGACACAGCGGGTCTCTGCCGGGTTGGTCTATGGGAATTTTCACTTCCCAGGTGAAAACAACGTAAACAACCTCACCATAGCTGCCCTTGATCCATTTTCCAAAATTCCAGAATATAAAGTATGTGCTGTGC
>Ga0315273_10010976_pt1 | contig 11575 bp, 12 predicted proteins | sample YL17G02_0_MG_FD_205753 | JGI IMG/M metagenome (GOLD analysis project Ga0315273, IMG submission 205753) | Sediment microbial communities from Yellowstone Lake, YNP, Wyoming, USA - YL17G02_0 | ecosystem: Environmental > Aquatic > Freshwater > Lake > Sediment | place: USA: Wyoming | collected... | reverse complement strand
GGGATCCCCGAGGGCGTCCTCAACGTCGTCGTGGGCAAGGGCTCGGTCGTCGGCCGGCGTCTGATCGAGCACCCCGACGTCGCGAAGATCGGGTTCACAGGCTCGACCGAGGTCGGGCAGGAGGTGATGCGCGGCGCGGCCGGGACGGTCAAGCGCGTCACGCTCGAGCTGGGCGGCAAGTCGGCGAACGTCGTGTTCGCCGACGCCGACCTCGAGCAGGCCGCCGCCGCCGCGCCGTACGCCGTGTTCGACAACGCCGGCCAGGACTGCTGCGCCCGCTCGCGGATCCTCGTCGAGCGCTCCGCCTACGACCGCTTCGCCGAGCTGCTCGTCGAGGCGACCCGGAACCTCCGGGTCGGCGACCCGGAGGACGACGCGACCGAGATGGGCCCGCTCGTCTCCGCCGCGCACCGCGAGACGGTCGCCTCGTTCGTCGAGGAGGAGCCGCTCTTCCGAGGCGAGATCCCCGAAGGCCCCGGCTTCTGGTACCCGTGCACGCTCGTCGAGGCCTCGAACCAGGACCGCATCGCGCGGGAAGAGGTGTTCGGCCCCGTCGCGGCGCTGATCCCGTTCAACGACGAGGCCGAGGCGATCGCCCTGGCCAACGACACGCCCTACGGCCTCTCCGGCTCGATCTGGACGCGCGACGGCGCGCGGGCGCTGCGCGTCGCGCGCGCGCTCGAGGCCGGCGTCCTCTCGGTCAACTCCAACAGCTCCGTGCGCGTCTCGACACCGTTCGGCGGCTTCAAGCAGTCCGGCTTCGGCCGCGAGCTCGGAATGCACGCGCTGGAGAGCTACACCGAGATCAAGAACGTGTTCATCTCGACGGAGGAGTGACGGTGCTCGTCCACACCTTGTGTTGCACGTCACATGCTCCGCTCGAACCGCTTGCTTGTGTCATGCAACACAAGGATTTCCGAGAGGAGTGGCTCTGATGGGACGGCTCGACGGCAAGGTGTGCGTGATCACGGGCGCTGCGGGCGGGATCGGGCGCGAGGCGGCGAAGCTCTTCTCCGCCGAGGGCGCGACCGTCTGCGTCGCGGACGTGAGCGCCGAGACGGGCGAGCCGGCCGCGGCCGAGTGCCGCGACGCCTTCTTCCATCCGGTCGACGTGTCCGACGCGGCCAGCGTGCAGGCGCTCTACGACGCCGTCGCCGAGCGCTGCGGCGCGATCGACGTCCTCTACAACAACGCGGGGATCATGCCGCCCGACGACGACTCGATCCTCGTCACCGAGCCCGACGCGTGGGACCGCGTCCAGGCCGTGAACGCGAAGGGCGTCTACCTGTGCTGCAAGCACGGGATCCCGCACCTGCTCGAGCGCGGCGGCGGCTCGGTGATCAACGTCGCCTCGTTCGTCGCCCTGGTCGGCGCGGCCACGTCCCAGATCGCCTACACGGCGTCGAAGGGCGCCGTGCTGTCGATGTCGCGGGAGCTCGCGGTGCAGTTCGCGCGGCAGGGCGTGCGCGTGAACGCGCTCTGCCCGGGGCCGGTCGAGACGCCGCTCCTGATGCGGCTCTTCAGCGCCGACCCGGCCGCCTACGAGCGGCGCCGGATCCACCTGCCGATGGGGCGGCTCGCGCAGGCGCGCGAGATCGCGAACGCGGCGCTCTTCCTCGCCTCGGAGGAGTCGAGCTACGTCAACGGCACGACCTTCCTCGTCGACGGCGGGCTCACCGCCGCCTACGTCACGCCCGAAGGCTAGCCAGGGTCCAGCCCGCGACCTCGAGCCCGAGCAGGCGGTAGCCCTCGACGGAGGGGTGGTCGCCATCCGAGCTCCACTCCTCCCCCATCCGCCCCGGCCGCTCCGGATCCTCGAGCGCGTCGTGGAAGCCAAGCAGCGGCACCTCCTCGATGCGGGCGACCTCGGCGAGGAGCGCGTTCAGCCGGCGAATCGGCGCCTCGGCCTGCGGCCAGCCGTTGTTCCAGGGCAGCACGTCGGCGAGCGCGACGGCAAGGCCGAGCCGCTTCGCACGCCGCACGAGGGCCCGGAGGCTCTCGGCCGCCGGCTCGACCGGCAGCCCCTGGGCGATGTCGTTGATCCCGCCCTGGATCACGATCGCCGCCGCGCCGGCCGCCGCCTCGTCGAAGCGCGCGGCGATCTCGTCGGTGCGCTGGCCGTAGATCCCGTGGTTTTCGAACGAGACGCGGGGATCCGCCTGCCCGGCCCAGTGCTCCCAGCGGCTCAGCCCGTCACCGCCGTCCAGCCGGTCCCAGCCGGGCGAGCCCTCGGTGATCGAGTCGCCGAGGCACGCTACGACGACGGTCATCGGTGGAGCTTACGCGCGGCGCCTGTGCATAGACTGGCCCGGGTGAGCGAGCAGCACGCGATCGAGGCCGCGAGCCTCGTCCGGGAGTTCAAGAAGGGCCCACGCGCGGTCGACCACATCGACCTCGCCGTCGCCACGGGCGAGATCTACGGCTTCCTCGGCCCGAACGGCGCCGGCAAGTCGACGACCGTGCTGATGCTGACGACCCTGCTCCCACCCACGTCCGGGAGCGCGCGCGTCGGCGGCTTCGACGTCGTGAAAGACGGGCCCGAGGTGCGGAAGACGATCGGCGCCGCACTCCAGGAAGCCGCACTCGACCCGCTCCTCACCGGCCGCGAGCACCTGCGCCTGCAGGCGAGCCTTCAGGCTCTGCCGCGCCATGACCGCGGGCCCCGCTCCGACGAGCTGCTCGAGCGGGTCGGCCTCACGGAGGCCGCCGATCGAAAGGTTCGCGGCTACTCGGGCGGGATGAAGCGCCGGCTCGACCTCGCGCTGGCGCTCGTCCACCGCCCGCGGATCCTCTTCCTCGACGAGCCGACGACCGGCCTGGACATCCAGAGCCGAACGGCGTTGTGGGGGGAGGTGAGGCGGCTCGCGAAGGACGACGGCGTGACCGTCTTCCTCACGACGCAGTACCTCGAGGAGGCCGACGTACTGGCGGATCGGGTCGGGATCATCGATCACGGCAGGATCGTCGCCGAGGGCACGCCCGCCGCGCTCAAGGCCGAGATCGGGCGTCCGACCGTCGAGGTCGTCCCCGCCGATCCCACGGAGGAAGCCCACGCTGCCTCGATCCTCGCCCGCTTCGGCGAGCCTGTCGCGTCCGTGCGCGGCGTCGCCGCACGGCTGCGGACGGGCCAGGCCGACCTCGCCGAGATCGTGCGCGCGTTCGACAACGAGGGCCTCGCGGTCGGGCAGCTCCAGCTGCACCAGCCCTCGCTCGACGACGTGTTCCTCTTCAAGACCGGCCGTTCGCTCGAAGGCGCGGACGACGAAGGAGAGGAAGAGGGGCTCGGCGGGCTCGCGATGGAGCCGGCCTGATGGTCATCCTCGCCGATCAGATCTACCTGCTCGCCCGCCGGTCGGTGGTGCGCACCCTCCGGCAGCCCGCGAACGTGATCGCGCCGGTCGTCTTTCCCCTGATGCTGCTGGCGGTCAACTCCGGCGGCCTGAAGGCGGAGACGCATCTGCCCGGCTTCCCGACGACCTCGATCACTGCGTTCATCCTCGCGGTGCCGTTCATCCAGGGTGCGCTGTTCGCGACGATGAACACCGGCACCGACCTCGCGCGCGACATCCAGACCGGATTCCTGAGCCGGCTCTCGCTGACGCCGATGCGCGGGATCGCGCTACTCGTCGGCCAGCTCGGCGGCACCGTCACGCTCGGCCTGCTCCAGGCGGCCGTCTACATCGCCGTCGGCTACGCGGCCGGCGTCCGCTTCGCGTCGGGGCCGCTCGGCGTGCTCGTGCTGCTCGTCTTCTTCGTCCTCGTCGTGCTCGCGTTCGGCGCGCTCGGCCTCTTCGCCGCGCTGCGGACCGGCTCCGGCGAGGCCGTGCAGAGCCTGTTCCCGGCGTTCTTCGTCTTCCTGTTCATCTCCTCGATGGCGATCCCCCGCAACCTGATGACCGTCCACTGGTTCCAGGTCGCGGCGACCGCGAATCCGGTCTCCTATCTGATCGAAGGCGTGCGGAGCCTGATCGTGATCGGCTGGGACGCGGAGGCGCTCGCGCTCGGCTTCGGGATCGCGGTCTGCGTCGCCGCCGTCGCGATCTCCTTGGCCGCCTGGTCGCTGCACGACAGGCTGGCGCGCTCGTGAAGCGCCTCTCGGTCGCCCAGGCCGTCGCCTGGCGGAGCCTGCACAACTTCACCCACAACAAGTCGCTGCTGATCCCGTCGCTCGTCTTCCCGCTCTTCTTCTTCACCGCGTTCGCGGGCGGCCTCTCCGGGATCCAGCACGCCCCCGGCTTCGACTTCCCGGCGGGCTACACCGCGTTCCAGTTCGCCTTCGTGATGCTCCAGTCGGCGGCGTTCGCCGGGGTCTTCACCGGCTTCGGGATCGCGCGCGACTTCGAGAGCGGTTTCGCGCGACGGCTGATGCTCGCCGCGCCCCACCGCAGCGGGATCGTGCTGGGGTATGCGATCGCCTCGCTGGGGCGCTGGATCGTGACCGCCTCGCTCCTGACGGTGGTCGCGTTCGCCGTGGGGATGAAGGTCGGCGGCGGCGGGATCGACCTTCCCGGCCTCTACCTGCTCGCGATCATGGTCAACTTCGCGGCAACGCTCTGGGCCGCGGGCGTCGCGATGCGACTGCGGACGATGCAGGCGGGCCCGATCATGCAGATGCCGGTCTTCCTGATCCTCTTCTTCGCCCCCGTCTACGTGCCGCTGGCGCTGCTTGAGGGCTGGATTCACACCGTCGCGGTCGTCAACCCGATGACCAGGATCCTCGAGTCCGGTCGCGGCTTCGTCGCGGGCACGCCGACGGAGGTATTCGCGGCCTTCGCCGTTGCCGCCGCGCTCGGGGCCGTCTTCTGCGTCTGGGCGATCCGCGGTCTCCGCAACGCCGAGGCCGCAGGCTAACGGCCGAGGTAGGCCTTGCGCAGGCCCTCGTCCTCGAGCAGGTCGGCGGCCTTGCCCTGCAGCACGATCCGGCCGGTCGAGAGGACGTAGCCGCGATCGGCGATCGAGAGCGCCATGTTGGCGTTCTGCTCGACGACGAGCATCGCCACGCCGGCCTCGTGCACCTGCTGGATGATCTCGAAGCTCCGCTCCACCAAGACCGGCGCCAGGCCCATCGAGGGCTCGTCCATCAGCAGGAGCTTCGGGTGGCTCATCAGCGCGCGCCCCATCGCCACCATCTGCTGCTCGCCGCCCGAGAGCGTGCCGGCGAGCTGGCTCCGGCGCTCGTGGAGAAGCGGGAAGAGGTCGTAGACCCGCTCGAAGTCCTCGCCGCGCCCCTTCCCGTCGCGGTTCAGGTAGGCGCCCATCTCGAGGTTCTCGAGCACGGTCATCGGCCCGAACAGGCGGCGGTTCTCGGGCACGATCGCCATCCCGCGGCCGATGCGGTAGCTCGTCGTGCGCGACGTCACGTCCTCGCCCGCGAACTCGACCGTTCCGGTGCGCGGCTTGACGAGGCCGAGGATCGTCTTCAGCGTCGTCGACTTGCCGGACGCGTTGCCGCCCAGCAGCGAGACGAGCTCTCCCTCCGCGATCTCGAGCTCCACGTCCTGGAGGATGTGGATCTGGCCGTAGTAGGTGTTGATCCCCGAGAGCTTGAGCAGGCTCATTTCGTCTCCGCGGCCTTGGTGCCGAGGTATGCCTCGACCACCTTCTCGTCGGTGGCGACCTGATCGAAGGAGCCCTCGGCGATCTTGACGCCGTGGTCGAGGGCGACGACGCGGTCGGAGATCCCCTCGACCACGTGCATGTCGTGCTCGATCACGAGGATCGTGTAGCCGCCGTCGGTGCGCAGCTTGCCGATCAGCTCGGTGATCTCGTGCGTCTCGGCCGGGTTCATCCCCGCCGCGGGCTCGTCGAGCAGGAGCAGGCGCGGGCCGGTCGCGGTCGCGCGCGCGATCTCGAGCCGGCGGCGGTTCGCGTACGAGAGGCTGTAGGCCGGCTGGTCCCAGCGGTAGCCCATCAGCCGCTCGCCGAAGAACGCGAGCTTCTCCTCCGCGACCCGCGAGATCTCACGCTCCTCGCGGCGCATCCCCGGCGTCCGCAGGATCGAGCGGAAGGCGCCCGCATGCGTGCGGCCGTACTCGGCCGTCATCACGTTCTCCTTGACGGTCATGTTCAGGAACAGCCGCAGGGTCTGGAACGTGCGGGCGATCCCGCGCTGGGTGATCTGGTGCGGCTCCAGGCCGAGGACGCTCTGGCCCTCGAACAGGATCTCCCCGGCCGTCGGCTCGTAGATGCCCGTGATCACGTTGAAGAGCGTCGTCTTGCCGGCCCCGTTCGGCCCGATCACGCTCACGATCTCTCCCTCGCCCACGCCGAGATCGAGCTTGTCCAGCACCGACAGGCCCCCGAAGGCCATCGAGAGGCCGCGCAGCTCGAGCAGCCCGCTCATACGATCTCCACCCGCGCCGAGCCGAGAATCCCCTGCGGCCGCGTCGTCATCACGCCGACGAGCAGCGCGCCGAGGAGGACGAAGCGCGTCACCTCGGGCTTCTGCGCGAGCACGTTCTCCCAGACGAACGCACCCAGGTAGAGGGTCGGGATCATCCAGAGCATCCGCTTGACCCCTTTCAGCTGGGTCAGGGCCAGGATCGCCGCGATCAGCGCGACGTAGGCGATCACCTTGCCGCTGCCGAGCGTGGTCGGGACCGCAACCCAGTGGCCGATCAGCCGGCCGACCGAGTCGGTGCCCTGCGTGGCTCCGGCCGTCCACGCCGGGTGGATCGCGTGTGCGACCTCGCGCACCGCGAACCCGAACGCGACAGTGCCGGCGAGCACCACCGCGAGCCACTTCCACGGCCGCACGATGCCGAGTAGCGCGGCCAGCACCGCCGCGTAGAAGACCCACCGCGAGTGCTGCGGCGAGCGCAGCACCTCGAGCATCACGTTGACGAGGATCGCCCCGAGCACGACCCCCGCCTGGCTGCCCGCTCCGCCGAGGATCACCATCGCGTAGATCGTGATCAGGAGCGGCAGCGCGAAGCTCTCGGGAAAGACGCCGGCGTTGAGCGAGACGAACAGTGCCCCGGTCAGGCCGGCGGTGGCGGCCCCGAACATGAACGCCATCAGCTTGAGCCGGTTGACCGGCATGCTCATCAGCTCGGCCGCGAGCGGGTCCTCCCGCAGCGCGCGCCAGGCGCGGCCGGTGCGCGAGTCGTTGACGAAGCGCAGCGCCACGAGGACGACGACGAAGAACGCGAGCGCGACGTACAGGTACCAGATGTTGAAGACGCCGAGGTGCGCGACCGGCAGCCGGTGGCCGAAGAAGCTGATCGGGTCGACGCCCGCGATCCCGTTCGCGCCGTTGGTGAGGTTGACGCCGAAGATCGAGTTGCCGTTGATCATGATCGTGAGGAACGCCTGCAGGAAGAAGAGCGTCACGATCGCCAGGTAGTCACCCGAGAGCCGCCGCGAGGGCAGGCCGACGAGGAGGCCGAGGATCGCCGTCGCCGCCACCACAGTCGGGATCGCGAGGAGCGTCGGCAGGTGGATGTCGAACTGGGCCGAGTCGAGCCAGGCGTACAGATAGGCGCCGAAGCCGTAGAAGGCGACGTAGCCGAGGTCGAGCAGCCCGCCCCAGCCGACCACCACGTTCAGGCCGAGCGCGAGCAGCATGTAGAGCAGCGTGTCGAAGGCGACACGCTGGACGTACCCGCTCGAGCTCAGGACCGGGATCAGCGCGATGACCAGCACGAACGTCCCCCACCGCAGCCACCAGGGGAGGCGCATGAAGAGGTCGGCGCCCGGACCGAAGAAGCCGCCACGCTGGCGCCGCTCCTCGGAGCGGGCGACCCACTCGTCGCGCCCGATGCCCGGCTCGGTGCTCATACCTTCTTGATGTCCGCCTTCCCGAGCAGTCCGGTCGGCCGCACGATCATCATCACGATCAGGATCGCGAACACGAACAGGTCCGACCAGCGGCCGCTGAGGTAGCCCTGGGTCAGCGCCTCGAACAGGCCCAGCAAGAGGCCGCCGAGCATCGCACCGGGGATGCTGCCGATCCCGCCGATCACGGCCGCCGTGAAGCCCTTGAGGCCGGCGTTGAAGCCCATCAGGGGCGAGGCGTCGGCGCGCAGGGCGAACATCACGCCCGCGGCGCCCGCGAGTGCAGAGCCGATGATGAACGTGATCGTGATCACGCGGTCGACGTCGATCCCCATCATCGACGCCGCCTCGCGGTCGTACGAGGTCGCTCGCATCGCCTTGCCGATCCGCGTGCGGTTGACGAGCAGCATCAGCGCGATCATCAAGGCGAAGGCCGAGACGATGATGATGATCCGCAGCAGCGGCACGTGCAGCGGCCCCCAGTTGATCCCCTTGAAGAAGAGGGCGCCGCCGCCGAAGCTGAACGCGTCGTACTGGCGATGCGAGGCGCCGAAGAGGAGCTGCGCGCTGTACTCGAGGAAGAACGAGACGCCGAGCGCGGAGATCAACGGCGCGATCCGGGGCGCATTGCGCAGCGGCCGGTAGGCGAAGCGTTCGATCGCGACGCCGAGCCCCGCGCAACCCACCATCGCGACGACGAACATCACCACGAGCACGAGCCAGATCGAGATCGCCGGGTTCTGCGCACCGCCCATCGCCGTCAGCACGCCGAAGCCGATGTAGGCGCCGATCATGTAGACGTCGCCGTGCGCGAAGTTGAGCAGCTTCAGGATCCCGTACACCATCGAGTAGCCGAGCGCGACCAGCGCGTACACGCTGCCGAGGGTCAGGCCGTTGACGAGGAACTGGACGAGGTTGCTCATCGGGGAAGCGCGATTCTGTCACGAAACGACGTGCGGCCCGACACTCTGCCGGGCCGCACGTCGCAGTCCATCCCGGGGATCAGCCGACGAGCTTGTAGCTCCCGTCCGCCTGGATCTCGAAGATGTAGAACTTCGCCCCGACCGGGTCATGGGTGGCCGAGAAGCCGCCCCACGAGTCGCCGAGGATCCACTGCTTGACGCGCACCTTCGGGACCTGGGCGAGCACGGCGGCACGAGTGACCTTGCCGCCGCCTGCGTCGCAGGCCGCCTTGATCGCCAGCATCGCGATCTGCGTGGCACCGTAGGTCGGCGGGCCGAAGCTGCCGACCTTGTCGCCCGGGTTCGCCTTCAGCCAGCCGGCGATGAGGGCCTTGTCCTGCGCGATGCCCGTGATGTCCGGCGCGAAGTTGGACACGAGCGCACCCTTGAACTTGAACTTGCCGGGGTCGTTCGTGCCGTCCGAGCCGAAGATCTTGGCCTTCTTGCCCTGCTCGGCCATCTGCTGGGCGAAGATCTGCGCCCGCGGCGGCTGCTGCCACGGCAGGAAGACGACGTCCGTGTCGCCCGGGACCTTCGTCACGATCGACGAGAAGTCGGTCACCGTCTGGCTGACCGAGTCGCGGATCACCGTGACGCCCTTCGCCTTCAGGGCCACGGTGGCCGTGTCGGCCAGACCGGTCGAGTAGGTCTCCTGGTCGTCGACGATGTAGACCTTCTTCGCCTTCAGCTTGTTGACCATGTAGGCGGCGTCGCTCGGGCCCTGGATGCCGTCGTGGGGCACGACGCGGTAGAAGTGGTTGCCGACCGTGTCGCCGCCGATCGTCAGCGAGACGCGGGTGGCCGACGGCGAGATCGCCGCCAGTTTCGCAGCGGAGAGCGTCGGGCCGGTGGCCACGACTGCGCCCGAGGTGGACGGCCCGATGATCGCCATCGTCTTCGGGTCGGAGACGTACCTCTGCGCCAGCGTCGACGCGAGCGCCGGGTCGAGCTGGGTGTCGCCCTGGTAGAGGCCGATCTTCGTGCCGAGCAGCTTGTTCTGGACCGTGATCGCGTACTTGGCCCAGCTCAGCTGCTCGACGCCGAGGAAGCCGGCGTCACCTGTCAGCGGGGCCATGATCGCGATCTTGGCCTTGCTGCAGGGAACCGCGGCCGACCGGACGGCCGCCACGGGCGCGGCCTGCTTGGCCGGCTTCGCGTAGGCCGCGGCCACGACCGCGAGCGCCGCCAGTGCAACGAGCAGCGCAAAAAGACCTGTCCTTCTCTTCATCGAACCCTCCTTGAGGATGAAACGGTCAAGAGCTCCTAGGTAAGACGACCGACGCGCGCGGTTAGTTGCCGCCCGCGGCGTCGTAGGTGCGGGAAGCCGGGCTCCCCGACGGGTGGAACACGCCCATGATCCGCATCACCGCCGGACCAGTGTTCTCGATGCAGTGCACCTCCTCCGGAGGAAGGTGGAAGCAGGAGCCGGGGCCGATCGGCGTCTGCTTCCCCGCAATATGGGCGATCCCCTCGCCCTCGATGATGTAGCCCACCTCGTCGTAGGGGTGGCTGTGGTCGGGAGCGCGGCATGGATTGACGATGCCGATGAACTGGGTCACGTCGAAGCAGCCCGCATCCTCGTTGACGAGGTAGCGGTAGGTGCGCTTCTCGTCGGCGCGCAGCTCGGGCTGGTCGCCGAAGCGGACGGTGACGCGGCGCTCGGCGCGGGCGGGCTCGCGATCCTCGGGCGCGCGCACGCCGACGACGACGAGCGGCTCGGGGCCCGGGTTCTCGACCGCGCAGGTCTCGCCGGGGACCAGGAAGACGCCGGTGTCGGGCTCGAGCGCGTGCGGCTCGCCGCCCACCTCGATCGTGCCACGGCCCGAGACGACGTAGAGGATCTCCTGCCCGCGCTCGAGCACGTGCTGCTGCGAGCGGCCGGGGTCGAAGCTGACCACGAACTGCTCGAGGCGCTCGCACCCGTTCGCACGGTCGAAGACGACCCGCGTCTGCGCGGTGTCGCCCTCGGCGGGGCGGGCGGGAAGCGTGTTGGAGTCGATGACGTAGTCCACAGGCATTTGATAAGAGGCGAGGAAGCGCAGTTTCCCGCCAGCAAGGGGCAAAGTCAATCGAATAGCCTTCGGCGGATGGAGACGGGACTCGCGGGCAGGAGCGTGCTCGTCACAGGTGCCTCTGGCGGAATCGGCTCGGCATGTGCGCGCGCGTTCGCGGCGGAGGGAGCGCGGGTCGTCGTCCACTACCACCGGGGCCGGGAGCGCGCCGAGGCACTCGCCGCCGAGCTCGGCGGTGCGCCCATCGCCGGCGCGGACCTGACCGACGAGGCGCAGGTGGACGCGCTGTTCGCGGCGGCCGGCCCGCTCGAAGTCTGCGCCGCGGTGGCCGGCGTCTGGCCGCGCGACGACGTGCCGGTCTGGGAGCTTCCGCTCTCCCGGTGGGAGGAGACCCTGCGCGCGAACCTGACCGCCACCTTCCTCACCGCCCGCGGCTTCCTGCGCCAGGGCGGCCGCAGCCTCGTCCTCGTCGGCTCGACCGCGGGCCTCTTCGGCGAGGCCGGCCATGCCGACTACGCGGCCGCCAAGGCGGCGATCCTGCACGGCCTGCTGCCGAGCCTCAAGAACGAGGTGACGCGGATCGCGCCCGGCGCGCGCGTCAACGCGGTCGCGCCCGGCTGGACGGAGTCGCCGATGACGCGCGGCCTCGTCACCCCCGAGGCCGTGCGGCGCGTGTCTCGGACGATGGCGCTCCGCAAGGTCGCCCGGCCCGAGGACGTGGCCGCGCAGGTGGTCGCGCTCGCCTCCGACGCGATCTCGGGCCACGTGACCGGCCAGGTGGTCACCGTCGCGGGCGGCATGGAGGGACGCGTCGTCCACGAATAG
>Ga0315273_10010975_pt1 | contig 11577 bp, 17 predicted proteins | sample YL17G02_0_MG_FD_205753 | JGI IMG/M metagenome (GOLD analysis project Ga0315273, IMG submission 205753) | Sediment microbial communities from Yellowstone Lake, YNP, Wyoming, USA - YL17G02_0 | ecosystem: Environmental > Aquatic > Freshwater > Lake > Sediment | place: USA: Wyoming | collected... | reverse complement strand
GGTACGAATACAAGATAGTGGCGGCAAAGGTGTATATCTCGTGCAACTAGGGGGAGGCCATGACATTATATTACCCAGTTGATCTAGATGGTAAAATCTCAGACTTAGACAGGATGGTTCTATGGCTCACCCTTATTGGCGTATTGCCATCCGGCCTATCCGCCCTACTGGTAGGCATATTCGTACATGGCCTATGGTGGTTAATCCCCTTCATTCTTATGGCTTTATCCTTTCAAATATGTTGTGGGATGGATTCAGACTCTAAACACTTACAGGAATTACGAAAGGAAGCGATTAAAGAAGGGGGAGGTCATGGCAAAGCAACTGAAACCTCTTAGGCTACCGAAGAGAAAGGTAGTGACCATTCAGGACATCCTGGTATCCGGGGATATAGAGAAGCTGGTATCCGATCTCAATAAGCAGAAGGCTTCCTTTGAACGGGTTCTCTTAATCGCTATGACTCCAGATGGTCAGGTTGGGTACAGGTCTGCTAACGTCAATGCAATCCAGGCCGTGTACTTACTGGAGAATGCGAAGGCGCAGATTCTTGACCAGGACATCTGGGGATGCGAGGAGGAAACGGATGGCCACTAAGCAAGAGAAGCGATATGCCAGCCTAGTCAAACGTGGTTATTTTCTCTCAGAATGCCGAGTCTTTTCTGGCTTCGATTTTCGAGAGGCACCATGGTGGCCAAAGCTACGCAAAGACAGAACCAAGTTGGTTAAGATATGGGCCAAGAAGAAGCATGTTGACCTGTCTACTATCGACCCCCTGACCCTCCGCAAGTCCCTCTCCTACCAGCTTTTAGTGCGTAAGTGGTACGCCGATAATGGTTGGGTCAAGGAAAGGAAGAGATATGGCCGGGTAACTTACCGGATTGACCCGTATGGTGCTATGCGCTACTACGCTGACCACTACGAAAAGATTGCAGAGGAGAAACCCTACATGCCTCCCTGGAGAAAGAGAGAAAAGACCCGCCGGGAAAGGGTAAGTGCTATAGATAAACGATTCAATGCTGCGCTAGGGATATCGATACTATGATTTGGCTAATCGCCGTACCCTCGGTGCCGATCTTCTGGTGGCTAATATCCATAGTGAATGGTAAGCTCGTACAGCACTTCATGGGTGATCGTCTGGTGAAGGATGGCTGGGCTATCCTGATGGGGCCGATACTTACCATGTTTATCTTGAGTGCCATCTTCGTTGGCACCATCAAGCCGAGGAAGAAATGACCACCAGCGCCCCGGACTTAGAGTGCAGGATGTCGCATAAAAAGATGGATGAGATCAAGAAGTCAACCCAGCAAAAGAAGAAGGCAAAGCAGAGGAGGGCGAAGAAATGACTAATCTGACTGTGCTCTTGATAATCTATGCCACAATGTTAGTCCTCTTCTTTATGTTTCGTATCTGCTGTGTAGAGTTTTTGAAGAGGAACTTCCCTAAATGACCACCAACATCACCATGAAGGTAAAATGATTGTTATAGGCTACTGGCCATCCTCGGAGGGCGTAATCTCGGACAGCCGGGGGAATGCCTTGCCTGTAGAGGAACTGGGGGAAGTCCTGGAGATGCTCCTGGAGCCCTACAAACAGCAGGGGGAAGTCACTCAGGTATGGAAGATGGCCTGGGACATCGATGATCTGGTGATACCCATTCTGAAACTCCTGCCTCCCGACCAACTGCGTATCCTGGGGGAAACGGAACGCTGTGAGTTCTATGTAGACCTGAAGGATGGGGGAATAAAGAGGATACGGCTATTCTACCCCCGGAGCCAGGGGATAGGTCTGTGCTTCTCTATCAATGACAAGAGTTCAGGGAACGAAGTCGTCATCTGGCATTTGGGTTCGTTTGTACCCGATGGCGTTGAGTCCCCGAAGGATGCCGTGGAAGTCGAGATGTATGCTCGTAAAATCCTGGGTATCTTCGCCAAGCAACTAGGTTATGAGCCAGTTCCCGGATACTTCTTCTCTCCTGTCAATGTAGTGCGCCCGTACATCAGCAGGATGTCTCTGCCAAGAATTGAGGAGCTCCCTCCCAAAGTGGCGAACTATGCCAGTAAGTGTATGGCGCCGCCTTTCGTGGAAGCTGTGCAGATTGGGCATTTCCCCAATACAACAGATGTAGACCTCAAGAATGCCTATGCCGGGGTATTGTCCAGGCTACCGGACTGGAGATTAGGCCAGTTTACAGAGGGGAAGGAATATGAACCCAAGGCCATGCTGGGGTACTGCTGTTGCGATTTAGAGATCAGCAAGGATGTCAAACTCCATCCCATCTTAACAGAGGTGGAGGATTCAACGGAAGGGATGGTGATATCGGCCACAGGCACCCAAAAGGGTAAGTATCTGACCAAAGGCCAAATTGATTTCATCAGGCATTTCAAGATTGGGGAAGTCTCTATTCTCGATGGGGTATGGTGGTTTCCACAAGAAGGGAAGCAACTCCGCCAACCACTGAAGACAGTTATTGACCGGCTCACCCGCAAGAGGGAGGAGCTGACAAAGCAGGAGAAAGAGGTAGACCGACTTCTGGGTAGATTTGAGGCCAAGAAAATTTTAACCGGGTTGTGGGGATTGACTGCAGAATGGAGATGGGAGGAGTCTAAGGACCCGGGAGACTTCTATAATCCCATTTGGGCAGCGGAGATCACTACCCGCATAGCGATGCGAGTTGCTGCCTTCGCCTACCGGAAGAAACTTATCGATCACATCATTCACATTGCTGTGGATGGGTTCACCACTGATTGCCCCGTAGTGCTAACCCCAGAAGAGGAATCCAGTGGTTGGAAGACAGAAGATGTCGGGGAGTCTCTCTGCCTCTCTAAAGACTTCTCATGGCTCTCGAATAAGAAGCCCGGTGGACTCTACCTGAAAGATGTTCTGCAGATGATAAGGGCAAATCCCAAGAATAACCTCTGGTCTCGGAAGTATCATAGGAGGGCTACTCTAGGGGATGCGTTACAGAGAGGAGACTTGAACCTCATGGGGCGCACTATAAACTGTTCTAGCACAGTAACCTTAGATCAACAGCACAACCGTCACTTTGCGCGTCTTCCCAAGGATGGGCAATCACTACTTAGTAAGAGATATCGCAGTAAACTTATTGAATTAAAGGAGGCATGATGCCAGAAAATGAAGCCAGTGAGTTGTCCGGGATAAGAGAGGCTTTTTACCGTAGGGGTAGTTGGTGGGATAGGAATAGGGTTCGAGTAGGGTTGATGGCATCCGGATCTCTGTGTACCCTTCTTCTGTTTTGTGCTGTCTGGATGGGCATTGCGGCGGCCACCTCTATGGCGTTTCCACTGCCACCGGTTAGAGACTACCCATACGCAATCATAGGGGGAACAGGGGACACTGTTCTGGCCTCGAAATACTACCCCTTACCAGATGGCGGGGTTCTTGTACTCAACCAGGACTGCATGGTAAGGCACAATCGTCTCTACGGGGACATGGGGACTTATCTACTAGATGAGTCTATCCCGCAGTTAGAGTTCAAGGCAAATTCAGTTATCGTGAAGGAGAGATGAAATGAAATCACAGATTATTCCCATTGTGGCATGTGTAGTCTGCTTTCTATTTGGTGGGGTTGTGTTCTCACCACCGTTCCGGGTCAAGGCCATTAAGGTTGTGGTATGGCTGTTCAGAGGAAAATCAAGGAAGGGGAAAGAAAAGGCCGATGATACCTGGAAAGGCCCACCCGGAGGATCTATCGGGGAGACTGAAGTATCCCGACCGGTTACCCGTACCCGAGAGGCGCTATCGGAGGACAGATCACTAGAGTTTGACTATGCCAAGAAACTCCTGGAGGCCCAAGGATGCACAGTTGTAACCCCGGCTCCCGCCGATGATGCCCATACATTAGATGTGGAGAAGGCCAGAACCTTCCTCAAGAAGAGTGGTTATAATGTAAGAAAGCAAAGAGCTAAGAGGGGCAAGTAAAGGTCTTTGAGAAAAGCCCTTCTCCTCTTACTATTCATGGCCGGGTTGGGATGCGTTCACCTCTTGACTCATGACCACTACTTCATCATCAACTATGACAGCTTCTACTTCCACCACATGGCCAAGTCCATTGCCAGTGTCCCCCACCCCCCGATCATTGGCAGCGGCTTGGCCTACCCGATAAGCTATCTAGGGAAGATCATTGGCCTGGAAGCGGCAAGCCTCCTGATTTCACCCCTACTTGGCATACTGACCGGGCTGGTTCTCTACTGGGGTGTCTCCAAACTCTACTCTACCAAGATTGCCTTACTCAGTATAGTCTGCTTTATCTTTGCCCAAATACCCCGGTTTGTGTTCTTATCGGGTAACCTGGACCGGGACGGGTTGCACATGCTGATCATGACGGCGGGCATCCTGGGGATGGGCATCTTCCTCAAAACGCAGCAGAGGCGATACTTGGCACTGACCTTTGCCAGCATCCCTTTACTCTATCTGGAATGGGGATGGCCTGCCCTGATGCAATACCTGCCTGTCTTGGTGGGCATCTGTATCCTATCCTTTAATGTAAGGCACTACCGGAAGGAACGGACCTGGTTGCTACTTGGTTTATTAGCTCTGGCCATTGTGGTCATTGGGAGGTTGGTACTGTACCTGTACTGGTTCAAAGGAACCAACATTTCCGAGCTGGTTCCGTTAAATCTGTGGTCACTTATTCAATATAGCACCATTGCTGTGCCCTTCTTCTTTGGCCTGAAGGAGACCCTGCGGACTAAATTTGGGGAGGATGACAGCACCTTCCCCTTGGCCTGGGTACTGAGTTTCTTATTGATGGGATGCTTTGCCAGCCGGCTATCGATCTATGCAGCAGTTCCGGCCTGTATTATCGGCGGGATCGGTTTGCAAATTATGTGGGAGAAAAGGACAGTCTGGAAGACCGTATTCGTTGCCGGGTGCCTGTTATTTGTGGGGCTGTCCTGGGTTGTGCCCCAGAATGTGAAGATGCCCAATGACTGGCATGATGCCTTAGTGTGGATCAGACAGAACACCCCGGCAGAGTCTCGGGTAGCCTCCTGGTGGGACTATGGGTACTGGATCAAAGATGTAGCAGAAAGACAACCGTGGGGTGTCAACGAAAACGAAGAGACAGACCACGAAGTTGCCTCTTTCTATTTTGCACCATCGGAGGAAGTGGCTAGGGATATCATGCTCTCACATGGTTGGGGCTACGTTATTATGTCAACAAGGGAGAGGCACTTCCTGGAAACTATACGGAGTAGGGCGATCCCTTCTGCCTATATCACTCTCACCTGGGATCCGTTCTATGAGCAGGTCATGGACGTTAATTTCACCCCGGAGCTGCTGACGGTTTCCTTCCGTAATGAAAGTGTGGTGGTGCTGGGGTATTGACAAAGTTCAAGTTAAGTGGTATAGGTTAGATTAAATGGTCAAAGTTGTTACCTTGGTTGTTGCAGCGTTGCTCATAGGTTTTATTGCAGTTGGAATGTATGCCTACACACAAACAGCTAATCTTGACAAATGGGGAACTTACAAGCCCCTTATGGAGTTGGCTCCGGGATTGTTTATTGCAGCCTGTGGAGTAGGCGGGATTCTGGTATACGCCTTTATTCGAAGGCATTAAAAAGAAATCAAAGAAGGTCGATAAAAGAAAGTCGGGTATTCAGCCCGCAAAAGGAAGGTGAGACTCGTGGGTGGTATTACAGTTAAGAATATAATCCTGGCGGGTATCGGCATCCTGGTGCTGTCGATCATAGTCCCCATCGCGTTTGAGAACTTCTTCGACGTTAATACTGACGGTTGGGACTCTGGTGTGGCAGCCCTGTGGGTCATCATACCGTTGGCGGTCGTGATTTATTTCGTCGTGAAGTACCTCATGGCCTCTGTGTCCGGGACTGGTGGCAAGAACAGATAGTACCCATACCGGTAAGCAATGAGTAGAGGGGGATGTAAAAAGTCCCCCTCTCTTGTTAGAAGGAGAGGCAACCCTGGGGTAAGCATGAAACTTATATTGAGGTGTCTATCCCTACTAGCCACTGCCTTTGTTCTGGCTAGCTTTTTGTTTCCAACAGGAGCGTATGCAGCCTCCTCGGGCCGATTCTATTCCCTTAATTCAGACGGCACCCTCTACTTCTCAGATGACAACTACACCACTGCCCATGAAGCACCTGATGGAACGGTAGAATATACCACCACAGCCTTGCGAGTCGGCCAGGACAATGCCACTGGCACCTATTACGTCTGGAGGGGGGTATTCTTCTTCGACACCCAGGAACTACCTGAAGGCGCTATAGTCTCTTCGGCCTTTGTGACACTTCGGGGGAAGGCTAACCACTCTGATACTGACTTCAACCTGGTCCTGGTGCAACCCGGGGATATGCAATCACCCATGCAGATCGAGGACTACGGCACTATATATGGAAAGACCTCATCCTTAAATGATACCTTCAGCACATCAACATACGCCTCTTCCATGCAACTAGACCTCAACGGAGATGGTGAATCTGCCTTAATGCACGGTGGAATTACTGTCTTCGGACTCAGATCCTCCAGGGATATCTCGGGAACTGCCCCGGCTGGAACTGAATACCTTGACATCTACTCCTCAGAATCCCCCAGCCCCCCGATCCTGACGGTAAACTACTACACCATGGGATTTCTGGGAGTTCCGGATACCAAGGAGATGACTTCGGTGGCGGTCTTCAGGGACTATTACGAGACTGGAGACCAACTCTACATCATGAGATCGAACATAGACTACAAGTCCGGTATCTCCGATCTTGACCCCACAGACTACTTTTCCGTTCAACTAAGGCAATCCGATAACGTCATGGCCTCCGTTCCCCTGTGGAGTTGGGGATACGTTCCGGTATCGATCTACCTCTCCGCAGCCAACGCAGTCCCAGTGGCCACCTATACATTGATAATCATAGGGAACTCAGACAAGTTCATTTCTGACGTCCCTTATGTAGCCCACACCATAGTCAACGTAGACTACAAAGGGACAGACATGAGCTCCCTGGACTCCTGGGTGATGGCCACCGCTATTGATATCGGGCGCGTGGCCAAGAGTGACGTGGACTACTACCGGACTCAGGTATCAGGGGCGTGGGTGCTAAACGACATGGGCGGGGATATGTTTATCCAGGGCATCCCCCTGCTTGACAGCCTGAGACAGCACCTGTTTGCGAACCCCAATCTGGCTTCACAGGCAACCCCTACCGGGGATACCTATGCCGGGACTCTGTGGGCAAACTGGGGGCCTGAATTTACAGACGACTGGGAAGTGATTGGGGATATCGGTGGGGTATCGGGGATGCTGGCTGCATCATTGGCATGGCTGGCACTGGGAGCCTGGGTGGTGATTGTGGTGCAGAAGGAGACTGGGAAGCCGGCACTTGGTATGATTCCTGCTACCGGAGTGCTATTATTGGGTAGCTTACTTGGAGTGCCTTTGTTTATTATCCTGGGAGCTACAGCAGTTGCTGCTGCATACTTCTACAAAGAACTACTGATGGGTGGGACTGCATAAGGAGGTAAGGAAATGAACAAGGAACATCCCAAAGTCATACTTGAGGGAAAGAGTAAAGGCGAATGCGAAGACTACGCGAGAGGGTTTCGTAGGGCTATGCGACAAAGAGGTTTGCCTGTGAAGGGCAAGGTGTCTATTGTTAAGACCAGTCGTGGGTTTGCCGCAGTGTATCGTGGGAAAGACTGGCATCCACCCAGATTATCCCGATAATGAAGAAGAGTATTACATTAGAGACGGCATCCCGGTATGCCCGGTATCTGAGGCCGAAGATTGATCTGGAGGGGTTTAGGGTGAGAATAGAACAGGAACTAGAAAGTTCTAGCAGTGTTATTGAGGCAGCAAGGAAGGCCGCAAAGTGACTTTTACCCCTCGGACTCCCACCGCTACCGCTGGTAGGTGTGAGGTAACGCAATGAAAAGATGGGATTAAGAAGGTAACGAAATGAAGAAGTGGCTCGGTTTGATTCTAGTGTCCCTACTGGTGGCAGGTTTAAGCCTTACATCTATAGGGTTGCCCAGACAGGTGTTGGCTAATAATACTGCCGACTTCCCTGTGTTTGATACAGGGAACTATGATGATGGCTTTCTTTATAATACCTCTGGTAGTTGGGACACTGCTCGTGAGGAAGGTGCTGCTGACCTTATATTTACTAATGAATCATATTCTGAAGCTGGAGCATCAAAAATTGGGGGTGTCTATTATGTAAGTAGAGGATATCTCTATTTTAACACATCTTCTATAGGAGCAGATGCCCTTATTATTAGTGCCTCCCTGCATCTGTATGTTACCACTGTTAATGATGATGATGGCGCTCTTCTTATCAGGATACAGAGCGGGATGCCCAATCACCCAACTGCCCCACTAGAGGTGGAAGACTACGACTATACTGAATATAGTGGCAACCTAGCTACAGACAATGCCTCTGCCTTCTCCGAAGATACTTGGAATGTGATGGATTTCAATGGGACAGAGTTTGGTTATATCAACAAGACTGGCTACACAAAACTCTGCCTTCGTGAATATAGCCATGACATTATTGATTATGCCCCTGATGGAAACAATGTAATGATCTTTGCTTCAGCCGAAGCTGCGAACTACCCCCATCTTCATGTTGAATGGATAGTCAGACCCACCTGCACATCCTCGGCAGTCGCTGGAATCACCGCCAATACCGCAACTTTGATTGGTGGAATATCGGATACGGGCGGGGCAGATGGCCCTACATATTACATTGATTACAGGGGATTTGTCTGGGACACAACAGGGCATGGAGACCCAGGGAACGTAGCGCCCTTATCGTCTGGGTATTCAGATCACTGGACTGATGCCGGAACCTTTGGAGTAGGTGCATTCACTCATGGGATATCAAGCCTGATAAGCTATACCGACTACTACTATCGAGCCTATGCGTACAACGTATCAGGATGGGCTTACAGTCCCCAGCTTAGCTTCAAGACCTTACCCGATCCCCCATCAATAACACTTAGCGCAGCGTCAAACAAAACCAATACCACAGCCAGACTGAATGGGGAAGTCACGTCTACCGGAAAGGTGGATCCCACTGTTACGGTCTATTGGGGGAAGACAGACGGAGGAACTACCGCGGGAAGCTGGACCTTTGCCAGCGCCCCAACATCACCACCATCGCAACCCCAAACGGCAACTACCTTCTATAAGGATGCCACAAGTCTGGATATCAACACCCTGTACTACTTCAGGGCTGCGGCTACCAATACTGGAGGGACAACCTGGGCTGGCCCGACTAAGAATTTTACTACAACTAATGTCTTATCAACGATCACCACTTCGGCAGCAGGAAGCATCACAAACACCACAGCAACCTTAAACGGCAATGTCACAGGAGTGGGGGAAGATACTGATGTGCATGTGACTGTCTACTGGGGAGATGATGATGGCGGGACAGGTACATGGGACTTTAATGGTGCCCCCGAAGAGGCGCAACCCCAGGGGATCGCAGCCTTTTCAAAGAATGTAACCAGCTTATCCCCAGGGGTGACCTACTACTTCAGTGCCAAGGCTGTGAACAAAGACGGAACTTCCTGGGCTACCACTAAGCAATTTGATACAACAGACGTATACCCAACAGTAACCACCCAAGCCGCAGGAAGTGTTTTGAACACATCAGCGCAACTCAATGGCAATATCACCAACACCGGTGGAGACCCAACCTGCAACTATCAGGGGTTTGCCTTTGACAATGTGACCCACGGGGCTCCCGGTGACGTGGCCCCACCCTCTTGTGGATATGATGGCCCCCCTGGTACAGGCTACTATACCAATAACGGAAGCTACGGGACAGGAGCGTTCCTCTACTCCCTACCCGGACTGACTCAGAACACCACCTATTTCTATCGGGCTTATGCCCACAACTCGTCCGGGTGGGTGTATGGGGATGAGTCTTCGTTCACAACGGCGGGTGTTCCCATTGTTACTACTTCTGCAGCGACTTTAACTACGGAGACAAGCACTATCTTCAATGGGGCTGTCACCAGTATTTCAGGAGCTACGGTAACCGTACGCGGGTTTGACTATGGCCTGACAAATGCCTACGGCTTGTCCTGGACAGAATCAGGTAGCTTTGGGGTAGCGTCTTACTCCAGCGCCGTGATCCCCGGGCTGACACAGGGAACTCACTACTACTTCCGAGCGAAGGCGTACAACACCTACGGCTGGGGATACGGGGCGGAGACTACAGTGGTCAGCTTGCCCGAACCTCCGACAAATCTCAACACCTACGAAATCACATACACCACCGTAAGCCTTTCCTGGACTCCGGGAGCCCACGCCGCGCAGACCATGCTTCGGTACGACCTTACGGGATTCCCGGCAGACCCCGTATCGGCTGGCACTGAGGCTTATTTCAATACCGGAGATAATGTCACCTTAGACTCACTCACCCCAGGGGGAGAGTATTATTTCAGGTGCTGGTCCTGGGTTTCGGGCTCCGATGTGTGGAGTGACGGATACTCCCAGGCGTACATTGTAATGCCTATCCCGGCACCCCAAGCACTAAAGGCCAAGGCAGTAGATTCGCACACTGTCAACTTGTGGTGGCTGGTAGCTGATAACATGACAAGCCTCCCCAACGTCTACACAGTCATTATGGCAAAGGTTGGAGACTACCCGGCAGATCCGCCAGGTGCAGATATCGCGGTCTATAACGAACTGACTGGAGACGAAGGGGTAAAGAACTTCCTCTGGACTACCGCAGAGCCTGGGACACCCTACTTCTTTATGATCTGGTTCTATAACAGTGTGACAGACAACTACACCGTTCCGGACTCGGCCATTACCACGACACCGCCGGGGTTTGGAGACCCACTTCTGCCAGATGGTACGGGTATGTTCACTCCCCCAGATGCCAGCTCTCAGATCAACAACCCGCTTGATGGCGTAGTCTTACATGGTGCCACTATTTGGGGATTTCAGCATGGCATGATGTGGGCCTTCCTCTGGATAATCTTCGTCATTCTGGTGGGGATGTACCTGGTTATCAAGAGCAACTCCGGGGTTATTGGTGTCATAGGGATGTTGGCACTATTCATAGTAGGTGGTAGTATGGGGATATGTGCTTACTGGTTATGTGTTCCTTTTACTATTATGGGAGCTGCATTAAGTTATGTAGCAGCTAAGAGTTACTGATAGCGAGATGTATGTTACCCCTCGGACACACCCCGCTACCGCTGGTTGATATAGGTAACGAATAGAATAGAGAGGTGAGAAATGGGACATGATTATTCAAAGTTACCAGTAAAGGATGCCATCGAAAGGGCCAGATCGGGGAAACTCATGTCCTGGAGCCATGGGATAGCACAACACATCATTCCAGACAAGGTGGTACGGGCTGAATTGAGAGATGATGATGTGGTGGTTTTGTTCTACCACAACCCCGGCCCCTTACAAGGGAGACCTGGGCGCGGATATTCAGAGTTTGATGATCTCTGGCAGGAGTTTGATCCACACAGCAGGTCATAAGATAGCAACTTGCACAGATACCCCCAACGCCATAGCCAAGGCGTTTATGGAGATGAAAGAAGCCTCTACGGTGAAGCCTAGTTACGAAGAATACCG
>Ga0315273_10010974_pt1 | contig 11578 bp, 8 predicted proteins | sample YL17G02_0_MG_FD_205753 | JGI IMG/M metagenome (GOLD analysis project Ga0315273, IMG submission 205753) | Sediment microbial communities from Yellowstone Lake, YNP, Wyoming, USA - YL17G02_0 | ecosystem: Environmental > Aquatic > Freshwater > Lake > Sediment | place: USA: Wyoming | collected... | reverse complement strand
GGATCTGCAGATGTTGGTCTTTAGTCGGTATGTTATGATCGGCTGTGGCGATAGTTTTGTCAGGGCGGAATACAGTGATCCCCCGTTCTTTCAGACCATTAAATGCCTGAGGGCTTGTAACCTCGTGGATGTAATGCCGGTCTATGTAAAGTACATCTGGTCCATCTTCAATGGAACGTACTACATGCCCATCCCAGATTTTGTCAAAAAGTGTCTTCGCTTTCAAATTTTCAAAGTTTCAAATTGTTCTATTGAATTTTAGCAATAGCATCTATAAAGGCTTCAACCGATGCTGTAATAATATCAGTATTAGCAGCGAAGCCGTAGTACATCTTTCCCTGGTGTTCAACCTGAATGTGGACCTTTCCGAGGTCGTCACTGCCTTTGGTGATAGCCTGAATCAGGAATTCCTCAAGATGCACTGTTTTGCTAATCAGGTGTTTAACAGCTGTGAATGCCGCATCGATTGGTCCGTTACCTGATGCAGTAGAAAAATGGACTTCCCCATTTATTTTCATCCCGACCGTTGCTACCGGAATTAATGATTTTCCGCATGAGACCTGAAGAAGATCGAGCTTAAGCGATTTTTCTCCCTGGGAAACGACACCAGCTAATATTCTAATATCTTCATCGTTGATCTCTTTCTTTTTATCTGCAAGCAGAAGGAATCGATGGTAAATATCATCCAGTTCCTCTTTACCAAATTTGAATCCGAGTAATTCAAGGTGGTGATTAAGAGCAGCCCTTCCACTTCGGGCGGTCAGGATTATTGAAGACTCTCTTACCCCAACTTCAACAGGATCAATGATTTCATAGTTTTCACGGTTCTTCAAAACACCATCCTGATGAATACCAGAAGAGTGCGCAAATGCGTTTCTTCCTACGATGGCTTTATTAGCCTGAACAGGCATGCTCATTAAGGTTGAAACAAGCCGACTGGTACTGAAGATCAGTTTTGTATTAATGTCAGTTCTTAAATTTAGGTTATGGTGGCTTTTTATTATCATAGCCACCTCCTCCAGAGATGTGTTACCGGCTCTCTCTCCGATACCGTTTATAGTGACCTCAACCTGTCTGGCACCATTTATAACTCCCATCATCGTATTGGCTGTTGCCATTCCAAGATCGTTGTGGCAATGTGTTGAGATCAAGGCTTTGTCGATATTCGGAACATTTTCTTTAAGATACCTGATCTTCTGTCCATATTCTTCGGGAAGACAGTAACCAGTTGTATCAGGGATATTTACGACAGTAGCACCTGCCTTAATTACAGCTTCGATAACCTTCGCAAGGTATTCGTTTTCACTTCTTCCTGCATCTTCGGCATAGAACTCCACATCATCCACAAATTTCCTGGCGTATTTAACTGCGTCAGAAGCTCTTTTCAGGATCTCTTCGGGAGTTGTTTTGATCTTGTATTTTATATGAAAAGGGGAGGTGCCGATTCCTGTATGTATCCTTTTTCTTTTAGCATATTGAAGAGCATCAGCTGCCACTTCAATATCTCTTTTGACCGCCCGGGTTAGGGCACAGATAATAGGATTTGAAATAGCCTTCGATATCTCAACCACAGATTTGAAATCTCCGGGACTTGAAATGGGAAAGCCAGCTTCAATCACGTCGACACCAAGAGCTTCCAGAGCCTGGGCAATTTCAATTTTTTCAATTGTATTTAACTGGCATCCGGGTACCTGTTCTCCATCCCTGAGGGTGGTATCAAAAATAATGACCTTATCGTCCATGTTTATCAGTTATTTGTAAAAGATTATTATTTCACTGGTCTGAGTTTTCTCACTGCAGCACCTGCTCGCCACATTTCAGAATTGCCAAGTTCTTTCAGTTCAGCATTGAGTACCTCTTTATAATTTGCAGCACCGGTCGAATTAAGAACTCTTACACATTCTTCGCCGGATTTGACCTTTTTGTACAGGTCGGTGAATACAGGAAGGGTTGCTGCTTTGAATTTTGGGCGCCAGTCGAGTGCTCCACGCTGTGCTGTCGCACTGCAATTGGCATACATCCAGTCCATTCCATTTTCATCAACCAGGCGGATCAGACTCTGAGTTAGTTCCTCGACTGTTTCGTTAAATGCTTCTGAAGGACTGTGTCCATTCTGACGAAGTACCTGATACTGAGCATCCATGATGCCTGCCAGCGCACCCATTAATACACCTCGCTCGCCAGTCAGATCACTGTAAACTTCTTGTTCAAAAGTTGTAGGGAAGAGATATCCTGAACCAATAGCAATACCTAATGCAATTGTTCGTTCTTCAGCTTTTCCGGTAAAATCCTGAAAAACTGAATAACTTGAGTTAATACCGGCACCTGCAAGGAAATTCCGTCTTACGCTTGTTCCTGAACCTTTAGGTGCACAGAGGATAACATCAATATCGACAGGGGGTATTACACCGGTATGTTCTTTATATGTGATTGAAAAACCATGTGAGAAATAGAGCGCATCCCCCTTCTTCAGGCATGGTTTAAGTATTGGCCATATTATACGTTGTGCTGCATCCGATACCAGGTATTGGATTATTGTACCTTTTTTTGCGGCTTCCTCAATAGGGAATAATGTTTTGCCAGGGACAAAACCATCAGCAAGGGCTTTATCCCAATCAGCTTTGAACTCAGGAGCCTGTCCGATAATAACATTAATTCCGTTATCTTTCATGTTCATAGCCTGGGCAGGTCCCTGAACACCATAACCAATTACAGCGACTACTTCATTTTTAAGAACTTCGCGGGCTTTTGAAAGTGGAAACTCTTCTCTTGTTACTACATTTTCGACGACACCGCCAAAATCAATTTTTGCCATGATCTTAAGTATTTATATTTGAACTAATTAAGTGCTTCTATTGTTTCAGGCTTATACCGGTTAGCTTCATCCATCTCCTTCAGATATGAATTCAACTCTTTAACCTGTTTGGTAATAGCTACCCTGCCCGATCGTACAAACTGCAACACACCAAAGGGCTCAAGCTGAGTAAGTAATTCAGCTATCTCTGTCTTGTGGCCTGTTTTTTCAATTACAATGTATTCCGGTGAAACTTCAAGAATACGGGCATGATAGGCGCGGACCACATGATCAATAATATTTCCTGACATTAAGCCCTTTGTTGTAACCTTAAACAGAGCAATCTCCTGGTAAATAATCTGGTCGGATGTATGTACAAAAACTTTTAAGACATCAACCAGCTTTTCCATTTGTCTGGCCACTTTCTGTATCATCTCACTTGTTGTTTTTACGACGATTGTGAGTAGATGGACCTCTTTTACCGCTGATTCCGAGGCGGTTAGACTATCGATATTTATCTGCCTTCGTGTTAAAATTATTGTTATCTGGCCAAGTATCCCTATATGGTCCTCGGTGAAAAGCGATATTGTAAATTCCTGTTTCATAGTGTATTATTTGTTTTATTACACAGAGGTATTATTTTTCATTTTTTTCTTATTTTTAATAAGTCAATCTTATTTCGGAAACTGATGATCCGGGTTCTATCATTGGAAAGACATTTCCCTCCTTCTCGACTGTAATATCAAGCAGGTAAGGCCCTTTTGCAGCAAGCATTTCGGCCAGGGAATCTTTCAGTTCTTCTCTTTTCGAAACTCTTTTTGCCGGAATGCTGAATCCTTTTGCAATAATTACGAAATCAGGATTTATCAATTCTGTTGAAGCATATCTTTTCTTGAAAAACATTTCCTGCCACTGACGCACCATTCCCAGATAACTATTATTTAGAATTATCATTTTGACAGGTATATTATATTGTAATATCGTTCCCAGTTCCTGCATAGTCATCTGGAACCCTCCATCTCCCAGGAATGCAACAACTGATTTGCCAGGGCACCCGATTTTAGCACCCACAGCTGCAGGAAGGCCGAATCCCATTGTTCCCATACCACCTGAAGTGACCAGGCTGTTCGGTTGAGTAAATTTATAATAGCGGGCAGCGTACATCTGATTCTGCCCGACGTCTGTTACAATTATTGCTTCGCCCTTTGTCAGTTCTGATACCAGTCTTACAACCTCGCCCATCCTTATCTCACCTGTTTCAGGTTTTGTTTCTGGCTTGATAACTTTCTCATATTCAGTCTTATCACAGATACGGAATTCTCGAATCCATTTTTCAAAAGAGTTCTCTTTAACCAGGGGAATGAGGTATTTAAGAACCTCCTTTGCATCATTATTTATTTCGATATCGACCAGGACATTTTTATTTATCTCAGCCTCATCAATCTCAATATGTATTATGGTTGCTTTTTTTGCATATTTTTTTAGATTCCCTGTAACGCGGTCATCGAAACGCATTCCGATTGCTATTATCAGGTCAGCTTCATTGGTTAGGAGATTCGGTCCGTAGTTGCCATGCATGCCAAGCATTCCTGTGAACAAACGGTGATCGGAAGGGAAAACTGACAGACCAAGTAAGGTTGATGCAACAGGGATTCCTGTTTTTTCTGCAAATGCTTTCAGCTCGTTTTCGGCTCTTGACAGAAGTACACCATGTCCGGCAAGAATCAGAGGTCTCTCTGCATGGTTTATCATGATCGCAGCTGATTCAACTGCTTTGGTATGCATTGGTGTACTGGGATTATAACTCCTGATATAGTCACATTTTTTATACTTGAAACAAAGCTTTTCAAGCTGGGCATCTTTTGTTATGTCAATCAGAACCGGTCCCGGACGACCTGATTTTGCGATATAAAAAGCTTTTGCAATTGTATCAGGTATGTCCTGTGACTTTTTTACCTGGCAGTTCCATTTAGTCACCGGCATCGAAACTCCTATTATATCAGTCTCCTGAAATGCATCTGTCCCGATAAGGCTCGAAGTTACCTGGGCTGTGATAAATACCACCGGGACCGAATCAAGAAAGGCATTGGCAATTCCGGTCACAAGATTAGTGGCACCCGGCCCCGACGTAGCAAAGCAGATACCCGGTTTACCTGTAACCATTGAATAACCCTGTGCTGCATGAGCTGCTCCCTGTTCATGACGGGTAAGAATGTGACGGAGCTTACCTTCATAATCAAGAAGCGCATCATAGACGGGCATTATGGCACCGCCCGGATAACCAAAAATTGTATCCACTCCCTCCTCAATCAGGCATTGCAAAAGAGCATCTGCTCCTGTAATATGTTCTTGTCCATTGATGTGTTCTTTGGCGTGTTCTATTTCCTTTTCAGTCTTCATATATCTTCTTTTATCATTATATCTTAGGTCTTACGATTTGCGGTGTGCGGTGTGCGGTTTTTAATCTGTTCCGGGTTCCAGGTTCCACTTTCCACTTTCCAAGTTCTTAGAACCTTGAACCTTGAACTTTCTCTTTTGTCTTTTGCCCCTTGCCCCTTGCCCTAAATCAACCTTATAGCTCCCAGATCAGCAGAACTTACATTTGCCGCATAAACTTTCAATGAAGAAGGGATTTTCCGGTTACGGGTTTCCGGTTTATAAGCTCTTTCCCCTTTCAATTTCTCTTCTTCATCTCTTTTTATAAGTTCTTTATCAGATAATATAACATTTATTTTTCTGCCGGTAATATCTATTTCAATACGATCTCCTGTTCTGAGTAAAGCCAGTTCGCCACCTGATGCAGCTTCAGGAGATACGTGCCCGATCGACAAGCCTGATGTTCCTCCGGAAAACCGGCCATCGGTGATAAGTGCACATTTTTTATCGAGCCCCTTTGATTTCAGATATGAAGTAGGGTAGAGCATCTCCTGCATGCCCGGACCTCCTTTAGGCCCTTCGAATCTTATAACAACTACATCACCGGTCTTTACGACCCCGTTAAGAATTCCGTCAACAGCATCTTCCTGCGATTCAAATATCATGGCGTTACCTGAGAATGAAAACAATGATGAATCAATACCGGCTGTTTTGACGATACACCCCTTTCGTGCAATATTCCCGTAAAGTACAGCCAGACCGCCATCTTTACTGTAGGTATGTTCTACGCTTCGTATGCATCCGCTCTTCCTGTCGATGTCAAGATCTTTATAGGCTGTATTATGAGAACCCATTTTAAGGCTTTTTTCCATTGAAGGAGCACTTCTGAAAAAATCAAAAGCTTCCGGTTTCGCCTTACCGCCCCGAATATCCCAGTCGGAAATAGCTTCACGAAGAGTTGGATAATCTATCCGATTTACAGAGCTGTTTATCAAATTACTACGTTCCAGTTCACCCATTATTGCTAAAATTCCGCCTGCACGATTAACATCCTGCACATGATATTGTGAGCTTGGAGCGACCTTACAGATATTGGGAATTTTATTGGAAAGATCATCAATATCCTTCATAGTAAAATCAACACCCGCTTCATGAGCTATAGCAATAAGATGCAGGACTGTATTCGTAGATCCTCCCATTGCTATATCGAGCGACATTGCATTTATAAATGCCTCTCGGGTTGCTATAGAGCGAGGAAGAACCGACTCATCACCTTCATTGTAAAATCTGTTTGCAAGGTCAACTATTAATCCTGCAGCCCTTTCAAACAGTTTCACCCTATTCTGATGGGTGGCAACAATTGTTCCATTCCCCGGAAGTGCCAGGCCCAATGCTTCATTAAGACAATTCATTGAGTTTGCGGTAAACATTCCAGAGCATGAGCCACAGGTAGGACAGGCAGATTTTTCAATATCATTCAGATCACTATCACTTATTGTATTATCAGCTGCAGCGACCATTGCATCTACCAGGTCAATATATTTGTTTTTATGAATGCCGGCTTCCATTGGCCCTCCCGATACAAAAACAGCAGGAATGTTAATTCTCATAGCTGCCATTAGCATCCCCGGAGTAATCTTATCGCAATTACTTATGCAGATCATTGCATCGGCCAAATGTGCATTACACACATATTCAACACTATCAGCAATCAGGTCTCTCGATGGAAGAGAATATAGCATTCCGGCATGTCCCATTGCAATGCCGTCATCAATAGCTATTGTATTGAACTCTGCGGCAAAAAGGCCCCGCTGCTCAATCTCTTTTTTGACGACCTGACCAATTTCATGCAGGTGAGCATGACCCGGAACAAACTGGGAAAATGAGTTGACAATAGCTATGACCGGTTTTCCAAATTGTTCTTGTTTCATACCGTTGGCACGCCACAGACTTCTGGCCCCTGCCATATTTCTGCCGGTTGTTGTCTTCGAGCTCCTGAGTGGATTCTTCATATTAATAGGATCATATTAAAAAAAAACTTCCCGGTTTCCCGGAAAGCTTCTGTATATCTATAGTACTACATATTATTTCCGGATCATGTGCGTATAGCAATAATGAGGAGGACAATAACATGAATTAAAGAGTTCATCAATATTTTGTGTAAAATTTATCGGCAAATATAATAAATATTTTTAAACAATAAATCAAAAGACATTTTTTTATAATATTAAAGTTGCATTATAACAATTTCAACCCATCTTTTTCTAATTGTTTTAGTACAGTTTCCGGCCAAATGCTTGACTGCACTTCTCCAATATGTGTTTTTTTAAGAAAAAACATACATACTCTTGATTGTCCGATGCCACCTCCAATGCTCAGGGGTAACTGATTGTCGAGTAGCATTCTATGAAATAGCAACTTTTTTCTGTCAGAACATCCTCTTATTTCCAGTTGCTTTTCCAAGGCCTCCTTACTGACACGAATACCCATTGAAGAAATTTCAAATGCTGACTGTAATACAGGATTCCATAAGACAATGTCTCCGTTCAAACCATTATATCCTTCTTCATTTTTTGTACTCCAGTCATCATAATCAGGCGCACGTCCATCATGAGGTTCTCCGTTGCTAAGGTTGGCTCCAATACCAATTATAAATACTGCTCCAAATCTTCGGGCAACTTCTGTTTCCCGTTGTTTAACAGTTAAGTCGGGAAATTGTTTTAAAAGTTCTTCTGCATGTACAAAGTAAATTTCATCAGGCAACTCAGGTGTTAGTTCCGGATACATGTTACATACATCTTTCTCTGTTGCCTTTAGCACTTCATAAATGCATTCAACAGTTGTTTTTAAGTATTTCACAACTCTTTGCTCCGGCAAAATGTGTTTTTCCCAATCCCACTGATCAACATAAATAGAGTGTATAGGGCTTAAATTCTCATCGGGTCTCACGGCTCTCATATCAGTCAACAAGCCTTTACCTGCTTCAATGTTGAATTCTTTTAAACGCAGACGTTTCCATTTAGCAAGGGATTGAACAATTAAAGCCTTTTGACCATTTATACCCTTTATCGAGAAACTTATAGGTTTTTCAATACCATTAAGATCATCATTAATTCCGGTCCCATCAAGCACTGCAATTGGTGCCGATACATTAATCAGGTTCAAATCGTGAGCTAATCTTTTTGCGAATTTGTCCTTTATGAAACAAATTGCTTCCTCCGTTTTCAATCTATCTGAAATAGTTGAGATTTGGATCTGAATAGTTTCTGGTGTCATAAGTCATTAATTTATAGATTAATAAACATTTAATTTTTTATATTTGTTGAAAAATTATTCTTAGTTGCGGATCATGAGATGATATATTAATAATTATTGTAATTGCTGATTTAACTTTTTCAATTCTATTTCTTTATAATAAAAAACCTCCCGTTTTTGGAAGGTCTTTTATCAGATTTGGTTTCTCTTTGTTTGTTACAATCTGACATTATCCAACCTGTCTCTAAGTAAGTTATTATTAATATTTGCGTTTAAAAAGATACTGCAAAAAGAGATCATCATTATTTTAATTAATTGAAGCAAATATAAGTAATGTATTTATATATCAAATAAAAAACAGTTATATTATTAATAAGATATATAATTTATAGAATTTTTATTAATATATGATACAAGATCATGTGGTTTCACCTCATACGAAGTTGAGAAGAGGTCAGGGGGTGAATTCTTTTGTTTGGTTGTAGAAGGACGGCAGATGAGATGGTTGTCGAAATTTAAAAATCAGACATTCTATTTTGTTTTAATTTAGTATATTGTAGGTACTATATTAATCTTTATAACATCCTGACAATGAAAATTATCACTCTTCTGCTTTCAGCTTTTTTTTGCATTTCTGTTTCGAACGCTCAAAAGAAGCCTATCGAAAATCAGAAAAGTCATAGGATTGAAAAGATCATCAATTCCCAATGGACATTCTATTGCTTTTCTGATGAGGCTGCAGGAAAAGGTTGTGAATCACCCGGTTTCAACGATTCCAAATGGCCTGCAATAAGCCTGCCACATACCTGGAGTACATATGAAACCACTGATGAGCTTCATTCTTTTATCAGTAATACTGCAGAAAGCAACAATCCATACGGGTGGACAGGCTGGGGTTGGTACCGCAAGCATTTTTCAATTAGCAGAGATTATACTGACAGGAAGGTTTTTATTGAGTTTAAAGGTGTTCAGAAATATTGTAAAGTTTGGCTTAACGGTAAGTATCTGGGGGATCATAAAGGCGGATATGACTCTTTCGATTTTGATATCACCGGTTTCTTGAAATCAGGAGAAGACAATGTGCTGGCAGTTGGAGTAAACAACCAAAAAGATGAGTTTGAAATACCTCCGATTGCCGCAGGAAACTTCAATGTCTATGGTGGTTTTTATGGTGATGTAATTCTTGTGCTGAAAGATAAACTCTACATACCAATGCAGGGATCGGCAAGCCATGAGGGTGGTACTATTGTTACCACGCCACAAGTCTCAGAAAAAGAGAGCGTTGTAAGGGTGCAAACATGGATAAAAAATGACAATACACAAATGAAAAACTGTACTTTGCAAACTTCAATTTCCGATGCCAACAATGAAATCGTGCAGGTAATTAAATCGGATGCAATTATAAATCCCGGACAATTATACAAGTTCGATCAGAAATGCAAACCCATCAAAGAACCTCACCTGTGGTCATATGAGGATCCGTATCTATACAAGGTTTATACTGAGGTGATTGATGGAAAAGAAGTTGTAGATACCTATACGAGCCCTCCTGGTTTAAAATTTGCTGTAGACGGTGATACAACCATGACATTGACTGCAATCCGGGTCTTAAACTGTTTAGAAGAAGTTTTTATTAAATATATGAATGAAAACTCTGCCATTACTGCACAGGTTATAACTCCAGGCGAACCTGCAAAAATAGTTCTTACCGGGTCACATCAGAAAATTGGAGCCGATCGAGGTTCAGTTGCAATAATTACTGCAGTTATTGTTGATTCAAAGGGCAATCATGTTTACGGAGCCAATAAAACAATTAAATGGACTGTAACCGGACCTGCAACCCTGGTCGGCCCTTCCATTTATGAATCAGATATTAACAAACATCATGAGATTGAGGGAGTATGGTATAAGGATATGCCTGTAACCAATGTAATAAGATCAACCGGAAAGACAGGCAAGATTCATGTCTCTGTTTCGGCAAGCGGTCTGGCATCAGGATCAATTGATATTGTGGCTGAAGAAATAAAGCCTGACGAGTCCGTAATTATTGAGCCCGTACTCGAGGATGAAGTACGAAAGCAGGTTGACAGAATTACTCTCAACTTTAACAGGTTGGACGAGGTGCCTCGTGAGATAAAGATGACTTATGATGAGCTCAATTTTAATCCTTCAGATAAACCTGGATTTGCCTGGGCGATAAGAGATTCCATATTAAAGAACAATCCCTCTCTCGACACTGCAACAATCGAATTTAAGACCCTTGTTGATCTGTTTGCTTCGTATCTTTTGAATAATAATGGGCAACTTGTTGCCGATGACTATAATTTCAGTGTTGACCTTTACAATAATTGCCGGTTAATATCCGGGTATATTAACAGTACTAAGCTTCCCCCATTCTTTAAGGATGGATTAAAGAAGTACTACGCCAGTGCCATAATACTGCTGGGAAGTGAAAAAAATGCCGGTGACGAGATGAACTGGCTGAACTGGATCCCTTCAGGAGGCACAGTGGTTATTGTTCAAAATGAAAATACTACCCCCAATTTGAAAGGTGTTACTTACACTAAGCATACCGGACTCGCTGAAATAATCAGCGTTGTATATCCGCAATTTGAAAATTTTTCTGAAGAAGCAAAGGAGCGTGCTTTGATATTCATAAGCAAAATGAACCCTTACGTCCATGTTGCCTCAATCAGTGAGGAAAGTGAGGAAGGTGATAAAGAGAAAATAACTAAAGTCTCACATACGGCAGAAAAAGGACAGCCAATTTTAATCCCATTACTGAAGTTTATAAGTGAATAATTTGGAGTGTATGAAAATCAGGAAAAGTTTAACCCAACCCTCTCAGGAGGGGTTTCTAATAAAAAGTCTTTTCTCTTTATATTATTATCCATTCTAAGCGCGGATAGTAATAGGAACAAATATGAACTTCAACTATTTCAACCTTTTCAACCTTTTCAACCTTTTCAACCTTTTCAACCTTTTCAACCTTTCCAACCTTTTCAACTATCTAAATTATTATTATATTAGACCAAATTTTAAAACCTGATCAAAATGAAAAAAAGAAGTATTATTACGATTGTTCTATTAATGGCTGTTACAGGCCTTATCTTTTCCACCCTCTATTCATGTAAGACGGCACCTCAGAAGAAT
>Ga0315273_10010972_pt1 | contig 11579 bp, 8 predicted proteins | sample YL17G02_0_MG_FD_205753 | JGI IMG/M metagenome (GOLD analysis project Ga0315273, IMG submission 205753) | Sediment microbial communities from Yellowstone Lake, YNP, Wyoming, USA - YL17G02_0 | ecosystem: Environmental > Aquatic > Freshwater > Lake > Sediment | place: USA: Wyoming | collected... | reverse complement strand
CACCGAATTGCAATCCAGCAAATGCGCGGTTTTGGTAGTATGATCTCTTTCCTTATCAAAGGCAGAGACAGGGAAACTCGCAAGTTCATTGATTCGCTGGAACTATTTCTGATAACTCCCAGCCTTGGTGGCAGCGAAAGCCTGGTAACGCAGATGTCGACGATGTCATTCTTCGACTACCCTGAAGACTATCGACGCTCTATTGGTATGGTCGACAACTTGGTCCGTATAGCACTGGGCCTGGAGGACGTGGACGACCTGATTGCTGATCTGCAGCAGGCTTTGGACAAGATCTGAGATTATTTTCCGGGTATGAAAATACGAGATGCTGAAATAAATTCAGCATGACAAAATCCCTGTTTTTTGGATTGTTGGACAGGCTATAGGGGCTGATGGTTTTTGTAGTTTAACTTTTCACTATTTACTTTGCACTGTTCTTATGCCCAGGGGGTGCCTCCGTCAACAATGCTGTGCTCTTCCCACATAAACCAGCTTCCGGTATCAGAGAGAAAAAAATAGGTGTTGGCGAAAATATTATAATGGTCCTGCTCTTCTTTGATAAGCGCCTCAAAAAGAGTTTTCTCTTTCTCTGTTGTAGCCTCTGATGCAGCCTTTGTATAAAATTCCAGTCCTTCTTTTTCCATTTGCATAGCAATCTTAAATGCCTCAAGCTCATCCATAGTTGCCTCAACCCTCTTCAGCATTTCATCCTTCATCGATGCAAAGACTGTCTTGACATTTTTCATTGGGCTAAAATCCTTGCATGATATACTCATTCCTCTGAATATCTGAGAAAGAGTCTCGAGATGTCTTTTTTCATCTTCTGCTATGGTCAGGAACATCTTCTTGCCAACCGGATTTCTTGTCTTCTCAGCAGCCTCATTATAGAATTTTATTCCATCTGTTTCCATCCTGATAGCTATTTCAATTGCGTTCATATTAATACCAAAAAATCCTGAGATTTTTTGGGTCCTTCACCTCCTTTACCTATAATAGTATAGCGCCGCCTTAGTATATCATACTTTTTCCCTGCTTGTTCATAAAACGATTGGAATAATGAAAGTATGTTCGTGTCATCCTGAATTTATTTCAGGATCTTATAATCATTTGATATTAGGAGATGCTGAATCAAGTTCAGCATGACATTCGGGAAACTATATGGGCTTTTCATTTGTTTTCAGTCTACCTCGACAGGGATATCTCCGTTCCCTTATCCATACTGTAAATGGGATAGATCCTGTAGTTTTCTACCCAGGGCTGCCTGATGGTAAAGTCTGTTTTATGCCAAAGAAAAACCCAGGGGGCATCTGTAACAATCATATCCTCTGCTTTCTTATAAAAGAGATTCCGTTCTTTTCTGTCCAGAGTATGTTGCGCTTTTTCTATCATGCTGTCGACCCCTATATTTCCATACCATGTCCGGTTACCACCAGCACCAAAATTGGAAGAATGAAAAAGAGGAAAAAGAAAATTCTCAGGATCCGGATAATCAGCCCACCAGCTCAGATAGAACATATTGGGCTCCGCCCTGTTGAGTGCTTCTTTATAGGCACTCCATTCAAGCTGTTTAATCGTCACTTTCAGCCCGACAGCATTCATATAGGATTGGATAACCTCTGCGATGTCAACAACCTCCTGATCTGCTGTTACATAAAAGCTTATGGCTGTTGCTCCCAGACCCTCCCTTTCTATGACGTCTCGTGCCGCTTGGGGATTGTATTCATATCCCGGCTTGTTCTCCCATGTCCGGATGATATCCGGAACAGGCCCTTTTGCCAACCTGCCACGACCTTCATAAATCGTATTGAGTATTTTTTCACGGTCTATTGCATAATTAATAGCTTTTCTGACATCAGGATTATTGAAAGGAGGCTTTGAACAATTGAGACCTATATAATACGTATTGATCCCTTTAAGGGATGAAATAAAGTTCTGTTTCTCTGGATCCTTTCGAAACCGTCCATACTCTGAGGATGGTATGTTTATGATATCAAGGTTTCCAAGTTCAAACTCTGTTACAGTTGTCAAATCCTCTGGTATTATCCTGTAAACTATCCCCCTGATATGTGCGGGCCCATCAAAATAGTCTTCTCTTTTTTCAAGTCGTAATTCCCGGTTTGGTAACCATTCTTTCAGTATAAACGGACCGGTCCCTACGGGATGAGCTGAAAAATCAGGCCCTTGTTTTTCAACCTCTTCGAAAGGTACAACATAAGCAGCTGTCATGGTTAGAAGATAAAGAAATGGGGAGAATGGTTTTATTAATTGTATCTCAAGCGTGTAATCATCAATTACTCGTATTCCCTTAACGTCATCCGCCCTGCCCGCCATAAATTCATCAGCACCAAGAATTTTTTCCAGTACCCATGTGTTGGGAGACCTGCCTTGAGGGTGTAGTATTCTTTTAAAAGAATACTTAACATCATGAGACTTAACTTCCCTTTTATTTGAAAAATATATGCCCCTCTTCATTCTGAATGTATAGGTAAGACCGTCACTGGATATAGACCAGTCTTTGGCAATATCAGGCTGGATGCTGAGGTCTTCATCGAGCCGTACAAGTCCATTGAAAAGCTTTGCAGCTATCGACCCACCCGTGACATCGACAATGAGAGCAGGGTCAAGAGTTGTAGGATTGGTATTGAGCCTGTAATAAACATAGCCTTCAAGACGATTTTGGGATGAGCAGGAAAGATTAAATAACAGAAAAGAGGAAATAAGAAGCTGTGTTGCTAATTTTAAGGCTTTCGGCTTCTTCATGTTAGAGAGAGATTTTTTCTGTTCCTTATTATATTTCTTGTCACCCTGAACTTGTTTCAGGGTCTCAGCTTTACTCTATTCAATAATTACTTCTTGAGATGCTGAATCAAGTTCAGCATGACATACTGGGCTATCCACTATTTTTTATAGCTTCTGCAGATTTTCTGCCCCTTGATGCTGCAATAAAAGCCTGAAACAACTTTAAAGAAAGCTTATCACCTAAAAGGCGCTCAGGATGCCATTGTACACCAACAAGAAAGGGATAATCATTTCGATAAAATGCCTCTATTAATTTATCCGTAGAAAAAGCAAAACCCACAAGACCTGTACCGAGTTCCTTAACAGCCTGGTAATGTGTGCTGTTTACAGAAAATTCTCCTTTTTCAATAAATCTATTTTCTTCAATCACAATCTTGTGATAACCCTTCCTGTGATTGATATCTGATGATAACTGTGATTCAATGTCCTGGTATAGAGTCCCACCAAAAGCAACATTGACAAGCTGCATACCATAGCAAATACCTAAGACAGGCTTATGGCGTTTTATCATTTCCCTAAGTAAAGAAATCTCAAAATCACTCCGCTCTCGAGGGACTAACTTAACCTGGGGCAAGATATCCTCATGATAATAGGAAGGATCGATGTCACGACCTCCTGGTATGAGAAGTGCGTCAATTATTTCTGCATAGAATACTGCATTTTCTGACGGCGGGATGAAAACCGGCATGCCACCTGCTTTTATGATTGATGCAGAATAACGGTGTTTAATTCTCAGATATTCACCTTCTATGTCCATAGTTATACCAACTATTGGATTGTTCACAAATGCCTCTCAGCCTGTCATTGCGAGCCCGAAGGGCGTGGCAATCTCATCCGTTTGGGATGCTTCGCTAATCGTAACAACCTCCTCGCAATGACACCTTTCTTAATGCGTTTTTGATTAGTCAACTCAGGAAACTATGCAAACCGTGTAAACTCATTGACTCTTATTTACCATGCCTGAGTATCTTTCCTGACTTTGAGCCTGTCAAATGTCCTTCCCATAGAGCGGGCAGACCATTAATGAAAACGTAGCGAATTCCTTCCGGCCTTAAGAATGGATTTTTGAATGTTGCTCTGTCAATAATCTTTTCATGATCAAAGATGACAAGATCCGCATATGCACCTTTCCTGATAATGCCTCTCTGATGAATACCAAATGTCTGTGCTGGAAGCGATGTTATTTTATGGATCCCTTTACTCATACTCATGAGGTTTTCATCCCTGATATATTTTCCGAGAAATCTTGGAAAGCTCCCGAAACCTCTTGGATGGGGTTTGCCCCTGTATGTCGGACCTGAAAAAGACCTTGCAGCACTGTCCGAACCAATCATGCAATAAGGCAGAGAGAGAAACTGTTTCAAGTTCCCTTCATGCATCGATGCAAAAATAGCACTGACCATAAGCCTTTCTTCTATCAGAATGTCGAAAAGAATTTCTACTGGCTCTTTTCCTTTTATGCCGGCAATACTATGCAGACTTCTTCCTTCCATCCATCTGTTCTTTTCTGTAGAGACAGAAGAGATAAAAATATTCTTCCAATAATTTTTTAGCGGATGAGCATCAAGGATCTGTTTTTTTATCTTTCCTCTGATCCTTGAGTTCTTAAGCCTTTTCAGCTCCCCTTCCCTTCCTCCTGAATAAACCCATGCTGGCAGTACTGTATCGAGGTCGGTACTTGAAGCAGTATAAGGGTATGCATCACATGTCAGAGAAACGCCTTCCTTTCTTGACTCTTCCATAAGAGATATCACACGCCCAACCTTATGCCAATTTTCCTTCCCACTGGTCTTTATATGTGAGATATGAACCTTAATCCCTGCTTCCTTTCCTATCCTGATTGTCTCTTCTATGGATTCTATTAACTTATCTCCCTCACTTCTCATATGGGTTGTATAGATGCCAAAGCACCCCTTCAGCCCTTTTACCCTTCTATATCCCCCCTCGGTTGCGAGTCGTACCGACTTACTAAAGGGGGGTTGGGGAGATTCAAAAGGGTTAAAGTGGGACGTGAAAGGATTATAGGATTCAGATAGAACCTTGCAGAGTTCAATAAGTTCTTCTGTCTTTGAATAAACACCAGGTGGATAAATCAATCCTGTTGAAAGTCCTAAAGCACCTTCAGAAATTGCCTTCTTTAAGAGAGTCTTCAGTTTCTTTAGTTCAATATTATCTGGTAGTTTATCTTCATAGCCAATTACAGAAGCCCTTATATTGCCATGTCCTGCGAGGGTCGCAAAATTAACAGCTATTCCTTGCTTCTCCAAGATATGGAAATACTGATTAAATCTTGCCCATCGTTCACGAATATCAAGTTCCTTCAGGTCCTCTTCTCTTTGATGAAGAGCTTCGCCATAAAGTGGAGCAGCAGAAAGACCACAGTTCCCGTTTATTTCAGTAGTTATCCCCTGACATACCTTCCCCTCAGCACGAGCATCTGCAAGCAGAGTAAATTCTGAGTGTGAATGGGTATCGATAAAACCAGGAGCAACAGCCATTTTTTTTGCATCTATGATGCTGCCTGCTTTGCCTCTTGCTTTCTTGTCAACAAAGAGGACTTTATCAGACGATATTCCGATATCCGCTTTGAATGGTTCAGAACCTGTCCCATCAAAGACAGTGCCGTTTCTGATCAATGTGTCTATCTTTTCCATGACCACAAAACTCAGACCAAACTATTCTATCACATGGATGCTTGCTGAAATTAGTAATACCAATAGTTTTCTTCGTTCTCTTGACATTGTAATGCAAATGTCATACAATCATCATATGGTTGTTTTTGACTCATGCACAATGATTTTACTTGCAAGAATAGACATTCTGGAGATTTTTATTTCAAATTATGACGGAAAAGTTTTAATCCCGGATAGGGTCAGAGCAGAGGTCTTAATACAAGGGCGGGAGGAAAAACATTTGGTGGCTAAATTAATAGAAGATAGCAAAATTCATGTTCTGAGGGTAAAGAATTCCAAGCTGGTAAATAAGCTAATGAATGATTTCAGTATAGACGCAGGCGAAGCAGAGGCAGTGACACTTGTTTTACAGGAAAAAGCTACTTTGGTTGCAACGGATGACAGAAATGCAATAAGGGCATGTAAGATTCTGAAGATTGACTTTACAACAGCAATCGTTTTTCTGCTGAGAGCATTTGAAAAAAATCTTATTGAAAAAGATGAGACTATTGCTAAATTACAAAAGCTTATTTCTATTGCCAGGTATGAACAGGCAATAATCGAAGATGCAAGAAGACGGATAGAAGGAGGTATATAACATGTCAACAAAGACCTTTAGCCTGCGCATGAATGATAATGATTATCGCTTTCTCTCAGGCCTTGCCAAAGAAGAAGGGGAAGATATTTCAAAGACAGTGAGAGAGCTTATTGATCTTGGTCGTGTGGCACTCGCCATAGAAAAATACAGAAAATCTGAGGCGTCTATGGAAAAAGCAGCTCATATAGCAGGCGTCTCCATCTCAAAAATGATGGATATATTAAAGGAGCATGGGGTCGAGATAAACCTGGAATTCGAGGACTATCTGAAAGGGCTGAAGTCATTGCGGAAGGTTTGGTGATAGATTTTTATAGAGAACGAGGGCGGACCTTCGGCCCGCCCTAAAGATGTTCCCTTCGGATTCTTAGCACCTACGGCATTATCGTAAAAACCTTATCGCTCACATCACTTCCCACTATATTTCCGCTTGAATCTTTCAGTATTACTTTTACTTTGCATTTTGTAGATGAGATATAAGGCACTTCCCATGGATAACTCCCCGTATTGCCATTTCGAGTTGTTATTAATTTCCAGGTTGTTCCTCCGTCAATGCTGTAAAGTAGTTTTGTTTTCACAACTGGGCTGACAGTTTTATTTGTCCGCCATATAATAGCTTGCGTAGTTCCCTGTCTCAGATACTCTCCTCCATCTGGTGAAATTACTTTCACTACTTCTATTGTGAATGTTTTATCCGAAGTGTCTTCTCCTACCTTCATACCAGAAGCATTGTATCCAATAACCTTCACCCGACACTTCTTCTTGTTGACTGTTACCACAGGTATTTCTTCCCAGTGTGTACAGTTAAGCCCTGTTACACTTTTTATGAGACTCCAGCTTGTTCCGTTATTTATTGAATACATCAGATCGAATTTCACTGCGTTAGAAGGTGCTTCCCAACATATAGCATATGTTCCACCTGAGGGTAAGACATCACCACCATTAGGTACAAGGAGAGTCACTGATGAAGGATTTATAGTATATATCTCAGTTTTTACTGTCTCCTGATTTCCTGCATTATCTACCGCAAAGAATTTGAGAGTTGTTGTAGTTGTTATGCTTATCTGACTTGAATAAACTGGAAAGCTTGTTGTTGGATCGTTACCATCTGTTGTGTAATGGATAGTCGCCGGCTTATTTACTGTCAATGTCACGCTCAGCACTGATGTATATGTGCCTCCTGCCGGCGAGGCAGTTGTTATGGGTGGTATAGTTTGAAGTGTAATTGAATCCGGGATAGCGCCTGACCAAATGCCAGCACCATCCTGGAATTTGACATGGACAGTCTTTGTCCCGTCCCCTGATGACAGTATCCACGTTTTGCTGGTCTGATAATCCTCAGGGGTTGACCAAACGGTGTTATCATTGCTGAATTGCATGTGGGCACAGCCACTGGCATCCGTGCATGACAGGCTGAGAGTTACTGTAGTGGAATTGGTATTATTTGCACCCGAGTTTATGCTTATTGAACCAGACGGTGGTGTTGTGTCCAGAGCCACTGTTGTGAATTGCCCGACAGGGCTTTCTGAGAGGTTGCCTGAACTATCCATTGACATAGCACTGAAATAATAAGTAGTGCCTGGGTTGAGATTCGTCAGGACAATAGAGTGAATGTTTTCCAAACCCGGAAGAGCAGTCTGGGAATTCAATTGATCTGAGCTTGTACCATATTTAATCTGAGTTGTGCTCGGTTCGTCAGTATCCCACTCGATAACCGCCCCTGTTTTGCTGACGCCGGATGCGAAAGGCGCTGTTGTAAACACCGGTCCTGTTAAATCCGGAGTTGCCTGAGTCATGAAGTTCAGGGTGCTGCTTGATGTTGGACCATTGCTGCTTGGATCTGCTGAGGCAACTTTGAATGAATAAGTTCTGCCGGGTTGCAGATTGGTCAATACCACAATGTGTTCGAATACCTGGGCGATGTCTCCGGCAAACAGGTTCAACGGCTGACCCTGTACATTGTAATTCACCCGCGAGTCAGCTATTTCGTTAGTGACCCAGCGGATTGTTGCCTTATTGTCGGTAGTCGCAATAACCGCAGGCCCTTCTGTTATGACAGGGGCTGTTATATCCGCAGCAGGGCTGGTGGAAAATCCTGTTGGGGTGTCGCTCGCAACATTATTACCGCTTAGATCAGTAGAAGAGATTGCCTGTGAGTATCCGGTTGAGGGCTGAAGATTCGTAAGGGTCATCTGATGAGTCTGTATCTTCTCACCATCCGATCGCTGCAATGAGAGAGTTGAACCTTCCCCGTAATCAATGACCGTATCTGCCGGTTCATCCGTCTCCCAGTATATTGTTGCGGCTTTGTCAGTCTTATGGATCACCTGCGGTTCTATGGTAACTACCGGCTTTTTGGTATCAGGCACAAGGTCTGTATGGAAAGTATAAATATCACTCACAACAGGATCATTGCTGCAGGGATTATAAGAAAGAACACGGAAGAAATAATCCGTATCTTCCTCAAGCCCTGTGATCGGGAGGTTATGGTGCCTTACCAGAGCAGCACGGCTGACAACGCTGCCGAGGCTCTGCGTTGTTCCATACTCAATAATAGTATTCGCCGGCACATCAGTTATCCAGCGGATGACCGCTGATTGATGGGTAACATTGACTACAACCGGCCCTTCGATGATTACCGGTTTTACACACGGCGTCGCTATAGTCGTAAATTGCCCGGCCTGACTCAAAGCAGGGCCATTTCCGCAGGCATCCTTCGAGGATACAGTGTAATTGTATGTTGTTGACTGCGTCAGACCTGTAAGGCGAACTGAGTGATTGGTAACAAGCGTGTTATCGGTATAGATACCATAATGAGTTCCATCATTATAGGAGACTCCGCTCGTGGCAGGCTCATCTGTCTTCCAGATAATCGTCGCCTCTGTGTCAGAGATGTCAATCGCCATAGGGCCTTCGGTGATGACAGGCGGTGTCACATCATATACAGCTTGGGTTCTGAACGAAATAATTGGGCTTGTCGTAGAGTTGTTTGAAGAATCTGTAACTGTAACTTTCATTAGATAGATAGTATCAGCCTGAAGGCCGTTGAGCACAACCTGGTAAGACATAGAAAGATTCGGAGCGTTTATGCATGTGTTAAGTGGCTCTGCCTGCCCATAGCAAACCCTGCCTGTCGCCGGTTCATCGGTTTTCCATGTTACCACTTCTCCAGTACAGGCAAAGTGCCCGACAGTCGGGCCTTCTATAAAAACAGGGGGTGTTGTATCGCCGCATAGTAGCTTCGTGCGGAAGGAAACAATGTCACTGTAAACCGGACCATTATTGTAATAGTCAGAGCCATAAACCTGGACAAAATATTCCGTGTCCGGTATGAGTCCTGTCAAAGGCATTGAGTGCAGGACATAATAATTGGACTCAGTGATCGTAGTTCCTGGAGGGCTGCTCGTCCCATATTTCAACCCACCCTTGGTCCCTTCATTCGTCTGCCATTCAACAACCGCAGAGTTGCATGTAATGGATGTAACAGTTGGGCCAGAAAGGATGATCGGCGGGTCATCATCAGGCATGTTGAGGATAATGTTTTGTAAGATGTCATGGGTGACGCTAAGGTTGTTTACGATAGTCTGGGCAAAGCCACTTCCAGTGGGAGGTATTATAATTTCAGAATAATTGTTGTATGAGAGTAGAGTCATGGAATAGTTTCCAGAGGCATCTGACACAACATAGGGAGAACAATCATTGCCACAGTAATTCCAACCAGTCACTTGAGATGACCAACCCTTATCTGGAACCTTTATTGTTACTCCCCCGACTGGAACACCATTGCTGTCCGTAGTCTTGCCGCTTAATGTTACTAAAGGCAGATTAATGTCCCGAACTGTATTCGCAGTAATGACTAAATTATTTACGATGGCATCAATATAAAACCTTTGGGGTGTAGGAATATTCGATACGCCGTAGTAACACCTTCCCCCCATGACTCTAATGTGGTATGTGCCCGCTGCTAAAGGAATAGAATAATTCCCTGAGGCGTCTGAACGATTGAAGCCCACAACCACGTCACTTGATTGATCTCTCGCCTCTACATTTATGTTACTCACCGGCGTGCCATCAGGCGCCCGCACGACACCGGAAAGGATATAAGCTTGTTGGATCAGCACAACATTCTGCGTCACGTCTGCTCCGTTCACAGGAATGCCATTCACCACTGCCTCATCAAAGCCACTTCCAGAAGGAGGGACAATTAGGAGGTTATAAGTGCCGTTATCAACAGTGAAGGAATAAAAACCACTCGAATTTGTAACAGTAGAATGTAGTTGGTTTCCAGAACCTGCATCATACAGGTTTACTGTCGCATTCGGCATCGGATTGCTTCCGCCGTAAATTATCCCGCTTAAGGTATAAGCGTAGGCTGCATTTAAGCCGAGACATAAGAAAATAAGAATTGCTGCCAGAAAAAGAAGATTTAATTTTTTACTCATAACCCCCTCCTCCTTAACAAAAAGTTTATAGTTTCAAGTTTTTAGTTAAAGACAAAAACCCTTTCATAATTCCCTTCTCTTATATTAGCTAAATTTATTCTGCATTCTGCTGCCGCACTTATGTTGTTTGACAAAAAAGCCGATGTATGTTTAAATTTTGTTATAAGAAAAGAGGTGAAGATATGGCAAAACCAAATGTTAAAAAGTCCAAGAAGCATCTTGCCAAATTGCGCGAGCTTGTATCCAAAAGAAAACATCCATTCTCTGACATGACTGAAGAAGAGGTTATAAAAGCCCTCCGTAAAACGAGAGAGGAAATCTGGAAAGAAAAAGTTGTTGCTCGTTCTTGATACAAACATATATATTTTCGGCTTTGGCCTTTCAACAAAACCATCCTGCGAACAACTTCTTGACGTGTTAATTTCAACGTATTCTTTATGCTCTATTCGCATACCGCGATTAATAGTTGAGGAGGTCAGACGAAATCTTGCACCTGAGTACTTTAAAGAGTTTATTGGTTTTGTAACAGGCATAGTATATATTGACGAAGATTTGGTAGTTCCTTTTGAATTAGGCTCAAAATATGAGTTTATGGAACTGAAGCCGGCTGATGCCTTTATTGCTGCATATACCGAATGGGTTGGCGCCGATGCATTGGTAACGGAAAATAGACACTTTTTGAGCCAAAATCCCAATCTGCCATTTAAAATTCTCAATTCAGAAAATTGTTTGAAGTTCATTACAGCCACTCTTCAGTAGAGTAACAAACCCTTCAAAAAAACCATCATCCTTTTCATCTCAATCCCCCCTCTTTAAACAAGTTTCAAGTTTATAGTTTCAAGTTTTCCGTTCTAAAAACAATTCAAAGTTTCAAGCTTTAAGTTTAACGTCTATGTCCTCAATCCTATTCAATAGCTCTGCTATTCCCCCTTAGTAAAGGGGGCACAGGGGGTTGTCCTCTCCCTGCCGTCAATCCACCCTTCTATTGCCATCAGGACATTGGTCATGTCCCTTTTGACATCCGCATCGTGAAATCGAAGTACTGTCAACCCCATCGATTCCAGAAACTCC
>Ga0315273_10010970_pt1 | contig 11582 bp, 10 predicted proteins | sample YL17G02_0_MG_FD_205753 | JGI IMG/M metagenome (GOLD analysis project Ga0315273, IMG submission 205753) | Sediment microbial communities from Yellowstone Lake, YNP, Wyoming, USA - YL17G02_0 | ecosystem: Environmental > Aquatic > Freshwater > Lake > Sediment | place: USA: Wyoming | collected... | reverse complement strand
CTCCGCCACCGTAACTCGTCCCGCCGACATCCTGCTGTTTGAGACCCACACCTGGAACAAAGCCGGACCCGTCGAACACGACGTCCCAACGCTCCTCCAGCGTCCCGCGCTCGAGCGCAAACACGAGACCCACGGAAGCGTAGCGCGTCACGTCGAACGCCGCCGTAAACGGCAGTGAAAAAAGACCGCCGGATCTCTTGTAGGTCTCTGTGAATTCGTCTCCGCCGTCCGTCACGTCCCGGAGAGAGAAGCTCCCGTCCGGAGCGTAGCGTCCCGAGTAACCGATCGCGAAGCGGAACAACCCCGTGATCGGAAACACGATCCGGACACTGGAGAACGTGAACGACACGTCCCTCTCTTTGTACGCCTCCGATCGCCCCTGATCCACGCCGATGCACTGAGCCGCGCCAATCGTCACACGGGGGATGCGTGCGAGAAGCGCCGGATTCATCTGATTGGCGCCAAGTGAGTCGACGAAGAGCTGCGTCGAGCCGCCGAGCGCTATCGCACGCACGTCCCCCGACTCGACGGCCTCTCCCACGAGAAGCATGCTGTAGAGGGACGCCGCCTCCGGCTTCGCAGGCGCCGAAAGCGCCGCAACCATCAACAGGACCGTCCAGATTCGCCGGGGCATCAAGGCAGCCATCCTCATTTCGGAAATGTGGGTGCCGTAGAGTAAGTAAACGTCAACGACGGCTTCAGACTATCGGCGGCACCGCTGGTGAAAAACTCCGCGCGGCGGATCGCCGTGCCTTCGCTGCTGAATCGAAGCACCAGCGCGGCCTTCTCATCCCCCTCGGAGATGAGCCTCGCAAGCGTGCTCCGTATCGAGAATCTCACGACGTCCATGTCAGGATCGAGCACGCCGGAAACGGCCGTGGTGCCCGTGAGAATGCCGGGATCGCTAATATCGATCGCATCCGGCTCGTAAAGGGTCACGGAGAGATCTTCCGCAAGAAGAGAATCCGACGCGACGTGGAGCACGAGCTTCGCTTCGTGCACCATCGTTCTCGGATCGAAGACCGTTAAATCGATCGGGACGTACACGCGGCGCGCGACCCCATCGGATAGCAAGAGATTCGAAGTCGTGAAGAGGTCCTGCACGAAGGTGCCGTCAACTTTCATCCGGTAGGTGGATTGTTCGCCGGTCTTGAAAAGCACCTTCACCACAGGGTCCAGTGCCGAGCTGCCGTTTTCCATCGACGCGAAGTCCAGCCGTGCCGTCGTTGTCGTGTCATCGAGCACCACGGCGATCCCGTTGTGAGTGTCATTGTCCCGGATCCACTTCTGAACGAGCTCGGGCGGAAGAGAGTAGGCGCGCGGGAAATACCTCATACGACGACGGACGTTCGTGAGCGTGCTGTCGGGTATCGTGTCCGCCAGTGTGATGGTTTTGAGCGTGTCGCTCTTGACCAGGGGCTCGCCGAGGGCAATGAACACCGCTCCGAGCGTATCCGTCTCGCCCGACTGGCTGAGCGTGAGCGACGCGGATTTCACTTCGCGAAGCGTGTCCGCTCCCGCCGTCGAGAAGTCGGCGCGAAAAACGGGCCACGACTCGACCCTGTCCTTACGCCCCAGCTCCACCGTGGAGGCACTAAACATGACGGCGCGGACGAGAAACGATGTATCGCCCGACGTCACTTGAACCGTATCCTGGAATACCTCGCCCGGCCGACTCTTGATCCTTCCGTCGTCGAGAAACTCGGATCCCATGGGCGTATCGGGGTCCGACGAACAGCCGTTCCCTAATGCGAGAACAGAAATACACAGAAGAACAATGCCGAGCGCTTTCATGCCGTGAGCCTCACAGGGGGGTGCCGTTCGTGTGCCTCCGGACCCAATCGATTGATATTTCATATCATAAGACGTCTGGCAGCGTCAAGCCGGATCGCCCCGTCTTTCGCCTGGACAGCGCTCGTACGCCGCGGCGCGATGTGCCATGCCGCCCGGCGGTGCGCCGTGGACGGAGGGGGCGCGCAGGCAGCGCTACTTCGGCGACTCCGTCGCGACCACGAGACGCGTGGCCCCCGCTCCTTTGATGACGTCCATCACCTCGACGACCCTCCCGTGGGAGACACGGGAGTCCGCCTTCAGGACGACAGATTTGTCCGCAGTGCCGGCAAGTTCTTTCGAGAGCGCCGCCCCGAGGAGAGAGAGTTCCACGGGCTTATCGTCGAAGTAGATGGCCCCGGCGGCGTCGATGTAGATGACGGTGGGCTCCTGGGTGACTGTGGTCTCTCCGTGCTTCGCTTTCGGGAGCTCGAGCTTGATCGCTGGAGTGGTGAGAAATGTCGTCGACACCATGAAGAACAGCAACAGATTGAACAAGATGTCGACGAGCGACGTGACATTGATGACGACCGAGCTTTTCTTCTTATGCGGCCTAAGTTGCATCGGAGCCATTCCTCACTTTCGACGCGTCGGCCTCGTTCATCTCGGCGATGTTCTTGAGGAGCAGGTGCGCGTAACTCTCGATCCTGCTCGCAAAATCATCCACGCGCGAGTCGAGGAAGTTGAACGCGATGAGCGCCGGGACGCCGATGCATAGACCCGCCGCCGTCGTGATAAGCGCTTCGGCGATGCCGCCGGCCAAAACGCCCGGCTGACCCACGCCGGCGACCCCGACCACGGCGAACACGCGGATCATTCCGAAAACGGTACCCAGAAGGCCGAGGAGGGGGCCCGCAGCGGCCGCCGTCTCGACCACGACGAGAAATCTCGAGAGCCTTCGGACTTCGTGACGTCCAATGTCCTCCATCTCCTGGCGGATGAGGACGAGCGGCGAACCGTATCCCTCGAGTCCCGTTCTTACAATGTTCGCAAACGGAGTGTCGTAGCGCTCGCAGATCTTGATCGCCATCGGAATGTCGGCCGGAGTCTTGACGGATTCGACGCAGCTGATGATCTCCGTCTGGAGGACCCGCTGCGAACGCAGGTTGATCAGCTTCTCGATAATGACCGCAAGTCCCATGACTGACAGAATGGCCAGAGGGATCATGACGGGTCCGCCCTTAACCAGGATTGCCCACATCTAGTCTACTCCTTTGCAAAAAACTTCTGCTCGTCGCCCGGCAACAGATAGTAAAACCCGAACGTGATATCCAGATACTCCTCGGGAAAACCCTCCGGCAGCGGTCTGAACGGGACGGCACCTTTGATCGCATTCATGCTCGACCGATGGAGCGCTTCGTGTCCATTGGTCTCCACGATGGCGAGCCCTTCCATTCGTCCATCGGGATAGATTCTGAAGTTGATCTTCGTGTATCCATGAATCGCCCCGAGCGCGGTGAATGCGAGCGGCGGGATCCAGTGCTGTTTGACGCGCTGTTTCAGATCCAACAGATACGGCGCGAAGTCCCACGCCGTCGTGTTGATCGAGATTCCGCCGACAGAGGCCACCGCCGAACCCTCGCTCTCGAATCCCGGACCCGCCTCGGGAAAAGTTGGTTCCCAGCTCGGCGGTTTCTGTCCGTGGAACTTCGACCGCTTGAGCGCTTCCCCGAGATCCGCCCCCTCCTCGGGGAGCGCCGGAGTCGAACTCTCCTCGAGTCCCTGCGGACCCTCCTGCCTTTTCGCGCCCTCCGCCACCTGCGGGCTTCCTTCTTGCTCCATTCCCTGTCTCCCCGACGGCGTATTGGGAATCGGACTCAACCCGTCGCTTTTTGGAAGCGTCGGGTCGCCGGTCTTGCTCTCGAGGCCCATCGCCGCGGACGACACCGTTGACCCGTATCGACTGGTTTGGTCTGTCGGGATAGGGTTCTCTGGCGGAGAGACCAACTCGAACTCCAAGGGCTCGAGCGCCTTCGGCTCCTGCTTGATCTCAAAGAGCCCCTGCGGGACGACGTCCCTCACCCCCGGCACGACGAGCACGAGATGGAGCAGCACCGACACGATGATGCTCCAGATCACCGTCCGGTCCTTATGATGATACGCCACGGCTGAGGCCATGTTCACCCGCGTTCGCTAGTGCCCGGCGCGCGTCAGACGGCAGACCAGAGTCCCCGTGAAAAGCTCGCGTGCCAGCGGGATTCTGGTGAGAAACTTGAGTGCGGAGTACTTCGCCGGTCTGAGCTCCTCATGCGACACTTCGAGCCCGGGAAGTCTCCCGAGCATCCCGTGGAAGCGCCGAATGCTCATGTGGTTCAGCTCCGTGTCGTACGACTCCATGACGGCGGCGACCTTGATGTCGACCTCCGCGGGGCTGCGTCCGAGAAACCGCGACCGGAGAATCTCTCGAATGGCCCCCTCGAGATCCGAACGGCGGAACAGCAGATGGCACCACGGCGCGTAGATGTAATCGTACAAGTGCGAGCCGAGAGGCGAAAAGTGAGGCGTGAAGAAAATCCAGATCGCGCCTCCGGGCTTCGTCACACGAGCCATCTCACCGAGCGCAGCTTCAGGTTCGGCGAAATGCTCCATCGCGTCGTTGGCGATCACCGTGTCGAACGTGCCGTCACCCACGGGAAGGCACGCCGCATCTGCGACGAAGAAGCCCCAGGGGAACGCCCGCTTGTTCGCGCGGGCAAACCGCTCGCTCGCCCTCGCGTGGTCACTGGAGAGGTCGGTGCCGAATACTCCCGATGCGCCCGCCTCGCCGTACGCCACCGTCTTGCCGCCGAGTCCGCAGCCGATATCCAATACCTTCTTACCATTGAGATCGCCGGCGGGTTCCAAGTACTCGCGAACCAGCGACTGTCCCCACCGGTACTCCCAATCCGAATACGCCTCGGGAGATTCCCTGCCCTCGACTCGGGGGCCCCGGAACACCCTGTTCAGCCACACGATGAGCCGGACCACGTTATCTCACGCACCCCCTGCGCGGTCTTCGGCCCAGGCGATCCGCTTACCGTTTTCCCCTGAGAAAAAGTGAATGGACCCCTCGGCGATGTGGAGAGCGATTCGTTCTCCCCACGCCGCCACGCGATCGGCGCTTTCTTTCACCACAACCTCCCGCCCTCCGAGATCCACGTGAGCGAGCATGTCGTGCCCGAGCGTCTCGGTCGCTACGATCTTTCCCTCGAGTGTCATCGGGCGCTTGGCCTCGCCGGGTTCGCCAGCGGCGAAATCCTCGGGGCGTATGCCCACGGTCACGTTTCGAATGTCCGCCCCTGCGAGACGCTCGGCCCAACGAGACGAGAGCGCGAGCCGGCTCCCGTTCGCGAGCACCACCGTCCTGTCCGCCGTGTCGAAGGTCCCGTCGAGCAAGTTCATCGGCGGACTTCCCAAGAATGACGCGACGAATGCGTCGGCGGGCTTCGCGTAGCACTCAAGCGGCGACCCCACCTGGTGCATGCGGCCGTCTTTCAACACCACGAGGAGCTCGCCGATCGTCATCGCCTCGATCTGATCGTGCGTGACGTAGACCATCGTGGTGCGCAAACGGTGGTACAGTTTCTTGATCATGTAGCGCATGTCGTCGCGGAGCCTCGCGTCGAGGTTGGAAAGAGGCTCGTCGAAAAGAAAGACCTTCGGCTCGCGTATGATCGCCCGGCCGAGCGCGACACGCTGGCGCTGACCGCCGGAGAGCTCGCCCGGCTTTCGATCGAGAAGGTGCGCTATGTCGAGGCTCTTCGCGACGTCTCCAATGCTTTTGACAACCGTCTCTTTCGGAACCTTGCGGATCCTCAGACCGAAAGACAGGTTGTCGCGGACGCTCATGTGGGGGTAAAGCGCGTAATTCTGGAAGACCATCGAGACGTCACGGAACCTCGGTTCGACGGTGTCGAGCCTCTCGCCGCCGAGAGAGATCGTCCCTGACGTCGGCTTCTCGAGCCCGGCGAGGAGCCTCAAGAGCGTGGTCTTCCCGCAGCCCGAAGGACCCACGAGGACGACCAGCGTCGGCGACGGGATGTGGAGCGAGAATTCCTCGAGGGCGACCACGCCCCCGTCGTAGACCTTCTTCACGCGTTCGAAACGGATATCAGCCATGCCTTTTCCCGGTCGGTGTCCAGGACGCCTCGCACGCGGCGGCCCCGTGCCCGCGGAGGCCGACCCCGCGAGGCCGACCCCACCGGCGGGGCCCCCCAATAATCACTTGCGTAAAACGCGCAAATCTATTATTTAGATAGGTGCTACCCGATTTTCTACGTTATCAGAACGGCTTGTGTATCACCAACCAAAATTACTGCGGGCAGCACAAGGAGCTGGCGGACATGATATACGACTACGAATGCACCAAGTGCGGACACACGTTTGAGTTAGACCAGAAGATCTCCGATCCCCCCAGCGAGGAGTGCCCGGAATGCGGCGGGAAGCCCAATCGCGTGATCTCGGGCGGAGGGGGAATCATCCTCAAGGGGAATGGCTTCTACACGACGGACTACCGGAGCGACGCGTACAAGAAGGCCGCAAGGGCCGACAAGACCGACACGGGCTCGAGCCCGAAGAAGAGCGGAGGAGATGACTAGGCGGCGTCCCCGCTCCTTGCACCAGGCATCTCCGCGGAGGGGATGCCTTTTTTTTTTGACGGCGACTCCCATGGTAACCCGTGCATCCGAGGTATCCGGGCGTGTTTTTTGCTGACAACCCTGCCGGACGCGTTTATGTTACGCTACGAGCTTGCGCGACCGCGCAACCGTCAGCCTAAACGGAGAGGAATAATTCGATGAACAATGACGTTCCCTTAGAACCCAACGAGACGTTCACCAAGACGGTGCTCGACGGTTCGTCTCCCCAGGGAGACGTAGTGATGATCGACGAGATGGCGCCGGCAACGGTCATCGCCAGCGATCACGCGCGGTCACTCGAGGAACGTCTCGAAGCGTTCGATGACATCATCGACTCCCAGGTCGGAGACACGAATCTCGCCAGGGCGCGCAACATGGAACGCGAGACGGGAGTCCGCCAGCTCTTCCTCAAGTTCGAGGGCGTGAACCCCACGGGAACGCAGAAAGACCGCATTGCTTTCATGCAGGCGAGCGACGCACTGCGCCGGGGATTCGATGCGGTCACCGTGGCGACGTGCGGGAACTACGGGGTCGCGATGTCGCTGGCCACTTCGGTCGTGGGACTCAAGTGTTTGGTGTATGTGCCCGCGAACTACCACTCGCGCCGGATCGCTGAGATGGAGAAGCTCGGCTCGGTCATCGTCCGCGAAGGCGAAGATTACGAGCAGGCGGTGCGCGCGTCACAGGTGCGCGCGGCAAGAGAAGAGATCTATGACGCGAACCCCGGCGGAGCAAACACGCTCACGCAGCTCCACGCGTACGGTCAGATCGCCTATGAGATTTTCGAAGACCTTCGCGATGCGCCGGCCGCCGTGTGCGTCCCCGTCTCCAACGGGACGACGCTCGCCGGAATCTACAGAGGATTCCTGAGCCTCTACCGCCGCGGAAAAACATCGAAGATGCCGCGGATGGTCGCCGGGTCATCGATGCGCAAGAACCCCATCGTTCAGTCGTGGATCAGGAACAGCACCGTGTGCGAGGACCTCTCCCCTGGCGACATCCGTGAGACGGACGTGAACGAGCCGCTCGTCAACTGGCACTCGATCGACGGGAATCTCGCGCTTCAGGCGATACGCGTGACGAATGGTTGGGCGGTGAATGCGTCGGACACGAAAATGCTCAGCGCCGCCAAATTCATACGCGAGCGCGAAGGGCTGAACGTCCTGCCCGCGTCAACAGCGGCGCTCATCGCGCTTCTGGACTGGCACGCGAAACAAGCTCTCCCCAACGACCGCTATGTGATCGTTTTGACGGGAAAGAGATGATGCCCAAGACGAACTCCATCGTCTACTGCGAGGGCGCCTTCAATACGCCCAACGGAAAGACCGCCCACGGACTCGTTCGCTTCACACGAAGATACGCGGTGCTGGCCGTCGTCGATAGCCGCTACCGGGGAAAGGATGCCGGCGAGGTCCTCGACGGCACTGCCGTGGGGATTCCCGTTGTGGGTTCGGTGGACGAGGCCGTTCGCGTGACACGCGAACAAGGAAACCCGCCCACCCATTTCGTTGTTGGTCTCGCCCCGGACGGAGGCCGCCTGGGCCCGGTGGCCCGCCGCGACGTGAGTAGAGCGCTCTCGCTCGGGCTCAACGTGGACTGCGGGCTCCACGATTTTCTCTCCGAGGACGCAGAGCTCAAAGCGCTCGCCGACCGCAACGGCGTGACGATACGCGACGTTCGAAAACCGCCCCCGAGATCCGAGCTCCACTTCTTCACCGGCGCCATCGACCGCGTCGGCGCTCTCAAGATCGCCGTCCTGGGAACGGATTCAGCCGTTGGAAAGAGAACAACGGCGTGGAAGATCGTGGATGGCTTGATCCAGAGGGGGTACCGCACCGAGATGATCGGCACGGGCCAGACGGCGTGGCTCCAGGGCGCGAAATACGGAATTCTCCTCGACTCGCTCGTCAATGACTTTCTCACCGGCGAGATCGAGAACGCCGTCGTCAAGGCCTGGGACGAGGAGCATCCTGACGTCATCGTGGTCGAGGGTCAGGGCGGGCTCTTGAACCCCGCCTACCCCGGAGGGTACGAGATCATCGCCGCCGCCCGCCCCGATGTCATCGTCCTGCAGCACGCACCCGCACGGAAAGCGTACGACGGATTTCCGCAATACCCCATACAGCCTCTCGCCAAACAGATCGAAGCGCTCGAGGTCGTGTCGGGAAAACCGGTCGTTGCGATCGCCGTGAATCACGAGGACATTCCGCGGGACCAGATCGGACTGGTGTGCTCGACGATTACTCAGCTCACGGGTCTCCCCGCGACCGATGTGCTCATAGACGGGCCGGCGATACTGGTTGACGCGCTCGAAAAGTACGTGATTTCGAAAAGAACACGAGAGTAGGGGCCCGCATGCCAACGAAGAAAGACACTCCCCCGCCGTCCGACCCCCGCTCACCCGGGAGTCCCGTCCCGAACGCCCATGTGGACGCGCTGAACGTGCTGCGCGTGATCGACGAGCTGCGCGTGGGCCGCGCGAAGCTCGAGAAGAACCGCATGGTCGTTCCCTACACGGTCGTGCAGGACAACAAAGAGGACTCGATCGACCTTGTCTATTCGTACGAGGAGGATGTGTTCACGCCCGGAGAGCGGACGGACCAGAACCTCGCCGATATGATCGGCGCCCAGCTCGCGCTGAACTACGGTCTATTCGCCGCGCGCATCGTGTTCGAGGGGACATTCGACGGCGCCGACCGGCGCTTTCTCTCCGATATCGCCGAGAACACAGCGAGAGAGATCTACGTCAAGAAATTCCTCGAGCCCAATCTCTACCTGACGGGCCCCGCGGCGAGTCTTCCTGCCGTGAGGCAGACACGGTACTCGAAGGCCGAGCTGGTGTTCCCCCAGCAGGGCGACACGCCCGGGCATGTTCCCTGGAGCCCCACGGAAAGCCGCGAGGACCGGATCGCGATTCTCTCGAGCGGCGGCAAAGACAGCCTCCTCTCCTTCGGGCTCTTGAATGAGATCGGTTACGAGGTCCATCCCATATTCGGAAACGAATCGGGGCGCCACTGGTTCACCGCATTGAACGCGTACAGGCACTTCGAGAGGCACGTGCCGCGAACGGCGCGCGTGTGGATGAACACCGACCGCATTTTCGCGTGGATGCTCAGGCACATGCCGTTCATACGGCAGGATTTCGCGAGCGTCCGTTCCGACGAGTATCCGATCCGCCTGTGGACGGTGGCTCTTTTTCTCTTCGGATCGCTGCCGCTCCTGCGCAAACGCGGCGTGGGCCGTCTCGTTCTCGGAGACGAGTACGACACCACGATGCGTCTCAACTTCCGGGGGATTCTTCACTACAACGGCTACTATGACCAGAGCCGGTATTTCGACAACGCGCTTTCCCGGTACTTCGCGAACAAACGGTGGCGACTGAGCCAGTTCTCCATTCTGAGGCCTCTCTCGGAGCTCGTCATACAAGGGATCCTCGTCTCGCGCTATCCGCACCTCTTCGAGCACCAGGTGTCGTGTCACGCCGGTCACACGGTGGGCCCTCGCGTTCGTCCGTGCGGCAAGTGCGAGAAGTGCAGGAGAATCGTCGGTATGGTTCTCGCCAATGGCGGGGACCCCACGGTGTGCGGGTACACGCCCGATCAGATCAAAGACTGTCTCGCGGCGCTCACGGGGGGCGGGCTTCACCAGGAGCCGGCGGCGAGCCAGCAATTGCTCTGGATGCTCCAGCAAAAGGGACTCCTCCAGCTGCCCGACGACCGTAAGGCCTCCGCACGGGAAAGGCCCGAGATCACGAAAGTCCGTTTCGAGCCGGAGCGTTCGCCGATGGACTGCATCCCCCGCGATCTTCGCGAGCCCCTCTACAAGATCTTTCTCGAGCACGCGAGCGGAGCGACTCGCCGGTCGGGCAGGGTGTGGGTCGATATCGACGTCCTCTCCGACCCGGGGCTTCACGCCCCCTACCCCTTCGAGAGGAGAAAGCCGCGGCGGGGTTCAGCGCCCGTGGAGGGCGCACCCAAGGCGACGTACATGCTTGCCGAAATGACATGGCCCGAGGCGCGAAAACGCTTCAAGGAAGTGGACGTCGCTCTTCTTCCCGTGGGTGCCGTCGAGCAACACGGTCCGCACCTCCCTCTCGACACGGATGCGTTCGACGCGCAGTATCTCGCCAAGGAGGTCGCCGAGAAGTGCGGCGACCCCAAGCCGATCGTCTTTCCGATGATTCCGTACGGCGTCTCGTATCACCACGACGACTTCACGGGGACGATCAGCATACGGAACAGAACGCTCTCCGATATGGTCTACGAGATCGGCATGAACGCGGCAAGACACGGGATCACCAAACTCGTTGTCATCAACGGCCACGGAGGAAACGATCCGGCGCTCCATTTCGCTGCGCAGGAGATCAGCCGCGACGCGCACATCTTCGTCTGCGTCGACACCGGCGAGACGAGCGACGTCGACATCTACTCGATGGTGGACACACCGAACGACGCCCATGCCGGCGAGATCGAAACGAGCACGAGCCTCGCCACGCGTCCGGAGCTCGTGAGGATGGACAAGGTGGAGCCTTTTATCCCCGAGTTCTCGAACCGCTACCTCGACTTCACGTCGAAACGCGGTATCTCGTGGTACGCGTACACCAAGAGGATCTCGCGAAGCGGCGTCGTCGGCGATCCCACGAAGGCCACCGCCGCCAAGGGCCACAAGATGTGGGACATCATGATCGGGCACCTCGTCGCTTTCGTCGAGGATTTGAAGCAGCTCACGCTCGACGAGATTTTCCAGAAGCGCTACTAAGCAAGCGGGGACAGGTCCGATGAGAATCACGCGGGTCGAATTCTGGCCGGTCGAGATGAAGCTCGCAGAGCCTTACACGATCGCCTACGAGACCGTTGAGACCGCGACGAACATTCTCATTCGCGTCGAAACGAACCAGGCGATCACCGGGTACGGCTGCTCCGCGCCCGACGAGAAGATCACCGGTGAAACCCCCGCCTCCGTGCTGAAAGCCCTTGGTGACGTCGCCGAAACCGAGCTCAAGGGAACCGATCCGTTGCGGTCCGCGCGCGTCGTCGAGCGGTTGAAGGAGACCCTCAAAAACCAGCCGGCAGCCGTGGCGGGCGTGGACATGGCGATTCACGACATACTGGGCAAAGTCGCCCGTCAACCGTTGTG
>Ga0315273_10010969_pt1 | contig 11582 bp, 9 predicted proteins | sample YL17G02_0_MG_FD_205753 | JGI IMG/M metagenome (GOLD analysis project Ga0315273, IMG submission 205753) | Sediment microbial communities from Yellowstone Lake, YNP, Wyoming, USA - YL17G02_0 | ecosystem: Environmental > Aquatic > Freshwater > Lake > Sediment | place: USA: Wyoming | collected... | reverse complement strand
GACCACCTCGAGATCGGGAAGATGCACTATGCCGCCGCCGTAGCCGACCGTCAGGGTGCCGCCATCTCGTTCGGCCCGGTCAATGTCAGCCAGGGCCCAGCGATGGTCTTCGACGAAGCTGGGCGAGCGCCCGACCAGGATTCGGCGGCATCGCCCCTCCAAGCGGCGTGCCATTTCTGACGTGAACACCCACACAAGGTCGGCCTCGCGCAGGAAGGCCTCTCGCGCGGCGATGATGCTCGGGTGTGAGTAGAACTGTCCCAGCGGCGTCGTTGGGTCGAGGCTGTCGAAGTCGTCGTCGATGGCATAGATCGTTGGGATGCCGTTCTGCCTAGCGACCTCGAACAACTCGAGTTCCTCGGGCCTGCTGCTGCGTAGGAACATCGCGACATCCGCCGTCCTGACGGCATCAGCGATCTGGTCCAGGGAGGTATCCGCGTGGTACCACGCGCGGTAGTCCCAGACGCTTTCCTGCGCGAGTTCTGAGAATACGCGGTCGAGGATCGACGCGGTCGGGATCCTGCCATCTGGGACCACTATGAAGCGTAAGGGCTTCATAGCCGAGTGTTCCCGAGCATGGACATGTCCTGATGGCCGACCTGTTCCACCAAAGCTGCACCGGTTGTCTCTGATCGCATCGCGTCTCGTCGGGCGGTTCTTAGCTAACTCTGGAGTGCTGCCGCGCCTAGCTGAAGTAGATGAACATCGGCTCGGTCTGGAAGATGGTCTGTCTAGGGGATCCCGCATCGGTCCGCGTCTTTATCTCCACTACTTTGCCATCGGCGACCGAGTAGAAGCCGATCTTGATGCTCCAGGGACCGCCGCCAGGGGGTACGATGCCATAGGCCGCCACCCGGTAATGCTTCCGCGGCTCCCAAGCAGACGTCGGGGGGTGCGGCGCGCAGTCCCACAACAGCACGCCCATGGCGGGCACGGCCAACGGCACTTCGGGTGTGAGCACCGCCGTATTGGTGGGCACGAGGTGAAGGCCCATGGCATAGTCGGCTTTCGGGCGCCGCAGGCACCTGTACTGGGCCGCGACCTCGTAGTTCCCGTCTCCGACCGGCGTGACATCGAGCCCGACCAACTCGATCTCCTTCGCCCAGACGGCGCTGGCCGGGTATTTCGGTGACAACGGCTGCAGCAGTTTCTCCAGCGCTTCGCTCGACAAGGGAGCCGGCGGCGCCAAGTCGTCTGATCTCTGCTTCTGTATCACTACCGTGAAACCGTTTCCGACCTTGTCGTCCACATCCTGGACCGCGACGATTCTCCAGCCCAGGTAGTTGACCAGATCAACCATGTCCTCCGTGACCCACACCGAATGATGCGCATCGGTATTCGGGTCATATCCCGCCTCGTGACGGTGAACCAACTCCAAGAGCGGAGTCCGAGGACGCTCTTTGTCGAAGGTCCGCTCCTTGTGGGGAACGATCATGAAGATATAGCCGCCCGGCCTGATGACTCGATGCCATTCCTTGAGTGCTTTGATCGGATCGGGAATGTGTTCCAGTACGTGGGAGCTGATGATGAAATCCTGGCTCTCGTCCGTTACGGGCAACTCATCGCCCCTTGCGACTATGTCAACCGGCAAGGCTTCGCCGCAGTGGTCCAGTTCGGCCTTCTTATAGATCGTGTCCATCGAGGCGTAGAGGTCAACGTTCTTGGTGTTGAGCCCGAAGGCATTCCCGGCCGCGCCCCCGATCTCCAGTCCATTCAGGCCATCAAGAAATCTATGGGCGAGCACGCTCTCCCGTATTTTCGGTCTCTTCATCACTTTCCAACCCTCTTGCGAGCCCACATCACAGCCGGATTCGAGAGGCCACTCACCCACTGGCGCCCACTTGGCTGCAACCATGGTCTTTGCTGCTTCCGCACGACCGGCAGTGCCGAACTTCACCCGTGAGGATCAGTCAAACGGAATCTGCTGACTATCGAAGGTGGTACCACCGGGCTTGGCAGCCGCGTCAGTGCGGCTGAGGATCTGCACGACCTTTCCATCGGTCACCTGATAGAATCCGACCTTGACCGACCACTTGCCCCCGCCAGCGAGAACGGCGCCGTCCATTGCGATGCGATAGAACTTCCCAGGCTCCCACGCCGATGTCGGGGGCTTGGGGAAGGTATCCCACACCAGCGCTCCCAGGGCTGGCACGGCCAATGGCGCTCCTGATTTGATCACCGACTTGTTCGCCGGCACGAGGTGCAGACCCATCACGTAGTCGGTTGTGGGCCGCTTCAGGGGCTTGCAGTACGCTGCGACCTCGTACATCCCTGGCCCGAGCCGTATCGCGTCAAACCCGACCAGTTCGATCTCGCCCGCCCAGGTGGCATTCGCGGGGTGCTTGGGGGAAGGCGCAGAGGCGAGTGCGCCGCCAGTGGTTCCTCCGCCTCGCATGGGTGAGCTGGCCTCTGGAGGGGGTTGGCCGCACCCGGCCACTGCCACGAGGGATGCAAACAGAAGAAACAACGCAGCGCACATCAGTGTCCGTCTCATTGGCTCCTCCTGATTATGTCCCGCCCGCAGCGTAAGGTTGGGCGAACTCTGTCGTATCTTAGGCCGCAACGCGGCCGTTGTCAACATGATTTTGCGATTTGTCGCTAAGCAGGCGATCCTCGTCCAGCACGGCCGTCAGCATCCAGAAATCTTCGAAATATGGAGCACTGCGGCTTCGTGCAGATGCTGTGTTTCTTGAGGCCACCAGGCTCACGGTTCTCCCGCCCAGGCAGGAGTTCGCGCCGCGGGCGACGAACCTCGTAGTGATTCCCAGAATCCCAAGTGCACATCGCTCATTCCTAGGTCTGTGGCGAGTAGTGTAAGAGACATTGGCGACGCCCGAAGCGATCTTTTATCCGAGAAATCTAGGCCTCGACTTGGTGCGCGGGTGTAATTTCGCGTGCCGAATGTGCCCGGTCACCGCGCATGCGCGCCGGCAACCTGGGGCGCCCCTCCAAACCATCTCCCTCGAGCTGCTGGAACACATTGTCTCTGAGCTCGACCGCTGGCCCAGTATCGAGGCCATCTGGTTCTCTGGTTTCGGAGAGGCGATGCTGCATCCCGAATATCGCCGCTGCCTGGAGATCCTGAACCAATCCGAAGTGGCGCGGAGGGCTTGTGTCATTCAGTACACGAACGGATCGTTGCTCGATGAGGCGCAGGGCCGGGCGATCCTCGAGATACCCATCATCAAGCGGCTCGTGTTCTCTTTCGATGGTTTCGGCGATAAGGCCAGTTACGAGGCGCTGCGTGGACCAAACTACGACCGCGTGCTGCGCAATATCCGCGCCTTCGCGGAAGCAGCCCGCGTGACCCGGCCCGACCTGCACATGGTAACGGAGACAATCCTGCCGAAACCGGGCCAGGTGGAGGGCGTAACCCCCCCGCCGCAAGAAATTGCGATCAAGGCGCTGACCGACTTGTTCGACCCAATGGGCATTGAAGTGTCAACACGTCCTCTCCACGGCTATTCCGGGAACGAGGACCTCGACATCCACGGAGACCAGCCCGGATTGGTATTCGGTGGGTGCCAGTTCGTTGAGAACGACTCACTGTATCTGGCGGTAGATGGTCGGGCGCAGCCGTGCTGCGCAGTGTTCGATCTGGAATTCAACATTGGGCGGGTTCAGGAGAGCGATCTGGGCGTTCTCTTGAACAACGAACCGATGCGCACGCTGCGACGGCGGCTGCGACTCGATCAGCGAGAGGACCTACCCTACTGCCGGAACTGCCGGATCTCGCTCGGGGGAGAGCTCAACCAGCAGCGCCTCAATGAGTACTGGTCGAGTCGCGATAACATGGGGGTGATCGCAGAACCGGAAGTGCGCCGGTATGTCTTTGGTGCGGTAGCCCCGAGCCCGCATCGGGTGAACCGACTCGACTTGGGGAGTGGACCGAACCCTCAGTCCGGTTTTGTCGCAGTGGACCGGTACCCTCTGCCGGGAGTGTCGGTGGTGGCCGACTTCGAGCAAGGCCTCCCCTTCTCGGACTCCTATTTCGACCTGATCTACGCCAGCCACTCACTTGAGCACGCGCGGGACCTGCCCGCGTTGATGCGAGAGATTTACCGAGTAGCGAAGGATCGGGCGCAGATCGTGATCGTCGCTCCCTATTATCTCACCACCAGCAATCTCTCGAACCCTTATCATATGCAAGCCTTCACCGAGGAGGCGCCGAGGTTCTGGACGGATAGTCCGACGGCTGTCTCAGAGGTGCAGGAGGATGCCTTGGCGCGCCATGTCATCCCCGGTTGGGGTCTCTCCCGTTCAGACCACTCCAACCCAGGACTCGATCTTCGGTGTTTGCGCATTGAATACTTCTACTTTCCAGAATACCGAACGCTTCCCAAGGAGGAACAACGGCGGTTACGTCAGTCGCAGCTCAATGTATGCGACCAGATCATGTACCACTTGCTCGTTGTTAAGAGCCCTCTTGCAGAGGGGGAGGAGGAGCGGTTTATGAAGACCATGGATTACTATGAGCCGCCGTTTGTGACCGTCCGGCGGAGCCTGGAACGGGTGTCGGAGGCGGAGGCGGCGCGAGCCGCCGACTTGCAGCAGATTGACTCACTCCGCGCGCAGTTGCGGCAATTGGAGCTAGACCTTTCTGAGTTGAATGAGACCATGTCTCTGTCTGCCGACCGGCGGGCGGCTTCACTTCAGGCGAGCGCGCAACGTCTGGTGATTGAACTGCGTGAGCTGACAGACAGCCGACTGGTACGATGGGTGCGGCGGAGGCGACTTGGTAGCGACTGGCGAGACCGACTCTCCAGTGAGTTCCAACCACTCCTTGATGACGCCTGCTTGCTTGGAGGCGGTGTGCGAGGGTTCGTGCTGAAGCCCAGCGCCCTCCTGTCCGAGGTGCCGTTTCTCGCTTACCGAGTCGTGCTTGATCGCCCAGGTTGGAGCGGTGTGACCATAGCACCCCTCCTCGGCGTGTCGGGTGGACCAGGTGAACTGGCGGTGGAGGTGGTGAGTCCGGAGGGGAAGATTGTCTGTCAAACAAGCGTCCCCGTAGCCTCTCTGGAGGACGGGCGACCGCTATATTTAACCTTTCCGCCGATCGCTGACTCAGACCGGGGGACGTTTGAGCTCCGCGTGGCGGCGCGCGATGTGGAAGGAGAAGTGCGAGTGCTCGAATGGCAGCGGCCTTCTTTTGGTGGGCTGCGACCGGTGGAACGACGGCCATTGTGCGCCTTCCACTTCTAACACCAGGAGACGTCTGTGTCGAGCCAACCCCAAATGGCCAGTGTACGCTCGCGCCCGAGCCAGATTCTGGTAGTGGCCGCCGCGCGTATCCCCTCTGTTGAACTGGCCGCGATCTTGCCCCTGCGGGAACTGGCGCGCCGTGGCGTCTGCCAGTTCGTCTACGCGGATGAGCTGCGCGTGAAGGCCTCGCACATTACTTGGGCAGATGGCCTTTTCTGCGTACGGGCGTGTAGCACCCGGAGCCGGGCGATCGCAGAAACTGCACGAGCCGCCGGGCGGAGGGTGATTTCTTACTACGATGACGACTTCATGAATCTGCCGCCGGGTAGTGCTTCCCAGACTTACTTCGCCTCCACCGGCATCTACCAGCGATTGCAGTGGTTTCTTCAAGAGTCAGATACACTCTGCTTCTCAAGTCCCCTCTTGGCAGAGGATTATGGGAAGCTCTCCTCCCGACCAGCCGTGCTCCTGAAAGCAGGGATCGAATGCCCCCCCGTGTCCCAGGCCTCCCGCCAGCGGGTGCGCATTTTGTTTGCCGGCTCAATCGATCACGGCAGTTTCCTGAATACAACCTGCAAAGAAGCGCTAGAAGCTGCCATCGCTAGTTATGGTGAGCGCGTGGAGTTATACTGCCTGGGAGCACGACCTCAACTGGTTTCGCAATTGCCGGTGCAGTATGTCCCCTATATCGAAAACTACGCAGATTACCGGGAATTCGTGGCCTGCCTCTCGCCTGATATCTGTCTCGCGCCTCTTCCGGAAGGTGATTTCTTTGCACGCAAGTTCCACAACAAACTACTTGATTATGGCTCGCTGGGTGGGGCCATTATCTTTTCCAATGTGCCGCCGTACCGGGAGGCGGTGCAAGACGGCGAGACAGGGCTGTTAGTGTCCAATGATCCGGCGGCCTGGCGCGAGGCGCTGCTTTACCTAATCGAAAACCGTGAGGTGTGCGAACGATTGGGGGCCTCCGCACTTTCGCATGTGCAGACGCACTATACCGTTGAACAGGCGGCAGACTCTTACGAACAGGAACTCGCCGCCTTCTTCGCACACCGCGCTCCGGTGGTGCCGGAGTCCGCATGTATTATCCCAGACCGCGGTCAGTTCCGCGAATACTTGGCCGATCACGGGCTGGGGCGGACGCTGCGTCGAGGAATGAAGAAGTTCCTCGGCATTTGATCTGTGCTGGTCAGATACCGCGCAGGAGAGTTCGCAACTCTCGGCTCGACATCCGGCGGCCTCGCTGGATCTCCCGCCGTTGGGCCAGCAGTTTCCTCCGGTCCGCCCACACTGCACTATAGGCCTTGCGATATGAAGCGAAGCGCGGCCTTCCCAGGAAGATGCTGGAGAGCAGCATTCCCACCTCCGTGACCAGAATGGGGGGGCCAAACCAAATCAGATCGCGCCAAGACAGGTGCTTTGTAATGTTCCGGACGCGATTAGCTAGAATGTAGGGCTGCAAACTCGCTTTCTGATCGAGGGCTGATCCTGCGCCTCCGGAATAAGCCGATACCCGGTGCCAACCCGCGAGCGATTCCGCGTACCTGCACTGCCATCCTGCATAGTGAAGGCGGAAATGCAGGTCAATGTCCTCGCCATAAGCGTAATACGAGGGGTCGAACACCTCCTGCGGACTGACCTCACGCACGGCCTGCGCGAGGTACGCTCCGCAGGCGCCCGAACCGCTAAACACCTCCGCCCCATCAATCATCTGCTCATCTGAAATCACGCTAACCCGCCCGCGCAGATACCAACCTTTACACTCGACACCTTTGGGATCCTCGGGAGTGCCCCTATACACTAGCGGCGCGAGTGCCCCGATTCGCTCCGCAATGCATTGGTCATAACGCGTGCGCAATTCCGCTACATAGTCCTCGCGCAACACCACATCTCCGTTGAGAGGCACCAGGAACTCACCCTTCGCTTCCCGCAGTCCCAGATTCATCCCGACGGCAAAACCCAGGTTGCGATCGCTGCGCCTCAGGCGGATCCTCTCGTCCTGTTGCACCTCCTCCGGGAGCGTGAGGGGAGGATCAGAACCATTGTCAACAACTACCAACTGCCAGTGCGGGTCCGTCTGCGCGCGCACCGACGCCAAGCAGCGAAGCTCCAACTCCGGCTGGTTCCACGCCAGCAAGACGAAGCTTACGTGCGGCTCGCTCACTGCTTGACTCCCTTGCCCAGGAGCAGCATCCGGTACTCGTGCCACACCACCGCGCCCCGCCCTGTCAGTAGCAGCTTGGCATCTCCCGCCAGCCAATAAAGCATGAATAAAAGGACCTTGCCCAACCGCTGACGGTTGAAGCGCATGAATACAATCCACATGTTACGCCTACTGATCGCGTGCCGCCAGGTGTCGCGGTCCGCGGAGGCCGCGGAGCGCATATGATACACTATGGCCTCCGCTGCGTACCGACAGCGATAGCCGCGCGCCTGCATTCTATAGGCTAGATCAACATCTTCTCCATAAAGATAGAGAGACTCGTCGAACAGGTAGTCCAGCTCGCGGAGCGCCTCCACGCGGATCAATAGTGAGGCCCCGCAGCCGCCAAATACGTACTCGCTAATCGAATATTCCTCTCGCGGCCGACCTCGGCCCCGGCTACGGGGAACCCCGAATGAATTGAGGACATCACCGCACGAGTCAATACGATGCGGTGGGTCAGCGTGGAGAATTTTGGCCACGACAAGCGCCGCCTGCGGGTCCTGCCTTGCCGCGGCCACCATCCGCTCCAACCACTCCGGCTCCGGGAAGGCGTCTGTGTTTAGCAGTACCACAAAACGCGTCTCGGGGGCGATATGGCGCAGGCCCGTGTTGTTGCCGCCGGCGAAGCCAAGGTTCTCCTTCTGCGGCACGAGGCGCAGGTATGGCAAGCGCTCGGCACCGGCCCGCGCCACAGCCAGCGTGTCATCTGTGGAGGCGTTGTCTACTAGGATAACCTCAAAGTCACGGTAGGTCTGCGCCCGCAAAGAGGCAAGGCAGCGTGGCAGGTACGTCGCGGCATTATGGCTCAAGAGCACCACGGCGCACTCCGGCGGTGCCCCTCGCCGTGGCCTGCGTTCGCTGTCGTGGCGCGCTGTCTCCACTTCCATCATCCAGGAGAGCGTGTGTTCAGTCGCGGGCAGCGCAACTCAGCCATCGCGGCGAGTCCAGTCATGCGGAATATCGGGCGTGTGCGCGTCGAGCCGATACTCGTCCGGTTCCTCATAATTGTATGGCTCGGTCGGACAGTTGATGACCATGGCCTCGTCAATACCGATATTCTTGAAACCATGGTAGACCATGGGAGGGATATGGACAAGTAGCGGATTGTGGACGCCGACAGTGAAGACATTCACCTCGCCCTGTGTCGGCGAATCTTCACGCGAGTCGTAGAGGGCGATCTGCACCATTCCTTGGGGGACGACGAAGTTGTCGTATTGGAACTTGTGGTAATGCCAAGCTTTCACCACGCCGGGATAGACAGTGGTGAGGTAGACCTGCCCGAACTTGATGAACATTTCGTCATCGCAGCGTAGCACTTCCATGAGCCGGCCGCGCTGGTCTGGGATAGACTTGAGTTGCTTGGTCTTCACACCTTCAATCATAGTTCGGTCTTCCTTCGTTTCGGAGGCAGCCGACTTCGACGGCTGCCTCTTGACATTCGACGCACCACCCCCCTGCCCCATCGAGCGGTCTCTACATGCCCTCTGGGCAGTTTTCGATCGCGTGCTCGCTCCGATCCCCCACCGGACGAGAGAGGTCGCAGGTCGGGAGCGGGGTACCGGCCCCGGGAACGCAGTCCCGTCCCTGCGGAGGCATGTGCCTCCTCTGCCTGTATCCTACCGGTAGATGTCGTCCCACCAGCGGTCGAGTTTCGTCTGGTCCAGGCGTTCCATCTGGGCACTGGCTGTCACCTTTCCGGAGTACAGCGTAAGCGTGGTCACTCCAGCCTCGTCCACGCTGAGGTCGAACTCGGCCCCCTCTTCCGCGACGACCGCATTCGGGGTCACGAAGATGGGGACTTTCCCTGGCGGAGCCGGCACGGCCGAGCCTGCGTGCATAGTGCCGGCCGATAGCTTGTAGAGCGGCTGCCCCGAGTCGCTCTTGAGTCTCGCCTCCAACACAGTGCCCGCGCGCAACGTCGCCAATAACCCACCCGCTAGCTGCACCTCGGCCAAGCTCCCGGCCCCTGTGGTGAGGACGGTTCCTGATTCCACGAGGTCGCCGTTGCTGACTGCTCTGGGCAGGGGATCGGCGGCCTTTCGCACTCTGACGTCACCTCTCACGAAGCTCACTCGCATCAGCGCTTCCTCGGGAAGAGGGCTCTTCACAGGTTCGGCCCCTTCGATCTTCCACCAGCGCGGCAGCCTGCTCTGGTCGATCCCGTCCGGCTTGGCCGTGAGCTCTACGGTCCCGGAGTAAGGCGTGAGCAGCGCCAGGCCGTTCTGGTCGGCGGCGAGATCGAATTCGGTCCCCCTCACGCCCAGCACTGCGGCTAGCGTGCTGACCGCCGAATGGCTCTCCCCGAGCGCCTGGTCCAGGACGCTGCCTCGGCCGAGGTGCAGCTTGCCCTTCAGCAACTCCCATGTCGAGGGAGATTCCTGCGTAGTAGGTTCAGGTAACGGCGGAGCGGGGAAGAGAGGCACCCTGAAGGTCGAATCTGGGCCGAAGTGGAGGATGGAGCCGTCTCTAGAAACGATCTCCACCTGGCCCTGGTTGGTCTGGACTTCGTCACCCGCCAGCAGGACCTCTGCCCCCAGAGACACCTGCTGCTTTCCGTCCCTTCGCTTGAGGGTGACGTTGCCTCGGAGGTTGGTGATCCCTCCTGCCGGGACGCTGCTGGAGGCCTTCATCCGCTCCAAGGCCCGCCGCACGTTCGCCCATCTCTTGAGGGTCGTCTCGGCGAGCGCGATGGCCCGCGTCTCATCCGCGACGGCCCGTTCTGCGAGCTGTACGGCCTGCGCGTTCTCCGCAGCAATCTTAGGGTCTCTGGCCTGCTGCCCGGCCCGGGCTCGCCTGAGGATGTGCTCAGCCTCCACCAGGTCGCCTCTCAGCTTCCGCAGATCCGTCTGACCCTTGTCGGCCAGCTCCTTGTAGGCCTGGAAGACTTCCTCGGTGCGGGGACCGACCTCGCGCGCCTCGGCCTCCTTCCGTGCCCCCTGGATATTTATGGTCTTGCCCTGGAGCGCCGGATGTCGTTGGAACAGTGGACTCGAGACAAAGTCGTCGGGGGTGATCACATCTATTATGTCGCGTCCGGTTGCCTTCGAGAGAACGGCCGCGGCGGCACTGGAGCAGACCTCGCCCGCGCTCTCGGAAAGCGGCCGGCGCAAGGAGAACTCCCTCTCGGAGGCGACTCTCTTGGCTTCCGCCATCAGCTTCTTTTTGTCCAGCGACGACCGCTGCTTCAGCTGGAACACGTCGAACGATGGGTGGCCCTCCTCGGCGTTGTAAGACAGGAACCGGCGCTCGGCCATGATTCGCCCGTAGTAGGGCCCGGGCTCGGTTAGCTTGGTCAACTTGGAGGAGAAGTCCAGAAAGGTTGGTTCCCTGGTCTCGTCATCCCGGCCCAGGTAGAGCGCGGTGTGCCCGTAGGTCAGGATGTTAGCAGTCGTGAATACGCCCTGGTGGAAGTTGATGACGTCGCCGGGCTGAATGGTCACCCCTTGGTAGGAGATGCAATCATAGGGATCTTGCCCCCAAGCCCCCTTCAGTCCCACACTAGCGATGATCAACAGGGCGAGGGCACTCGTCCAACCCCTGACTGTTCTTGCGCGCTTATCCATGTTGGCACTCTCCGTCTCCAGCGGAACCTAGTCTATCTCGCCACGGCCCCAGCCGCGCCCACCGACCCATGAGCAGCAAGACCTGTGTGCGATGGCCCGTCTCAACACCAGCAGCCCCTCCCTACCGATAAAAAGGCCACCTATTTGAACTCACCCTCTGCGGGCTTGGCGCCGACCGCGGTCGCGTACAGGGGGCTCCGCCCCCTGTACGCCCGGCAAAGAGTAAGAGGGCAAAGGGGCAAAGGTTTACCCGCCTTTGGCGGGGTAATCTCATCCGGGTCCTGTTCGCTCCGCTCAAGGCAGGCCTCGCACACAACGGAAGCCGTCGCGGGAGCTGCTGAAGTCGGGGTAGTCGTAGTTGCGGCTGGCACACCGGAAGTACGTCGGCTTGATGCTGCACCAGGAGCCGCCCCGACGCACCTTATAGGTTCCGCTGGCCGGCGATGTGAGGTCCCCTTTGGCATAGCGTTCGTACGCCTCCTTGTCATACCAGTCCGCGCACCACTCATACGCGTTCCCCGCCATGTCCAGGACCCCGAACGGGCTGGCCCCACCTGGAAACTTCCCGACCGGGGCGGTCTCGGCGTACCCATCGTCGTAACCGCTGA
>Ga0315273_10010967_pt1 | contig 11582 bp, 10 predicted proteins | sample YL17G02_0_MG_FD_205753 | JGI IMG/M metagenome (GOLD analysis project Ga0315273, IMG submission 205753) | Sediment microbial communities from Yellowstone Lake, YNP, Wyoming, USA - YL17G02_0 | ecosystem: Environmental > Aquatic > Freshwater > Lake > Sediment | place: USA: Wyoming | collected... | reverse complement strand
AAAATTTTCGGTCGAGGATATAGCCGACCTTATTACCCGCGAGCTCAGATTCAAGTTTCATCAAAAACCCATCAGGGGCAACAATGCTCGCACCGGTCATTTCGGCAGAGATCCACCGCGGGTCGGGATCAATGAACTCATGAAGGGCTTCTCTCCCTATACCCTCGGCACAGCGTACGGGTGCACCGATTGCCGGACGCTTTTCGATAATGCAGGCTGAGAGACCCTTCTCAACTGCAGTTTTTGCAGCGACCGCTCCTGCCGGACCCCCCCCGATGACTAAAACATCGTACTTATTTTTCATGCACGACCTCCAGGGCACCCAGGGGGCATACTTTTGCACAGATTCCGCAGCTCGTGCAACTCTTCTCTACGCAGAGATATGCATCCATCAGTTCAAGGGCGCCTTCCGGGCAGACTGATACACAACATCCGCAGTATCCACAGATATCCCGATGTATTTTGAGCATTGAGTGATTATGTTAGCGTCCTCTTTCATTAATATTTACGATTGGAGGATTTCATCTCCCGTGATTCGCCATACGATCGCTGTTATCACTTCGTCAAATCCCAGAAGAGCACGGGAGATGATTCGCACGAATTCCATCAAGTAACCGACCGGATCAGGGAGACTTTTCAGGGTACTATGCCCGATCAGGGCATTACGCTGCTGACGGGTTAACAACCCTCCCGATGAACAGGATGGTTCCGGTCTCATTGTCCTGTATCAGGAACAGGAACGGGTGGTCGGCCCGGAATTCGGGGATGAGGTTTTCCGGAACAGCAGCACTCATTTTCATGACAACGGCAGTCGCGGCAGCAGCTTCAGTTCCCTCTTCGTTCACATCCACAAACGCTTTGTGGATCACATCGCCGATCAAGAGGCTTTTCGTGCCATCCATTCCAGAGAAATCGGCCGCAGGGGAAAACGCCATCGGCATTCCCATAGCAGCCAGTGATTCGGGCAACCGGTATTCTGTCTCCATCTTAAACTTCGGGAACCAGACCTTCACGCGCTGCGACTCAAACTTCCTAGTTATCAACGGGAGCGCTTTGGGATCAAGGGCGCTTTCTGCCGGGGAGATGTTGTTGCCCTTCGGGAGCAGGATAATCATGGAAAGCTGCTTTCCGCTCGTATGTTCGTATGGCATCTCCAGCACCTGCAGGTCAGCTGTCTCCGCGTACCGGAATATGGCATCCTCATCGGTCCTTTCCATCATTGTGACACGCATCGTTTTGTCACTGGTTACCCTGAAATCATCATCGGCGGTCTTGTTGGTATCAAACTGTTTCACCCAGGTCCCTTTGAAATAAACGCCATTGGTGATCACGAGCCGGGTCAGCGGGTCAATCACGCCAGCAGGTATCAGGTCTTTGATCTTGTTATTGGTCTTTTTTTCCACCCACTGGTTGATGGTAATCCGTGAGTCCTCCGGCTTGTTGATGAAATCGAGGTTCGTCGTGTTTGCAGAATACCACCGCTCGGCAGTACCTGTGTAATCCGTGAGGAACGGGTACGTCTTCTCCGCCCAGAGAGCATTTGCGGTCAGGAGGGTGTAACTGGCATCGCCGTTGTTGATGCCATTGATGATCCCGGCGAACCCCTGTTGCCGTCCGGCATCATCCCGGGGAAAGTGGAATACGGATTGGATCTCATCAGCAGTCGTACCGCGGGCGCCTTCGTATGTTATTGCAAGCGCCGACGAAATGGAGAACGGCGAGAAGAAGACGTTCTTTCCCGTGTTATCTGGATCCTGTGCGAGCTGCAGATACAGTTCAGTCGCAAACTGGTTGTTTGCATCTGCGATATTCTTTTCACTGCTTGAAACCAAGCCCGGTGTACTAGTCACCTGCGGGGTTCCTGTGGTTGCCTCCGGCGTGGGGGTCGAGACAGGATTTTCCTTCGAATCCGGACTACCGGTACACCCAGCAAGGACAATGACACAGAGCAAAATTGCCGCCGCAAGGGTACCTATGCCAATAGTGTTTCGTTCCATGGCAGAACATTTGTCAGCCGGTCTGGTTAAATCTGGCGTTAAATGCAAAAATTTTCTCTGTTATCTTGCCGAATGGGAAACACCATAGTATTTCACATGTGAATGCGACTTTGGCACCGGCTTATCCGAGCGAGAATGTACCATACTTTCCACCGCCGCCCGGGTGCAGAGTAACATGCCCGCTCCTCAGGGCTTCAATTGCGTCAGCGGTTTTTGTATGGATGGCGCGGATATCGACAAGCGGGACATTGATAAGCACCTCGATCTCGTTGCCAAACGTACTGACAAAACGCTCGTAGAGAGCAGTGCACTTTTTCGTACGGGACGTGGATGTACCTTCCATTGTCTGGATGATCTGGCCCAGCGGGATGACATGGAGGTAGGGAGGGCGCGGACTATGCGGACCGGCAGAAGAAAGTTCCCGGGCACGATCGGATACCCCTTTTTTTATGATCCCGCTGTCTTTTGGGCACCGCCATGTGTTCTGTAGTGCTTCCTCAAGGGAGTACTGCGTGAAGCAGCGGGTGCAGGCTGTGCGGTTGTACTTCCCTTCTTCGGGGAAGAACCCGGCATTCATCTCAATGGTCCCGTTTCTCACGCATGCGAGCACATCTTTGACCGTGAGATGAGCGAGCCGGAGCCTGTTGAACTCCCGTCCGATCTTGTCGGGCCGGGGGCTATGGGCATCGGAGTTGGTGAGGAAAGGGATGCTGTCGAGATCTAAAACAGCCGCACCGTACGAATTGTCCGCTGAAAGACCCAGCTCGAGGAAATCGATCGGTTCGCTGCCGTAACAATCGGCGACACGATCAAAATACGCGTACATCGATGTCCAGGGAGTGAACGCATGCGCCGGGCCGACCATTGCACCGACTTCGTGTGCATAGTGCGCGATTTTCTCACCGGACAGGTAGACATGTGGCCGGCCACTGGTGAGAAAACTTTTACACGTTCCTTTAAAACGTCCCTGCAGTGCATCAAACTGCGAAAAGTCCTCTGCCATGATCAGGTGGTGCACCCGGCGCTCATCTTCCACCTCGCCAGTCGGGACAATGACGATACCCGCTTCGTTCTCCAGAAATGGTTTCCATGTCTTCCGCCATGCCGGGTGGAGGGCGTCACCGGAGCCAAGGACATGGATGCCCTTTGTCACGCAGGCTGAAATCAGGTGCTCCGGTTGCATAAAGCGGGAGACGGCCATCGAGTACGGGGAGTGGATGTGCAGGTCGGCGTTTGCGAACATTGTTACCAGTGTGGTTGCCTGTGGCAGAATATAAAGTGAAAGACTATCCTGAAAAGAGATGTTCCGGAAATCCAAGTGCCTCACGGTCGTGTGTGCCAGTCTCGATTCGTTTTGCTTTCGTCAGGATCATTTCCTTTTAATAGGAGTCTGACCGTTTGTTACGATATGATGTAAGCACGGGAGAATGGCGTGGTGAAAGTGAGGTCGGTGAGACTGGATTGCGGGTTGCGGGGATGGAGTGCGGTGTGCGATAATCAGAGCCGGTGATCCCCCGTCCAACCCCGGTTAAACCAGGGTCTTTTGCGGATTATTGAGATGCTTTTTTGCAGCGGGGGTGACCTCCCTTCCCTGGGGAGTGCGTTTGATAAACCCGACCTGGATCAGGTACGGTTCATACACATCCTCGATGGTCCGAACCTCTTCCCCTACAGAGATCGCAATGGTCTTCACACCGACCGGGCCTCCGTCAAAGTCCCTGGCAATGATCGAGAGAATACGCCGGTCCAGTTCATCTAAGCCGAGCTCGTCGATCTGCATCATGGCAAGCGCGTTCGAGGTGATCTCCCGCGTGATGGTACCATCCCCTTTGACAATAGCAAAATCCCTTACTCTCCGCAGCAACCGGTTGACAATCCGCGGTGTCCCCCGGCTCCTCTTTGCTATCTCCTCAGCACCATCATCAGTTATCGGGATCTTCAGGATGGAAGCGCTCCGCGTCACAATCTTTACCAGTTCACCGGGAGAATACAGGTCAAGCCGTGATAAAATCCCGAAGCGATCCCGGAACGGGGAGCCTAAAAGCCCTTGTTTTGTGGTTGCCCCGATAAGCGTGAAATGTTCGAGATTCAGCTTTATCGAGCGTGCGCTCGGCCCTTCGCCGATCATCACATCGATAAAGAAATCCTCCATAGCCGGGTAGAGCATTTCCTCGACAACCGGGTTTATCCGGTGGATTTCATCGATAAACAGGATATCTCCCGTTTTTAACGGGGTGAGAAGTGCAGCAATATCCCCCGGTTTTTCAAGTACCGGACCCGTCGTTGCCCTTATATCAGCACCCATCTCGTGGGCGATGATATGCGCAAGCGTAGTCTTGCCAAGGCCCGGCGGCCCGGAGAACAGGAGGTGATCTAAGGGTTCACCAAGTTTTTTTGCAGCTTCAATGGCGATCTTCAATGTCTCTTTTACCTGGACCTGTCCGACAAATTCATCCAGCCGGGCCGGCCTGATGGTAAGATCGTCTCCTTCCTCCGTCAGTGGACTGGGGGAGATTATCCTCTCGGTCATGACTTTACCGTTCCTTTAATTTCGAGAGAGCAGATTTAATGAGTTCCTGCACTGTGGGGGATTTCAGTGCGAGAGCCGCAGCATTGACTGCATCTCTGGATTCTTTTTCTGCAAACCCGAGTGATATCAGTGCGCTTACCGCATCGTGCACGGCGGGACTGCTCCTGACGGTTTCACCGGATACTATCGTCTCGCTGACTTTTTTCATCTTGTCCCTGAGTTCAAGGATTAACCGTTTCGCACTCTTGGGGCCAATCCCGGAGATCCTGGTCAGGGCTTTTTCATCATCGTTCAGGATCGCCATGGCGAAATCCTCGATCCCGATCTGGGAAAGGAGGTTCATGGCAATCTGCGGGCCAATTCCGGAAACGCTGATAAGTATCCTGAACATCTCCAGTTCACTCTGGTGCATGAAACCGTACAGCGTTATTGCATCCTCCCGGACCGCCATATGCGTGAAGAGCTTTACCGCTTCCTTATTTTGCATCAGCAACTGGAGTGCCGGCTGGGTTACCTGCACCTGATACCCGATGCCCTTAACATCGATTACCACCCACTTGTCTCCCGTCAGGACTGGTTCCCCACAGAGATGCGCGATCATTGTACTATCTCATGATATGTATATGACATAAGGCAATCGAAAGTGCATCCGCAGCATCATCGGGTGTGGGGATTTCGTCCAGACGAAGCAATCGTTTTATCATCTCCTGCATCTGGCGTTTGTCTGCACGACCGGATCCGGTGATTCCCTGCTTGATCTGGTTTGCGGTGTATTCCGCGATCGGGATATTCCGCTGTTCTGCTGCAAGAAGGATAACACCGCGTACTTCACTTACTGCCATGGCCGATGAGATATTTTTTGAAAAAAATAACTTTTCAAGGGTAATGTGTGCAGGCTGATATTTCTCAATGAGTGTTCCGACTGCATCATATATTTTCAACAATCTCTCCGGGGGGCGAAGATCCTTTCCTGAGGTTTCTATACATCCATAACAAACCGGCCGTATTTCCCCTTTGGTAACGTCAATTACCCCGTACCCCAGTCGTGCAAGTCCCGGGTCAATCCCGATAACAATCATTTTTTTAAGGAACTCCTGATCTGATATATGTCGCTCCAGTAATATACGGGGAATGGTTGGCGGGGTGAAGGTGCCTTTGAAACCGGGAGCCATGGAACCACAACAAAATTATGGTTCTTCTCTCAAATCAGGAGGTATGAGATTAACCAAAAGGAACGATTAGTTTCCGTTTGAGAAAATTCAGTTGCAATAAAATCCAAACGGAATAAATATAAACGTGTTTTCGGACTCAGATTTTTGTTCTGGGGATATAAATTATTCAGGTCATCATCATTTATGCTGGTAACTCACAGTCTTGGCTAACATAGTAATGGGGCTACCGCCCAAACCCCCGTATTGTGAGGATTCCCCCCCCTGAAGGGGGTCGGTGCGACGCCTCGCCGGGTCGCACCTGGGCAAGGCGGTTTTCGTGATTTCATGTAAACTGATTTAAATATTCATCTTTCCGCGCCTGCTTCAACAAAAAACTTTTGTCGTCGACAATTGGAAAAATTTAGTCTGATAATTTAATCTCCTGAATCTGGAGAAGATCTAAAATTATCAAAAAAGAATATTTTTAAAAAAATTGTTACTTCATCCGCCCGGATGACTCAGGCGTTCACAAAACCAGCGGGATACACGATCCCGTCATACGAATAAAAACCATTTCAATGCTGAAAAAACACACCGGGTAAAAATCACTCACCCGATATACCTCAGCTCGTCATCCTTTTGCATCTTATCGCCTTCGACTAATCCTTCGATGACCTTTTCCATCTCGGAAGCTCGGTCGTTGAGCTTCGTAGGATCAACCGGCACATCAATCAGTTTTGAAAGTATTTCGAGCACGTTCGCCGCACTCATCGGGTCGACCAGGTAACCACTTGTCTCACCCATCAGGCAGACTGCATCGATCCCACGCTCTGCAGAAAGACCAAGCATAAGCCCGGCAGTCCCAATGATTCCTCCCCCGGGTTCGTTGCGGTTGAAGGTAACTCCGGCAGCTTCAATCTCCGGACGGAGCTCCACGCGGTTCACTGCTCCAAGAACCCGGGGCTCATTTACCAGGTGCCCGACACCGAATCCGCCGAGTGTGTAAATGCGCTGTACTTTTAGTTCTTCAGCAATTGCGCAGTACTGGTCGGCAAGGAGGTAGTGCCCTTCGTTCGAGGTGCTCTGGTGATCGCCAACGAGAAAGATGAGATCTTTACTCTCAGCCTGGTAAAGATATAGTTCATTCCGGGCCAGCCGGGCAAGACCGTTCTCTTCAAGAATTACCTGGGGGGGGAAATAGATGGAATGGATCTCTCCAATCTTTTTAGCTCCCAGCATGTGGATCATGTACTCGGCAACAAGCTTGCCAACCTGCCCGATTCCGGGAAGTCCTTCAATCAGGATAGGATCGATAAATTTCCTTTCCCTGGCAGAATCAAGAAACCGGATAGAGATCTCTTCAATCATTTTTTACCATCCTCCGGTATTTCCCGTACCGGTCCTCAATGGAAAAACGTGCAGGATGGGCAATAGCAGTCGGCTTGCCACATACCGGGCATGTTGTCAAAAGAGTATAGGTCAGATCTGCTGTGCAGTGACGGATGCGCCCGCTCATTGACTCTTCCCGGACTTCGGTTTCTTGACGAGTTTGCCCTCGCCACCAGACTTTTCCACGACAGCGATAGCCGCGTTGGCCGCTTTCTCGATTGCTTTTTCCGCTTTTTTGTAATCAGGAGCGGTCACTTTAATCCTGTAGGTGGGTGCACCAAGATAGAGAAGTTCGATCTCAGCACCGGCAGTCTTGGATTTATTTGCCTCCTTGAGGGCATTTTTAATGACCGTAATTCCATCGGGCTCCATAGAAGTAAGGTGCAGGTGCCCGGTCACTTCAACTTTGGGAACTTTCACGTTCTCCTGTGCTACATGAAGAAGCGTGTCAGCAACCTTCTTTGAGAGATCAAGTTTTTTGAGCGTTGTCTCGCTATCAATAACAAGGTCTTCAAAAACGGGATAGAAAGCCCCGTATTTATTGAAAATCAGATCCTCTAAGGAGGTCGGTGATTCACCTGTTTGTTCGGCAACAAAACCCAGCCACTTCTGGGCTTTTGATTCGTTCTTCCACTCGCGAATCTTTTCACGGCGCTGGTGTTCGTTAACGTCTTTTAAGGAGAGATCAATGTGCCCACGGTTCCGGTCGACGTTAAGAACCTTGCAGACTATCTTCTGGCCCTCACGAATGTGATCACGAATATACTTGATCCAGCCCGTCGCAATTTCAGAGATGGGGATGAGCCCCTGGCGGCCACCATACTCATCCAGCGATACAAACGCAACGAAGTCCTTCACGTTCTGTACGGTACAGACAACCAGTTCTGATTCCTGTGGCCACTCTCTGTCCAGCATGGAATGAATCACTTGAGCTCTGAGATGATCTCAGCCCTGATGCTTGCTTTTCCGCCAGTGGGGAGCGCAAGATCGTGCCCGCATACGATACACTTCACGACAGTGCTTGCCTTTTCAAATACCGTCTGCTCGTTCTCACAGTCAGGACACTTTACTTTGAAAAATTTACTCCGGTTTTCCCGAATCTCGCGTACCATTATGCGCTCACTCCGTCAGCTCAAACTTTGCGACCCGGTAGCCCTTACGCAGGTGTGCCTTTCCGCAGGTTACACAGCGGTACCGCACGTTAATCTTTTTCGTTGGCTTGTCGCCCCCGGGCACTTTTGAGAATTTTCCCATATTGCCTACTTTTCCTCTGCGAGCCTTCTGGCGGTCAATCCAGTGGAGGCCGGTTGTCTTGCCTTTCTTTACCTTCTCGACCTCGTGCATCTGATGATTCCTGCAGTGAGGGCAATAGGTGTTAAATTTTGCTGGCATTTTCATAAAATTTTCACCGATAAATTGGATATAGAATACCAATGTTATTTACAAAGATTCATATTTAAGACTATGTTGCGTTCACTTAAGACCGCAGCATTCCGCTCAGGAAGCGTTATTATATCTCCCTTTGAGAGGGTATAAATCCTCCCATCAATTCCCATAAAGGATTCCATGTCCTCGAGAACCCGCACGAGTTGACTGGATGGCACAAGAGGTGCATTTGGGGGGGGTATTTCAAAAAGCCCAGCTGCAGCACTCATGTCTTCATCCTGCTCAAACCCGGGTATGATATTGGCCTCCGTATCTGTCTTTACTATACTTTTTGCATGATGCGGTACATTATGAAGCAGGATGCCCTTGCACTGTTCAATACTGGCAGTGACCGTTTCAAACATCTCTTTTTCAACAGGGATCATCCGCTTCACTTCTTCACGATCATAATAATTACCCTCTGCATGCATGATGGTAAGCGCGAGAATCTTGCGGGACCGTAGTGCAAAAAGCTCCCGGAGTGTCTCTTTAATCGCGAGTGTTTCTTCAATAAAGGAACGAGCCTCATCAGAAAGCGGGTCTTCAAAGGCGTATACTTTGCTGATAAGAGAGGCGAGTTCCGCATGCCCGCGATCGAAGAGATCGGGTGCGACCGCTATGAGCCGTCCCGTCTCTCTCTCGGACAGCAGGATGCTGCGCAGATCATCAAGCCTCATTGGCCCCATTGTCTTCACCCTCAGGAAATTTCCGCCATGCCACGACAGCAGAGGAACACGGCCACCGCTTCCGGTACTGTAGTGATGCCTTTTTGGAGTTCATAAGTACTTCCGAGCATCGGGATCGTAACAGGATGGAAAAGGTCCACCCTGACATCCCGCATTGAAAAAACCACTGCATCCACAAGCGGTTCAAAATCGTGGAGCTCCCGGAGTTCAAGAGGTTGCACGCGCATCCCGCTCCCGCCATGCAACGATGTCGGCATCCGGATCAGCCGTTTTGTATCGGTGGTAACCGGCTCATCAGCAAGAGCCGCACGGGAAAGAAGCCGTTTTTTAAATTCTCCTTCCTGCCCGATTATGATGGCCTGGAGCGCCCGGTTTTTTAAGATCATGCTCGTGGGACGGCGTTCAATTTCGGCAATAATCTCCTCTCGTTTTTTCAGAAATGCTATGCCTGAGTCCTTGCCAATCCCTTCGATAGCGGTCAGGTGCACCATTGCATCATCTTCGGTCAGGGTTCCCATCCAGCGGAGATATTCAAGGAGTGTTTCACGGTATCGCACCGGCCAGCCCGGAGATACAGGTTTTTTTATGGAGAGCATTACAGAAGGGTCGATGCCGATCCCGCAGACGTAGTCGATCAGTTCCCGCCGTTCGGCGCTTCCCCATCCACGGAACGCGATATCCTTGACATGAACATGGTACCCGCGGCCACCGGAAAAAACGAGTTCGATGGTCTTTGGATCCATACCAAACTCGATGGTGAGCATCGAGATGAGCTTTGCGGTTTCCTCCTTTACCCGTGCCAGCATCTGCTCATAAGGACCCCGCACGATGTGGTCGGCATCAAGATCGAAAATCAGATCTGCCCCACACCAGCCTTTATCTGCCATGGTCCCGGCATCCGGTTTCTCGTAGTATGCAGTAGAGTAGTAGATATGCTGAGGTACGAGATTTTTTATGTACTGGAAGAGCTCATCCCGTCCTGAAAAACCGACATGCCGTCGCATCCGCATGGCAGATGAGTTGGGATTGAAAAGCACAAAACCCCACTCCCGCTGTTCCAGGGATGATGGAGAAACAAGAACTGTTTTTTTGTAATAATCGCAGAACCGCTGCCGGAGAAATTCGGTCGTCGCCGGGTTCATGGCAGCTCCTTAATCATATAGGGTCCTTTACGTTCATAGCCCTGTCTCCGGTAATAGGGGCGCACACCCATACCACTCATAATCGCAAGGGAGGTGAACCCTGCATCCGACGTGATCTCCTCTGCACGTGCAATCAGCACTTTTCCGTAATTCCTGTGCTGCCATTCCTCAGACTCCGCATCTTTCCCAACCGGGACAAGACTTCCGTACACATGGAGCTCACGCATGACTGCAGCATTCTCAAGCACGGCATGGTAGACACGTGACGGGAACCGGAGCCGGGTAAACCCGATTAATGAATCATCGGATACAGCGGATATGAAGTGCTCATGTCCACCGCAGCACGAATACTTCAATACCCGGATCTCTGATTCTGCGAGCGAGGGGAGTCTTCCAATCTCACGGCACCGTATACAGCGACAGCGCCTTCCGGTTGTCTTCAGCCGGTTCTTTGCAAGCTGCCGGAAGTTTGAGTGCCGGGAACCGGCGACGATCAGTTTTGCCGGTATGTCACGCTGGATCCGCTGGAGCCGGGTATACTCAGGGATGAGGGACTTGGCATAGGCAACGAGATCGATCATCTCCTCCTCGCTGTATGGCGAGTACTCGCCACGCTCCCAGAGTTCTTCAATCTCAGAACCCGGAGTGACAAGAGTTGGATAAATTTTAAGGAAGTCAGGCATGAAACTGGGATCAGAAAAGATCGTCTCAAACATTTTTTTATCCTTTTCAATGGTCGAGCCGGGAAGGTTCGGCATCAGGTGGAAACCCACTTTCATACCGGCATCACGGAGAAGGGTGTTTGCTGCAACGGTATCTGCCACAGTACACCCTCGCCGGTTGCAGGAGAGGATCGCATCATCAGCATGCTGTACGCCAAGTTCCACTTTGGTCACACCAAGGCGCAGCATCCGCTCAACATGCTCATACCGGCACCAGTCAGGGCGGGTTTCGAACGTGATTGCAACGCAGCGGATGGCGGAATTTTCGTTTTCAGTTTCCACGGTTGCCACATCACGCGCTTCAGCTGCTGCTGCCCCGCCAGGGTAGGTGTTCATCGCTTCAATGCAGCGTGACACAAACTGCTCCTGGTATTCCGGTGTCCGTGCGGTCATCGTCCCGCCCATGACGATCAACTCCACCTTGTCCACGCGGTGGCCGAGCAGCTCGAACTGCCCGAGCCGGGCATGCACCTGGGCAAACGGGTCATAGTTATGCTCCCGGGCACGCAGCGCAGCCGGTTCTTCACCCGTGTAACTCTG